>Ga0208269_100682_pt1 | contig 12234 bp, 10 predicted proteins | sample LakWasMe88_LOW11_2_FD_183912 | JGI IMG/M metagenome (GOLD analysis project Ga0208269, IMG submission 183912) | Freshwater sediment methanotrophic microbial communities from Lake Washington under simulated oxygen tension - Sediment Metagenome... | ecosystem: Environmental > Aquatic > Freshwater >...
AAGCCCGTGAACTGCCGCCCCAGCCCCTGGGCAGTGGCGGCGGCGAAGCCGGCCCACCGCCCGAAACCGCGGGCGTGGCCCTGCAACTGCAGGCCGGTGCCCAGGGCCATGAGCTGTGCATCGAATACCTGGCCAATGCCCCCTCGCAAGGCTGGCTGACCGGCGCCCAGTTGCGCCTGGGCTGGTGCCCGCCCAGCGAGCGCCCCACGGCCGCCATGCGCGAAGCCTGTGCCCTGGCCGAAGGCGCTGATCTGGTGGTGCTGGCCGTGCGCAGCTACGAAACCGAGCAGATGGACCGCCCTGACCTGCGCCTGCCCAACAACCAGGCCGCCCTGGTGCGCGCCGTGGCCGCCGCCAACCCGCGCACCGTGGTGATCAACATGAGCGGTGGCCCGGTCGAGACCGAGAGCTGGGAAGCCGGCGTGCCCGCCCTCCTGCAGGCCTGGTACCTGGGGCAAGAGCAAGGCAGCGCACTGGCCCGCATCCTGGTGGGTGACGTCAACCCCTCGGGCAAACTGCCGCTGAGCTTTCCGCTCAGCGCCCACGGTCTGCTGCGCAGCCGCGCCCAATACCCGGGCGAGGACGGCACAGTGCACTACAGCGAAGGCCTGCAGGTGGGATACCGAGGCTTTGATGCTCGGGCCCTGCCCGTGCGCTTTGCTTTTGGCCACGGCCTGTCTTACACCCGCTTCGAGTACAGCGAGCTGCAGGTGCACACCGATGCCGACGGGCTGGAGCTGAGCTTCACCGTGCGCAACAGCGGCGAACGCGCCGGGCGCGAAGTGGCCCAGGTCTACCTCGGCCTGCCCGTGCCCGGCCAGCCACCGCACCGGCTGGTGGATTTTGCGTCCCTGCCGCTGGCCGCCGGTGAAAGCCGCCGCGTGCACCGCCGCATCAGCCGCAACGACCCGGGCCACCCGCTGAGTGTGTGGACCGAGAGCGGCTGGCAATGTGCCCGCGGCCCGTTGCGGGTGGCCGTTGGCAGTTCCTCACGCGACCTGCGCCTGAAGACCCAGGTGCTGTTCTGAATGCGCCACCTCCCTGAGGCCCCATCGGGCCTCCCCTGGCTCAACGACACAGGCTGGCCTTGCGCCAGCCCTTTTCCCTTATGACCGAACACGACATCGAGCAACTGATTTCCCGCATGACCCTGGCCGAAAAGCTGGGCCAGATGACCCAGGTGCAGCCGCATGGCCGCGACCAGGAAGAAAGGGTGCGCCAGGGCGGCGCCGGCTCCCTGATCAATGTGGTGGGTGACGACGCCTACCACTACCAATGGCTGGCGGTGGAGCACTCCCGTCTGGGCATCCCGCTGCTGCTGGGTCGCGACGTGATCCATGGCTTTCAGACCGTGTTTCCCATTCCCCTGGGCCAGGCCGCCGCCTTCGACCCCGAGCGCGTGCGCCAGGCCGCCGCCCATTCGGCACGCGAAGCCGGCGCGGCCGGTGTGAACTGGACCTTCTCGCCCATGCTCGACGTGGCGCGCGACCCGCGCTGGGGCCGCATCGCCGAGAGCTTTGGCGAAGACCCGCTGCTGATTTCGCGCCTGGGCGTGGCCATGGTGCAGGGCTACCAGCAAGAGGGCGTGGCCGCCTGCGCCAAGCACTTTGTGGGCTATGGCGCGGCCGAGGGTGGGCGCGACTACAGCGCCACCGACCTGGCCCCGCGCGCCCTGCTGGACACCTACCTGCCCCCTTTCCTGGCAGCGCAACAGGCCGGCGTGATGACGGTCATGAGCGCCTTCAACGACCTGGATGGCGTGCCTGCCACCGGCCACGAAGACCTGATCCGCGGCACGCTGAAAAACCGCTGGGGCTTTGACGGCCTGGTGGTCAGCGACTGGTGCTCGGTGACCGAGATGATCGCCCACGGCTTCTGCGAAGACGCCGCCGCCGCCGCGCGGGCGGGCGTCAGCGCCGGGGTGGACATGGAAATGGCCAGCACCAGCTACCTGGACCACATTGCCGGCCTGATCGAGCAAGGCCTGCTGGACATCGCCCTGGTCGATGACGCGGTGCGCCGCATCCTGCGCATCAAGGCCCGGCTGGGCCTGTTCCAGCACCCCTATGGCGACCCGGGGCGCACCCAGCCGCAGCGGCCGGTGGCCACCCAGCTGGCGCGCAGCCTGGCCCGCGACAGCTGCGTGCTGCTGAAGAACGAACAAGGCCTGCCGCTGGGCGAACACGCTCGGCGCGTGGCGGTGATCGGGCCCCTGGCCGATGCCCCGGGCGAACAACTGGGCTGCTGGGTGTTTGATGGCGAGCGCCAGCACAGCCAGACCGTGTTCGCGGCCCTGCAGGAACGCCTGGGCGCCCAGCGTGTGGTGCACGCCCGCGGGCTGGAGCACTGCCGCAGCCACGACCTGGACGGGCTGGAGGCCGCCGTGGCCCTGGCGCGCAGTGCCGAGGTGGTGGTGCTGTGCCTGGGCGAGGACGCCGGCCTGAGTGGCGAAGCCCACTGCCGGGCCCACCTCGACCTGCCCGGCGCCCAACAGCCCCTGCTGGAGGCGGTGGCCGCCACCGGTGTGCCCGTGGTGCTGGTGATCATGGCCGGCCGTCCCCTGGTGCTGGGCCCGGTGCTGCCGCATGCCCAGGCCGTGCTCTACGCCTGGCATCCGGGCAGCCAGGGCGGTCCGGCCATCGTCGACCTGCTGTGCGGCGAGTCCCCCAGCGGGCGCCTGCCCGTGAGCTTTCCGCGCAGCGTGGGGCAGATCCCGATCTTCTACAACCACAAGAACACCGGCCGCCCGCCCCACCCCGATGCGCCCAGCATCCCCTCGGGCACCCCACTGGACCCGAGCGGCTTCTTTGCCGCCTACCTCGACGAGGACCACCGGCCCCTGTTCCCCTTCGGCTTCGGCCTGGGCTACACCCGCTTCGAGTACCGCGACCTGCAACTGTCGGCCAGCCAGCTCACGCCGGGCGGCAGCCTGTGCGCCTCGGTGCTGCTGAGCAACGCGGGCCACCGCAGCGCCACCGAAGTGGTGCAGCTCTATGTGCGCGACCTGGTCGGCTCGGTGACGCGCCCGGTGCGCGAGCTGAAAGACTTCCAGCGCATCAGCCTGCAGCCCGGCGAAAGCCAGCGCGTGAGCTTTGAGCTGCACACCGACGCGCTGCGCTTTCACGACCGGCACCTGCGCCAGGTTTGCGAGAGCGGTCGCTTCGAGCTGTGGATCGGGCCGGACTCGGCATCGGGGCCCAGCGCGGTGTTTGAGCTGATGGCCTCGCAGGCGTGAGGTTGAAAATCACCAGCAGCTGACCGCAGCAAGGTGCTTGCAGCGTGGGGGCCTGCACCCGCTCAGGGCGCACTGGAGTAATCTGGTCATTGAACGTCTTGAGCGAAGTCCACCCGATTCCATTCGACGGCACGCTTGCGCCAGTGTGTTTCTATGGCCTGGGTGAAATCAGGTCGGACAAGTTTGGCTCTGGACTCACACCACTGAACAGACTCCCGCCGGATGACCACGCCCTCAAGCGGCCCCTGGCGATAACGACTGGAACGGGTGGTCACCAACTCTTTCAAGGCCGCGACGGTGAATTGACCATCTGCGATCCGAGGCACGGTGACCAAGCCTGCCAACTCAGCCAGTGCATTGCGGCGCGCGCTGCTCCAGAAACGCCCTGTGTGCCGGTCATACACGTCAAAAAGCAAAAACCAATCAGGTAAAGCCACATAGTCCAGCGAATGGCGAGCAGCGCACCACTCGCCAAACAACATGAGTGCGGGTGCCAAAACACTGCGAAGCGCCTCGCCGTGCTGAGCCAGCCATGTCGGTAGCCGGGCAAACTGCCCGGCATGGGGTTCAGATAGATATTGCCCTCGGTTTTGGGCGCGCAAGCCACCATCCGATGTCAGAGAAAAGCCCACATTGGCCCCGTCGAGTTTCTCCTCCACCACCACGTCACTTGCCAGCAAAGCTTGCGCTTCTGCAGACGAAAATACCTTGTCGTCACGCGGGGCATCCTGACCTAACCAGACCAAATGGGGCGTGTGGGGGAAGCGGAAAAAACGGTCATCCATGGCATTCAGTTTGGCAAATGAGGTGCCGCCTTTTCAGGGAACTTCTTGATATAAAAACTGCAGGCATCCTCGGGACACAAGAAATCGACTTCAATGCCCTTGGCTCTCAAAGCGGGCCACCAGTCCAGCCATTTGCAATCAGCGGCCTGCCAGATCTCTGGCTTTTCTTGATGCGCATGGGCTACAGCAGCGAATTTCCTATCGGGGGCGTCGAACAACGGCTCCAACACAGGATCAGGGAACTCGGCAAAGCAGTCATCCGCAGTTTCGTTGATCGTGACATGCTCCACCAGTTGACTGCCTGATTGCCGCAAGAGCCACTTTAAGAAGACATCTCCCACACCCTTCGGTGGATTCAAACTGGTCTTGTTCTGGTACTCCTTCAAAATTCGGAATTCATCGTCAATGACGACAACTCCCTTTTTTTGAATAGTTTGTAGCCGCTTGACGCATTCAGCAACGCAATCCTCGGAATCATCATCATGCTGACCGTTGGCGACCAAAAGCACGTTGGTATCAATGACTGCTTTCACTGCGCGCCACCTTTTTGTTTGAGTTCTTTTTTTCGCTTCATTGCAGCAAGAGTGCGACCCGCGATATCGGCCATCTCGTCGCCAAAGAAGTGCTCTGGCCAGTTTTCGATCTCGCCAAACATGTTGAGCTTCAGTGGTTCCAGTTCAGTAGCTGATCCGGCACGGCGGCAGAAATAGACCGCCACATCCTCCGCCCTGACCACGCCTTCGGCTACTCGGCGCTGCAATCGATTTAGGAAATGCTCTGAATGACTCTCTACGATCAACTGCACGTCTCGTGGCCTCCCACCCTCTCGGGCCTGAGTCGCAGAAATAAAGACATCTGCCAATTCAGCCTGTACTTGGGGATGGAGGTGAATTTCGGGCTGCTCCATCCATACCGTTGAATGAGGCGGGCAATAAAAGGCTTGTACCAAGGCAGGCAGTACCTGAGAGATGCCGAAACCCACATCGGTGATCTTTACCTCAGGTGCCTTGGCATGGGTCTTCACCAGTACTTCATATTCCTTGCGGCCCTCAGCCACTGGCCGTACAGAAAAATCCTGAATAACGCCAAGGTCTTTCAGCCATGCAGCGACGAACTCGGCGAAGCCCCTGGTGTGGTGCCCGACCTGACGATTGAGTCTGCGACCCTCACCCTGAGCCGCCAAGATGGCTGCCACCGCGTATTCGCCCATCTGCCCAACACTTGCCGGCGTATCCCCTGACCACTGATAGATGCGCTGAGGGTGGTTACGCAACGGCCCCAAGTAAGAAATCCGCTCCAGCATGCCTTCGGTGGCCAATGCAAAGTCTGCTAAGAAGCCCGCATTCTTGTAACGAGCCAAACTGGTGTCGGACAAGCGGTAAAACTTTTCAGGCTCTTCTAGCGGCCACTTGCGCCCGTCAGCCATCTTGAAGCCGTAATGAGCCGATGTCAGGTTCAGTTTGCGCCTCTCATCGCGCTCAAGTGCGACGTCGAGTACCTCACGATCACCCGACGCAAGAGCGTAGCGAAGCGCCTTGATCTCAGGCTGTTGTGCCTTGTTCGCAGCAAGGGTCACATCAAGTTGCATGCGGTCACCCTGATAACGTGCATCAACTTGCAAGGGGTCACGGACATCTAAGACTTTGGGCAAGGTCCACCCCAACTCAAAGGAGAGAGGTTGCTTGAGATCATGCCCATGTAGGCAATCCGTAAAAGTGCCCAGATCGATCAGGGAGGATGTATCGCCCAGATGCAAAGCGCGCTTGCGGTCAGTGGATCGCGCGGTTTGCTGCAAAGCGAGCAAGAGGTGCCCCAGACTGCTCTTACCCGCACTGTTTGCACCGAAGAGCACAGTGAGCGGTGCCAAACGAATTGGCCCAGTGTCCTTCCAGGCTTTGAAGTTCTTGATGTGCAGATGGGTCAGCATTTGTGTAGTTCTCCGGGTGGCAACCTATGCGAAGCTGCCAGCTCAATTTGACGATGGTCTTTTTTTTGGATTTCAAGCACGTAGCACCCGACCGACATCCAAGTCCAGCGCTGAATATCACCCTCCTCAATTGCCTACCACCAAAGCGCCGTTGGGCGGGGTGGCCTAGCGGGAGAGCACGCTCATGCAAAGGCCTCCAGGCGAGAAAGATCAAAGTACTTTCATTGAAGGATTTTCGACGCAATCTACCCCATAGACGCGCACACGCCCCATTTTTCACGCCACTCCTTGTGGCGCGCGGAAGTTCTATAGATCAGGCCTGTCGGTCTTTCGCCAGGAAATCCCAAACTGCTGCAGCTCCACCAACCTGTTTGAGGTTGGCCCTGCGGGACACCTTGCCAAAGCAACGCTGAAATGACAATGTTGATGTCAAGGAAAACCCACCACCAAAGCCTCGGCAACCCTCGAGGAAACAACCTGCTCTCCGCGCTGACGGCGAGCCGCTTGGACCTCGGCCTCGACTTCTTCTTCGGTGGGAGCTTGCACACCTGCATCGGCCAGGGCGGGCGCGACGGCCACCAGCCGGTCCAGCGCAGCGCGCTTTCTGGATTGAGACGCGAGAAACTCCACGAAGTCCCGGACTTCAAGCACCTGTTGGGGTGTCAGGGCCCGGATCTTGTCCAACAGATCGTCCTCTGCGCGGGTGTTCATGGCGGGTGCTCCTTGAAAATCACGCCCCCATGCTAGCGCAAGGGCCCCCAGGCGGCCATCGCCGCGCCCACCTCCACCGGGCTGCGGCCGGGCCAGGGGGCGCGGCCCAGCAGGGCCTGCACGCAGGCCTGCTGCATGGCGGGCACGGGCGAGTAGGCGTTGATCCAGCAGCGGCAGCCCGAGGCGTCGGCCAGGTGGTAGGGGTTGCCAAAGGAGATCAGCAGGTGCGGCAGGGTGTGCCAGTGGCGTTCCATGGCCCGGGCGGTGTCGCCGTGCAGGCGCTTCCAGTCCAGGCGCAGGCTGCCGCGGCACATGCCGGCCTCGCGGGCCAGCACATAGATCAGCACGTCGTATAGATCGGGGTCGACCAGGGTGTCGGGGCGGTAGCGCGTCACGGCAAAGCCTTCGGCCTGCAGCAGCTCGACCATGCGCAGGGGCGGCAAGGGCTGACCGAAGGGGGTGTGGCGCTCGCCCTCTTCCACCAGCAGGATGCGCCGGTGGCGCTGGGGCTGCAGGGGCAGCAGGCCATCCAGGTCGCGCACCCGGGTCAGGGCAGCGGCGGCGCATTCGCGCGCCCATTGCTGCTCCTGGGCCCGCTCGGCCTGGTGCGCGGCCTGGTGCTCGACTTGCTGCTGGGTTTCTGCCTGCAGGACGCTGGCGCCGTGGCGCGGTCTTCGGACCAGGCCCAGCACGCATTGCAGGGCCAGCACCCGCGCCAGCGCCTGGTTGACGCGGGCCCAACTCAGCCGGCCCTCGGCCAGGGCGCGCTCCAGGTAGGCCACATCGAGCTCGGGCTGGCCTGAGAACAACAGCATGTCGCAGCCCGCGGCCACCGCCTGCGGCAAGGTCTGCCAGCGTGGCCCACAGGCCGAAAACCCCGCCATCAGGGTCGCGTCGGACAACACCAGCCCTTCAAAGCCCAGCTCACCCCGCAGCCACTCGGTGCTGAGCACCGGCGACAGGCTGGCCGGTCGGCTCAACCCGCCGTCCAGGGCCGGCAGCCCGATGTGGCCGCACAGCACGGTGCGCACACCGGCGTCAATGGCGGCGCGCCACACCGGGGCATAGCGGGCCAGCCAGGCCTCACGCGACAGGCTGTTGCAACTGGGCTCCAGGTGGTGGTCGCGCCAGTCCACGCCATCGCCGGGCCAATGCTTGGCGCTGGCGGCCAGCCCCTCCCCCTGCAGCCCTTGCACAAAGGCCCGCGAAAACGCGGCCACCCGGGCCGGATCAGCGCCGAAGGAACGGGTGTTGACCACCGGGTTGTGCGGGTTGAGGTCCAGATCGACCACCGGCGACAGCACCCAGTTGACGCCGCAGCGCCGCGCGGCACGGGCCGCCGCCTGCCCCATGCGCCGGGCCCAGGCCACGCGAGCGGTGGCGGCCACGGCCATGGCGTTCGGAAAGCCCAGCCCGTCGGCGCCGGTGTGCTCGCCAAACTCGATGTCGGCCGCCACCAGCAGATCCGCCCGGCCCAGAGAGCGGGCCTGGGACTGCAACTGGCCCACCAAGCGGGCGCTGTGCGCATCCGGAGCGCCCGGCACAAACACCCCGCCCACGCCCTGCTCCACCCAGGCCTGATAGCGCTCGGGCGTGCCATCGGCCAGGGCCAGCACCAGCAGACGCCACAGGCGCTGACGTGGCGCCAGGGTTTGCAATTGCTGCGCCACCCAGGCGCGTTGCCAGGGCTTGAGGCGCAGCGGGCCTGACGCTGGCAGGCCCGCCAGGGGGTCAGCAGCTTGTGGACGCGACATAGGGCTGCAGCAGGCGCATGGCGTCCAGCTCATTGGCGGCCCCGTAGGCACTGCCGGGGCGCCCGGGCGCTGCACGGTGGGCCAGGCGCCATTCGCCCGGGGTGCAGCCCAGGGCCCGGCGGAAGGCCAGGTTGAAGGCCTTGGCATTCGGAAAACCACAGGCCAGGGCCACATCGAGCAAGGTGCCGGTGACGGGCCGGCTCAGGGCATCCAGGGCGCGGCGCAGCCGCACCAGGGTGATGAACTGGCCAAAGGTGTTGCCGGTCTCGGCCTTGAAAAGGCGCGCCAGGTAGCCGCTGGACCAGCCCAGGGCCTGGGCCACCGAGCCGACCGAGATGGGCTCGGCCACGTGGTCCTGCACATACTGGCAGACCCGCTGCAGACGCCGGCCCAGGGCCTGCTCTTCTTCGGGCAACAGCATGGGATGGGCCTCGGGGCCCAGGGCCGAGGGCAGGCCCCGCAGCAGGCACGACACGATTTGCAACACGCCGGCCTCGAGTTCGAGCTTCCAGCCCGGGCGTTGCAGGCGCTGCTCCCACATCATGGACGCCAGCAGGCCTCGCAGGCGGTCTCGCAGGGGGCGCATCGCAGGCTCACGGTTGAGGCCCTCGATCTGGAAACGCCGACGCCGAAAATCCGGGTCATGCCGCGCACTGGCCGGGTCCAGTTGCAGGCACAGCACCAGGTTGGCGCCACCCAGATCGTGGCTGGCATGGGGCTCGCCCGCGTGCACCAGGGCCAAGTCCCCGGCCCGCACCCGCTGCAGCCCCGCGGCGGTGTGCAGCTCCACCTCGCCGCGGAGCACCAGCAAGAGCTCGAAGGCTGAATGCAGGTGCAGGCCCACGTCCTGCACATCGTGAAGAAACAGGCGCAGAGGCAGCTCAGTCGGAAAACCGATCTGCTCCACCTGCCAGCCCAGGGGGCGAGACACCACGGCAGAGGTGGCCACGGGGGCCGCTTCTGCGGGGCTGCTGTCGTCAAGTGAATATGCCGAATCGTTTTCCAAGGCCATGGCTGCTCTCCAGTGCGTGTCACGCGACGGATTGCTGTCTCAGGTCCGGCGAGGGAACGGCGCGGATTCTGGCCCTAAGGGCGGCGCTGGCTTGTCAGCGAACACCTCATATTGCTCCGATCGTCGCTAAAAACACACCGGCCAACGGCTCCAGACGTGAAAAAGCCGCCTCAAAGGGCGGCTTCCTGGCGCAGGGGGCGCAGAGTTCAAAGCGGCTGGGAACACTCAACGACCGCGTTGGCGCAGCAGCAACAGCACTGAGGCCAACGCCAGGCCGACAAACACCACGAACGACCAGTTGGCGATCGAGCCGCCTAGGAAGGTCCAGTCGACGGCGGAGCAGTCACCACTGCCCTTGAAGACCATGGGGATCACGCGCTGCAGCGGAAAGGCCTCGATCATGCCGTAAAGGTCGCGGCCGCAGGTCAGCACCTCGGGCGGGTTCCACTGCAGCCAGCTCTGGCGCGCCGCCACGAAGGCGCCGAAGCCCGAGGTCAGCAGGATCAGCAGGCCACCGGCCAACCAGCCGCCGCGGCGTGGCGACAAGGCCGCCAGACCGGCCCAGACCGCCACCAGCAGCAGCGCATAGCGCTGCACGATGCACATCGGGCAAGGCTCGAGCCCGACCACGTGCTGCAGGTACATCCCAAAGGCCAGCATGCCCAGGCAGGTGGCGCTGGCCAGGGCCAGCATCAGGCGCGGTGCGCGGTCGAACCAGTTCAGCAAAAACAATTCAGTGTCCTTCAACAAACACGCGAGCCCGCCGTGGCGTGACCACCAGCAACTCGCCTTCACGGAAACCCAGATCACGGTATTGTTGCGCAGGGATTTGCGCCTCGATGATCGTGTCCTGGGTGCGATTTTCCGCTGTTTGGTGATCTTCGGACGGAATAAGTTCCAGCCGTGCGATCGGGCCCACCACAATCGCGCGGCTCAATTGGGCCACGATGCCCCGTGGGCGGCCCTGGGCGTCGATGCCGGCGCCCGGCACATGGCGCTCCACTTCGAAGTCGTGCGGGCGCACATAGGCCGAGGCCTTGGCGTTTTGGGCACCGGCGTGTTCGGGTGCGTCGATCTGCAGGCCCTCCAGGTGCACCTGGCCCTCGTGGGCACGGCCATGGAACAGGTTCACATCGCCCAGAAAGCCATACACGAAGGGGCTGGCCGGGTGGTCCCACACCTCTTGGGGCGAGCCGCTTTGCTCGACCTTGCCCTGGTTCATCAAGACCACGCGGTCGGCCACTTCCAGGGCTTCTTCCTGGTCGTGGGTCACGAAGATGCTGGTCACATGCAGTTCGTCGTGCAGGCGGCGCAGCCAGCGGCGCAGTTCCTTGCGCACTTTGGCGTCCAGCGCACCAAAAGGCTCGTCCAGCAGCAGCACCTTGGGCTCGACCGCCAGCGCGCGCGCCAGGGCAATGCGCTGGCGCTGACCGCCCGAGAGCTGGCTGGGGTAACGGTCGGCCAGCCAGTCGAGCTGCACCAGCTTGAGCAGGTCGTGCACCTTGGTCTTGATCTGGGCGTCGCTGGGGCGCTCGCCGCGGGGCTTGACGCGCAGACCGAAGGCCACGTTCTCGAACACCGTCATGTGGCGGAACAGCGCGTAATGCTGGAACACAAAGCCCACGCCGCGCTCACGCACGTGCACGTCGGTGGTGTCTTCGCCTGAGAACAGGATGCTGCCGCTGTCGGGCGTTTCCAGGCCGGCGATGATGCGCAGCAAGGTGGTCTTGCCGCAGCCCGAGGGGCCCAGCAGGGCGATGAGTTCGCCCGAGTCGATGTCGAGGCTGACGTCCTTCAAGGCATGGAAGTCGCCGAATGTTTGCTGACGTTGCGAATTTGAATGCTCATGTTCTTGTTCCTCAGGCGATGGCGCCTTGGGTGGCTTGGACGGTGGCTGTGGCAGGGGCTTCCGGCGGCTGGGCCTCGGCGTCACGCATTTCCTTCTCGTGGCGCCACTCGACCACCGACTTGATCAGCAAGGTGACCAGCGCCAGCAAGGCCAGCAGCGTGGCCACGGCAAAGGCCGCCACCGACTGGTATTCGTTGTAGAGAATCTCGACGTGCAAGGGGATGGTGTTGGTCTGGCCGCGGATGTGGCCCGACACCACCGACACAGCACCGAACTCGCCCATGGCCCGGGCGTTGCACAGGATCACGCCGTAGATCAGGCCCCATTTGATCTTGGGCAGCGTGACCAGCCAGAAGGTCTGCCAGCCACTGGCGCCCAGCACGATGGCGGCCTGCTCCTCGTCACTGCCCTGGGCCTGCATCAGCGGGATCAGCTCGCGGGCGATGAAGGGGAAGGTGACGAACACCGTGGCCAGCACGATGCCGGGCACGGCAAAGATGACCTTGATGTCGTGCTCTTGCAGCCAGGGGCCGAACCAGCCCTGGGCACCGAACATCAGCACGTAGATCAGGCCGGCGACCACGGGCGAGACCGAGAACGGCAGATCGACCAGGGTGGTCAGAAAGGACTTGCCCGGAAACTCGAACTTGGCGATCGACCAGGCCGCCGCAATGCCGAACACCAGGTTCAGCGGCACGGCCACGGCAGCGGTCAGCAGGGTGAGGCGGATGGCCGACCAGGCATCGGGTTCCTTCAGGGCCTCGACAAACGGCCCCAGGCCCTTGCGCAAGGCTTCGGTGAACACCGCGGCCAGCGGCAGGAACAGGAACAGGGTCATGAACACCAGGGCCAGGCCGATCAGCGACCATTTGACCCACACGGCTTCGGTGGTGCCCGCCTTGACGCGGGAGATGGGCTTGCGCGCGCTCATGCCGGGGCTCCTGTGTGACGGCGCTGCCAG
>Ga0208269_100685_pt1 | contig 12198 bp, 7 predicted proteins | sample LakWasMe88_LOW11_2_FD_183912 | JGI IMG/M metagenome (GOLD analysis project Ga0208269, IMG submission 183912) | Freshwater sediment methanotrophic microbial communities from Lake Washington under simulated oxygen tension - Sediment Metagenome... | ecosystem: Environmental > Aquatic > Freshwater >...
CTGCGCACTGCGGTGCGAGCTTGCCTGGGAGCGGCCCGGCGCGCACTCATGCGGCTGGGCCGTGCTCGAAACCATGGAGGACCTGCTGGGTGTTGTCGCCCAGCTCGGCAGCAGCGTAGCCTCCTTCGAGGACAAAAACCGTGGGCAGGCCGAGGGCCGCCAACCGGGCACCCAGGCGATCAAAATCGCTTGTCTTGAGCGAAAACCGGGAAATCGGGTCGCCTTCAAACGTGTCCAAACCCAGCGATACCACCAGTGCATCGGCACGCACATAGCCGATTGCTTTGCACGCGCGCTCCAGTGCTTCAAACCAGATCGCCGCATGGCTGCCTGCCGGCAAGGGCAGATTCAGGTTGTAGCCCGCGCCATCGCCCACCCCGGTCTCGTCCGCATGGCCCAGATAAAACGGGTACTCGGTCAGAGGATCGCCGTGGATGCTGGCAAAGAACACGTCGTCACGCTCATAAAAAATGCTTTGCGTACCGTTGCCGTGGTGGTAGTCGACATCCAGTACCGCGACGCGCTCAGCGTCCAGGTTGCGCAGGGTTTGCGCGGCAATGGCGGCGTTGTTGACAAAGCAGTAACCGCCCATGAAGTCGTGCCCCGCGTGATGGCCCGGCGGACGACTGAGGCAAAAGGCGGCGCGCGCGCCAGTCATCACGCTGTGCGCTGCGCTGGCTGCCGCGTCTGCGCCCGCGCGCGCTGCCGCCCAGGTACCGCTCGCGAGCGGCGAACCGTTGTCCATCGAGTACAGGCCCAGGCGTGCAACGAAGTTTTCGGGCTCGATGTCGCTTCGCAGGCTGCGCACCGGCCACACCGAGGGAAAAGGCTGGCGCTGCTCGTTCTGCGGATCGAGCGAGATCCATTGCGGCCAGGCCGTGCGCAGAAAGTCGAGGTAGCGCTCCGAGTGAATTTGCGCCAGCGCGCTGGCCGCGTCCTGGTCGGGCTCACACAGTTTGTGGCCGGCTGCCTGAAGCGCAGCGAGCACAAAGTCGGCGCGCGCCGGAGTTTCAAAACAAGGCACCTTCTCGCCGCGAAAGAACTCGTGCGCGGGCGCATGCAGGTGGTGCATGGGATTGTGAAAGGTGAGCATGCGGCACAGTGTAAAAGGCGGCGCACATGCCCAGCGCATTCAATGCATTTCGCTGAGCTGTCAGAGCCCCAGTTGCTTGGCGATGATCTCGTTCATGATCTCGTGCGTGCCGCCGCCGATGGAAAGAATCCGGTTGTCGCGGTACAGGCGCTCCACCAGCGATTCGCGCATAAAGCCCATGCCGCCAAAAATCTGCACCGCCTCGTCAGTGACCATGCTGGAGACTGAGGTGGCGAAGTTCTTGGCCATGGACACCTCGGCGATGGCCGATTCCCCGGCCTGCATGCGCGCAGCGCAGCGGTAGGCGTACTCACGTGCCACCTCCACCTGCGTAGCCATCTCGGCCAACTTGTGGCGGATCACTTGGTGCTTCGACAATGGCTTGCCGAAGGTGGTGCGCTCTTTCACATAGACCATGCACTCGTCCAACGCAAGCTGCGCTGTCATGTAGGCCATGACGGCCAGACTCAGGCGCTCGGCCTGGAAGTTGGCCATGATGGTGAAGAAGCCGGAATTCTCCGGCCCCAGCAGGTTCTCTGCGGGAACGCGGCAGTCCTGGAAAAATAGCTCGGCCGTGTCCGAGGCCCACCAGCCCATTTTTTTCAGGTTGCGTCCCACCGTGAAGCCCGGCGTGTCGCGCTCGATCAGCAGCAGCGAAACGCCGCCAAACCCCGCCTCGCCAGTGCGCACGGCCACCGTGTAAAAGTCGGCCCGCGCGCCCGACGTGATGAAGGTTTTAGAGCCATTGACCACATAGTGATCGCCATCCCGCACCGCGCGCGTTTTCAGGTTGGCCACATCCGAGCCTCCGCTCGGCTCGGTAATGGCCAGGGCGATGATCTTCTCGCCCGCAAGTACCTGGGGCACGATGCGTTGCTTGAGCGCGCGCGAGCCCGTGCGCCAGACGGGCGGCAAGCCGATATCGAGTGAACCCAGGCTGGCGACGAAGCCGCCCGAGCCGCTGCGCATCAGTTCTTCGCTGGCGGCCACTTTCAGGAAAACGTCGGCCTCGCCCGCGCCGCCGAATTCGGTGGGGTGGCCAATGCCCAGCAGGCCCAGGCTGCCGGCCTGCGCGTAGATCTCACGCGGGAAGCCGCCCTGCTCTTCCCAGGCATCGATGTGCGGCTTGATGGCCTCGTTCACGAAGCGGCGCATGGTGTCACGCACCATGCTGTGGGTTTCGTTGAAATAGTTGACGTAAATCCTTGCGAGGGCCGGGTCACGCATCTTCAAACCTCTCCTTTTTGTGTTGTTCGAAACACTCCATGGGGCGTTGGCATCACAGAAAGCGTGACGCCAGTTCCTTCATGATCTCGTTGGTGCCGCCGTAAATGCGCTGCACGCGGGCGTCGGCGTACAACCGGGCAATGGGGTATTCCTTCATGTAGCCGTAGCCGCCAAAAAGCTGCAGGCATTCGTCAATCAGCTTGCACTGGTTGTCCGAGATCCAGTACTTGATCAGCGCCGCGCGGTCCACCCCGAGTTGGCCATGAAGGTGCGCCACCATGGCCGCATCGACCAGTGCGCGCGACGCCATCAGCAGTGCCTGGCACTCGGCCAGTTTGAAGCGGGTGTTCTGGAACGCGAAGATCGGCTTGCCAAAGGCCTTGCGTTCCTTGGTGTAGGCCAGCGTTTCCTGCATGGCCAGCTCCATCGCTGCGATGCCAGCGACTGCCACGATCAGACGTTCCTGGGGCAGTTCCTGCATCAGCTGGGCGAAGCCCATGCCCTCTTGCGTACCGAGCAAATGGCTGGCTGGGACCACCACATCGTCAAAGAACAGTTCTGATGTGTCCTGCGCCTCCATGCCCAGCTTCTCAAGATTGCGGCCCCTGCGAAAGCCCTCCAGAGCGTCGGTCTCAAGCACCAGCAAGGACATGCCCTGGGCGCCCTGAGAGAGATCGGTCTTGCAGACCACAATGACCAGATTGGCGAGCTGGCCGTTGGTGATGAAGGTCTTGCTGCCGTTGATTCGGTAGCTGTCGCCTTCCTTGAGGGCCGTGGTGCGCACGCCCTGCAAGTCCGAGCCCGTGCCCGGCTCGGTCATGGCGATGGCACCAATCAGCTCACCAGTGGCCAGGCGCGGCAGCCAGCGCCTTTTTTGCTCTTCGGTGCCATGGTGCAGGATGTACGGCGCCACGATGCCCGAGTGCAGCGAGCCACCAAAGCCTGAAAGCCCCGCCGCGCCCTGTGCCAGGATCAGCACGGCTTCGTGGCCGAAGTCGCCACCCGCGCCACCGTATTCCTCGGGCATGGACGCACACAGAAAACCATTGGCCCCTGCCTCTTCCCAGGCCTTGCGGTCCATCATGCCGGCCTCACGCCAGCCTGCGTCTCTGGGCGCCCATTGCTCCTTGAAGAAGCGACTGGCCGAGTCTTGGAGCATTTGATGCTCTTCGGTCATCCAGGCGGCGGGGAAATATTGAATGGCCACTTGGCCTCCTTTGGCGGTAGGTTCAAAAAGACATCTGAGTCAGCCGCAACAAACCAAGGAAATTAAAATTACCGTAGGGGAGTGGCTCATCAGAAACATTGGAAAAAGGAATTCTGGCGCCTGCCACGATCTTTTTCCCGATCAGAAAAAGGTGTCGCAAGAGTTGTCATGTTGACCAGTGCGGCATGCAAAAGCAAGATGCCGCAATCGCTTTGCGCTGCCGAATCCACATTTGGTAATATTGATTTCCATGCCCGAAAACGTTCTCCCAGCAGCCTCTGCCAAAGCGCCCACGAAGCGCCCGCTCGCGCCCCTTGCCGGCATGCGCGGCGACACCCTGGCCCGGCTGGAAAAAGCCGTGCTGGAGCTCTTCTCCAGCCGCGACTTCCATGAAGTGAGCCTGCAGGACGTGGCGCGTCGTGCCAATGTCTCGCTGCAGACGATCTACAAGTACTTTGGCAGCAAAGAGGCGCTGGTGTACAGCATGCTGGACACCCTGCTGGGGCGTCTGGCCGAACGCATGATCGACCACCTGCAAGGCATCGACGATGCCCGCGAACGCCTGCGCAAAACCTGCTGGGTCACGCTGGACTATATGGACAAGCACCCTGCCGTGATGCTGCTGATGTTCACCGCCGTGCCCGTATCACGCCACAAGAACATCGACATCTACGAAAGCCCTGAACTGATGGGTGCTTTCCTGGGCGTCCTCAAAGACGGTCAGGCGCGTGGCGTGCTCAACAGCCAAGTGTCGTCCAAGGTATTGCTGGACGTTTTCATGGGCATGGTGGGGCGCGTGGTGCTGATGCACATCGTGCGTGGAGAGCAAACGCCCTTGACAGATCAGTTCAACGAACTGTTCCACATCTTGTGGCGTGCCCTGTCGGCCGATTGATGCATCAGCCGTGTGGCCACGGCGCTGAGTCCGGACCTCGTCAGGCTGGTCCTTTCATCAGGCCCAGCTCTCCCCCAGCGCCTCAGCCTGCTGCAAGACCAGTTCCACCGCGGCGTCCTGCAAATCTGGCGGGTACTTGTATTTGCGCAAGATGCGCTTGACCATCAGCCGCAGATTGGCGCGCACACTCTCGCGCTCGCTCCAGTCCACAGTCATGCTTTTGCGCAGGTTGGCGGTGAGTTCGTGGGCGATTTTTTTCAGCGTTTCGTCGGTCAGCTCTTTCACGGCCGACTCGTTGTTGGCCAGGGCATCGTAAAAGCGCACCTCGTCCTCGCTCAGGCCCAGTGCCTCGCCCCGGCTCGCGGCCTGGCGAAACTTCTTCGCCATGTCTACCAACTCTTCCATCACCTGAGCCGTTTCGATGCTGCGGTTCTGGTAGCGGGCAATCACGCTGGTCAGCAGGTCTGAAAATTTGCGCTGCTGCACCACGTTGGTGGCAAATTTGGCTTTGATTTCACCTTCGAGCAAGCGCTCCAACAGCTCCACCGCCAGGTTGCGCTCGGGCAGGTTTTTCACCTGCGCCAGAAACTCGTCGTCGAGCAGGCCGATGTTGGGTTTGTCCAGCCCCACCGCGTCAAAAATGTCTACCACGCGCTCGCTCACCACCGCCTGGCTGATGATCTGGCGAATGGCAGCGTCGCGCTGCGCATCGGTCCGTTTCTGCGCCGTCACATCGCGCTTGGTCAAAATCACTTTCACGGCCTGGAAGAAAGCCACCTCCTCGCGCAGCGCCTTGGCTTCGTCGAGCGTGCAGCACAGGCTAAACGCCTGGCCCATGGCCACCGCCGCATCGGCGAAGCGACGTTTGCCATCTTGTTGGCTGTCTTTGTTGGCCGCGCGAATGCCCAGCACATGGTTGGCCGCCCCGGCCAGGGCCTTGTGCCCGCCCGTCAAAAAGTACGACCAGTCGTAGCCGTGCAGCAGGCAGCGCAGCACGTCCATTTTTTCCAGCAGCAGCGCCAGCGCCTCGTGCGCGTCCACCGTGGGTTTGCCTCGGCCCTGGCTCGCGGTGTATTCCTTCATCGCGGCCTTCAGCTCGTTGCCGATGCCGATGTAGTCCACCACCAGGCCGCCCTGCTTGTCCTTGAACACGCGGTTCACGCGCGCAATGGCCTGCATCAGGTTGTGGCCCTTCATGGGTTTGTCCACGTACATGGTGTGCACGCAGGGCGCGTCAAACCCGGTGAGCCACATGTCGCGCACGATGACGATGCGCAGTGGGTCGGCCGGGTCCTTGAAGCGCTTTTCCAGCCGCTTCTTGACCTGGCCGCTGTAGATGTGCGCTCGCAATAAAGCCTTGTCGCTGGCGCTGCCGGTCATCACCACCTTGATGGCGCCCTGCTCGGGGTCGACGCTGTGCCAGTCGGGGCGCAGGCGCACGATTTCGTCGTACAGGTGCACGCAGATGTCGCGGCTCATCGCCACCACCATGGCTTTGCCGTCCTGGGCCTTATTGCGCTCTTCAAAGTGCGCCACCAGGTCGGCCGCCACGCTGGCAATGCGCGGCGTGGCGCCCACCACTTTCTCCAGCGCGGCCCAGCGGCTTTTGAGCTGGGCCTGCGTGCTTTCTTCTTCGTCCTCGGCCAGCTCGTCCACTTCTGCGTCGAGCAGGGCCAGGTCGTCGTCTTTCAAGCGCAGCTTGGCCAGACGGCTTTCGTAATAGATGGCCACCGTGGCGCCGTCTTCCTTGGCCTGCTGCATGTCGTAGACATGGATGTAGTCGCCAAACACGGCGCGGGTATCGCGGTCGGTGCTGCTGACCGGCGTGCCGGTGAACGCCACAAAGGTGGCGTTGGGCAGCGCGTCGCGCAGGTGCTGGGCGTAGCCGGCCTGGTAGTGGGTGGTGTACTCGGGCGAAGCAAACTCGGCGTGCACGGCGCTGCTGCCCGCGTCGCTGGTAACTATGCTTTTGATAGCTGCTAGCGCCTGTCCAGTAAGCGCTAGAGCCTGATTTGGCTTGAAATTTTGCTTGCGCGTCTTGAGCTTGGCCTCAAACCCGTACTGCGTGCGGTGCGCCTCGTCGGCAATCACCACGATGTTGTGGCGGTCGGACAGCACCGGGAACACATCCTCGTCCTCGCCCGGCATGAACTTCTGGATGGTGGCAAACACAATGCCCCCCGAGGGCCGGTGGGCCAGCAACTGGCGCAAGGCCGGGCGCGTGCTGGCCTGCACCGGCTGCTCGCGCAGCAGGTCGGCGCCCAGGCTGAACACGCCAAACAGTTGGCCGTCGAGGTCGTTGCGGTCGGTGATGACGACGATGGTCGGGTTCTCCATCGCCGGCTCCTGCATCACGCGGGCGGCAAAACAGGTCATGGTGATGCTTTTGCCGCTGCCCTGGGTGTGCCACACCACGCCGCCTTTGCCGCGCTGATTGGTGGCAAGCCCCTCGCGCGAGGCGGCCACCACATGCCCAATGGCGGCGCGCACCGCGTGGAATTGGTGGTAGCCGGCAATCTTCTTGATGAGCTGGCCGTCGTCCTCGAACAGCACAAAAAAGCGCAGGTAATCAAGCAGGTAGCGCGGCGCCAGCACGCCGCGCACCAGCGTCTCCAGCTCGTTGAACTGGCCCAGGGGGTCGAGCTGCACACCGTCAATCGTGCGCCACTGCATGAAGCGCTCGGCGTTGGCTGAGAGCGACCCCAGCCGCGCCTCGCTGCCATCGGCAATCACCAGCACCTCGTTGAACTGGAACAGGTCGGGGATTTGCTCTTTGTAGGTCTGAATCTGGTCGTAGGCCTTCCAGATGCTGGCCTCCTGGTCGGCGGGGTTCTTCAGCTCCAGCAGCACCAGCGGCAGGCCGTTGACGAACAGCACAATGTCGGGCCGGCGCGTGTGGTGCGGGCCTTTGAGGGTGAACTGGTTGACAGCCCAGAACTCGTTGCTGGCAGGGTTGCCCCAATCCACCAGCCGCACAAAGTCGCCCCGCGTTTCACCGCCCTGCTGGTACTGCACCGGCACTCCCCCCACCAGCAGTTTGTGAAACGCCCGGTTGGCCGCCAGCTGCGCGGGCAGCCCCAGGTTTTGCACCTGCTGCACTGCGTCTTCACGCGCGGCGGCAGGAATGCCGGGGTTGAGCCACGCAATGGCTTCGCGCAGGCGGCCCAGCAGCAGCACCTCGCGGTAATTCGCCCGCTCCGGGTTCGGCCCATCGGGCGCGATGTCAAAACCGCTGTGCACCGCGTAGCCCACGTCCTGCAGCCAGGCCAGGGTTTCTTGTTCTAGTTGGTCTTCGGTCATGGCGCCCTTCCCTCATGTCGACGCCATCGACATGAGGCCCTTGATATGTTTATTTTTACGCAAAAAATCGACACATTTCTCGCACATGTCGATTTCATGGTCATTTCACCAACTCGGCAAACAGCGCGTCGTTTCACAGTTTCCCCGTCTTGTAAGCCTGTTGTTCATGGGTGGGCTTGGATGGGAAGGCTAGCTGCAACATACCGCTGCGAACCATCGGGCTGATGTGCGTCTGACGCAAGGCATCGGGGCTGCGGTCGAGCAATCGAGCCAGCACCGCTCGCGTGACATAGTGTCCTGTACAGACGGCGCAGATCACCTCCTGCATCTGGTCCATGTCCAGGCGCCCCGCCCGCGCAGGCGCTGCCCTGGCTTGAAGCTCCGCCAGAAAACCAGGCGCCAGCGCACCCAGATCATCCAGCACGGGCCCGTCTAGCAGAGGCGACATCAATCGCCCCTCAGCATCGCGCAGTTCCTGGCGGACCTGCGAATGTTCGGAGCTGAGCTCTGAATGTTCGGAGCTCAGCTGCGAATGTTCGGAGCCCCCCACTGGCACGCCCCCCGGCAGCGAGTCCGCGCTGCCAATCGTTGAGGCAATGCCTTCTGCCGGAAGCAACGGCCCACTGAACACCTCCTCCGGAGTAGGCAACGCGGCGCCAGCCAAGTAGTACACCGTGCCCCGGGCACGCCCATCGGACACCAGCATGCCCTGGCGCACCAGGCGGGCCAGCAATACGCTCAGATCGTGGGAATGTGCATCGCAAAGCTCCAATAAACGGCTGTGGCTTACGGTGCGCTCCATGGCGGCTGTGGCCAAAATCAAGCGGGAATACGCATCCAGTGCTTCAAAACGCGCGCCCCACCGGGCTCGCAGCGCCTGCACCACCTCGTCCGGCAACAAATCCGCCATGTGCAGGGCCAGCAGCGTCTGCTCAGGCTCGGCCTTCTCTGAAAGCAAGGGCGGCCGCCAGTGTTGGCTGCGCCAGCCGCCATAAATGCGCGGCATGCCCGAGCCGCCCCGTTCGCCCAGGCCGATGAGCAAAAACATTTGGTGCAGGATGCGGTTGCGGCAATCGCTTTCGCCTCCCCGAATCACCTGCTCAATGGGCAAACGCAGGCCACCGGGGTTGCGAAAACCAAACATGTCTGGGCGCTTCACCACCAGCACCGATACGCGCCCCGTGTAATCGGCATGCACCAGCGCATTCACCAGCGCTTCGCGCAAGGCCTTGTGCACCGGCGTATCGTCCTGCCGCTGCCCATCTTTCACCGCAAAAGGCACCTTCAAGTCCGCCACCAGCTTGCGGTAAACCCTGCGGTAAAACTCGAACAGATTGCCCGTCCATGAGCCATCCGGTACCAGCCGGTCGATCCAGGTCGGTTCGGCCCGGGCTTCGGGACGCTCTTGGTAATCCACAAAGTAGTGCGGTGCGGCCTCCTGGATGGCCGCCCAGGTGCCAAACATCAGCAGGCCCGCCAGCGTCAATCCCTCCTGGCCCGTCTGGCGGTCGCGCCGCCAGCCGCGCAGGCTGGTCATAAAGTCGAAATCATCCTGCTCCAGGTACGGATGCCCAGGCCGCTCGTCCTTGAGCATCTGGCGGTAGATGCGCAGGCTCTCGCCATCAATGTCCCCCATGCCAAAACCGGGCAGGATGCGGGCATCGCGCTCATCCTCCACCTGCTCGGCCAGCATGCGCTTGACCGTTTCTTCATCACACGGCCGGTCGCCGTCGTTCAGCCGCTTGTACGTATGGCCGAGCGGCTGGCCGTTGAGGAACACCGGCCTTTGCTTACGGGTAGCCTGCGGAATGCGCACCAGCAACATCGTCTGGCCTTGCAGCGCCAACTCCTGCACATCGGCATCGGTCAGCAAATTGGCGCTGACCTTGCCCGGGTTGTTCAGGTTGTTGAACAGGTCTGCCCGCACCTTGGCCGGGTTGGGAATGCCTGCAATGGAAAACACCCCATCCTTCTCGCGCACTCCCAGCAGCACCACACCCCCATGGGCGTTGGCCATGGCCGAATAGGTGGGCCAGAAATCCTTGGGCACTTCGCCCTGGCCGCTCTGGCCCTGGGCCAGCTTGCATTCCAGCTCTACCGTTTCGCGCAGCAGGGACAGGTCTTCGAGGGAGGTGGGTGAGAACATCACACGGGTCCTGGAGCAGGGTTTTAAGCCAAATTGAACGCTAGCGCTTTACGCATAAGCGCAAGCAGCTATAAAAAGAAGAGCAATCATGCCTGCAACGCGTCGCTCAGGGCGGCTTCGGTGGTGGCCTGGGCTTCGGGCAAGCGCAACTGGCCGGAGATCAGGCGGGGGAGCAAGGTGTCGCGGAGGGTGGCGAGGATTTGGGCTTGCTTCTCCGTATTCTTCATTTTTGCGAAGAGCGCCGCGACTTGAACTAGAAACGCGTGCGCGACATCCGCGCTGGGGAGCAAAACTGGAATCTCACGCACACTTTTTGAGTTCACAGCATCGGCTATGGAGGACGTGCTGCTTAGGGTGGAGAAATCGAACTGTTTCAAATGTAGGTAGAGGTATTCAGGCGACAAAACAGCATCAGAGGCAAGCTTGAAATGAGCAATAGCCTCGTTGGTCGTCATTTCTCCGTCAGTGATCGCCACGCGTCCAATCGTCATCTTGAAACTCATTAATACCGTGTTGTTGGGCACGCGCCGGACGTTGAATTTTTGAACCGCTTCTTCAGTCAGATATTCGTTGGTTTGGGTGGCGTAAACACCCACCGCGCCCATGTCGCGAATCGACACCCATCTGACATCGCAAACGTCTTCACTGAACCAATGCGACTCCTTACGCGGTGGGGTTTTCCCAATTCCTACCGTCGACACCCCAGCCATATTGCTCGCGACCCACCCCTTCGGCACCCACCCCAACTCCGACTCCTCCAGCGCATCGGGAAACAGCGCGGCGGTGGATTCGTCCATGCCTTCGGGGGCGCGGCCTTCCATCTTGGCGCGCACGGGGTCGAAATCGACAAACCACGACTTGAACAGCGCCTGGGCAATAGCTTCGAGCGTGGCGTTGGTTTCGCGCAGGAGGGTGATGCGATTAGTGATAGCTTCCGACATCTGAGAGATCGCCTCTACCGATTTTCTGTCGGGCATCGGGATAGGCAGCCGGCGGATGTCTTTCAGGTTCAGTGTCTTTTGAACTGTTGTATTCAGCACTGCGTCGATCAGGTGCTTTCCTGCGGAGCTTTCCAATACCGATTTGAGATAGGTTCTCAACCGGACATCTTTCAGCTTGATCGAAGCGATCGCTCGCGCAGGGTTCCACCCGGCCATCTCCGGCTTCACGACCACGCACTCGCCAGGATTTCCGACGAGGGTTATCAATAGCTCGTCTCCGACCAGCTGAGTCCTTCTGTACTCCTGATTGGTTTCGGCCGAAATACAGTAGTCAGGACGAGCAGAGACATTGCCTCCCTTTATGTCGCCGACCTTGATAAGTGGCGTGCCTCCTGGCGTGTGCTCACCAGGGTACATAACACCAACTGCGATGCTCTTGTTGTCGCGCAAGAGCGACTCAAGGGGAACAATAGACCAATCGTCGGGCAGCTTTCCTCCTGCGCTCTCCCAGAGCGACCTGAGCTCAAAACTCATACCCCAGCCCTCCCAGCTTCTGCCGAATCACGGCATCCAGCTCCGCGCCCTTGGCCATCTGCTCGCCCAGCTTTTCCGTCAGCTTCTGCATCTTGTCGGCAAAAGCTTCGTCGTCGTCTTCCACTTCTTCAGCGCCCACGTAGCGGCCGGGGGTGAGCACATGGCCGTGCTGGGCAATTTCGGCCAGAGGCACGCTGCGGCAGAAGCCGGGAATGTCTTCGTACGGGGCGGCGCTGGCGCCTGCGGGCGCCTCGCCGCGCCAGGCGGCTACGGTGTTGGCAATGCGGCTGATGACTGCATCCGTCAGTTCGCCCTGCACGCGGCTGATCATGGTGGCGAGCTTGCGGGCGTCGATGAACAGCACTTCGCCCTTGCGCTGCTTTTGCTTGGCCAAGAACCACAGGCAGGCGGGAATTTGCGTGTTGAAGAACAGCTGGCCGGGCAAGGCGATCATCACTTCGACCACGTCGGCCTCGACCATGGCGGCGCGGATTTGGCCCTCGCTGTTCTGGCTGCTGCTCATGCTGCCATTGGCCAGCACGATGCCGGCGCGCCCGCTGGGTTTGAGGTGGTGCAGCATGTGCTGCAGCCAGGCGTAGTTGGCGTTGCCCTGGGGTGGGTCGCCATACACCCAGCGCGGGTCGCCCTCCAGGCTGCCGTGCCACCAGTCGCTCACGTTGAACGGCGGGTTGGCCAGGATGAAGTCGGCGCGGAGATCCGGGTGCTGGTTGCGCACAAAGGTGTCGGCAGGTTCGCGCCCCAGGTTGAAGTCGATGCCGCGAATGGCCAGGTTCATGGCGGCCAGGCGCCAGGTGGTGGGGTTGCTTTCTTGCCCGTAGATGGACACGTCGTTGA
>Ga0208269_100689_pt1 | contig 12159 bp, 9 predicted proteins | sample LakWasMe88_LOW11_2_FD_183912 | JGI IMG/M metagenome (GOLD analysis project Ga0208269, IMG submission 183912) | Freshwater sediment methanotrophic microbial communities from Lake Washington under simulated oxygen tension - Sediment Metagenome... | ecosystem: Environmental > Aquatic > Freshwater >...
TGAGCAAGACAAAAAAACCAACGCCCATCACTATTAACTGCAGAAAGCCTGACCAAGCCTCGCGGATAGAGCCTTCGGCATTAGAGCTAATGGTTAACACGCCATAGCGCACACGCCGTGTCACGGTTTCCACCTTGGGCGCGACCAGTTTGGTAAACCACTCCGGCGGGTTGATTTCAGACTTGAAAGTTGAAGTCGGCGAAATATATAAAGGATTATTGGCGTAATCGTAGAGCTCAATGCGGCTACTGCGCACATAGCCCAGCGAACGCAGGAAATCTTGCAGCACGTAATGAGTGGGACCCAGACTGGGATTCATCGCCGAACTGACAATCACCGTATCCAGCAATTGCACCGTCACCCGCGTGGCGGCCTCTACCCGTTCACGGATGCTGTCTTTGGTATCGCGCACCAACACCACCGCGGCGGCCACCAGAAAGGCCAGCGACAGCATGGTGACTAACAAGTTGAGTCGAAAGCGTAAGCTCATGTTTTAATCGAGAATGAAAACCCAGCGTTATTAAACTGTAATACGGCCATCTATACACAGCGTAAAATCATTAAATTCACGTGTCTATGACCAATCTCTACGATTAATCTTTAATGGTGAGCTGATCCCACTCTTTGGGCTTGGCCGGATACGCCAGCGGCAATTGATTCAAACTCTCCAGCAAAATCTGGGAAACCAGTAAATTACGGTTGGTTTTAGAGTCGGCAGGAATCACATACCAGGGCGCATATTTAGTAGACGTCTCTTTCAGCGCCAGTTCATAAGCGTCCATATAGCGGTCCCATAAGGCACGCTCATCGAGGTCCTTGGGGTTAAATTTCCAATGCTTGGTTGGATCATCCAGACGCTCTTGCAAGCGCTGCTTTTGCTCGTCTTTGGAGATATGCAGAAAGCATTTAATGATAGTGGTGCCGGTTTCGCTGAGCATGCGCTCGAAGTCATTAATTTGCTGGTAACGTCGTTTGCATTCTGCGTCGTCTATCCAGTCATGCACTTTCACAATCAATACATCTTCATAATGACTGCGATTAAAAATAGTCAACTCACCTTTAGTCGGCACCTGGTGATGCACGCGCCACAAATAATCATGCGCCAGTTCATCTGCGCTGGGCGCCTTGAAGCTGGCCAGGCGAATACCTAAAGGATCACAGGCGCTAAACACATGCTTGACGGTGCCATCTTTACCGCTGGTATCCATGCCCTGCAAAATTAGCAAAACCTTATGCTTTGCCTCTGCATGCAAAATATCCTGCCTGAGGTTAATTTGATGGGTTAATTCGGCCAACAAACTGGCATCACTTGCTTTATCACCAGTGCGGGCAGACCGGTCGTCCGCTTTGCATTGCTTTAAGGAAAATTTTTTCGGATTAACAAGGTACTGCTCTAGTGTAGCGGTCATAGACATGATCTGGTAATGGCTTGTTGGCAAGTGTATCGCAGTTAAATTGCAAACACCAAGGTAGCTTAACAAACCGATAAACCGCCGCCCGGAACACCGATATAAAAAAACAGCCTCTGACGAGGCTGTTATTAGGGGAGATTTCTTAACTTAAGGATTAATTGCGGCCAAACAGCAGCCCAAACACACCACCAGACAATACACCGGAGAGCGCAGAAACAACTGCCGGACCTGACGGGCCATTTAATACCTGGCCCAGCGTTGTTGCGACACCGCCAATACCGCCGACTGCGGCAATCAACACATTACCAGCAGCCACGGTTTCTTCAGGCATGCCAAAAAAGCCAATGCCAGCGCCAAAACCACCAGACACCACATCCACCTCGACTACATTTAATTCACACATTGCCATTACATTTCTCCTTAATTGATATTAAAAATAAATTTTTCACGGCGTTAACTCAGATCGGCTAGCCAGCCACCAAAATGTTAACTTTGGTTATTTTATATGTTAATTATATCAATAATTAACATATGTGAGAATTAAATAATACTAAAAAACTAACAAGATGTTGCAGGCAATAAAAAAGCCAGCTTATGCTGGCTTTTTTACCGATCAATCCTAATTACTTGCTGGAACGTTTACGCTCATGCTCCAACAGGAAGCGTTTACGCAGGCGAATTGTTTTTGGTGTGATCTCGACCAATTCGTCATCATCAATAAATTCCACAGCACTTTCCAGGCTGATAGAGATAGGTGGTACCAAACGCACCGCTTCATCAGTACCGGAGGCGCGCACGTTGGTTAACTGTTTACCCTTGATCGGGTTAACCACCAGGTCATTGTCACGGCTATGGATACCGATAATCATGCCTTCATACAAACGGTCACCCGGGCTGGAGAACATCTTGCCGCGGTCTTGCAGTTTCCATAAAGCATAAGCCACCGCTTCACCCTGCTCGGCTGAAATCAGCACGCCATTACGGCGGCCTGGCATATCGGCTTTCAATGGTGCGTATTCGTCAAAAATATGCGCCATCAAACCGGTACCACGTGTCAGTGTCAAAAACTCGCCCTGGAAACCGATCAGGCCACGCGCTGGAATACGGTATTCCAAACGTGTACGGCCATTACCGTCAGACTCCATATTGGACATCTCACCACGACGGCGACCCAACTCCTCCATCACCGCACCCTGGTTTTCGTCTTCCAGGTCCACAGTCAGGATCTCGTATGGCTCACATTTTTCACCATTGATTTCTCTGAATACTACACGCGGTTTACCCACGGCGATTTCAAAACCTTCGCGGCGCATGTTTTCCAGCAAAATGGTCAGGTGCAATTCACCACGACCTGAAACACGGAATACATCGGTGTCTTCAGTATCTTCAACGCGCAAAGCCACGTTAACCAATAATTCTTTGGTTAAACGATCACGGATCTGGCGTGAGGTGATAAATTTACCTTCTGTACCAGCCAATGGTGAAGTGTTCACCATAAAGTCCATAGTCAGGGTTGGCTCATCTACACCCAAGTGTGGCAAACCAACTGGCTTGTCGCGATCACAGATCGTAAAACCGATACCGATTTCTTCAATACCTGAAATGATGACAATATCACCTGCTTCAGCTTCGTCTACCGGCACACGCTCCAGGCCTTTAAAACCCAGCACCTGGTTGATACGGCCTTGTGCTACTTGTTCATCTTCGCGCATCACGGCAACGACCTGGCCTGGCTTGATACGGCCATTGGTCACACGGCCAACGCCCAGGCGACCAGTATAAGTAGAATAATCCAAGGCAGAAATTTGTAGTTGCAATGGCGCTTCGCTATCACCTTTAGGCGGCTCAACATGGCTTAAAATGGTGTCAAACAAGGCACGCATATTGTCTGAAGGTTTGCTCATGTCTAAGGTGGCAAAGCCATTTAAGGCTGAGGCATAAACCACCGGAAAATCCAGTTGCTCATCGGTGGCACCCAGGTTGGCGAACAAATCAAACGTATGGTTGATCACCCAATCAGGACGCGCGCTTGGACGGTCCACTTTGTTAATCACCACAATTGGCTTCAAACCCAGGGCCAGTGCTTTTTTGGTCACAAAACGCGTTTGTGGCATTGGACCATCCACGGCATCCACCAACAACAATACGCCATCCACCATGCCTAATACGCGCTCTACCTCGCCACCGAAGTCAGCGTGGCCCGGTGTGTCGACGATATTAATATGTGTGCCTTCGTAGGTTAAGGCAGTGTTTTTGGCCAGAATCGTAATGCCGCGTTCTTTTTCCAGATCGTTGCTATCCATCACACGCTCAGTCACCGCTTGGTGTGAGGCAAAGGTACCTGACTGTTGAAGTAGCTTGTCAACCATGGTTGTTTTACCGTGGTCAACGTGGGCGATAATTGCGATATTTCTAAGGTTGCGTGCCATGTGAACTGCCATCTGTTTGGAAAGGGCGCGATTTTATCACAAATCAACTTAAATATTTGACTTTTAAAATAAAGTGGCTATACTGCGAGCAACTTTAAAACACGGCTGGTACTAGACCCGCCACATTTGTTTTAAATTCATTGCCCTGACCTGTCGATAACTCGCGAAATTTTGAGGTTATCATCTTTAGATGAAGTCTTAATGACACCATCTTCTTTTATCGGTTAGTGGCCATGCCCAAGCGCCGGTAAAAGCATCCAATCTTAAATGTTGCTTTGGCTTAGTTGATATTGCACCACTCGTATTCTTGAGTGCCATGCTGCTTCATTGGCTTTGCTTTATTGCTTTACTTGCGCCCTTTTTAATTGTTGATGAAAGGGACATTCCTTGTCTTTTGCAGATTTAAATCTCGACCCCTCCATTTTGCGCGCATTGACCGACGCAGGCTATGAAAACCCAACACCTATTCAGGCGCAATCCATTCCTGAAGCTTTGCAAGGCCGTGACATCATGGCCTCTGCCCAAACCGGCACTGGTAAAACCGCTGCCTTTACCTTACCAGCATTAAACCTGCTGGCGACACAACACCCTGTTCGCAGCCGTGGCCCACGTATTCTGGTACTGACACCGACACGCGAACTGGCAGCCCAGGTAAATGATGCTGCACGTAAATACGGTAAGTTCTTGCGCGCACGTTGCATCAGCATCGTTGGTGGCATGCCTTACCCATTGCAAAACAAACTGCTGTCACAGCCACTGGACATTCTGGTTGCAACACCAGGCCGTTTTATTGACCACCTGGAACGCGGCCGTATTGATTTGAGCCGTTTGCAAATGCTGGTACTGGATGAAGCTGACCGTATGCTGGACATGGGCTTTATGCCTGATGTTGAGCGCATTTGTGAAGCATTACCTGCCGAGCGCCAAACCTTGCTGTTCTCAGCGACACTGGATGGCATTATGGATATCGGCAAACGCTTCTTGCGCGACCCACTGACAATTCAGGTGGCAGGCCAGAAAGAAAGACACGCCAACATTGAGCAACGTTTGCACTTTGTGGATGACATGAACCACAAAAACAAACTGCTGGAACACTTGCTGATTGCACCAGATGTCAATCAAACCATTATTTTCACCAGCACCAAGCGTCACGCTGACTTGCTGGCTGAAGACTTGTATGCCGCAGGCCACAGTACAGCAGCTCTGCATGGTGACATGACGCAAGGTGCGCGTAACCGCACTTTGACCAAACTGCGCCATGGTGACGTCAAAGTACTGGTTGCAACCGATGTTGCCGCACGCGGTATCGACGTTCAAGGCATCTCACACGTCATTAACTACGACCTGCCGAAATTTGCAGAAGACTATGTACACCGTATTGGCCGTACCGGCCGCGCCAACAACACTGGCGTAGCGATTTCATTTGCCTCTAACGCTGACCGTCACCTGTTGCGCAAAATTGAGCAATACACTGGCCAAAAGCTGCAAGCTGAAGTGATTGCAGGTTTTGAACCAAAACGTGCTGCGCGTATGGATGATGGTGGTGATGGCAAACGTGGCGGCAGACGCAACGGCAAACCACAGGGCAAAGGCGGTTTCCGCCGTGACGACAGACCAGGCCAGAACAAATCATTTGGTGAGCGCGTCGCCCGTGAAGGCAACCGCGAAAACAATCGCGATGCACAGGCCAACAAGCCACGTGCACCACGTACAACCGAGCCAAAACAGGACAAAGAAGTTAACGGTAACAGCAAGCACTACAACAAAGATACCGACTTCCAGTTTGCACGCGCATTGGCTGACGAATTTGGTCAACGCCGTCCACGTCCGGCAGGCAACAACCAGGAGCGTTTTGGCAACCCTAACGGTAGCCGTGGCAATAACAAACCACGTCCGGCAGGCAAGTCATTTGGCGACAATGGTGGTGCCAAACGCCCACGTTCATTTGCCTAAGACTCGCCTATGTCTGAGCAAACCACAGTAGATTTTCGTGCGCTCGGCCTGGCCGAGCCGCTGTTAAAAGCGATTGATGAGTCTGGCTATACCACACCAACGCCGATTCAAGCGCAGGCCATACCGCTGGCTTTACAGCGTATGGACTTGATGGCAGGTGCGCAAACGGGTACCGGCAAAACGGCAGCGTTTTCTTTGCCGATTTTGCATACCCTGCTGCCGCTTTCCAGCAGCAGTACTTCGCCTGCCAAGCACCCTATCCGGGCGCTGGTATTGGCCCCTACGCGTGAATTAGCGATACAGGTCTATGACAACATCAAAACCTACGCCAAACACACGCATTTGCGTAGCCTGGTGGTGTATGGCGGCGTGGATATCAAAACACAAACGCCTATCCTGAAAACAGGCGTGGAAATTTTGGTGGCCACACCTGGCCGCTTGCTGGACCATGTTGAGCAAAAAACCTTGTCTTTGAGCCAGGTGCAGTTTTTGGTGCTGGACGAAGCAGATCGCATGCTGGACATGGGCTTTATGCCTGACTTGAAACGCATTCTGGCATTGTTGCCTAAACAGCGTCAGAACCTGATGTTCTCAGCGACTTTTTCTGATGAAATCAAGAAACTGGCCGATGCCTTTTTGAATAACCCGACCTTGATCGAAGTGGCGCGCAGCAATGCCACCAATGACAATGTCGAGCAAAAAGCGTATCTGGTGAATAGCGACCAGAAACAGCGCTTTCTGGTGCAGCTACTCAAGCAATACGCCAACCAGCAAGTGATTGTGTTCACGAAAACCAAGCTCTCGGCCAGCAAGCTGGCGCGTGCGCTGGAACGTGACCAGATTCCATGCAGTGCGATTCATGGGGATAAGTCCCAAAAAGAACGTATTGAAGCCCTGGACGCGTTTAAAGCAGGCACTATTCACGCGCTGGTTGCCACCGATGTGGCGGCACGTGGACTGGATATCAGTGACTTGCCACTGGTAATTAACTATGAAATCTCGACTGCACCGGAAGACTATGTGCACCGAATTGGTCGTACCGGCCGCGCAGGCGCCAAAGGCATTGCCATCTCGCTGATCGACGAAGATGAAACCAAATACTTCGACGACATCGAGAAGTTGATTAAAAAGCAGATTCCAAAAGAAAAAGCCACGATCAACACCGCTAGCCGACCACGCGCGTCAAAAGCCACAAGCGCAGACGAAGGCTGGTTCCAGCAACCTTATCAACCTGCGGCAGCGGCAGCACCAAAAGAAGTGCCAGCCAAGCCCTCTACTGCCAAGCGTAAAGTCGTTGCAGCCCTGCTAGGAGGCTTTGGTTTTAAAGCCACACCGCAGACACGCAATCAGGCCAAGCGCGGCGCAGGGAATAAACCGCGGCAGAAAGCCCAGGCTAGCGACATTGCCCAGGCTGAAGTCGTAGAAGCGATCAGCGCACAGTCGTAAAAAAGCCCCGTTCGCGGGGCTTTTTTTATTGTGCAACGAAATGCGCAAGCAATATAACGATGAGGCGATCAAGGCCGCTAGCCTTCGCGATTACGCATAAAGTCTGCCACGCCGTAGAGCTGGTTGGCAATATGCTTCATGAGCGACTCTTCAAACTGCAGCGTATGCATGGCTTTAATCATGCAGTACATCCACTGATCACGCGCCGACTCGTCAATCGGGAATGGCATATGCCGCGCCCGCAAGCGCGGATGACCATAGCGCTCAATATATAACTGCGGGCCGCCGGTCCAGCCCATTAAAAACATAAACAGCTTCTCTCTGGCCTCGGTTAAATCCGGCTGATGAATGGCGCGTAAACCAGCCGCTTTAGGGTCTGTATCCATGGTGTCGTAAAAGGTCTCGACCAGCTTGCGTATGGTTTCAGCGCCCTTTTCAGCCCCGCCCAGCCACTCAAACAAAGATTGTTTGGCCGCATTAGGCTCTTGTATCTCTAATGCCATGCTGATTAGCCTGCAACTTTTGGCGTCACTAGGGCAGCCGCTTGCTTTGCCAACTCACGCGCCGCTTCGGTATTGTCTGCTGTTGCCAGCGCAACCCCCATGCGGCGGCGCACAAATGACTCCGGTTTGCCAAACAGGCGAACTTCACTATTGGGCACAGACATCGCAGCTTCCAGGCCATGATACTCCAGCGCCTGCGCATCTGCACCGCCATAAATCACGGCGCTGGCCCCCGCTTCACGCTGCGCCACATCTACCGGCAAGCCAAGAATCGCACGTGCGTGCAATTCAAATTCATTCAGACGCTGCGTACACATGGTCACCATCCCCGTGTCATGCGGGCGCGGGCTAACCTCGGAGAACCAGACCTGCTCTCCTTTGACAAACAACTCGACGCCAAACAGGCCTTGTCCGCCCAAAGCATCAGTCACTTTTTTGGCAACGTCTTGTGCATTTTTTAACGCTTGCGGATGCATGGCTTGTGGCTGCCAGCTTTCTACATAATCGCCCTGCTTCTGCACATGACCAATCGGCGCACAGAAGTGTGTTTCAATCTGGCCGGATACATTTTTAGCACGCACCGTTAACAAGGTGATTTCATAATCAAAGTCAATCTGGCCTTCTACAATCACCACGCCCTGATTCACGCGACCGCCACTGGCGGCATATTCCCAGGCAGTGTTCACCTCAGACGCTTGCGTAATACGAGACTGGCCTTTGCCTGATGAAGACATAGTGGGTTTGATAAAACACGGATAGCCAATACCGCCGTCAATCGCGGCCTGTAGCTCGGCTTCTGAGCGTGCAAAAGCATACGGCGACGTTGGCAAACCTAATTCTTCAGCCGCCAGTCGACGGATACCTTCACGGTTCATGGTCAATTGCACCGCACGCACCGTAGGCACCACGGTCACACCCGTCGCTTCGATTTCAGCCAATGCTTGGGTATTCAATGCCTCGATTTCAGGCACAATATAATGTGGCTTTACCTGATTCACCAGGGCTTTTAAAGCCGTGGCATCCGTCATGTCAATGGCGTAAGCATGATGCGCAACCTGGTGTCCCGGTGCATGCGCATAACGATCCACCGCAATGACTTCCACCCCCAAACGCTGCAAGGCAATAATCACCTCTTTACCAAGCTCACCACTGCCTAACAACATGACTTTGGTCGCATTTGCGCTCAACGGGGTACCAATCATTTTCAGCTCCACTGTAAAAGTGCAATGATACCATGGGCGATTTCGCTGGCGCCCGATCAGGATTGATTTATGTCACAAGACAGCCACGCGGCGAAGCCCTGGCCAATAACAAAAAACCTCGCTAAAGCGAGGTTTTTAAATACAGTAACATGCCATTAACGCGACTTACGTTTCGCCAATAGGCTGATCGCCGCCAAACCGGCAAACAACATGGCGGCATTTTCAGACTCAGGCACGGTCGTCACATTGACCGCAATCTTGCCGGCGTTGTCGCCGAAATTTGAATCCCAGTAATACAACTTTAGTACACCACTCTCAGCCGCAACGCCACTATAACTGGTGCCTAGCGCGATATAAGTACTGCCGATCCGGCCAACCAGCTGGCCGAAATTGGCTGTAAAGCCATCCATGGTCACTGGGCCATAGTTAATCCCGATCAACGTACCCACCGCCTCACCGGAATCATCTGTTGCTGTCGCATACAAATTACCATTCAAGCCATCGGCAGTAGAAAATCTTGGTAATGCACCAGCACTCCACAAATCGTCTACACTCACAGAAATATTAAATACATCGCCTGCGTTCAGCGTAATCGTATCCAGGCCACTGCCTACACCTTGAGCAATGCTGTTGTCATAAGCATCCACATTGTAAGTGGCTGCATACGCCTGATGACTGACTGTTAATGCGAGCAACAATGCACTACATAATCGACTGACTGACATACCCCGCTCCTCATCAAATATTATAGAAATGTTTGATGACGTTATGCTCAATCCTGAGCGTTGTCAATAGCCCATCAAAACCGGGCGATGACAACTAAGTCATTGAGCAAAAAAGGATTCTGCGATGGAGGCGGATGCTTATTTATACTGAGATACCATGCTTGTCCATGCGATAGCGCATGGTCATTCTGGTAATGCCCAACAACCTGGCTGCTTTGGAAACATTGTGGCGTGACTGTTCCAGCGCATTCAACAGCATGGCTTTTTCTGCATCATCCAGCGTGACTTGTGCCTCGCCTTGCGTTGACGAGTTTGTATTGACGGCCGCCATCTGCGGCAGGCCCAAGTCATGCTCTGAAATCATCGCCTGCGTACACATCAACACGGCACGGCTGATCTGATGACGCATTTCACGTACATTACCAGGCCAGTGATAGCCTTGTATCGCCATTAATGCCATCGCGCTAAATTCATGATGTGGCAATGCATAGCGCTTCTCGGTCATCTGCCTGAAGTAATTTGCCAGCAGCAACACATCCTGGCCACGGTCACGCAGCGGCGGCATTTGCATGGTGATGACGTTTAAACGGTAATAGAGGTCAGAGCGGAAACGTCCTTCACTGGACATCTGGTACAAATCACGATTGGTGGCCGCAATAATACGCGCCTGCACCGGGCGCTCTTTGGTTGAGCCCAGGCGTCGCACCATTCTGCGCTCCAGCACATTCAGCAACTTGGCCTGCAAACCCAGCGGCAATTCACCAATTTCATCCAGGAACAAGGTGCCATCTTCAGCAGACTCAATCAAGCCCGGACGTGAAGCTACAGCATTGGTAAACGCGCCCTTCTCATGGCCAAACAACTCGCTTTCAATCAGCTCGGCTGGCAATGAAGCACAATCGACATGCACAAACGGTTTGTCATGATTGGCACAACTGGCGTGCAAGTAGCGCGCGACCACATCTTTTCCGGTACCGGTTTCGCCGGTAATCAACACCGTAGGCTGTACGGCGTCACTAAGCGCGCTCAACTGCGCAATACGGGTAATCTGCTGTCGCACGCTTTGCATGGCGGCACTTTCACCGATTAGCTGCACTGACTCATTGACGATAGTATCGCGCTGCCTGGAGTAGTCCAGACTGGTTTGCAAATCAGTGGTTTTCTCATTCTTTTGAATAATGAGCAGTAATTCTTCAAGGTCGATAGGCTTTTTCAAGTAGTCTATCGCACCCATTTTGATCGCATTGACCGCATCGGTCACATCGCCAAAAGCGGTCATGACGATGGTATTGATATTCTTGGCGACAAAGTCGGATAACAAATCCAGGCCATTGCCATCGGGCAGGCGCATATCCAGCAGCGCCATATCCGGTTCAAACTGCTTCACCAGCAATCTGGCATCATGCAAAGACTCTGCGTGCTCACACTCAAATCCGGCTTTTTGCAGGCGTTTAACCACCGCCTTGGCAAACAGCACTTCGTCTTCTACCAACAAGATTTTTTTCTTGAATGGTAAAAAAACCGATTTATCCGTGGATGATGAAATTTGTGAAAGCACGCTTCGTCCTTAGTTATTATTATTTAGTCACGGTCGTAACTGGCTAATGATGGTTTGGCACCAAATTCATAACGGAAGCCCAGCCAGCCAGCGCGAGGTGCACCGATCATCAGCAATTTAGAAGGTTCTTCATTGCCTGAGAACTGACCACCCTCAATCCAGTTTTCACCCAACAAGCCACCTGTCGCATATTCTTTGTCAAAAATATTGATGGCTTTAGCAAAGAACTGCCAGCCACTGTTACCAAAGCGATAACGCGTATCGATGTTCACAATGGTGAAACCACCCACTTTGCCAGAGTCCTGCACGTGCTCATCATCCCCATCATTGGCGCGATGCTTGTTGTTCTCGTTACCACGCACATATACGTCTGAATAGGTATTGATGTTGCTGCCTACCGTCCATTGTGACGTCACTTGATATTGCAAACGCAATTTCAAGGCATGCTCAGGCAAGTTAGGCAGTCGATCACCTTTGCCCACCTGGATAGCGGTACCATCAGAAGACGAGTTCACTTCATTGGTGATTTCAAAAGGTGTTTGGTAAGTCGCGCGCACAAAGCTGTAGCCGACATTCCATGACAAATCACCTGTCACGCCATTTAAACCGGCATCGAGGCCAACGCGGCGGGTTTTACCAACGTTGTCAAAATAGCCCATGCCATTGGTGGCATTGGTGGCAATAAACTGAATATCGTCGTGGTTCTCAGTGCGATAGACCGCGGTAGACCAGCGAATATTGTCGCTTAACTGGCCGCGGGCGCCGACTTCAAAGGTTTTAGCCACCACTTTTTTCAGCGGCGGATCCCCTGCCATCGCATTCGGTAGCTTGCATGGTACAGCCGGGTTTGCACAACCCAACTCCATAGAGGTTGGCGCGCGCATACCTTCGTTATAGCTACCGTACATGGTCAACGCTTGTGTTGGCGTAA
>Ga0208269_100690_pt1 | contig 12117 bp, 12 predicted proteins | sample LakWasMe88_LOW11_2_FD_183912 | JGI IMG/M metagenome (GOLD analysis project Ga0208269, IMG submission 183912) | Freshwater sediment methanotrophic microbial communities from Lake Washington under simulated oxygen tension - Sediment Metagenome... | ecosystem: Environmental > Aquatic > Freshwater >...
AGGCGCAGGTGAAAGAGGGCGCCACGGTCATGTCCACCAGCACGCGCAACTTCCCCAACCGCCTGGGCAAGAACACCAATGTGTACCTGGGCTCAGCCGAACTCTCGGCGATCTGCTCCAAGCTGGGCCGTATTCCGAGCAAGCAGGAGTACCTGGCCGACGTGGGCGTCATTAACCAGAGCAGCGACAAGATCTACCAGTACCTGAACTTCGACCAGATTGCCGAGTACATGGATGTGGCGGACGGCGTAGGCACCTGAGCCTTGGCCGACCGCCGGGCGAGTCGCCCGCGCGTTAGTCGAACCAGCCCGCAGTGCGCGAAAGCGCCTGCGGGTTTTTCACTTTTTGATAGCTATATGTCCTTATGCAGTAAGCGCTAAGGCCTATTTTTACCATTATTTCTTGGAGATACGAACACTGAAAGATTCAGGGTTTTTACTCAATGTGTTTTTTGAAAAATACGTTAACGTATACCTTAATGAACGCACTACGAGAAAATTCTCCGAATCCAAAAGTTTCCGGCCCCTCCGCTGATGGTTTGGCGCTGGCGTGGAAGGCCAAAGGCCTGGTACGCCCGGAGTGTGTATTGGCGACGGCAGGCGGCAGCCTCTACACCGCCGATTGGCGTGGTGGCGTGGCCCATCTGCTGCCCGATGGAACGCAGCAGCTCTACACCGGCGTGCTGTCCAACGACGAACCGCCGCGCCCCAACGGCATTGCTCTGTTGCCCAATGGCGACTTTCTGTTCGCGCATTTGGGTGCACAGGACGGCGGTGTATACCGTCTTACGCGCCAAGGCGTTATCACGCCCTGGCTGCTGGAAGTGGATGGCCAGCCACTGCCGCCGACCAATTTCGTGGTGCAGGACGGCGAAGGCCGCACCTGGATCACCGTCAGTACCCGCAAACAGCCGCGTGCCCTGGGGTACCGTGCAGACTGTGACGACGGCTTCATCATTTGTGTGGATGCGGATGACTGCGCGCGCATTGCCGCCGACGGCCTGGGCTACGCCAACGAAGTGGCGGTGCATCCTGATGGTCAATGGCTGTACGTGAACGAAACCTTTGTGCGGCGTCTCTCACGCTACCCTCTGGCAGCGGATGGCAGCCTGGGCGGGCGCGAAACGGTCGCTCAGTTCGGGCCCGGCACCTTCCCCGATGGACTGGCCTTTGACGAAGAAGGTGCTGCCTGGGTGGTCAGCATCGTCAGTAACCGATTGATCCGTGTCGCGCCCGATGGCAGCCAGCAGGTCTGGCTGGAAGACTCGGATGCCGGACACCTCGCGTGGGTCGAAGCTGCCTACCGTGCCGACGCCATGGACCGCCCGCATCTCGACGCCAACCCAGGCAAGCGCCTGCGCAATATCTCCAGCATCGCCTTTGCGGGGTCAGACCGGCGCACCGCCGTGCTCGGCTGTCTCCTGGGCGATCGCCTGACCTGCCTGCGCCTGCCGGTGCCCGGGCATCCCCCCATTCACTGGAACTACGCATGAACGCGCCCCAACTCCTTGTGCCCTCGATGGTCGACGCGGCCTACCAGCAGGTCCGCCAGCGCATCCTCGACAACATCTGGCCACCCGGCCACCGCGCGCTGGAGACCGAGGTGGCCTTGGCGCTGGGCATGAGCCGCACACCGGTGCGCGAGGCCCTTTTGCGCCTGCAGGGTGAGGGCCTTGTCGAGATCATTCCGCGCCACGGCATGCGTGTGCTACCGGTGTCCCCCACCGACATGCGCGAGATCTACGAAATTCTCACCGCCCTGGAATGCATGGCAGTGGAGCTGATCGCCCGGCGCAAGCCGAGCGACGAGGAACTGGCTCCGCTGGTTGAGGCCACGCAGGCCATGGAGCAGGCGCTGGCCCAGGATGAGCTGGAGCAATGGGCGCAGGCCGACGAGCGCTTCCATGCCCATTTGCTCGATCTGGCGGGAAACCGCCAGTTGCAGGCCACGGTGCTGAACTACTGGGATCGCGCCCACCGTGCACGCATGTTCAGCCTGCGCCTGCGCCCCAAGCCGGTGAACTCTACGCAAGAGCACATGGAGATGGTCCAGCGCCTGCGCGATGGTGACACCGAAGGCGTCGTGGCCGTGACCCGCGCACACCGGGAGCGGGCGAACCGCGAACTGTTCGGCATTTTCGAGCGATTCAAACTGGCACAGATGTAAAGCATTCCATGAAAAACAATTATTCAGTGGCGGCCTTGCCGGGCGACGGCATTGGCAACGAAGTGATGGATGCGGCCATCGAGCTGTTGGGCGCCGTGGGGGTGCACATTGGGCGCACCTTCCACATCGCACGCCACCCCGCTGGTGCGCAGCATTACCTCGACAGCGGCGAGTCGCTTCCTGCCAGCACGCTGGACGCCTGCCGCGCGGCCGACGCAATCCTGTTTGGCGCGATGGGTCTGCCCCATGTGCGCGGTGCCGATGGCACCGAAATCATCCCGCAGCTCGACATCCGCTTTGCGCTGGACTTGTACGCTGGCGTGCGCCCGATTCGCACCTGGCCCGGTCTGCCCAGCCCGCTCGCCAGCCCACGCGCCAGCGAGATTGATTTGGTGCTGGTGCGCGAGAGCACCGAAGGTCTGTTTTACGCCCGCGGTCGCGGCGTGATGGAAGGTGAGGCTGCACTCGACACCATGAAAATTACCCGCCACGGCACGGCGCGCGTCTGCGACTTTGCCCTGCAACTGGCGCAGCAGCGCAAGGCCCAAGGCAAGCGCGGCCACGTCACCAACGTCGACAAGGCCAACGTCTTTTTGTCGATGGCCTATTGGCGCCAGATTTTCGAGGAGCGCGCCAAGGTGTTCCCCGATATCACCACCGACAACGCCTACGTCGACGCGATGGCCCTCAACCTGGTCATGAAGCCCTGGCAGTATGACGTGCTGGTCACCGAGAACATGTTTGGCGACATCCTGTCCGACCTGATTGCGGCCTTGGTGGGCGGCATGGGCATGGCGCCCTCAGCCGACATTGGCGACGACTACGCGCTGTTCCAGCCCGCGCACGGCACCGCGCCTGACATTGCCGGCAAGGGCATTGCCAACCCCACGGCCATGCTGCTCTCGGCCGCGATGATGCTCGACTGGCTGGCACACCGCCACGGCGATCCGGTGCTGGCCGATGGCGCGCGCCAGATTGAATCGGCTGTGCAGCGCGCGTTTTCCGAAGGCGCTGTGCTGCCGGGCGAGTTTGGCGGCCGCAGCACCACTGCCGACATCACCCGCGCTGTCATCGCGAGGTTGGGATGAGCCCTCGCGTTGCCATGGTGGGTGCCGGCTACTTCGCACAGTTCCAGCTCGAAGGATGGGCCGACGCGGGCGCCCCCGTGCAGGCGCTGTGCGACCTGGATGCGCCCCGCGCCCAGGCGCTGGCCGCGCGCCATGGCGTGCCGACTGCCTACACCGACCTGGCCACCATGCTCGACGCAGTGCAGCCCACGCTGCTCGACGTGGTGCTGCCCCCTGCGTCGCAGCAGGCAGTGGTGGAGATCGCCCTGGCGCGGCGCATTCCCGTGATCTGCCAGAAGCCCTTTGGCGACGATTTGGCGCAGGCCGAGGCGATGACCGCGCTGGCCGAGCAGCTGAAAACACCGCTGGTGGTGCACGAGAATTTCCGCTTCGCGCCATGGTTCCGCGAATGCCGTCGCTTGATTGACGCCGGCCTGCTGGGCCGGGTGTTTGGCGCCAGCTTTCGCTTGCGCACGGGCGACGGTCAGGGGCCACGCGCCTACCTGGACCGTCAGCCGTATTTTCAGACCATGCCGCGGCTGCTGGTGCGCGAGACCGGTGTGCACTTCATCGACACCTTTCGCTATCTGCTGGGCGAGGTCCGTGCTGTGACGGCGCGCCTGCGGCGCCTCAACCCCGCCATTGCGGGAGAGGACGCCGCCCTGGTGCAGCTTGAATTCGACGACGCCCGTACCGGCGTGTTCGACGGCAACCGCCTCAACGACCATGTGGCAGCCGACCCGCGCCGCACCCTGGGTGAATTCTGGCTGGAGGGTGAGGGCGGCGTGCTGCGCATGGATGGCGATGCCCGCCTGTGGTTCAAGCCCCACCAGGCGCCTGAACATGAGCATGTCTACGACGCTGGCCCCACCAACCGCGCCTTTGGCGGTGCCTGCGGGCGCTTGCAGACCCATGTGCTGGCGCATCTGCACAGCGGCGCACCGCTGGAGAACGGCGCGCGCGACTACCTGCAAAACCTCTACCTGCAGGAGGCCGTCTATGCCTCGCATGCACAGGGCAGGACCCTTTTCCTGGCGGATTTCACGCCCTCATCCTGAAAAACCACGAACCACAAGGAGACAAACATGCACAAACGTTCACGCACTTTCATTGCCGCAGCCCTCATGGCCTGGGGACTCTCGGCTGGGGCCCAGACGGTCCTCAAGTTCAGCCACACCGACCAGCAGAGCGGTGCTCGCCAGGCAGCGGCAGAGGTATTTGCCAAAAAGGTCGAGGAGCTCACCCAGGGGCGCTACAAGGTCAACGTGTTTTGCTGCAGCCAACTGGGCAACGACCCCAAGAATATTGAGCAGTTGGCCATTGGGGGCATTGATTTCACGGTGTCGGCCACGGGTTCCTACGCGCCACATGTACCCAGCCTGAACCTGACCATGATGCCATTTCTGGTCGAGAGCTATGAGCAGGGCTGGAAGCTCTATGACACCAGCCCCTGGCTCAAGGCCCAGTTCGCCAAGGCGCCTGCCAAGGGTTTTCGCTTTCTCTCCACCTGGGAAGCGGGTTTTCGCAGCATGACGACGAAAGAGTCGTTGAACACACCGGAGGATGCCAAGGGCAAGAAGCTGCGCACATTCCCCAACGAAATGATGCGTTGGACGCTGGAGGCCATGGGTTTCAATATTCAAATCATGCCATTGCCTGAGGTCTACTTGGCGATCCAGCAGGGCGCTGTACAGGGGCAGGAAAACCCCATCGACACCATCTATTCGAACAAGTTCTATGAGGTGGCCCCCCACGTCACACTCACCAACCACGTCTACAGCCCGATCCCACTGGCCATCTCCGAGAAGACCTGGCAGAAGCTCTCCCCCGCTGACCAGAAAGCTGTCACTGATGCCGCGCAGATTGCCGCGCAGTTCAGTCGCAAGTTCATCTCTGAAAACGATGCCAACCAGCTCAAGGCGATTTCTGAGCACGGCGGGAAGATCAACGCCAAACCCGATGTCAAGGCATTCCGCGCGGCCGTGGAGCCGGTGTACGCCAAGGCGCGCGAGAAATACGGCACCGATGTTGATGCGCTGCTGCACGACGCTGCAGAGATTCGCAAGACCGTGAAGTGAGCCGACATGTCCGAGGTTTCCCTGCTTTCGCCGGTGCCTAACGCCCCGCTGCCGATCCGGCTGCTGGGGCGTGTCGTGGACTGGACCGTCATCGCCATCGGGGGCACGATGGCGGTGCTGGTGTTCTTTAACGTCAGTATGCATCTTGTCAGCAAGGATCTCGCCTGGGTGACCGAGCTGGGTGAATTGCTGATGGTGTGGGTCACCTTTCTCGGTGGAGCCTGTGCATCGCAGCGTGGTGCCCACATGAGCATTACGGAGTTCATCGACAAGCTGGCCCCGGTACAGCGCCGGTGGGCTGATGCGCTGGTGCAGGTCCTGTGTCTTGGCATGTTGGCGGTGCTGGTGCGCTACGGTTGGTCGCTGGTGGCGGGAAACTGGGGAAACCTGCTGACGGTGCTCGAATGGCCTATGGCCATCCAGTACATGGGCATGGCGGTGGGCTGCACACTCATGGCCGTGTTCGTGGCCTGGGACCTGACCCAGATCCTGCGCGGCGTGCCGCGCGACGTGCGTTACCCTGTAGTGGAGTAACCCCATGCTCGCCTTGTTGCTTTTTGGTGTGTTTTTTGCAATGGCGCTGGGGGGCGTTCCGCTCCTGTTCTCCATTCTTCTGGCGACCGTGGGGGTGATCTGGGGCAAGGGTTTTGACTATCCCCTGGAGACCATCTTCCTGTCCTTTATTGGTGGCGTGGAGCCATTCATTCTGTTGGCCGTTCCGCTGTTCATTTTTGCGGGTGAGTTGCTGGCCCAAGGGGGTGTGGGCAAGCGGATCGTCGAATTTGCACGCGTGCTTTTTGGCTGGTTGCCGGGCGGCCTGGGTGTGGTGACGGTGATCAGTTGCACCATGTTTGGCGGGGTCTCGGGCTCGGCCATCGCAGATACGGCGGCCATTGGTTCGCTGGTCATACCTGCCATGGTGGCGCGGGGATATTCACGTGGTTTCGCGGCGGCGTTGCTGGCCGTGGCGGGAACCATCGCACTGCTGATGCCGCTGTCGATTCCGTTCTTGGTCTACGCCTTCATCTCGGGCGTTTCCATGCGCACGCTGTCCATGGCCGGCTTACTTCCAGCCCTGGCTTCGGCAGTGGCGCTGATCATCATGTGCATGTGGCATGGTAGGCGTACAGGTTGCGACAACGGTGAGGACCGCTCATCACCTGCCCAGATCTGGGAAGCGACGCGTGCAGCGGGGCCCGCGCTGCTGATGCCGATCATCATCATCGGGGGTATCTGGACGGGCCTGTTCACGCCCAGTGAGTCGGCAGCCATTGCGGTGTTTTATGGCCTGGCGGTGTCGCTGTTCTACTACCGTGATCTTTCGTGGAAGCGCATACCGCAGCTGTTGCTCAACGCCTTCATGACCAGTGCGACCGTGATGCTGGTCATTGGCGCCACCGGAGCCATGGCCTGGCTCATCACCGTGGAGCAGGTAGCGTTGCAGATGGCGCAGTGGATCCAGGTGGTGGCCACCGAGCAGTGGATGTTTCTGCTGCTATTCAATGTCTGCCTGTTGCTGCTCGGTATCTTCATCGAGCCGCTGCCCGCCATGCTGCTGTCGGCCCCACTGTTTCTGCCGCTGGCTAAGCACTTCAACATGGACATGGTGCACATTGGCGTGGTGATGACGGCCAATCTGGCGATTGCGCTGTACACACCGCCTGTGGGGGGGACGCTGTTTGTTGCTGCCAAGCTGGCGAAGGCAGGTATTGGTGAGATCACCCGCCATCTCTGGCCGCTGATGACCGCTACCTTCATCATCGTACTGTTGGTGACCTATGTTCCCTGGTTCTCCACCTGGCTGCCCCGATTCATCATGTCGTTTTGAATGCGTTCGACCCCGCGCCAAGGGTCGGACGAGGCAATGAGATTCATCTGCTCGCAGGTCTTCATCGAGTGAAAGAGCCACTATGAAACATGAAGTCATCGCCTGGCCTGTTTTTTGCGGGCTGGCGTTTGCCGTGCCGATGGCGCTGGGTCAGACTGTTCTACGGTTCAGCCACAGCGACCAGGTATCCGGCGCACGCGATGCGGCGGCACATTTCTTTGCACGCAAAGTTGATCTGCTGACGTCTGGGCGCTACCGGGTAGACGTGTTTTGCTGCAGCAAGCTGGGCAACGATCCCAAGAGCATTGAGCAGATTGCCCTGGGCAACGTGGATTTCACTGTTTCGGCCACCGGGTCCTATGCGGTGCAGTTGCCGACGTTGAACCTGGCCATGTTGCCGTTTCTGGTCGACAACTACGTCCAGGGCTGGAAACTCTACGATGAAAGTCCCTGGATGCTTGCCCAACTGGACAAGGCACCGGCCAAGGGCTTCCGTTTCTTGGCGACCTGGGAGGCCGGTTTTCGAAGCATGACCACCAAGGAGCCCCTGACTTCTCCAGCGGATGCCAAGGGCAAGAAGCTGCGTACTTTCCCCAACGAAATGATGCGCTGGACGCTTGAAGCCATGGGTTTCGATGTTCAGGTCATGCCTTTGCCGGAGGTCTATCTGGCTATCCAGAAGAATGCCATCAGTGGGCAGGAAAACCCCGTCGATACGATCTTCTCCAACAAGTTCTACGAAGTTGCACCCCACGTCACGCTGACCAACCATGTCTATAGCCCGTTGCCGCTCGCCATCAGCGAAAAAACCTGGCAGAAGCTGAGCCCGGAGGACCAGAAAGCCGTGAAGGAAGCGGCCCGGCTCACGGCCCAGTACAGCCGTATCCATGTCGTTGGGAACGATGAAATTCAGCTCAAGGCCATGGCCAGAATGAATGCCCGGATCAACTCCAAGCCCCAAATTGCAGCCTTCCGCGAAGCGGTTCAGCCCGTGTATGTGAAAGCCCGGGCAAAGTATGGCGACGATGTGGATCAGCTTCTGGAGGCATCGGAGTTGATCCGAAAGCGCTATCGATGACGGGTTTCGTGCGCGTGTCTGTTATCCGCAAATATTTCTGCAACGGCCTTTGAAGGGCGTGCAGCGGCTTGTGTCTCCCATCCATTCACTCTTCCTGTCCCATGAAACCTCCTCAAACGTTGTCGGTTCTGGTGGTTGATTTCCGCATTCACGCCAAGCATGTCGCGGACTTCGCGCAAGCCATTGCCCACAATGCGAGCGCCTCTTTGGCCGCCGAGCTGGGCTGCCTGCGGTTCGACGTATGCCGCGACCCGCAGGACGATACGGTGTTCTTCCTCTATGAAATTTACGACGACGACGCGGCCATCGCGGCGCACCTGCGGTCGCCTCATTTCCTGGCCATGAATGCCCAGGTGGCCGACTGGGTGATATCCAAAAACGTGCGCCAGTTGCAGTTGCCTGGCCAGAGAGCAGAGGAGGGCGCTGCATGATCAGGTTGGGCTGCATTGCCGATGATTTCACCGGTGCTACCGACCTGGCCAACAACCTTGTGCGTGCCGGTATGCGCGTGGCGCAAACCATGGGCGTGCCGCAGGTGCCCGTGGAGGGTGTCGACGCGATCGTCGTGGCGCTCAAGTCGCGCACTGCACCGGTGGCCGAGGCGGTGGCAGACGCACTGCAGGCGGCACGCTGGCTGCGTACGCAGGGCGCGGCACAAATGTATTTCAAGGTCTGTTCGACTTTTGATTCAACGCCTGCGGGCAACATCGGGCCCGTGTCCGAAGCCTTGATGGAACTGCTCTGTGCGCGCATGGTACCCGTTACGCCGGCGTTTCCTGAAAATGCGCGCACTGTCTATCAGGGGCATCTGTTCGTGGGCGAGCAACTGCTGTCCGACAGCTCTATGCGCCAGCATCCGCTCACCCCCATGTTGGACTCTAGCCTGGTGCGCGTGCTGCAGGCACAGCTGGACGCCCGCGCTGGGCGGCGTGTGGGGCTGGTGAACCACGCTGTAGTGGCCCAGGGCGCGTCTGCGGTGCGCGCGCGCCTGGCCGCACTGGAGACGCAAGGTGCCAGTTTTGCCGTCCTCGATGCCATCGACAATGACGACCTCCTGGTGCTGGCCGAGGCGGTGCGGGACGCACCGTTGCTGGTGGCGGGCTCGGGCCTGGCCATCGGCCTGCCCCGGCTGCTGGGCCTGCAGCCCAATGCCCGGGCCGCCCAACTGCCTGCCGCACGTGGGACTCGGGCCATTGTGTCGGGCAGTTGCTCGGTGGCCAGCAACGCCCAGGTGGCCGCTTTCAAGGCGGGGGGCGGTGCGGCCTATGCGCTCGATCCGTTGCGGGGGGACGGCGGCGCCGATCTGGCTGCGCAGGCCCTGGCATGGGCCCTTCCCCGCCTGGAGCGCGGCCCGGTGCTGGTGCACGCCACCGCCGAGCCCGCTGCCGTCCGCGAGGTGCAAAGTCGCCTGGGCGTGCAGCGCGCAGGCGCGCTGCTGGAAGACGCGCTGGCGGCCGTGGCTGTGGGCCTGGTGCGTGCCGGGGTAGGCCAGCTCATCGTCGCAGGGGGAGAAACCTCGGGCGCCTGCGCGCAGGCGCTGGGCATTGCGCAGTTGCGCATCGGTGCCCAAATCGACCCCGGCGTGCCTTGGTGCTACGCTGAATCCGTGCGCTTGCACATTGCGCTCAAATCGGGCAACTTTGGCGGCGTTGATTTTTTCATACGGGCGTTTGACGCCTTGTCTCCCGTGCGGGGCGATGGCGCATGAGCAGCGCCAGCGTCCACCCCGAGACCGAGGCCCTGCGCGCCGAGATTTGCCGTGTCGGCCAGTCGCTCTATGAGCGTGGCTATGTGCATGCCAGCGCTGGCAACATCAGTGCGCGCACGCCGGACGGATTGCTCATCACCCCCACCGATGCTTGCCTGGGAACACTCACGCCACAGGTGCTGGCGCTGGTGGCACCCGACGGAAGGCACATCGCAGGAGCGCCCGCCAGCAAGACATTGGCGCTGCATCGCCGCATTTATGCGGCTGCGCCGCAGGCGCGCTGCATCATCCACACCCATAGCCGCCAACTGGTGGCACTGACGCTGGAAGGCGTGTGGTCGCAGGACGATATCCTGCCGCCGATCACGCCGTATTTCGTGATGAAGGTGGGCCATGTACCGCTGATTGCCTACCATCGCCCCGGCGACCCCCGTGTGGCCGATCGGGTGCAGGAGTGCATCGAGGCGCTCGCGGTGCGGGGGCTCACACTGCGGGCGGTGATGCTCGAACGCCTGGGGCCCACGGTTTGGCACGACAGTCCTGCGCAGGCCAGTGCGGTGTTGGAGGAACTGGAGGAGACCGCCGCGCTCTGGCGCGGCGCGGTGCCCCGGCCTGCGGCGCTCAGCGCGGCGCAAATTGGCGAATTGCGGGCGATCTTTGGTGCGAAGTGGTGAAGACGCTCAAAAGCGTTTAGCTATAAAAATATGAGCTTGCGGCGCTTGTTTGGTATTCGCTGAAGGCATTTTTCGTCTATACCTTTTCCATTTCAAACACCCGCGCAATCAGCGCCCCTTCGGCGGGGCCTTCGAGCGGAATGCGCACACGCAACGGGCTACCCGACGCCACGCTGATGGCTTCGCCCTCGGTGTTCTGCATGGCGGTCAGGCGCACGGTCCGATTGCCATGGGGGTGCACGATTTCGATCAGGTCGCCCACACCAAAGCGGTTCTTGGTTTCGACTTCGGCCCAGCCGTCCTGCACGCTTTTCACCTCACCCACGAACTGGCTGCGCTGCGATTCGGAACTGCCGGTTTCGTAGTTCTGGTAGTCGTTGGCCGGGCGGCGCTCCAGCAGGCCGCTGGTGTAGCCGCGGTTGGCCAGACCTTCGAGTTCGGTGATGAGTTCGGGGTTGAACGGGCGGCCCGCCACCGCGTCGTCGATGGCGCGGCGGTAGACCTGCGCGGTGCGTGAGACGTAGTACGCACTCTTGGTGCGGCCTTCGATCTTGAGCGAGTCGACGCCGATATCGACCAGACGCTGCACGTACTCCACTGCGCGCAGGTCTTTGCTGTTTATGATGTAGGTGCCGTGCTCGTCCTCCATGATGGGCATCAGCTGGCCGGGACGCTCTTTTTCTTCGAGTAGGTAAATCTGGTCCGCCTTGGGGTGGCGCTTCCCGTCGCCGCAGCCGGAAAATGCCTCGTTCTCGTCTTCTTGTGCCTTGTTGAAGTTGAAGTCGCCCTCCATGCGCACCGCCATGGCTTCGCCGGTGTTGGGGTCTAGGGTGGCTTCTTGGGTGGCGTAGTTCCAGCGGCAGGCATTGGTGCAGGCGCCCTGGTTGGAGTCGCGCCGGTTGAAGTAGCCCGAGAGCAGACAGCGGCCCGAGTAGGCAATGCACAGGGCGCCGTGCACGAACACTTCGAGCTCCATGTCGGGGCATTCCTGGCGGATTTTTTCGATCTCGTCCAGGCTCAGTTCGCGCGAAAGGATGATCCGCGTGATGCCCACTTTCTGCCAGAACTTGACCGACATGAAATTGGTGGTGTTGGCCTGCACCGAGAGGTGAATGGCCACCTCGGGCCACTTCTCGCGCACCTGCATGATGAGGCCAGGGTCGGCCATGATGAGCGCGTCCGGACCCATGGCAATGATGGGCTCGATGTCTCGCAAATAGGTCCGCACCTTGTCGTTGTGCGGCAGCAGGTTGCTTGTCAAAAAGAACTTCTTGCCGCGTGCGTGGGCTTCCTCGATGCCAATCTGAATTTGCTCGATGCGAAATTCGTTGTTGCGCGCGCGCAGGCTGTAGCGCGGCTGGCCGGCGTACACCGCGTCGGCGCCAAAGTCGTAGGCGGCGCGCATGCGCTCAAGCGAGCCGGCGGGCAAAAGAAGTTCGGGGGCGGGGCGGGTCATGGGTGTTTCCTGTAGGGCGCTTGCGGGCGCAGGTGCGCCAACGCCGCGCAGCGGCTGGGTTT
>Ga0208269_100697_pt1 | contig 12005 bp, 10 predicted proteins | sample LakWasMe88_LOW11_2_FD_183912 | JGI IMG/M metagenome (GOLD analysis project Ga0208269, IMG submission 183912) | Freshwater sediment methanotrophic microbial communities from Lake Washington under simulated oxygen tension - Sediment Metagenome... | ecosystem: Environmental > Aquatic > Freshwater >...
CAACAACCTTGCTTTGTCCATCGGCCTGCCATTGGCCAATGCGCGGTGTGACCCAGGCGTGCAGGCTCTCGGGGTCGATGCGAACCTTGCCCCCTGGGGCGTCGTAGGTCTGCCCGCCGATGTGGGCCCGGATGGCATCGGCTGAGGTGGACTTGCCGGCCTCGACGGCTTGCTTCCAGAGAAAGACCTGAAAGTAGGCGGCCTCCAGCGAGTGGTAGGTAACCGCCTTGGGGTCGTTGACAAATTTGCGATAGCGCTCGATGAAGGACTTGTTGGCCGGGCTGTCGATCGACATGAAGTAGGGCACCGAGGTGTAGCTGCCCGCTGCATATTCAGCCCCCATGGCCGCGATCTCGATCTCACTGGTGACGGTGGCGCAAATCGGCACCGTGGTCTGCGACATGCCCTGGTTCTTGTACTCGCGGTAGAAGGCCACCAACGAGTCCCCGACCACGTTCGACAACACCACGTCGGCGCCAGACTCCTTGATCTTGCGCACCATGCTGGCCCACTCCGAATGCCCAAGCTCCAGGTACTCGTCGGCCACCCAGCTGGCCCCCGATTGCTCGATCAGCTTCTTGCTGACCTTGGCCATCTCTCGCGGGTACACATAGTTGGAGCCCACGATGAAGAACTTTTTCTTGCCCAGCTTCTGGACGATCCAAGGGATGTAATTGCCCAACTGCTGGTTGGCCACTGCACCGCTGTACACCACGTTTTTGGAGCACTCGAAACCCTCGTAATGGGTCTGGTAGAACAACATGGCATTGCGGCGCTCAAACACCGGCAGCACCGCTTTGCGGCTGGCCGAGGTGTGGCAACCGAAGACCGTCTCGATGCGGTCGCGCGTGATCAGCTTGGACGCTTTCTCATTGAAGGTCTTGGGGTCGGAGGCGCCATCCTCCAGCACCACTTCGACAGGGCGCCCCATGACGCCCCCAGCCGCATTGATTTCTGTGACGGCCATGCGCACGGCATTGGCCAGCATCTTCTCCACGATGGAAAGACCACCGGTTTGAGAGTAGAGCGCCCCAACCTTGATGGCGTCGGCCGCCAAGGCTGAGCGCATCCAGGTGGGGGTGGCCACAGCGGCGACCGTTGCGGCCGACGAAACAAGCAGTTTGCGACGTGAAGATGTCAACATGATGGAACCCTTAATACGTTGGACAGTCCGCGAGGGACGGCCGATAGTTGATGAACTCGTGTCAAGCGAAACCAGTCGACGGCACTGTCGAGCGCAGGCGAAAAAAAACCCACGCCACAGCCAAAAGACTGTGATGTGGGCTTCATTGCCAGAATCCGAGGCAACACACATGGGTGCCTGGAAGTAACCGCACCAGCGCCTGAAATTCAAGGGTGGTGGAGCTGTTACGTCAGCGAATAGATCTGATGTAACGGAACTCATCTTATCCACTTAATTTGTACCGTGCAACAGCGATTCCATGTTGATGATGGAACTCGCCACTTGCTCCATGGACAGCCGTTTGGACATCGCCTGCGCGCGGATGGCCTGGTAGGCCTCAACCTCGCTGATGCCTTTGGAGGCCATCAAAATGGTCTTGGCCCGGCTCATGGCCTGATCACTGGTGATCTTGCGCCGCAGCTTGCGATTTTCTTTGAGCAAGTTCTGGCGCTCCGTCCACATGCTGCGCGCAGACACCAGGCTGGCCAACAGGCCGAACGGTTTGATGGGCTTTTGAACGATGGCAAACGCACCGCTTTCCAGCACCAGCTGAAGCGTTGTGGGGTCTTCATAGTTGACGATGGCGATCACGGTCGGCTCGGGCTTGGGCAATGACTTGAGCAAGACCTCCGTGGCGTGTCGAGCCTCACCCTCCACCAGCAAGAAGAGCACATCGGCGTTCGAGGCCAGCGCCGAGGGCAGCGGCCACACCAGGTTCACCATGCAGCCCACACGGCGCAGGTGACTGGCCAGAGCATCCCCTTCGTCGTCAGGCGGATGGACCACCACGACCTTCAGTTCGGGCAACTCGCGCAAAAGGGAAATAGGCATGACGGTCTCCGATCAATCCGAGCGGCCAGCGAGTGGATCGAACCGACTCTCGAACATGTAGGGGTCAGGCTTGACGCGGATACCCGGGTCGTCGACGACCTGAAACACACCTGCGGCATCCACCCTGGCCACGCGAGGCCAGAGGTAGGTGTGGTGGTTTTCCTTGTCGATGCGCACCCGACCTTGGGGGGCGTCATATTCATGCTCATGCAAATGGGGCAGCATCATGTCCAAGCGATCACCTCCGGCACGCTCCAGGGTCTGGGCGTACAGCTTGACCTGGAAATACGCCGCTTCTGCGCAGCCGGTGATGGGCAGGTCTGGGCCAAAGCGTTTGCGGTAGGCCTCCACAAACTTCAGGTTGGCAGGCGTCTGAAGTGTCGAAAAATACGGGGCCGCCGTGATGCTGCCCACTGCCGCCGCCACAGGCATCTGGGCGATCTCAGCCTCTTGAGTGGACTGGCTGGCGATGGGGTGGGTTCGCTGATCGAAGCCCGCCTCCCTGTAGGCCATGTAGAACGGCGCGATGCCGTCCCCCACCACCGTGGAGTAGATCGCATCGGGCTGGGCCGCCTTGATGCGTCGGATCACCTTGCCCATGTCGATGTCTGCCACGCGCAGAGGCACATACATCTCGTCCACGATTTCGCCCCCCGCCTGACGGAACAAGTCCGAGATGATCCGGTTGGACTCGTAGGGGTACACATAGTCGGATCCGACCAGAAACAGACGCTTGCCGAAATTCTGAATCAGATAGCGTACCAATTGAACCGAGTTCTGATTGGGGGCGGCGCCGGTGTACACGCAGTTGGGCGAGTACTCAAATCCTTCGTAGAGGGTGGGGTAGAACAGCAGCGCGCGGTGCGCCTCCACCACAGGCAGCACCGCCTTTCGAGTGCTGGACATGTGACAGCCAAAAATGACGGCCACGCCATCCTCATCACACAGGACTTTGGCCAACTCGCCATACCTTTTGGGCCTTGACTCGGGGTCATAGAGAACCGGCTCAATCGGCAAGCCCAATACCCCGCCGCTTTCGTTGATCTCCTCGATCGCCAACAGCGTTGCCGCCTGCTGCGTTCGCTCTACGGCAGCCGTCACGCCGGTGGTGGAGAACAAAACACCCACTCGCCAAGTTCGCGCTCTGAATGTGTTCACGATTGGTACTCTCCAAAAAAAAAGCTCCCAACGGTCACGATGCGGACCATTGGGAGCTTCACTGCTCCGAAGTTCAGGTTAGGTGGACGTAACACGTCCCACCAATGTCGATGACTGTAACAGGATCTCGGGAAAACCCGAGGTGTAGTAGCCAGCTAAGCAAACAATGCCATGCCGCGGATGCTTGATGTCAGTGGGTAGGTGACCGTGGGGGCTGGGTGCTTGGGTCGAGGGCCGGCACACGTTCCGACTCACGCTACCTCCGTCGGCTTCCTGTTCTGCAAATAGGGGCCGGACCCCGCCGCTGCGCGGCCCAACTTCGAAATATGCGGCACGCTGTGCCTTGGACGGCCTCAGTGGGTGGAGTGCCCAGGCTCGAACAGGGCTTCGAGCGAGGGGGTTGTGAGGATCAGTTGGCCCCAGCGCATCAGTTGTTCGGGCCCCGCCGATTGAATGCGGGTGCGGGCCCAGTCAGGGATGGGGCCGAATCGCTGTTCGATGAGCTTCGTCAACATCCAGGCAGCTCCCTCATCACGCCCTTCTTTGCGGCCCTCTTGACGACCTTCTTTGCGTCCTTCTTTGCGTCCCTCGGTCTTTCCTTTTTGCAGCGCCTCTGTGAACAGGCGGCCCATCGTGTCGGCGAGCATGGGGGTTCCTTCAATCAGATCGGGTATCTGTGCAAGCGTGGTGGCGACGCCTTCGCTGAGCTCGGGTGGGGCCTTGCGGCTGATTTGTTCGCGCAGCCAAGCGTTAAGCGTGCGTTGCAGCTCATTTTGCCCTGGGGCCTGCAAAGCGAGTCGGAGGGCCATGATCAGCCGACCAACGGTAACTAGGTCGGGGCTGCGTTCGAGTTGAAACACGGCGTCCACCAGGTTGCGCACCTCGGCAGAGGGTGACAACTGCAGCCGCGCCTCATCGATCAGGTGGTACATCAGCCGGGGCCGAAACCTGGCGAGGCCGGGCAGGCTGGGGGCGAAGCACTGGTTGACGTCGGTGGGGGCCGTCCAGCGAGCGTGGCCGTTGTATAGCACCAGGGGGATCAGGGGCGGCAGCTTGCCCTGCTGCAACTGTTTTTGCTGGATCAGGCTTTGGGCGAGGAGGCTGACGTAGGCCATCATGCGCACGGCCATCCACTTGTCTGGCTTGCTTTGAAACTCCAGCAACAGGTAAACCCATACCCAGCGGGTGCCCACCTTGAGGCGCCACACCATGTCGTTGTGGCGGTGCTGTTCAGATTCACTCACATAGCTGGCGTTGATGCGCTCCAGGGTGTCAAAGCGAGCGTTCTTGAGCTGGCCCAGCAGCAGGTCGCGCACCATCTGCGGGTGCGAAAACAACTGCTTGTAGCCGCTGTCGTGAGAGGTCTTGGAGGCCATGGCTGGCCATCGTGGGGGGCAGCGGGGCCATACTGCATTGAGGCCGTCGTGAATTGCCGTGGAGGGCCGCTTTCGGCGGTCGAGTGGGCCATGGGCAGTACGCGAAATGGGCTGTTGCTGATTGGGGGCTGCTGGTGCTGCCGGCGGCGGTCAACACGGGCCAGGGGCCGAAGTTCACCAACCAGGCATTCGTGAACTGGCGCCATATCCACGGCAGTCGTCACATGCGGGTTCAGCCATGATGCTCGATGCATAACGGCTACATCGACGGCTTCAATGGCAAGCGCTGTGGCGAGCACTTCAACGAGAGCTGGTTAGAGACCTTGCGCCTGGTCAGAACATCCGTGGCCAGTTGGCGAAAGGGCTACCGCGAAGTCATGCTACGCAGTAGCTTGGGACGCATAACGTGGGCTCGTTTCGAAGGGGTGCATCGCCAGCGCGCCGGCGGTGCAGATCAACACCCGTCAACTCAAAAAAATCGATTGACCTTGAACCTGGACTCCTACGTTTAGGGGGGACGTCTACAGGGGGCAGGCCAGATCTTCGACGTTTGCTGCTTGTTGCCTTCGACTCTGCGCTCACACCAGAGAAAAAATTTAAAACTTCAAGTGCGAATTGGAAGGGGCGAACGGCGGAGGTACTTCGAACGCATCTATGACGTAGGGGTTCTGGGCAAGATGGTAGTCAATGCGTGCGTTCCAGATACGAACCATGCGGTAAAACGGGGCTCCGGGATAAAGGTGGTGCACCAGATGATAGTTCTGGAATGTCATGAGCGGTGTTAGCAACCATTCCCAACCTGCTCGTATTGAAGTGGCTTGGAATTCGCTCTCTTCTGACGTCGCTGAGAAAGGGGCGTGCGGCAAATACACGAACATGGCGACGAACAAGAAGGAACTGATCCGAGACGGAAGGAGCCACAGCATCACGGCCTCCCAGCCATAACCCCACCAGAATGCGGCGCCAAGGAGCGCTGCAACCAAGCTCAACTGAAAGAACAGCCCGGGCAGCAGCCGACGTACCAGGGCAGGATCTGCGTTCCTGAGAAAGTAGGTGGTGTAGTAGTAGTCGAAGTTGAGCCAGCGCAGTGGCATCCAAACATCGATCTTGTGACCAAAGTAGTCGGGGTCCTTGCCTTCAACATTGGTGAATCGATGGTGTTGGTTGTGAATCCACCGTGCCAAGCTCAGTGTGGCGATTGGCCCGAAAAAAAGCAGACTGATCCGCCCGAACAAGTCGTTCAACGGCTTGACAGTGCAGATGGCACCGTGAGAGCTGTCGTGGGTCACACTGAAGAAAAAGTACACAACAAGTCCATTGAGTACAGAGCCCATCCAAAGGGGCACCTGTCGCTGGAATGCCAGGTATGAAATTCCTGCGAGGCCTGCAATGCAGGCAAAGAACAGCAGGACGGTCGGAATGGCAAGCGAGGGGGCTGAGATCAACTGCTGGAAGTCTTTGTTGGTGGAGTCTCGCAAGGCGTGCGTATTTGATGGATTCATCTGGGGTTCCTGGCAAAAGGTTGTCGCCTACCGGGTAGCTGCTTTGTCGGATCAAGCCGTGGGCATTTGCCGCGGTGTTTCCCTTGAGCCGCCGGTGACGACTGAACTATCGAATAGGGGGGGGGGCATGCACCCCAAACCAAAGGCGTGAGGTGCGCGCTGGAAAACCCTAGGCGAGGCCCTTGTTTGATCTGGATCTGCGCCGCTCGGACCACTCGGCAAGTGGTGTCTTGGTGAGAGCAGAAATTCAGAGTAGTTCTAGGGCGATTGCTGTGGCTTCGCCACCGCCGATACACAACGACGCAACGCCCTTTTGCACGCGCCGAGAGCGCATTGCGGATAGCAGCGTAACGATGATGCGTGCGCCGCTGGCTCCAATGGGGTGGCCTAGTGCGCAAGCGCCGCCGTTGACGTTCACTCGTGCCAACGGCAGATCAAGCTGGTGTATCGCCGCCAGTGCAACCACTGCGAATGCTTCGTTGATTTCCCACAGGCCGACATCGTCCACGGACCACCCAGTCGCCGCTAGAAGCGATTGGATGGCGCCGACGGGTGCGGTGGTGAACCAATGGGGTTCTTGGGCGTGCTGGGCCAACCCTGCGATTCGAGCGAGCGGTTGCAGGCCAAGTGCTTCGCAACGCGATTCCCGCATCAACACCAACGCTGCAGCGCCGTCGGCGATCGAACTGGCATTTGCCGCCGTGACGGTCCCGTCCTTTGCGAATGCAGGTTTGAGCGTATGCACTTTATCCAGCCGAACCTTGGGCGGTAGTTCGTCCGTAGTCACCATCTGCTGCGTGCCTTTTAGGCCTGGCAGCGCCACCGGAGCGATCTCCTCGTTGAATGCGCCGTGTTGCATGGCGTGCTGGGCGCGTTGTGTCGAGGTGATCGCGAATCTATCCTGGTCTTCCCGACTGAAACCAAAATGTCGGGCACAGTCCTCGGCGAAGCTGCCCATCAGGCGGCCCTGGGTGTCTGGCCCATATCGATCCTCCAAGCCGTCGAAGAACATGTGATCGATCACGGAGCCGTGTCCAAGGCGGAGTCCCCCGCGGGCCTTGGGCAGCAGATAGGGCGCTTGTGTCATCGATTCCATGCCGCCAGCAATCACCGCCTCCCCTCGACCTGCTTGCAGCATGTCATGAGCTAGCATGGTGGCTTTCATGCCGGAGCCGCAGACCTTGCTGATGGATGTTGCTCCTGTGGCCAGCGGAAGACCGGCCAGCAATGCTGCCTGACGTGCCGGAGCTTGACCGACGCCGGCTGACAGCACGCAGCCCATCAAAAGTTCGCTGACAGCGGTGGCCATGACGCCAGACCGTTCCAATGCAGCACGCACAGCTACGGCACCAAGCTCGGGGGCCGTGAGCCCTGAAAAACATCCCTGAAAGCCCCCGAGCGGCGTGCGCGCCGCTCCGACGATGACGATGGAGTCGTGTAAGTTTGTCATGGGTAGGTCAATGGATTCAGCCTTGCAGGACCGAGCGAGCAATTAATATCCGTTGGATGTCAGAGGCGCCTTCATAGATCTGGCACACCCTGACGTCACGGTAGATGCGTTCGACTGGGAAGTCGGCTACATAGCCGTATCCGCCATGGATCTGGATGGCATCCGAGCTCACCCGTTCGGCCATGGTGGAGGCGAAAAGCTTGGCCATGGACGCTTCCTTCAGACAAGGACGACCGGCGTCTTTGAGTTGAGCTGCATGCAGCGTCATCTGGCGTGCAACCTCAACCTGGGTAGCCATGTCGGCGATGCGAAAGGCAACAGCCTGGTGCTCGGCGATTGGCACGCCAAACGCCTCGCGCTCCTTCGCGTAGCGCACTGCCGCCTCCAATGCGGCGCGGGCCATTCCCACTGACTGAGCAGCGATACCAATGCGGCCGGCTTCGAGGCCCGACAGTGCGATGCGGTAGCCATCACCCTCTGCTCCGAGCAGGTGGTCCGCAGGGATTCGGCACTGATCGAAGACCACTGTGGCGGTGTCTGAGGCGCGCTGTCCCATCTTCTCCTCTAGACGTGACGCGTTGTAGCCTGGTGTGTCCGTGGGTACAAGAAAGCAAGACATGCCGCGCTTGCCTGCGGCGGGGTCAGTCACTGCGACCACCAGCGCCAAATGGGCATTTCGGCCGCTGGTGATGAACTGCTTGGTGCCGTTGATCACCCAGTGATCACCGTCCCGCACGGCGCGGCACCGCAGAGCCGAGGCGTCCGAACCCGCCTGAGGTTCGGTGAGGCAAAAGCACCCCAGCCATTCGCCGCTGGCCAGTCGACGCAAGTAGAGTTCCTTTTGGGCTTTGCTGCCGAAAGCATTGGTAACGCCACATGCCAGTGAGTTTTGAACGCTGACGATGGTCGAAGTTGCGCCGTCGCCCACTGCGATCTCTTCAAGCGCCAATACCAGTGACACATAGTCCATGCCTGCGCCGCCCCAGGTTTCGGGGATCAGCATGCCCATAACGCCCAGACCTGCCAGTTCTTTCAGGGCTTCTTGGGGAAAGGTATGGTCTCGATCCCATTGAGCTGAGAAGGGCTGTAAGCGTTCGCGCGCAAAGTCGCGCATGGCGTCGCGCACCATGGTTTGTTCTTCAGTGAGGATCATGAGGTCTCCGGGTGGCGACGAGCCATCGTCGCCACCATCTTTCAGAAGTAGGTCCGAGCCACGGATAGGCGCTCTTGGCAGTCGCGGACAATGCGCTGAATGAGTTCGCTGCAGGTGGGGATGTCCTCGATCAGGCCCACTACCTGGCCCGCCCAAACCAGCCCGCCATCGACATCGCCGCTTTCCAGTGCGGCTCGTCCGCGTGCACCTGCCACCAACGGGCGAATGTCTTCGAAGGTGCAGCCACCAGGCTGAGTCTCTTTGGCAACCACCTCTTGCGATACCGCATTGCTGAGAACGCGACCAGTGTTGTGTAGCGTGCGGAAAATCAGCTTGGTTTGGTTTTCGCCAGCGCCGACCAGGGCCTGCTTGATGTGGTCGTGTATGGGGGCCTCCACCGTGGCGCAGAAGCGGGTCCCCATATTGATGCCTTCCGCCCCTAGCACCAACGCGGCAGCCATACCGCGGCCGTCGGCGATACCGCCCGAGGCGACCAACGGGATCTTCACCTGGCGAGCTGCCGCCGGGATGAGCACCAGCCCACCTACGTCGTCTTCGCCCGGGTGGCCAGCGCATTCGAAGCCATCGATTGAGACGGCATCCACGCCATTGCGCTCGGCAGACAAGGCATGGCGAACCGAGGTGCATTTGTGCACGATCACCATGCCTGCTGCTTTGGCCTTGAGGATGAACTCTTTGGGGCTGCGTCCAGCGGTCTCCAAGACCTTGACGCCTCCTAGGATGGCTGCATCCAAATAGGCCTCATACGGTGGCGGGCTGGCTGTTGGCAGGATTGTCAGGTTCACGCCGAATGGCTGATCGGTCAGGCGTCTGCAGCGTTCGATCTCTTCTGAAAGGGTTTCAGGCGTTGGCTGGGTCAGGGCAGTGAGCACACCCAGACCACCGGCATTGGACACTGCGGCCGCCATCTCAGCTCTTCCGACCCATTGCATACCGCCCTGGATGATGGGGTAACGCGTACCCAGCAGAGCGGTCACTCGATTTCTCATGGCTGGGGCGCTCATTTGGCGGCCATCCGGATTGCACCGTCCAGGCGGATCACTTCGCCGTTGAGCATGGCGTTCTCGACGATGCTGCGTACGAGTTGGGCGAATTCTGCCGGGCGACCCAAACGCGAAGGGAACGGGACCTGCTGACCCAACGAGTCCTGGGCTGCTTGCGGAAGCCCCTTCAGCATGGGAGTCTCGAAGATACCGGGTGCCACCGTCATCACACGAACGCCATAGCGGGCCAACTCGCGGGCAATGGGCAGTGTCATACCCACAACGCCGGCCTTGGAGGCGCTGTAGGCAGCTTGCCCGATCTGGCCGCCCTGATCGGGGGCATTCTTTGACATCGCCTCTGCTGCCAGGCGAATAGCATTGAAGGTCCCCACCAGATTGATCTGGACAGCACGTGCGAACGAGCCGAGGCGGTGCGGACCTTCTTTGCCGAGTACCTTCTCGCCGGGTGCGATGCCAGCACAGCAGGCTAAGCCATGCAGTTGACCAAAGGCGCTCAGGGCCAGATCCACAGCGGCTTGCATCTGTGCTTCGTCAGTGACGTCTGTCTTGCAAAAGCGTGCTGTACTTCCCAGTTCCTGTGCCAATTGTTCACCAGTCGTTGCATTCAAATCTGCCAGCACGACATTTGCGCCTTGGGCCACAAGCATGCGTGCAGTGGCTTCACCCAAGCCGCTGGCACCGCCGGTGATCAGGAAGGTTCTCTGTTCAATATTCATTTCAGACTCTTGGTGGTTAAAAAATTGTTCAAACGGACGTTCGCTGCCGCTCATGCGGCCGTACGGATAGATATCAATCGCGGTGGGTGACTTGGCGTCTCTCGTGCATGGCTGACAGCGCTTCGGTCAGGTCTTGCGACAGCAGCGTGGCAGCATTTGCCCAAGCCACCTGACGCAAGCCTGCTGCCACACCTTCATCTCTGGCCACCAGCGCTGACCTTTTGGTGCCGCGCAGAGCCATAGGCGACTTGCCCGCCAGACCGGTGGCTAGCAGCTCCGCACCAGCACGCAAAGCCACAGGCGATTCGAAGATCTCAGTCACAAGACCTATGCGTTCGGCGTACTCGCCATCGAATACTCGGGCAGTCAGCGCCAGCTCTCGAGCACGTCCCTCTCCGACAATGTGTGGCAGGCGTTGTAGAACCCCCAGATCGGCGGTCACTGCGAGATCCACTTCTTTGACACAAAAGCGCGCAGTGCGAGTGGAGATGCGCAGGTCACAGGCGCTGACGATGTCGACGCCTCCGCCATAGCACACGCCGTGGATCGCAGCAATCACTGGAACGCGGCAACGCTCGATGGCGCTCACACAGTCCTGGAGGTCCAAGATCCAATTGGCCAAGGCTTCTCGGTCCCGACCATCGCATCCAGTGTTCGCACCTGCCTGTGCCCGTAGCTCGGTGAGCACGGAGAGGTCAATGCCCGCACAGAAATGAGGACCTTCTCCTAGCAAGATCACCGCGCGTGCATCAGTCCGGCGGTCAATGGCATTCAAGGTGTCGCGTAGCGCATGCCAACCTGGCACATTCAGCGAGTTCGCCTGGCGCGGCCTGTTAAGCCAGACACGGGCCACGCTATCCGAGATTTCCCAACGAATAGGATCAGGGGAATCCTTTGCCTTGCAGCTCATGGCTGCGGCCTTTCAGCAAGCATGTGCTCGACTTGTTCGTTAAATAGTGCTGAGCCTGTCAGATTCTGGCCTCCGTCGACAGGGAGTACTGCCCCGCTGACAAAGCTACCCAGAGGGGACGCCAGCACCACCGCCATTTGGGCCACTTCGTCGGCCTGTCCCATGCGACCGAGGGGAACCATACGGGACCACATGCGGGTATCTCCCTTTGGGGAGAGGCGCTGCATGCCTTCGGTTCCCTCTACAGGTCCAGGCACGATGCTGTTGCATCGAATGCCCAAGTGCCCCCATTCCAGTGCCAGGGTTCTCATCAGCATGTCGATGCCGGCCTTGGCTGCACCAACATGAGCCTGGTATCGGAAAGGCACATACGACTGACCGCCAGAGATAAACAGGATGCTGCCCCGTGTTCGACGAAGCTGAGCAAACGCAGCATGTGAGGCGTTGAAGGCGCCCAGCAAATCGATTTCAACCACCGTACGAAATCCTTTCGGAGACATCGCCTCGGCGGGACTGACGAAGTTGCCAGCTGCGCCACACACCAGGGTGCCAATGTCACCCAGTTCTGTTCCAGCTTGATTGATGGCGTTTGCTAGCGCATCGGGATCCCTCACATCGGCCACGGCAGTAAAGACACGGCCACTGCCGCCGCGAAGACGATGCATAGCGTCTTCCAGACGCGATGCATTGCGTCCACAAAT
>Ga0208269_100699_pt1 | contig 11958 bp, 7 predicted proteins | sample LakWasMe88_LOW11_2_FD_183912 | JGI IMG/M metagenome (GOLD analysis project Ga0208269, IMG submission 183912) | Freshwater sediment methanotrophic microbial communities from Lake Washington under simulated oxygen tension - Sediment Metagenome... | ecosystem: Environmental > Aquatic > Freshwater >...
CGCTGCCTCTGCTGCACTGGATTTCGCTGCAACGCGATGAAGTTCCCCATGCCTTTTTGGCCAGCGTATTGATCGAACTGAATGCAGTCGCCGCCGTGCTGCTGTTCGTTTTGAACCGCATGTATAGCGACCTGCTGAATCAACGCGCGCTCAAAAAGCCTTTCCATAAGTTCGATTTGTATCCGTTATGGGTCTTCGGCGGCATTCTGGCGCCCCTTTTTGCCGGCTACGGTTTTCTGCACTATGGGATTTATCCAGTCGTGATCATGACGTTCAATTTACTGATCGTGCTGATATGGACCTTGTGCATCGTGGGCCTGCCGCTGCTGGCCTATTTTGCAGGCGCCGCCTTGCTGCGCAGCAAAAAAGAGGCCGAGAGCTACCAGCTCCCCTATCAGAACAAATGCATCTTTTTCGGCATCGGCGCCTGGCATGCGATTTTGCAGGTTGCGACTCCGGTATGCCTGGTGCTCTACAGCAGCTGGCTGCATATCTTTACGATCAGCGCCCTGGCGCTTGCCGTCACCGAAGCCGCACGCCGTTACTTTGCCACCAATCGTGTTGCGGGCGATCCTGCATTGCCGAATCAATCAGCGATTGGCTACCAGATATTCCTTGCCTGGGGCGTAACAGGCGCGGCCGTGCTGATCGCGGCCTGTTGGGGCGAAGCGATTGCCGTCACCACGCCACGTTTGGTTGCTGCCTTCGTGTTGGGCACCTTATTCAGTTGCATCTGGTTCGGCTGGTATCTGGCCGTTTCGCTTGCGTTCAACGGCCATAATAACGAAGCGGGCGGCGGCGCGCGCAGCGAAAACTACCGGCACATGCTCCGCATCGCTCTGCGCCAAAACAGTTTGACCGCTTATGTGATCGGCATCGACAAGCCTTATACCGATACCGAGTTTAAAACGGGCAAGCCGGCCTTTCGTTTGGTCGATAAATTTACGATCGAGGTGCCCTCAAAAAGCGCCGACTGATAAAATCTTGCCGGGGATGCTACCGCGCAATCCGTATAAACCATTCAAATAAAAACCAGCTAAGGAGAGCCGATCATGGCTTTAGTTTCATTGCGACAACTTTTGGATTATGCAGCCGAGCATGGCTTTGCCGTTCCCGCGTTCAATGTGAGCAACATGGAGCAAGTCCAAGCCATTATGCAAGCCGCCGATGTGTGTGACAGCCCTGTGATTATGCAAGGCTCGGCCGGCGCGAATAACTATGCCGGCGAAATATTTTTACGCCATTTGATTCTTGCCGCGGTTGAACAATATCCTCATATTCCGATTGTCATGCATCGGGATCATGCGCCCACACCCGACATCTGCGCGCAAGCCATTCAATCGGGATTCAGTTCCGTGATGATGGACGGGTCTTTGCTGGAAGACATGAAAACTCCCTCCTCTTTCGAGTATAACGTGGAGGTGACGCGTACCGTGGTCAGGATGGCGCATGCGTGCGGCGTATCGGTTGAAGGCGAGATCGGCTGCCTGGGTTCATTGGAACACAAAGCAGGTGACGCGACTCAAGGGGCATCGGAACACCCGGATCACAGCCGCCTGCTGACCGATCCCGATGAAGCGGTTGAATTCGTCAAGCAAACGCAAATCGATGCGTTAGCCGTAGCCATTGGCACGAGTCATGGCGCCTATAAATTCAGCAAGCCGCCCACGGGCGATGTCTTGGTCATCAGCCGTTTAAAAACCTTGCAACAGCGCTTGCCCAATATGCACTTCGTCATGCATGGCTCCAGTTCGGTGCCGCAGGATTGGCTAAAAATCATCAATGAATACGGCGGCGACATTCCCCAAACCTATGGCGTGCCGGTTGCCGAAATTGTTGAAGGAATTAAATACGGTGTCCGCAAGGTCAATATCGATACTGACTTACGAATGGCGTCTACCGGCGCCATTCGTCGATACTTGGCCCAACCGGAAAATGCATCGGAGCTAGACGCGCGCAAGACCTACAAAGCAGCCAGAGACGCGATGCAAGCGCTTTGTCAGGCACGTTATGAAGCATTTGGCTCTGCAGGGCACGCAAGCAAAATTAAAGCCATACCATTGAGCGAAATGGTTAAACGTTATCGGTAGAATCGTGCAACTGAGGCGGCCCAAGATGTGATCGGCTTTTTGACCGGAGAAACTGCAAATACCTGATCAAACTTCCCTCCCGAGCCTAGGTTGCAAACCCTGTCACGCTAGGAGCTCACTAAAATTGATCGGCTCAAATCGGCCCCACTAAGAGACAAACAACTTCTGTGAGGCAGCGACAAATCAACATACTAAAGCAGCCAATTTAACCGTTCGTAGCAAACTAATGTTGATAGTGAAAAAACCAGTTCGTTTCACAAATTTATTTTGATGATTTTCTTTTCAGCCTTTTGAAGAGCAATTATGAAATTGCTCGAACACTTATGTACATGTCATTATCTTGCCAAACGACTCTAGCCTCATAAACTTGGAATTATATTTTTCTGAGGGTATTTTCATTTTCAATAACTCATAAAAATTTTCATCGTGCGTTGATAGTATTATTTGCCTATCAAACTTCTCTGATATATTTCTTAACAAATCAATCGTTGAAAGAATGTTGATAGAGTCCATAGAGTGGATGGGATCGTCTATCAGAATCGTTTTCACTGACTCTCCTTTGTATTCTATATGTAGTGCTCGCGCTAAAAATATGCTTAAGCTGAGTACATTTAATTGCGCAGCACTAAAAAATAAGCTCGGGGCAATTGGACGGTTATTGGTATTTTCATATAAATAAACTTCAAGTCTAGGTTTTGAATCTGCTGGAAAAATACATTCAAACTTTACTGTTTTAAATGAGGGGTGCGGGTCGATTTTGGAATAAATCTTGTTGATTAGATCTGTATAGAAAAAATTATCAATACGGTTTCTTAGTCGAGATTCAATATGTTTAAATTCCTGCTGTAATTTTTGCTCCAGCTGTGTGTATTGCTTTAACTGACTATTTGTTGTATTTAACTCCATTTTAGTATTCAGATATACTGCAAGATCTAACACATCGCTAAGTTGCTTTGCTAGCACACTAAACAATATTTCTTTTTGAGCATAGCTGTTAAAAGCAGACTGTGTGGATAAGCGTAATTGTCCTAATGCCGCCGAAAGAACCTCATCTGTTCTATTGATGAGTTCAGGTTCAATTTGTAATGCGTGTAGCTGGATAATAAAAGGAGTGGTGAGTTTATTAATCTCTTGAAGCCGAAGGCTTTTATCTTCTACTTGGGATAACAATTGTTCACGATTGAATAAACCTTTTTCATTAATAATTAACTGTTCTTGGCGGACTACCTGAGCTTTGCTTTGCTCAATGTCAGCTTGAATTTGTTTTATAGAATGTTCTAACTCTGAAATTTTCTGGGATATAAAGTTTCTTTCTTGACCAGGAAGAACCGAGTTCTGGGTCAAATAACCTTGAAGCTTTAACGTAAAATCGGATGTTTCTATTTGTGTTACTGAAACATCAATACGGACTAGCTCTGTTGAATTGAATGCAATTTTTTCTGCAAGCTCCGCTTCGTCTTTTTTCAGTTGACCAACAGATATTTCCAACTCATTTTTTCTAAGCGTGAATGAGCTTATCTGTTCTTCACAATATCGAATGTAATCTTGAATCGGCCTTCCCTGTGTTTTCAATTTTATTTCGCTCAGCTCATTTTCTAACTGCTCATCATTACGTTTTAAATCATGCTGCTTTTGTTCGTATCGAGAGATTTTATCGGTTAACTCATTTATTTTAGTTGTTAGCTCTTGAAGTTTTGCTTTCTTAAATTCTTCAATATCTGCAAGGAATTTAGTCAAAACTTCTGTTTGTTTTAGCAATTCACGTTCACTGGCTTCACGCTGAATACTAATATTTTGCTGTTGTTGTGATAGCCCATTGTTACTAAGGATTTTTGCGACTAGACTTTCATATGATTCATGCTTATGGCTGCACAATGGACACGTGTCTGACTGTGTTTGTGTAAGTAACTCACTGGCAATATTGACCAATTTTCCAATGTCGCCTTGTAATATTCCCAGTTGCTCTAGCCTTTCTTTGTTCTGCTCTACCTCAGTGCGCAACACCGCCAAGCGTTCAAGGCAGTTTGCCAAATCTAGGGTAAATTTTTCAGGCATTTTTAATAAGGCATATTCACTTAAATGACAAACATTTTGGTCAACGACTATATTGCCGATTTTGCTGCGAGTTGTTTCCAGTTCGCGTTGTTGAGACAAACATGTATCCAATTGCGCTGTAATTCCAGCCAGTTCACCTGTTAGCTCGAATTGACGGCTGAGTTTGCTGTCAATCTGTTTAAAAATATCCACAGCTTCCCCAATATCTTTTTTATATTTTTCACAATTGATATTGATTTCTGCGATGGCTAAAATTTTGTCCTCAAGCGATTGTTTATTTGCTGCCAATTGAGTTGCGAGAGCATTTTTGTCTCGAGCAAATATCAATTTTTTCTCTCTATAAGCATTTAGTTGAGATTGATCACCCATAAATCTATCCAAACTGAATCTATAAGCATCGATAGCTTCTTTGTCTTTTAAGGATGTGCTTAGTCTGGCTTCATATTCTGTCACCAAACCAAGAGACTGGTCTCTTTTATCCAACATCTGCTGGTTGGCTTGTAATATATTCAACTGTTTTTGAATTTGTAGGGCGTTATTTGTACTTTGTATAAAACTGGGTAGGGATGTAATACATTTGTCAATTAAGGCTAATTTTTCTTTAGCATGATTAAGTGCATTGCTGTTCTGTTGTTGACCTTGGGCAAGGTAATTACGATATAAAGGCTCGATTAACTCATTGGTCGTATCAGGTGATAGAAGACTAATTTGAGATTCACCTGCATCCCTTAGCTGTTGTATGGTCTCATTCACATACTCAAAAGCTTCCAACACTGCATTTTTATTAAGATTCTCTTCAAGTTTTTGTTGCTGTTCGTTTAGCAACTTTATTTCTTTCGCACAAGTTTTTTTTAATGCATTGAGCTTGAGGCGATATTGCTCATCATCACCGCCAAAATGTGACATGAATTTTATGTATCTGGCTTCGGGTGTATCCTCTTTTAAAAAAGCATCAATTGCATCCTGCGAAAGAAATATATTTGTTAATTCTTGAGTGCCTTGCTCTATCGATTTTGAATCAAATGTATAGTCACGCTGGCCTGCACCAGCTTTCCTGACAGTGCGTTTGAATGTTGTATTGACAAGCGTGGTGTCTATAGATACATACGATTCGTCAGTATCGGAAATATATCTATTGCGTAATATACGTTGCCCATCTTCACCTGAGTTTAGATGTTTTGAAATATTGTCATTATTGTTACGCAAGCTATCTCTGGTAAATCTGCTAATATTGTTTGTTATTGCCCATTCAACCGCATCATAAAACGAACTTTTTCCGAATCCATTTGGTGCATAGATAGAAACAAAATTGGCCACTTCACCTGAATCAAGAGTAAAGTCAAATGTGCCATCTTCTCGTTTCTTATATGCCCGGAAGCCAACAATATCAACTTTTTTGATTTTCATGATTTACCAGAATATCAGTCAGTTTCTTTATCTGTCTTAATCGCAATTCTGCATCACCATCTTTATTACCCAGCGGAATGTCGCCAAGCATTTCTATATACTGTTGAACTTCCGTTTTATTGTCGTCCATTGTGGTGTTTGTATTTTTGAGCTCTATATCGTGACCTAGAATCTCGTTGTTTAGACGTTCAACGAGTATTCCTTCATCTTCAAAGGGTAATTTATAGCCATCCAAAATGATCTTACGCATCGAAAACTTGTCATTTTCAATTTGATACTTGAGCGGTTTGTTTACCTCAACGGCCAATATAAATACCAAATATATATTCCATATTGCTAGTTCATCATCTAGTTTTTCCTGAAAGTTTGCGGCGATGAGACTGGCTATATGACCCCAGTGCTTCTCAAGTATTGTGTCATCTTCAATTTTACAAACAAAGCAGCTGATGTATTCGCTATTACCCGCGTGTAACAACATAAATTTCATTTCTGGAAAATGGCTCCGTAGAAAATCCAGCGAGTGTTTACTGACCAAGAAATTGAGCATAATCATCCTTTATTTTAGTCAGAACAGCTGTTGCATCTTTACCCTCTTCAAAAGCATTAAATTCGGCGTATTCATCTTCCTTCAGGATGACGCATTGCCGATGTAAACCTTTCCAATGGAAAAATTTGAACGCTTTTGCTGGGTTTTTTATGGGCTTATCGATCATCATTTTTGTGTATCCACACTGACCAATATTTGTTATCACCTTTTCAAGTGTTTTTTGAGATGGTTGAAAGTCACCACTACAACATCCTGCATCAATAATGACAACGCCATCCTGACCTAACCCTTTTAAATTAGACATAAGTATATCGTTTAGTAACATTTGCCAGTTGTTTTCTGTTATAGAAAATAAGAATCTTCTCCTTGAGAATATTGCATTGAGGTAGCTAACATTAATCTCTTGTTGAGTATCTATTAGAGAAGATATTACTAGAAATTCTAAGAATGCAACCCACAATTTAATACTTAGACTACTTTGAGGTGGGCTATTATGTATTAGCAGCTTGTCTTTATATTGCTTATAAAGTTCTAATGGTGTGGGCAGTGACCGTTGCATGAGGCTATCAATAGTGCAATGAAGCTCCGTTCTAAGAAATACTAGGCTTTCTGGAGTGCCTGCACCTATAAATCTAAAGGAATCTTCTTTTATTCCTGAAAAACAAAGTAAATGAGGCGGAAGAATTCGCGCATAATTTTCAGAATTACTGGCAATTAATTCATCAAACTTACTCAATGGCACACACTCAACTCTGCCATGGTGTTCTTTGTTTGGGTCGCCCTCTACTTGAAATTCTATACCACATAAATAAATCACCTCCTCTATTTCTCGAAACACACCACAGCCAGATATACCTACTAGCTGATCATGACCTGGTTGAGAATTCAGTGCAATTGAAAAAACATTGCTATCTACATGAACTGTTGTTTGTCCATCAAAGTCTCTAGACTTGTTTTTATTGTTGGGTTCAGTACGACGTGTTTTGGGATACCCAAGAAGATGTAATTTTTCATCCGCTTTCACATCATCGATGCAACGTATTAACTTTGATGAAATAGCCTTACTCGTTTTTAGGATTGCAATCTCATGCACAGGATCGATTAAGCAGTCGCTAATTTCAATGGTCGTTCCATAGACATCTTCTACTTTCATTTGGTTGAGAAGTAGTGCTAAATCTGCTCTTATTGATTCTGGAATTACATGTTTTGCTGTCAGGATATAAGAGTACACGTCACTCATCGGCTGGATCAATACACCACTGCCATCACCTACAATAACACTGCATGCCTGCATTTGATCGTATATGCTATCCAAATGCTATTTCTCCATCTATTCCTTGTAGTCGCTCTCCGAGTTCCTCATGTTCTTCATCTGTAAAAATATCGGTTATTAGATGTGGGTAATTGAACAAGATTGTTGCATTTGGATTCACGGAATGAATTCTGGCAAAAGTAATTTTGTGTGGTAATCCATGCTTAGATCCATCTGTACTGACCACATATTTGTTAGTTTTTATTAATTTCAGAAGTTCAATATTGGTATTGCCTTTGCTGCCATGATGAGAAATTTTTACAAGCTCAGCTTTTAGAGGATTTGCTTCTGTGTATCCTAGTTTCTGTATTCCTTCTATGACGATACCGGGATGTGCATCTCCCAAAAAGACAAGCTTTAGATCACCTTTTTCCAAAATGAAACTTAGTGAACTACCGTTGGGAATCGACTGGTCTTCTTTAAATGAGTCTGAAGCTAATAGTTTGTCGTATGAAAATCGGTAGTCAGTATTGGCTGCGGACGTAAAAGGGCTTTCTTGTTCAGTAGCCCATGTATTCAGTAGTTTCGTTAACGCTGACTCGTTGGGAGATAAAAACTTTAACGTGAGGTTAGATAATTGATAAGTGCTGGATTGTTGTATCAGTTGGCGATCCCATAGTTGGTTATCTGATATGAATTTTTCAAAACTAATACCTTGATTTATGCTTGTCAGAGGATTTGAGTCAAAATTACCATAGATATCATTCTGCACATTATTTGGGAGGTTGAAATACTCGTAAATAAGCTGTCCTGAGTTGAATAATACTTTTTTTGTAATTTTGGGCAGGTAATCAGGATCCTCAAAAGCTCTTAGTAATCCACCAATATGATCGTCATCCACATGAGTTAATATCACAAGGTCAATTTTTTGATCTGCCCCTTGCAGTTCATCTAATGCTTTTTTGAGCTTGCCATCGCGAGGGTCACCCTGCCTGCGAGAATGGAAGGCGTAAGGGGGGCCGCCATCAATTAATATCCTTGATACCCCATTTTCAGACTCACTTGTGATTAGAATTGAATCACCATGTAAAGCTTGTAGGAATTTAACTTTTAGAGTCATCCCTTCTCCAATAAATTTTGCTTATTTAAGTTTTACGTTAAAAAATTAGTCGGATTCAGCAGGTTGTTGAAAATCATATCCAGACAGGAATTTAATAGGATGATGGTGTTATTTAGTACCAATAATCTCATTTTTCCACTAAATGCCGACTCAATTGGTGTAGAAAAGTATTTTTCACCACATGTTAGCTGGCCTTTTTTAACTTATTTTACTAAATATGAAATCTAATTCTCAACTGGTTGACCTCGCTAGAAAATAGCATACAGTCATTTGTTTCTATGCATGACCAGCAACTGATTCTTAAATTGGGTTGAACGATAGCAATCAGTCTATATGCAGCCTTCCAGGATTGATAGCTAATCGTCTCTTTTAGGTCGAACTCCGCCTATCAACGTCAGTTTCCATTGAAGCAAATTTTTGAAGTCGTCAGATTAAGCCCTGAGTTTTACAGCCCTAATTAACCTGATATTTTCGACTAACCCAAGGAAATCTGTTTCAAACAACAAGAGGCGGGAGCAATAATAAACACATGATTTTTGAGAAAATTATCTTACACGCGTCCAGAGTTATTTTCAAGATTTTATAGTCAACTATGTCGATTAAAACATCACCGGCCCAAATTAATCATTCGCATTTATTTGTTTAACAGGGAATATTTGGTAACATCCTGACGACCGATGGAAGACTCACCTGTTGAGCAAAGGCAAAAGATTGGACTTTCATCGGACCGCCTCCCTTATGAAAGCCATTTATATCACTTCGTCGAGGCGCCATTTAGAGAATCTCACTATTAACCAACCCACAGCACTTTCCTTCAGTATCGGCATCTTGGCGGGCGCCGCGACATTCTTTGCGATAAGCCCGCTCAGCGGATATTTTTTCATCTGGACGGCAACGATTCCTTGGGCGGCGTATTTCGCGCTCGGTGCGAATGAAGCGGCCTTCAAGGGCACGGGATACCTGTAGCATTTTCGGCGTCGTGATGGCCTGGATAACGGCCTTCCTGCTTATAAATGTGCCGTCCGATGCGATACTCGGTTTTCCTTTGATGGCTGCCTTAACCGTCACCATTGCGGTAATCGTGATGTGTCTCGCCGCGAGCATTCCTCAATTATCCGCAATCCCGGCCGGCGTGTTCGGTTATTCGATGACCTTTGCCTATCTGCTGCAAACGCCTGACAAAATGACTAAGGACGTTTTGCTTGGCGTCTCATTCAGCAATCCGCTCGTGGTGATTTCGGTTTCGATCGTGATCGGCGTTTATCTTGGCAAGTTTTCAGCGCAACTGGCCGAAAAATGGACAACGAAGTAATCAACGGTTAACTATTTGATGACTCCATCTCGAAGACACGAAGCGGAGTTAGATCAAGCCCAGAGTTTTATAAATCAGCCATTTAAGAAACCGGACGGCGTTCTCCAACATCCGGTCAGCAGATGACATTCGCTTTAGGTTTTAATTGATCGCCGCTTTTGGCGATGACGCCGGTCGTTTTAAAGTGCCGGGCTATGTGCGTAATGATTTGACGCCCCAATATCAAATCGACAAACTGGATTTCCGCGTCAAGGTCGAAAATTTGCTAGACAAACGGTACGTCAGCAGCTCGATTTATGACGACACGGTGATTCAGGGCAAACGCCTGTTGTTTCTGTTTTTAGTAGGCATTAAACTCAACTGAAAACGCTGGCCAATCAAAACCTGCCGGGGATGCTGCCGCGCAGTCCGTATAAGCTGTAAAAGTCTAACTCTGAACAATTGCAGCGCTGAAAAGTCCTGCATCCGATCCATAATTCCTATCGTTTGCGGCGAGATTTATTCAATGTTGATATTGAAAATTCGCGGCCCCAGTTGAACACACCATGCCTTTTGCGTGCATGCACTTCCAATTGTGTCGCTTCTATCAATAATTGGCTGATTCTAATGTCTAACTTTTATTATTGCATCCCGCACCCGCCATTACCGCTTATGTCTATGAAGACGTTGAAAAAAACATTGGCCGATCTGCTGCATGAGGATGCCGCCTTGCGTTGCGTGCTGTTGGCGATCGGCATGCTCAGCGGTTGCCAACTTGTGCCTACAACAGAATACCTGCCGCTTCCGCCGCCGCCTGCAGCAACCCTCCCTCCGGCCGCTACAAGCGAGCAGCGGCCGAAACTTGCCGGCATCGCCGCCCACAAATTTTCGATCGCCAAAGACCGCCGCATTGTCGGCAGGCTTGCCGTGATCAGGACGCACGACGGCGACACCTTGTCCGACATCGCCCGGCATTTCGGCCTGGGCTATAACGAGATCACTCTCGCCAATCCCGGTATTCGTCCCTGGACGCCTAAAGCGGGCGGGCGCGTGCTGCTGCCGTTGCGGTTCATCCTGCCTGATGCGCCGCGCAAAGGCATCGTGCTCAATGTGGCGAACATGCGAATGTTTTATTTCCCCCCGAAACAGCCGGACGTCATGTTTACCTACCCGCTCGGCATTGGCCGTGAAGGCTGGAATACCCCTTTAGGACAAACCACTATCGTCGCAAAAAAAACCAACCCGGCATGGGCTCCCCCGGAATCCATCCGACGCGAACACGCGGCAAAAGGCGACCCGCTGCCCGCCGTGGTGCCTCCCGGCCCCAACAATCCGCTCGGCAAGTATGCGCTATCGCTAGGTTTTAACAGCTACCTGATCCACGGCACCAATAAACCTTACGGCGTCGGCATGCAGGTCAGCCACGGCTGTGTGCGGCTTTACCCCGAAGACATCAAAGCGCTGTTTAAAAAAACGGCGGTCGGGATGCCGGTGCGGATGGTCCACCAGCCTTATATGACGGCATGGGTCGGAGACAGACTTTACCTGGAAGCCCATCAGCCGCTGCAAAAATGGGCCGGCCAGAAACAACGGCTGCAAAAGTCGCTGCTGAAACAACTGCGCCAAGCCGCCGCCGAAAAAGGCGTAACCGTAGATTGGGAAAAAGTCGACCGCACCCTGCAACGCGCCGACGGCATCCCCACCCCGATCCTGGCGGCCAGCCTGGATGTGCCGGAACTCGCCGCGAAAGCGCCGGAAGTGCAACATCCCGTGCATTTCTACGGGCAGCCGGTAGTCCCGGAATTGACCGGCAGCGACTGGGCGATTTTAGTCGCCGACTTTCACAACGCGGCGGTGGCGCAACAACTGGCGGCGATGCTCACTCATCAAGGTCCGCCAATCCCGGCGCGAAAAGTTGAAAAAGACGGGACTTATCAAGTGATTGCCGGCCCCTTCAAAAACAAAAAAGAAGCCGAATTGATGGCACATCGCATCAGAATGGATTTCGAGATGGATGCCAAGCCGTTACCGCCAGGGACGGTGGCCCTACCGCAGGAAAACGCATCAACTCAGTAGCTGATGTTACATCATTGTCCACGAAAAACACCAAAGGCACGAAAAATTTCATCGCACCATTCATTCGGCCGTTGCTTTCGGGGTTTTCGTGGATAACTTCAGTTAAGAAAAAAAAACGCC
>Ga0208269_100701_pt1 | contig 11897 bp, 10 predicted proteins | sample LakWasMe88_LOW11_2_FD_183912 | JGI IMG/M metagenome (GOLD analysis project Ga0208269, IMG submission 183912) | Freshwater sediment methanotrophic microbial communities from Lake Washington under simulated oxygen tension - Sediment Metagenome... | ecosystem: Environmental > Aquatic > Freshwater >...
CGACATGCACGCCGGCAACCTGTCTTTCATGTCGGACACGGGCCGCCCCTACGCCCTGGCCCCGGCCTACGACATGACCCCCATGGCCTTTGCCCCCAGCGCCGGGGGCGACCTGCCCCAGCGCCCGCTGGCCTTGCACATTGCCGACCAGGTCAGTGCCCAGGCCTGGCAGCAGGCCCTGCCCCTGGCCGAAGCCTTTGTGCAGCGCCTGGAGCAAGCCCCCTTGAGCACCGCGTTTGCCCCCTGCCTGGCCGCCCTGCAGGCCCATGTGGCCCAGGCACGCACACGCATCGCGCACCTGGCCTGAAACCGGGCCGGCAGGCGCTGGGCCTTCCCTCACACCACGCCAGCGGGCGCGGCGTCAACAACTCGCCAATAATGCAAGCTCAAAGAAAAACGCGCCGAGACAAAGCATGCCCCTGCACACGTTCGACAAACGACGCTGGTCCCAGGCCCAGCAGACCTACCTGGACGAGCCCTTGGCGGCGGTACCCGATGAGCAGATCCGCCAATCCAGCCGGGGCCGGCCCTGGCATGGGCTGTCGGTGTGGCACCAGGTGGCCGACGCCTCGGACCTGTACATCCCCCCGGCCGGCAAGCACTGCATCATCGTGCGCAACGGCCCGCCCACACGGCTGCTGCAGCAGCACGGCAAGCTGAACTCCGACGCCGAGTGGCGCACTGGTGAGGTGCTGGTGCTCCCCGCCAACACCCCCAGTTACTGGCAATCCGAGCTGCCGCGCGACAACCTGCACCTGGACCTGTCACCCCAGTGGCTGGAGCGCGTTCACGGCGCCCCCCTGGGGCCGGATGCGCTGCGCAGCTGCTTTGGCGTGCAAGACCGCCTGCTGGCCGACATCACCCGCACCCTGATCACCTCACTGGCCGACAACTCCTCGCTGCAGCCCCGCTTTGCCGACGGCATGGCCATGAGCGTGGCCGTGCACCTGCTGGAGCACTACCGAGCCCCCGCCAGCCAGGCGCCGCGCCCCAGCAGCCTGACCCGGCGCCAGCTGCAGACCGTGGCCGAGCTGGTGAACGCCCATCTGCACCGCGCCGTGACCCTGCAAGAGATGGCCGAGGCCTGCCAGCTCAGCCCCTACCACTTCAGCCGCAGCTTCAAGTTCAGCACCGGCCTGACACCGCACCGCTACGTGCTGCAATGCAAGATGGAACGCGCCCTGGAACGCCTGCGCCACAGCCGCAAGCCCATTGCCGACATCGCGACCGAACTGGGCTTTGCCACCGCATCGCATTTCAGCAAGCGCTTCTTGAGCCACTGGGGCCAGACCCCGAGCGCCCTGCGCAGGGCGCACTGATCGGGGCGCCCGCCACACCGCAAGAAAGCGACAGCTCCCGCAATTTCACGCCATCCCCCGGCAGCACACTGCGCGTCAAACCACACCCGGCCAGGCCCATGGCCCCGGCCTGGGCCACCGACCGCAGGCCGTACAGCCTCCCGTACGGCAGCCAACCCATGGGGACAACCGTGAACAGCAAACGCAACTTTCTTCTCTCGGCACTCGCTTCCGCGCTGGCCCCCAGCGCCTGGTCGCAGGCCGGCAACACCGCCGTTACCGCTTCAGCGAGCGCCACTGCCAGCGCCTGGCTGCCCAGCCGCGCCGTCACCTGGGTGGTGCCCTACCCGGCCGGCGGCTTTGGTGACGCCCTGTCGCGCGTGCTGGCCCAGCAACTCACGCTGAGCCTCAAGCAACCCGTCATCGTCGAGAACAAGCCCGGCGCGGGCGGGCAGATCGCCGCCGCCTACGTCAAGCAATTGCCCGCCGACGGCCACACCCTGTTCTATGGCGACATAGGCCCTTTTGCCATGAACGCGGCCCTCTACCCACGCCTGAACTACGACGTTCAGAAAGACTTCACCCCGCTGACCCGCCTGCTCACCTCGGCCCTGGTGCTGGTGGTGCCGGCCAACAGCCCGATCAAATCACTGGCCGAGTTGCAACAGGCCGCCAAGGCCGACAAACCTCTGCACTACGGTTCATTTGGCATCGGCAGCCAGCCCCACATCTGGATGGAGATGTTCCGCCGCGAAACCGGCGGCAACCTGGAGCACGTGGCCTACAAAGGCGCCGCCCCGGCCCTGCAAGACTTGATGGGCGGCCACATCGACCTGATGCTGGACGTGGCCGCCAACAGCCTGCCCTATGTGCGCGAGGGCAAGCTGCGCGCCCTGGCCGTGGTGGGCAGCGACAAGCGCCTGCGCCAGCTGCCCCAGGTGCCCACCCTGGCCGAACTGGGCCTGGGCAAGCTCAATGCCCCGGGCTGGACGGGTGTGGTCGTGCGCCAGGGCACCCCACCCGCGGTGGTGGCACAGCTGCATGCCGCCGTGGTCAAGGCCGTGCAGTCGCCTGAGGTGATGGAACGCTTTGGCGAATTCGCCGTCACCCCCGCGCCCCAGAGCCCCGCCGAGTTCAGCCGCTTCATCCAGTCTGAAACCGAGCGCTGGGGCCAGGTCATCAAGGCCGTGGGCGTGACGCTGGATTGAGCCCATGCCTCAGGCCACCCCACTGAACGCCTCCCCTGCTGTCCGGTTCAACGATTTGTTTGACCTGAGCGGCCGCACCGTGCTGATCACCGGCGCCACCGGCGGGCTGGGCCAGGCCCTGGCCTGGGCCATGGCCCGCCAGCGCGCCCAGGTGCTGGTCAGCGACCGCGACGCCGCGGCCTGTGACGAACTCTGCCGCGCCCTGGCGGCCGCCGGCCACAGCGCAGCCGCCCTCCCCTGCGACTTGTCAGAGCCCGCGCAAGTGCAAGCCCTGATCGAGGCCGCGCCGGGCCCCTTCGGCCCGCCCCAGGTGCTGGTCGCCAACGCCGGCATGCAGGGGCCAGCCGGCCCGCTGCACCAGGTCAGCGATGCCGACTGGGCCCAGGTCATGGCCCTCAACCTGAAAAGCGTGCACCAGCTGTGCGCCGGCCTGCTGCCCGGCATGGCCGCCAGCGGCCAGGGCAGCATTGTGCTGATGGCCAGCATCGCCGGCTTGCGCGGCAACGCCCACATCGGGCTGTACGGGCTCAGCAAGGCCGCCCTGGCCCAACTGGCCCGCAACCTAGCCGTCGAATGGGGCCCGCGCGGCGTGCGGGTGAACGCCATCTCGCCCGGCCTGATCCGCACCCCGCTGGCCGCCAGCCTGATCGCCAACGACGACTTCATGCGCCGGCGCCTGGCCCAGACGCCCTTGCGCCGCGTCGGCGAACCCCATGAGGTGGCCGGCCTGGCTGTGCTGCTGGCCAGCGCCGCGGGCGCTTTCATCACCGGCCAGAACCTGGTCGTCGATGGCGGCACCACCATCTCCGACGGCAACTGACACCGTCACCCCACAGATCGAACACAGCCTGGAGCAACCGATGAAATTCGCCACCCTCGCCCACACCGACGCTCACCACACCACCCACCTGGACGGCCGCCTGGTCCTGGTCTCGCGCGACCTGCAGCACGGCGCCGACGCCGGCGACATCGCCCCCAGCCTGCTGCATGCCGTGCAACACTGGGCGGCCGTGGCCCCAGCCCTGCAACAGCGCTACGACGCGCTGAACGCCGGCCAGCTGCCCGCCGCCTTCAGCCTGGCCGGCGCCGCCTTCCTGGCCCCGCTGCCACGCAGCCCGCAGTGGTGCGATGCCTCCGCCTTTCTGAACCATGGCCGCCTCATGGAGCGCGCCTTCAACACCCCGCCCATCCCCGATTTCGACACCATCCCCGTGATGTACCAGGGCGCCAGCGACGATTTTCTCGGCCCGCAAGCCGATGTGCCCCTGCCCAGCGAGGCCGATGGCATCGACTTTGAAGGCGAGTTTGGCGTGGTGCTCGACGACGTGCCCATGGCCACCCCGCCCGAACAGGCCCTGGCCCATGTGCGCCTGTTGGTGCAGATCAACGACTGGAGCCTGCGCGCCCTGGGCCCGCGTGAAATGCGCAGCGGCTTCGGCTTTCTGCAGGCCAAGCCCTCCTCCAGCTTCGCCCCGGTGGCCATCACCCCCGACGAACTGGGCGAACACTGGCGCAACGGCCGCGTGCAGCTGCCGCTGCAGGTGCACTGGAACGGCCAGTGGTTTGGCCACCCCCACGGCGGCGAAATGAACTTCGGCTTTCACCAGCTGATCGCCCACGCCGCCCGCACCCGCCGCCTGAGCGCTGGCACGATCATCGGCTCGGGCACCGTCTCCAACAGCGCACGCGAGGTCGGCTCCAGCTGCATTGCCGAACGCCGCGTGATCGAGGTGCTGGACCACGGCGCCCCCCGCACCGCCTTCATGCAATTTGGCGACCGCGTGCGCATGGAAGCCCGCTGGCCTGGGGCGGAGGGTGAAGGGCAAGCTGGGCCGTTTGGGGTGATTGAGCAGCGGGTGGTGGGGTACCAGGCGCCGGGCGGCTGACTGGCGCCCCAGCCAGAGCCGGACGTCGAGCGCCCCTTCGGGTCTGGGTGGGTCGCTCATCGGGTCAGTGGCCCAGGGCGCAACACGAGTTCAGGCGAGCACCTTGGCCTTAGTCATAATTTCGGAGTATCAGAAATACGTACTCGCCATCCATCCTGGCCGCAACTATTTCTGATTTTCCGATATTTAACGAGCGATTCCATGGAATCGTCTATTATTTCGGAATAACAGAAACCTTTGGTTCGAAGCGTGCTCTGCAAGCTCAGCCACCGAAACTCCGAAATGACCGACGCTGCCAGCCAACCACCCACCCTCCTTCAGTCCGCCCCTGACCTGGGCCCGGTCGTGCGCACGCGTCGCAAGTCGCAGGCGCTGCGCATCGACGACGCTGCCGGGCTGCTGGGCGTGTCTGTCGACCTCATGTCGCGCCTTGAGAACGGCCAGGGTTCGGTGCGGCTGGACAAAGCGCTGGCGGTGCTGGATGGCCTGGGCCTGACGCTCATGGTGCTTCCCAAGCAACACCCGTGGGCACGCGAGGCAGCGGCGACTGGCGCCTCAAAACCCACCGACGAAAAGAAGGCGTGAGGCGGCTGGCATGACGCACGCACTGCACGTCTGGGCCGAGGCAGCCAAGGTCGCAACCATCGAACACGAGGGACGCGACGACCGCTGGGGTCTGCACTACGCCGAACCCTGGGCCACAGATGCCCAGTCCTACCCACTGTCGCCAGCCCTGCCTTTGGTTCGGCCGGATGCTGACTACGCTTCTCCTTCCATCAAGCGCTTCATCGAACACCTGCTGCCCGAAGGGCGTGCCCTGGATGTGGCGGTGGCGTACAACGGGCTGGCCAAGACCAATGTCTTCGGCCTGATTTGGGCCCTTGGCAACGAGACGGCAGGCGCCCTTCGGTTCACCGGCGACGCCGCAGCCGTGCATCCCGCAAGCGAGCCCACGCTGCGAGAAATTCCCCTTCAGGAGCTCGACCAGCGCATCGCTGAGCGCGAGCACGTGCCCCTGACGGTGTGGGATGGCAAGGTGCGCATGTCGGTGGCCGGCCTGCAGGACAAGCTGCTGGTTTACCTCGACCGGCCACTGCTCGACGGCGGGCGGCTGTTCCTCGTGGACGGGCCACGCTTGGCGTCCACCCACATCCTCAAGCCCGACACCGCCAACCCCCAGACGCCGCATTTGGCGGTCAACGAGCACTTCTGCATGTCGCTGGCCAGCCGCATGGGCCTGCCCGCCGCAGAGGTGGATCTGCTGCGCACCCCCCGGCCGGTGCTGGTGGTGCGGCGCTTCGACCGCGAAGTCGATCACACCGGCGGCAAGCCGCGGGTTCACCGCCGGCACATCATTGACACCTGCCAAGCCTGTGACCTGCCTGTGGCTTACAAGTACGAACGCAATCTGGGCGGCGGGGAGGCGGTGCGCCACATCCGTGACGGTGTGAGCTTCGAGCGCCTGTTCGCCTGCGCCGACCTGACCGCCAACAAAGCCGTGGCACGGCTGGCCATGCTGCGCTGGGCGCTCTTCCAGTTTTTGATTGGCAACAGCGACGCACACGGCAAGAACTTTTCTTTCTTCGTCCGCCCGGGGGGGCTGCTGGAGCCCACGCCCTGGTACGACTTGGTGAGCGTCCTGCAGTACGACGGCTTCGACACCGGGCTGGCCATGGCCTACGGCGACGTGTTCAGCCACTACGAGGTCTCGGCCTTTGCTCTGGCGGACTTCGCTGCACGCTGCGGTGTCGACCGACCCTTGATGCGCCGCGAGGGCCAGCGTCTGGCAAAGCTGGCCGCAGCGCAAGCCGAGGCGCAGGCCAAGGCCCCCGCATACGAGGGCGAGGCCGAGCGGCGCTTCGTACAGAGCATCGCCGACTTTGTGGCCCGCCAAGCAGACCGGCTGACGCAGTTGGTGGCCGACGCGGCGCGCTGGAAGGACGAATACCTCTAAGGGCTTGTTGACAGCAGCCGGCCCGGGGCCCCGGGCTGCGCCTGCCAGGTCGACTGGCCCACCAAGAACCCGGCCTTGGCAATGAGCCATGGCATGCGCTCATTGGTGTACGACCGTCGGCATGGCTACAACGCTTCGGGCATGCGTCCCAAAAACAGGTGGCGTTGCCTCAGCACGCACGCTGCGGCTTGGTGCTTCCCGCTGGGCCTGCGTGATCAGGTACGCCCCCCTCACGTCCACTCACCTCACCCCCACATCCCGCGCCAACCGCCGCGCCAAGGCCGAGAGCGGGCAGCACAACAGCAGATAGAACACGGCCACCGCGCCATACACCTCCAGGTCGTGGGCGCGCCAGCCGGTGTCGGCCAGCACGGCCTTGGCGGCGTGCAGCACGTCGAACAGGCCGATGACCATGACCAGCGAGGTGTCCTTCACAGCGCCCACAAACACGCCCAGGGCGGCCGGCGCCGCCAGACGGCGGGCCTGGGGCCAGACGATGCTGGCAAAGGCCTGGCGCGGGCGCAGGCCCAGGGCCAGGGCCGTCTGCCACTGGCTGGCCGGCAGGGCCTGCAGGGCGCCACGCAGCACTTCGGCCAGTTGGGCGGCCGTGTGCAGCACCAGCACCGCCAAAGCCCACCAGAACTTGTTCGAACCACTGGCCTCGGGCCACAGCAGCGGGCCCCAGAACGACACCAGCAGCAACTGCACCACCAGGGGCATGGCGCGGGGGCCTTCGATCAAGGCCAACGCCAGCCCACGGGCCGGGCCGCCGCCGCGCCTTGCCCAGGCCAGCAAACCGGCCAGCGGCAAGGCCAGCAGCAAGGCCGCCTCGGCCAGGAACAGGGTGACCAGCAGGCCCCCCCAATCGGCCGTGGGCAGGGGCTGGCCGTCGGGCCAGAACCCGCACAGCACCACCGTGATCCCGGCGGCCAAGGTGGCACTGCCGCAGGCCCGCACCCGCCAGCCCAGGTGCGGCCTGGGCAGCCCCCACAGCGCCGCCAGCCCCAACAGGCCGGCACAGGCCAGCGCCGCCTGCAGGCGTTGGGGCGCCGGCACCGTGCCCCACAGCAACAAGGGGTGGTTGGCGCCCAGCACGGCCCAGCAGGCCGCATCCACCCCTTCGCAGGCGCTGGCCGGCCCCGTCCACACGGCGCCCCACAGCGCCCAGCGCAAGCCCAGACCCAAGGCCCAGCCCAGGCCCAACAACAGCAGCGCATTGAGCACGGCCTGGGCCGGCCGCCCCCACAGGGCGCGTGCGTTCAGGGGCAACGGCCCGTCCAGCTGACTCAGGCGGGCCATGCTGCCGGCCAGCCAGCCGTGCCGGTTGGCGCGCTGGTTGTGCCAGGCCACGGTGGCGGCCAGCAGGCCACTCAGGCCCAGGTAGAAGACAGCGGCCAGCGACATGCCCTCCAGGGCGCGGCCGGTCTGGGTGATGGTGGTGTTCAGGATGGCCATCAGGTCCTGGTAGCCGATGGCCAGCGCCAGGGTGCTGTTTTTCAGCAGAGCCAGGCATTGGTTGGCGTAAGGCGGCCAGGCGCTGCGCAGGGCCAGCGGCAGCACCACACAGCGCGCCACCGTGGCGGGGCGCATGCCCAGGGCGCGAGCGGCCTGCACCGGCCCCAGGGGCACCGACAGCACGGCCGAGCGCACGATGTCCGACAAGTAGGTGGCATGGAACACCGCCAGGCCCCACACCAGGGCGGCCAGCTCGGGGCTGAGCAACCAGCCCCCACTCAGGCCCAGGCCTTGCAACTGGGGCCACTCCAGCACCAGGCCCCAGCCGTTCCAGCCGTTCCCATTGGCCAGGTGCAGCGCGGGCACCGCCAGGCCCCGGTTGGACAACCACAGGCCCGGCAAGGGGTGCCAGGCCTCACGCAGCGGCGGCAGCTTCAACAACAGCGAGTACCAAAGAAAAAGCTGCAGCAACACCGGGGTGTTGCGCAGCAGTTCCACCAGGCCGTCCAGAAGGCGGCGCACCAGGGGCTGACGCCACAGCCGGGCCAGGCCCAGCACAGTGCCACCCAAGGTGGCGCCCGTGCCGGCCAGCAACAGCACGGTCAGGGTGTTGAGCAGGCCGGCCGCGATCAGCCAGGCAAACGAGTCATCGGCCGAAGCGGCCAGCCAGCTCTCGGCGATCTGAAAGCCGGCCCGCTGGTCCAGAAAGCCGAAATCAGGCCCACTCATTGAAAGGGCGGCGCATACAGCAGGCCCCCCTTGTTCCACAGCGCGTTCAGACCGCGCTCCAGCTTCAGCGGGGTCTTGGGGCCCACATTGCGGTCCCAGATCTCGCCGTAATTGCCCACCGCCTTGACCACGTTGTAGGCCCAGCGCTCATCCAGCTGAAAACTCTTGCCAATGCCAGGGTCCACGCCCAACAGGCGGCGCACCTGGGGGTCTTTGCTGGTCAGAAAGCTGTCCACATTGGCTGAACTGATGCCCAGCTCTTCGGCTGCCACCACGGCGTGCACCGTCCAGCGCACGATGTCGATCCAGTTGGTGTCGCTGTCGCGCACCCAGGGGGCCAGCGGCGACTTGTTCACGCGCTCGGGCAGGATCACGTAATCGTCGGGGTTGCCGGCCCGGGCCGAGCGGCTGGCGGCCAGGGTGGAGGCGTCCGACAGGTAGACATCGCAACGGCCGCTGTAAAAGGCCTTCTCCAACTCGACCAGGTTCTCGATCACCACCGAGCGGTACTTGAGCTTGTGCGTGCTGAACCAGTCCACCAGGTTCTGCTCATTGTTGGTGCCTGGCTGCACACAGACCTGGGCCCCATCGAGTTGGCGCGCCGAACTCACGCCCAGCTTCTTGGGCACCATGAAGCCCTGGCCGTCATAGAACACGATGGCCGCGGCAGTCACGCCCAGGCCGGCGTCGCGCCCCGAGGTGACGGTGGTGTTGCGGTTGAGCACATCAATTTCGCCCGACTGCAGGGCCGGAAAACGCTGCTGCGAACTCAGCGGCACATAGCGCACCTTGTCGGCATTGCCCAGCACGGCCGCGGCCAGGGCGCGGCAAAAGTCCACGTCCAAACCGCTCCAGCGCCCCTGCCCATCGGCCAGCGACAGACCGGCCGAGCCCTGGCTCACGCCACAGACCAGTTGGCCGCGTTTGCGGATCGTGTCCACCGTGGTGCCGGCCTGGGCCGGAGCAGCAGCCAGGGCACTCAGGCCCAGGGCCGACAAGACAAACAGCGATTGGCGCCAGCGCGCCAGAACAGAACGAACAGACATGGGGGGCATCCTTGGGTTGAGGGCCTCAGCATCGCGCCCGCGCCCGCGTGCGCCTACGAATCGTTTTGAATACCGGCAGAAGAAAAACATCCTTGCGCCGGCCAGCCAGTGCGAAAGAATCGGCACCCACCCCTCCCCGCCTGCCCCCTCACCACGGACCCGCCCGACATGGACTGGCACACACGCTTTCGCGCCTACTTTCCCCTGGCCCTGCAAAAGGCCTACGCCTGCCAGGCCTACAGCAGCCCCATGTCGCCCGAGGTGAGCCAGGCCGTGGCCGTGTTCTTCGACCGACTGACGCATGGGCGCTCCGACAAGCCCGAGTGGCTGGCCGCAGCGCAAAGCGTGCGCCGCCAGGTGGCCCAGCTGATTCATGCCGAGGCCAGCCAGATTGCCTTCACCAAGAACACCACCGAGGGCCTGAACCTGGTGGCCCAGGGCTACCCCTGGCAGGCCGGCGACAACCTGGTGATCGACGACCAGGAGCACCCCGTCAACGTGGTGCCCTGGCTCAACCTGCGCCACCGCGGGGTGGAGGTGCGCGTGGCCGCCACCGAAGACCATCGCATCACGGTGGACGCCCTCTGGCAGCGCGTGGACTCGCGCACCCGCATCGTGGCGGTGTCACACGCCCAATATGGCACCGGCTTTCGCATCGACCTGCAGGCCCTGGGCGAGCGTTGCCGCAACGCGGGCATCGCCCTGGTGGTGGACGGCATCCAGACCGTCGGGCTGCTGCCGGTGGATGTGCAGGCCTGGGGCATCAGCGCGCTGGCCTGTGGCGCCTACAAGGCCTTGCACGGTCCGCTGGGTCTGGGCTTTGTGTACGTGGCGCCAGAGCTGCTGGAGCGTCTGCACCCTGCCCACCTGGGCGCCTCGGCCGTCAACCAGGTGGACCGCAGCGTGCCGGGCTGGGACTTGCGCTGCAGCGACCCGCACGATGCACGCAGGCTCGAAGGCGGCAACATCAACTACCCGGCCATCTATGGCCTGGCCCGCGCCCTGCTGCTGATCGAAGAGGCCCGGGTGGATCGCCTGGCGCCCTGGACCCTGGGCCTGGCCCGTCGCCTGGACGCAGGCCTGCGGCAACAAGGCTACCAGCTGCTGTCGTCCAACCTGCCGGGCGAAGACAGCCACATCCTGTGCCTGCGCCACGACCTGGCCTATGCGCTGCGCAAGTACCTGTACTCGCAACGCGTGATGTGCAACCTGCTCGACAGCGGCGCGCTGCGCTTCTCGCTGGGGGGCTACAACACCGACGCCGATGTGGACCTGATCCTCGCCGTCACCGGGCGCTTTGCCCGCGACCCTGGCCTGCGGCGGCTGCTACAGCAACCGGTCTCCAGCACGCCCTACCCGGCGCCCTGAGTCGCCGGCTCAAGCGGCCCGCCCCCGCGGCGGCGGGCCCCGGCCCTGGTCTTTACCAAGTGGCATCCAGACCCAGGTGGTGCAGGGCCTGGTGCCGCAAATCCGCCAGGTAGGGGTCGCCACGGTGGCGCGGGTAGGGCCGGTCCACCACAAACTCTGCCTTGATGCGGGCGGGGCGGTCGCTGAACACCACCACGCGCTGGGCCAGAAACAGCGCCTCTTCCACGTCGTGGGTCACCAGCAGGGCCGAAAAGCCTTTGCGTTGCCACAGGTTGATCAGCTCGCTTTGCATCTGCAGCCGCGTCAGCGAATCGAGCTTGCCCAGGGGCTCGTCCAGCACCAGCAGCTCGGGGTCATTGACCAGGGCGCGGGCCAGTGCCACGCGCTGGGCCATGCCACCCGACAGTTGATGGGGGTAAGAGCGGGCAAACTCCGACAGGCCCACCAGGCGCAAGGCCTCATCCACCCGCTCGCCCTGCTGGGCCAGCAGGCCGCGGGCCTGCGGCCCCAGGGCCACGTTGTCGCGCACGCGGCGCCAGGGGAACAGCGTGGGGTCCTGGAACACCACGATGCGCGACGGGTCGGGCCGGGTGATGGGCGCACCGTCTTGCGTGATGTCACCCGAGCGGGCCGGCTCCAGCCCGGCCACCAGGCGCAGCAGGGTGGATTTGCCGCAGCCGCTGGGCCCCAGCAAGGCCACGAATTCGCCGGGCTCCACCGTCAGGTTCACGTGGTCCAGCACCGGCAGCAGGCCGCCGGGCGTCTCAAACGCATGGCTGACATCGCGGATGTCGATGCGCGAGCCCACGCCACGCACCGCCTGGGGTGCAGGCTGGGGAACGGGCTGGGAAGCCTGGGGGGCCGGAGCCTCTGAGGCGGGCTGGGGGACGCGGCGCAAGGTCGGTCGCAGGGAGGCGAGGCTTACCATTTCACGGTTCCTTTCTGCCAGGACA
>Ga0208269_100702_pt1 | contig 11840 bp, 7 predicted proteins | sample LakWasMe88_LOW11_2_FD_183912 | JGI IMG/M metagenome (GOLD analysis project Ga0208269, IMG submission 183912) | Freshwater sediment methanotrophic microbial communities from Lake Washington under simulated oxygen tension - Sediment Metagenome... | ecosystem: Environmental > Aquatic > Freshwater >...
TACATGCCCATGCCGTAGCCGCCCAGCGCGAAGAACAGGCCATGGCCCAGCGACAGGATGCCGGTGTAGCCCCAGATCAGGTCCATCGCCAGCGCGCAGATGGCGTAGCACAGGATCTTGCCGGTGAGCTGCACCGCGTAGTCGCTGAGGTGCAGCGGGTGGCCGGCCGGCAGCACGATGTTGAGCACCGGAAACAGCACCGTGATGACCGCCAGCGCGGCGATCACCGCGGCCCAGCCCTTGGCACCCAGCAGCAGGCCGCGACGTTGCACCAGGTTCGCGGTCGGATCAAGCGGCGGCCGCGGATCCGGCTGCGCCGGGCCGCTGGCGGCGCCCCCCTGGGGGGGAACGCCGAAGGCGTTGCGGGGGGGGGTCATGCTTCGGCGCTCCGGCCCTTGACGGCAAACAGGCCTTGCGGGCGTTTCTGGATGAAGACGACGATGAAGACAAGCACCATGATCTTGGCCAGCACCGCGCCGGCCCAGCCTTCCAGCAGTTTGTTGAGGATGCCCAGGCCCAGCGCCGCGTAGACGGTGCCGGCCAGCTGGCCCACGCCACCCAGCACCACCACCATGAACGAGTCGACGATGTAGCCCTGGCCCAGGTCGGGCCCGACGTTGCCGACCTGGCTGAGCGCGCAGCCGGCCAGCCCGGCGATGCCGGCGCCCAGCGAAAAAGCCAGCGTGTCGATGCGTGCGGTGTTGATGCCCACGCAGCTGGCCATGCGCCGGTTCTGGGTGACCCCACGCACGAACAGGCCGAGCCGGGTGCGGCCGATCAGCAGCGCCATGCCGGCCAGCACCAGGCCGGCAAACACCAGGATGGCCAGGCGGTTGTAGGGCAGCACCAGGTTGGGCAGCACCTGCACACCACCCGACATCCAGGCCGGGTTCTCCACCCCGACGTTCTGCGCGCCGAACAGCGAGCGCACGCCCTGCATCAGCACCAGGCTGATGCCCCAGGTGGCCAGCAGCGTCTCCAGCGGCCGGCCGTAAAGCCAGCGGATGACGCTGCGCTCCAGCACCGCGCCCACCCCGGCGCTGACCAGAAAGGCCATCGGGATGGCGACCACGATGTACCAGTCGAACGCGCCCGGCAGGTAGAGCTTGAAGACGTTCTGCACCACATAGGTGGCGTAGGCGCCGATCATCATCAGCTCACCATGGGCCATGTTGATCACGCCCATCAGGCCGTAGGTGATGGCCAGGCCCAGCGCCACCAGCAGCAGGATGCTGCCCAGGCTGGCGCCGGTGAACAGCACACCCAGGCGCTCGCCCCAGGCCAGCTGGCCCTGCACGCTGTCGATGGCGGCCTGGATGGCGGCCTTGACCTGCGGGTCGGGCTCGGCCGCCACCTTCTCCAGCAGCAGCGAGCGGGTGGCCGGTGAGCTGCTGCCCGACAGCGCCTTGGCCGCGGCGATGCGCTTGGCCGGGTCGCCGGACGAGATCAGCACCGCCGCGCGCAACAGCAGCAGGCGGGCCTTGAGCGTGGCATCGGTTTCGGCGTCGGCCGCCTTGTCGATCAGGCCGAGCTTGCCTTCGTCCACCTGGTCCTTGAGCTCGTCGATCGCCGCGGCGCGCACCGCGCGGTCGGGCGAGACGAGTTTCAGCACCGCGATGGCGGCTTCCAGTTCACGCCGCATGCGGTTGTTGTTGACAGCGTCCTCGGCATCGGCCGGCAGCGTGGCCGGCTGGCCGGACGCGGCCTCCATCACCTTGCCATCACGCACGATGAAGGCCTTGCCACCCGCGGTCTTGACCGCGTCGTCGAGCAGGGCGTGCACAAAGGCGTCCAGCGCCGGGTCGGCCGTGGCCACCACCTCGTTGAGCGCCTGGACACGCTCGTCGCTGTCACCCGCAGCGATGCGGCCCGCCTGCTCGGGCGTCAGCGCCCAGGCCTGCGGCGCGCACAGACCCACCAGCGTCGCTGCGATCAGTAAAACGGTTCGGAGTCTCATTGAACGTTGGCGCTCGTGACGGACGTGAAGGTTTCATCCCCGGCAGGGGACAGGCCGCCCAGCGGCCAGGGGAGCGCGCTGCGCAGGCAGCCCGCGCATCAAGCACACGCCGCGGAACCGGCTCCGCCGGGCCGCTGGCGTGGCCCCCCAGCGGGGGGAGCGGCGTCAGCCGCTTCGGGGGGAGTTACTTCTTCGTGGGCACGTTCTTCTTGCCCTTGTTCTCGGGGATGTAGTCGCTCCAGGGGTCGGCCACCACCGGGCCCTTGGTCTTCCACACCACGTTGAACTGGCCGTCGGCCTTGATCTCGCCGATGAACACCGGCTTGTGCAGGTGGTGGTTTTCCTTGTCCATGGTGGACATGAAGCCGCCCGGCGCCGGGTAGGTCTGGCCGGCCATCGCCGCGATCACCTTGTCGGTGTCGGTGCTCTTGGCCTTCTCCACCGCCTGCTTCCACATCATGATGCCGAGGTAGGTGGCTTCCATCGGGTCGTTGGTGATGGGCTTGTCCTTGTGGCCGGCGATGCCCTTGGCCTTGGCGTAGTCGCTCCACTTCTTGACGAACTCGGTGTTGGCCGGGCTCTTGATGCTCATGAAGTAGTTCCAGGCCGCCAGGTGGCCGACCAGCGGCTTGGTGTCCACGCCGCGCAGCTCTTCCTCACCCACGCTGAAGGCCACCACCGGCACATCGGTCGCCTTCAGGCCCTGGTTGCCCAGTTCCTTGTAGAAGGGCACGTTGCTGTCGCCGTTGATGGTGGAGACCACCGCCGTCTTCTTGCCCTCGCTGGCGAACTTCTTGATCTTGGCGATGATGGACTGGTAGTCGGCATGGCCAAAGGGCGTGTAGTCCTCCAGGATGTCCTCGTCCTTGATGCCCTTGCTGTGCAGGAAGGCGCGCAGGATCTTGTTGGTGGTGCGCGGGTAGACATAGTCGGTGCCCAGCAGCACGAAGCGCTTGGCGCTGCCGCCGTCCTTGCTCATCAGGTACTCCACCGCGGGGATGGCCTGCTGGTTGGGCGCCGCACCGGTGTAGAAGACGTTTTTGCTCAGCTCTTCACCCTCGTACTGCACCGGGTAGAACAGCAGGCTGTTCAGCTCTTCGTAGACCGGCAGCACGCTCTTGCGCGACACGCTGGTCCAGCAGCCGAAGGTGACGGCCACCTTGTCCTTGCTGATCAGCTGGCGCGCCTTCTCGGCGAACAGCGGCCAGTTCGACGCCGGGTCGACCACCACCGGCTCCAGCTTCTTGCCGAGCACGCCGCCCTTGGCGTTGATCTCGTCGATGGCCATCAGCACGGTGTCCTTGAGCACCGTCTCCGAGATGGCCATGGTGCCGGACAGCGAGTGCAGCACGCCGACCTTGATGGTCTCCTGGGCGAAGGCGGGCACGGCATACAGGCTGATACCCAGCGTCACGGCGGTGAGCGAGGCGGTGAAGGTGCGGCGGGTGGTCGTCATGGTCGGTTGGCTCCTGGCGGGCGGCTGCCCCTGTTGAATGGACAGGGCCAGTCTCGGCGGCAGCGCCGCATCGGGCCATACGACACATGGCGTATGCCGGGATTGCCAAGCCGGCGGCCGCAGCGCACAGTGGCCGCTGCTTTCAGCAGGCTTCAGGAGGCTGCCGCATGGCCCGCACCTACACCGCGCCCGCCACCCAACCGGGCGGCGCCCCCATCACCTGGCAGGACCGCAAGCGCTGGGCCTGGGCGCTGTCGGTGGTCTGGCCGCTGGTGCCGTTTGTCGGCCTGTGGGCCCACCACGCCACCGGCTGGCAGCTCTTGCTGGGCCTGCCGCTGCTGATCAGCTACGGCCTGATGCCCTTGCTGGACGCGCTGATCGGCGAGGACCTGAACAACCCACCCGAGGCCGTGGTGCCGCAGCTGGAGGCCGACCGCTACTACCGCTGGCTGACCTGGGCCACGGTGCCGCTGCACTTCGTCGCCCTGATCGGCTGTGCCTGGTGGGTGGGCACGCAGCACCTGGACTGGTGGGCGGTGGCCCTGCTGGCCTATGTGGCCGGCACCGATTCCGGCCTGGGCCTGAACACCGCCCATGAGCTGGGCCACAAGGCCAACCCACTGGAACAGTGGCTGGCCCGGCTGGTGCTGGCGGTGCCGGCTTATGGCCATTTCACCGTCGAACATGGCCGCGGCCACCACAAATGGGTGGCCACGCCGGAAGACCATGCCAGCGCGCGCATGGGCGAAAGCATCTACCGCTTTGCGCTGCGCGAGCTGCCCGGCGGCATCCACCGCGCCTGGCAGCTGGAGTCGGCCCGGCTGCGCGACGCCGGCCAGTCACCCTGGGGGCCGCACAACACCCTGCTGCAGTCCTATGCCATCACCGTGCTGCTGCAGGGTGGGCTGGTCTGGGCCTTCGGCTGGGTGATGCTGCCCTTCCTGGCCCTGCACAACGCGGTGGCCTGGTGGCAGCTGACCTCGGCCAACTACGTGGAGCACTACGGCCTGCTGCGCCGGCGCAGCAGTGGCGCGGGCACGCATGCGGGCGGCACCGGCTACGAGGCGCCGCAGCCCCACCACAGCTGGAACACCAACCACCTGGTGACCAACCTGGCCACCTTCCACCTGCAGCGCCATTCCGACCACCATGCCCACCCGATGCGCCGCTACCAGAGCCTGCGCCACTTCGAGGACCTGCCACAACTGCCCAGCGGCTACTTCGGCATGTTCCCGCTGGCCTATGTGCCGCCGCTGTGGTTTGCGGTGATGGACCAGCGCCTGCTGGCGCTGCCGCAGATCCAGGGTGACCTGAACCGGGTCAACCTCGACCCGCGCCACCGCGCCGCGCTGTGGGCGCGTTACGGCCAGCCACCCGGCGCCGGCAACACCCCGTCACAGGCGGCTGGCACGACTCGTGCACATTAGCGGGTTTTGTTTCCCCTTGCGCCCCGGCGCCCGAGAACCTGCCCATGACCCAGCCCCCGATGCTCGAAACCCTGACCCAGTCCAAGATCCACCTGATCGGTGGCGAAAAAGGCGGCGTCGGCAAGTCGATGGTGGCGCGCCTGCTGGCGCAGTACTTCATCGACCACCAGATGCCCTTTGTCGGCTTCGACACCGACCGCTCGCACGGCGCCCTGCTGCGCTACTACGCCGGTTACGCCTCGCCGGTGCTGGCCGACCGCTACGAGGCGCTGGACAGCATCGTCGAGAGCGCCGCCGAACAGCCCGGCCGCCGCGTGCTGGTCGACCTGGCGGCCCAGACCCATGCCCCGCTGGTGCAGTGGATGGAGGAGTCCGGCGTGCTCGACCTGGCCGACGTCAACGGCCTGTCGATCTTCTACTGGCATGTGATGGACGCCGGCCGCGACTCGGTGGACCTGCTGGCCCGGCTGCTGGACCAGTTCGGTGCCCGGCTGCGCTACGTGCTGGTGCGCAACCAGATCCGCGGTGACGACTTCAGCCAGCTCGACAAGTCGGGCGAACAGGCCCGGGCCGTCGCCTTCGGCGCCCAGGTCATCACCCTCAAGCACCTGCACGACCCGGTGGTGCAGAAGATCGACGCCGCCAATGCCAGCTTCTGGGCGGCCAAGAACACCACCGGCAAGGAAGGCCCCGGCCTCGGCCTGATGGAGCGCCAGCGCCTGAAGATGTGGCTGAACCACGCCATGGGCGAGATCGACACCGTGCCGGTCTGACCGGACCGGTTTTCTAGATCAAGGTCAAGGACGGCCCATGCGCGGGCCACTATCTTTGGGGGCCCGCAACGCCCACCCGGAGACCCCCATGACCTTGATTCGAACGCTTGCCTGCACCGCCCTCGCGCTGGGCGCCGCCGGCCTGGCCCAGGCCCAGGCCACCGTCAAGCCCGATGGCCAGTTCCGCGCGGCACTCGGGCTGGGCGCCAGCTTCTCGTCCGGCAACAGCAAGGCCAGCAATCTGGCGATCAACGGCGATGGCGTGCGTGCCACCGACCAGGACAAGCTCTCGGTCTACGGCAACCTGAACTACGCACGCTCCAGCGGCGTGACCACCGGCGAGCAGCTGCGCCTGGGCAGCCGCTACGACCGCAACCTCGGCGCCGCGCTGTTCGCCTTCGGCGGCCTGGACCTGGAGCGCAACAAGTTTGCCAACCTCAAGCTGCGTGGCCTGCTCAGCGGTGGCCTGGGCTGGCATGTGATCAAGGCGCCCAGCACCACGTTCGACCTGTTCGGTGGCCTGGGCTACACCAGCGACCGCTACTTCGACCCGATGCTGATCGACAGTGCGACGCGCACCTCCTACGGCTACACCTCGCTGCTGCTGGGCGAGGAATCCACGCACAAGCTCAGCGAGACCACCAGCGCCAAGCAGCGCCTGGTGCTGGTGCCCAACCTGCGCAACCGCGGTGAGTACCGCGCCACCTGGGATGCCGGCCTGGCGGTGGCGATGAGCAAGACGATGAACCTGAACGTCGGCCTGGCGGCCGCCTACAACTCCGAGCCCGGCCCCGGCCGCAAGTCGACCGACACACTGCTGACCACCGGCGTCTCGGTCAAGTTCGACTGACGCGGGCGCGGCTCAGCCCGCGCCCAGCAGCCGCCCCAGCCGGCCCAGCACCAGGCCGGCGGCGGCGGTGCGCGTCTCCACGCCCAGCTTGGGCAGGATGTGCTCCATGTGCTTGGTGACGGTGCGTGGGCTCATGCCCAGGATGTCGCCGATGTCGCGGTTGGTCTTGCCCCGCGCCACCCAGACCAGCACCTCGGCCTCGCGCGCGGTCAGGCGGAAGGCCGACACGATGGCGTCGATCAGGGCAGCGTCGTTGGTTTCCGAGGCCACGATCAGCCATTCGTCGTCGCCCGGCTCGTCGGCGGCGCCCGCCGCCGCTGGCGCCGCCGCACCACCCTCGCCCATGGCGTGCAGCTCCAGCGTCAGCCGGCGCCCGCCGCGCGCCACCAGCAGCGGCTGCGCCGCCACGCCGGTGGTGCGGGCCGCGGCCTCGCGCCGCACCCAGTCGATCAGCGGCACCGGCGCAAACGGCCCCTCGCCGCCGAAGTAGTCGCGCAGCAAGCTGCGCGCCAGCGCGGTCTGCCACAGCAGCCGGCCATCGGCCGGCCGCACCACCAGCGTGGCATGGCCGAAGGCGTCCAGCGCGTTGCGCGCCTGGCGCTGCACCCGTGCGGTCTGGGTGTGGGCCTTCAGGCGCGCCAGCACCTCGCGGGGCTGGATCGGCTTGGTCACGTAGTCCACGCCGCCGGCCCCAAAGGCGGCCACCACATGCTCGGTCTCGGTCAGCGCCGTCATGAAGACGATGGGGATGGCCGCGGTGTCGGGTCCGGCCTTCAGCCGCCGCGCCACCTCGAAGCCGTCCATGCCCGGCATCATCGCGTCCAGCAGCACGATGGCCGGGCGCGCCTGCTGGGCGCGGGTGATGGCGCTGGGGCCGTCGGTGGCCACCAGCACGGTGTAGCCGGCCTCGTCCAGCGCGTCGTGCAGCAGGCTCAGGTTGTCGGGCACGTCGTCGACGATCAGCACCACGTCGCCGCCGGCCTGGGCCAGTGGGTTGGGCGACCCACCGGGCGCGGGATCAGCCAGGCCTTCAGGCAGCATCGGACAGGTCTTTCGGCAACAGGGGTTCGGCCGGCGGCGCTGCGGCCGCCGCGGCCAGCGCCGCCGCGATCAGCTGGCCCAGGGTGTCGAGCTGGAAGCCGCGCGCCAGGGCGCGCAGCCGGGCCACGAAGGCGGCGCTGGCCGGGTGCTCGGCGTCGATGGCGTCCAGCTTCTTCTGGATGCCGCGCAGGTAGCCCAGGCGCACCAGTTCGTCCAGCGCCTGCAAGGCTGCTGCAGGCGGCGCCAGCTCGGCGGGGGCGTCGGCCAACGCCATCGTCGTGGCCGGCGGGCCGGCCATGCGCCAGGTCAGCGCCAGCCGGGTCTGCAGCCAGCCCAGCAGCTCGGACATGCGCACCGGCTTGACCAGGAAGTCGGCCGGCGTGATGCCCAGGTCGTTGTCCAGGCCCTTGTCGAAGGCGTTGGCCGAGACGATGGCCGCCGGCGCCGCGCTCAGCCCCTGGTCGCGCAGCCGGCGCAGCGTGGTCCAGCCGTCGATGCCGGGCATGGCCAGGTCGAGGAAGATGGCGTGCACCGGCGCGTCGGCGGGCTGGCTGGCCAGCAGCGCCAGCGCGGCTTCACCCGACGCCGCCTGCAGCAGCGTGAAGCCCAGCGGTGCCAGGCGGTCGACCAGCAGCTGGCGGTCGGCGGCCTCGTTGTCCACCACCAGCAGGCACCGGCGCGGGCCGTCGTAGCCGCTGGGGCGCTGGGCGCCGGGGCGCTCACGCTGGCTGGCCCGGGCACGCAGCTCGGGCAGGTAGAGCTTGACGCTGAAGCAGCTGCCCACACCCGGGGTGCTGCGCACCGTCAGCTCACCGCCCATCAGGCCGGTCAGCATGCGGGCGATGGTCAGGCCCAGGCCGGTGCCGCCCACGGCGTTGCCCCCGGCGGCGCTGCCGCGCTCGAAGGGTTCGAAAACACGCTGCAGCTCGGCCTCGTCCATGCCCGGGCCGCTGTCCTCGATCTCGAAGCGGGCCATCTCGCGCGCATAGTCGACGCGGAAGTCGACCCGGCCACTGCGGGTGAACTTGACCGCATTGCCCAGCAGGTTGATCAGGATCTGGCGCAGCCGCTTCTCGTCGGCACGCACCAGCTCGGGCAGGGTGCCGGTGCTGCGGTGCTCGAAGCGCAGGCCCCGTGCCGCTGCCTGCGGCGCAAACAGCGCCACCAGCTCGGCCATGGCGTCGGCAAAGTGCATCGGCGCGGCCTCCAGCGCGAGGCGGCCGCTCTCGATGCGGGTGATGTCCAGCGTGCCCTCGATCAGGCTCAGCAGGTGGTCGCCACCGCGGCGGATGACCTGCACCGCGTCGCGCCGGTGCGCCGGAATGGCCGGGTCGTCCTCCAGCAGCTGGGCATAACCCAGGATGCTGTTGAGCGGCGTGCGCAGCTCGTGACTGATGGTGGTGATGTAGCGGCTCTTGGCCTGGTTGGCGGCATCGGCCTGGGCCTTGGCCTGCTGCAGCTGGGCGTCGGTGCGCTGGTGGGACTCGATCTCGCGCTGCAGCGTCAGCGCCTGGGCGTGCAGGGCCTGGGTCTGGCGGCGGGTCTCCTGCAGCGCCAGCTGGCGGCTGCGCTGGGCCAGCACCGCCCACCAGGCCACCATGCCGGCGATCAGCAGCAGCACCGCAAAGGCCTGGGCGAAGCCGGCACGCAGCAGCGGTGCCACCGCCGCGCTGCTGATCGCGTCCAGCCGCGTCAGCGAGCGCAGGCCCAGCGCATACAGCACGCCGAACAGCAGCGCCAGCCCCGGCACCACCGCGCACATCAGCAGCAGGTAGGGCGCCAGGCCACGCGCCAGGTGCGGCGCCATGCTTGCCGGCAGCAGGCGCTGCAGCAGGCGCAGCCACTGCGCCGACAGCCGCGCCTGGGGCTTGCACTGGTCGTCGCAGCGCGCGTCCAGCGTGCAGCACAGCGAACAGATCAGGCCGCCATAAGCCGGGCAGGCGGCCATGTCCTCGGGTTCGTACTCACCCTCGCAGATGGTGCAGCGGCGCAGCAGATGGGTACCGAGGTAGGCGCCCTGCGCCGCCACCTCGGCGGCGTCGACGGCGCGTGCCGCGCGCGTGCGCCGGGCCAGGTAGTAGCGGCCCCGGGTGGCCCAGGCCAGCAGCGGCGAGGCGACCATGGCGGTGGCCAGCGCGATCATCGCCGACCAGGCCTGGGCCAGCGGCCCGAAGGCGCCCAGGTGCGCGGCCACGCTGAGCACCGAGGCCACGCCCATCGCCCCCACGCCCACCGGGTTGATGTCGTAGAGGTAGGCGCGGCGGAACTCGATGCCCGGCGGGCTCAGGCCCAGCGGCTTGTTGATCACCAGGTCGGCCACCACCGCCATCATCCAGGCGATGGCAATGTTGCTGTACAGGCCCAGCACATGGCTCAGCGCCTGGAACACGTTCAGCTCCATCAGCACCAGCGCGATCAGGGTGTTGAACACCACCCACACCACGCGGCCGGGGTGGTTGTGCGTCAGCCGCGAGAAGAAGTTGCTCCAGGCCAGCGAGCCGGCATAGGCATTGGTGACGTTGATCTTGAGCTGCGAGACGAGCACGAACAACGCCGTGGCGGCCACCGCCCAGCCGTAGTGCGGGAACACGTATTCCCAGGCCGCCAGGTACATCTGGTTGGGGTCCACCGCCCGCTCGGGCGGCACGCTGTGCTGCAGTGCCAGCCAGGCCAGCAGCACGCCGGCCAGCATCTTGAGCACGCCCACCACCACCCAGCCCGGCCCGCCCATCAGCGTGGCCAGCCACCAGCGCGCGGCGTGGCCGGCCTGCTTTTCCGGCATGAAGCGCAGGTAGTCGGCCTGTTCGCCCATCTGGGTGATCAGCGCGATGCCCACCGTCAGCGCCGCACCGAAGCCCATCAGCGTGAAGCCCGGGGCGCCACCGCCGCTGCCAGCATGGGCGGCCAGGCCGGCCAGTTCGTCGGGGTGGCGCAGCAGCAGGTAGGCCAGCGGCAGCACCAGCAGCGCCAGCCACAGCGGCTGGGTCCAGACCTGCAGCCGGCTGATGGCGGTGACACCGTGGCTGACCAGCGGGATCACCACCAGCGCACACAGGCCATAACCCCAGGCGGGTGGGATGTCGAAGGCCAGCTCCAGCGCATAGGCCATCACCGCCGCCTCCAGGGCGAAGAAGATGAAGGTGAAGCTGGCGTAGATCAGCGAGGTGATGGTGGAGCCGAGGTAGCCGAAGCCGGCGCCGCGGGTGAGCAGGTCCATGTCCACACCATGGCGCGCGGCGTAGACGCTGATCGGCAGCCCGGCCAGGAAGATGATCAGCCCGGTGGCCAGGATGGCCAGCGCGGCGTTGACGAAGCCGTGCTGCACCAGCAGCGTGGCGCCCACCGCCTCCAGGATCAGGAAGGACGCGGCACCGAAGGCGGTGTTGGCCACCCGCCATTCGCTCCACTTGCGGAAGGTGCGCGGCGTGAAGCGCAGCGCGTAGTCCTCCATGGTCTCGCGCGCCACCCAGCGGTTGTAGTCACGGCGGAAGGTGACCACCTGCTGGGGCGGGGTGCGGGGTGGGGCCGATGCGCTGGACATGCCCTTCCCCATCAAGAATCGCACCCGCACACAAGCGGTGCCTTCACCCGTGAATGCACCGATTAAGTGCGTGATGCATCAATTTGGTTCCGACCGACCTGCCCATGCCCCGGGGCTGGGCCATGCCCGTCGGCCGGCCTCAGGGAATGGCCAGCACCACATTGCCGACGGCGCGGCCGGACTCGACCAGCGCATGTGCCTCGGCGATGCGCGCCAGCGGCAGGCGCGCGGCGATCTGGTGGCTCAGCACGCCGCGCTGCAGCAGGCTGGTCAGCGTGGTCAGCGCATGGCGGCGGTCGTCGTCGGCCAGGTTGTAGACGATGAAGAAGTGCAGGCTGAGGTTCTTGACGATCAGCGGAAAGAACGGCAGCGGGAACGGCGACGCGCCGCTGCCGTAGACCACCAGTTCACCGCCCGGGCGCACGCAGTCCAGGTCCAGCGCCGTGTTGGCCGCGATGTCCACCTCGATGATGCGGTCCACGCCCTGGCCGCCGGTGGCCTGGCGCACCGCCTCGGCGACGTTGTCACGCCGGTAGTCGATCACCAGGTCGGCGCCGGCGGCACGGGCCAGTGCGGCCTTCTCGGGGCTGCTGACGGTGCTGATCACCTGCCGCGCGCCCAGCAGCCGGGCAAACTGCAGCGCATAGTGGCCGACCGCACCGGCGCCGCCGGCCACCAGCACGCTGCGGCCCTCGACCCCACCCTTCATCAGCACCGCATGCAGCGCCGTCAGCGCCGGGATGCCCAGGCAAGCGCCGGCCTCGTCGGGTGTGCCCTCGGGCAGGGCCACCGCCT
>Ga0208269_100707_pt1 | contig 11697 bp, 8 predicted proteins | sample LakWasMe88_LOW11_2_FD_183912 | JGI IMG/M metagenome (GOLD analysis project Ga0208269, IMG submission 183912) | Freshwater sediment methanotrophic microbial communities from Lake Washington under simulated oxygen tension - Sediment Metagenome... | ecosystem: Environmental > Aquatic > Freshwater >...
CTTGGGAAAATAACACCAATCGTGCTGCGTGTTCCATTTGGGAACATGACCGTGTGACTAACGCACTTGCCATCAAAATAAACGTTAGCTTTCTTTTTAACACTGACATTATCAAATTGTGCCATTTGCTTTAGCTTTCAGAAAAAAATCAAAACACTATTATCGCAGAAAAGGCTTGCCAAACCAATAAATGACGAGCAAATGGTTACGAAATTGGCTACTTCACAGTAACTAGCCAAAAAAACACGATGTATTTATTTTGCAATCGCGCTTGCGTTTTAATTACACCTTACGCAAGGATGCTTGCAATTTTGTCCATCTCGGCTTTAAGGCTAACTTTGTCATGCATCAATGTTGCTAATGGCAATGCAAAAAACGCTTCAATACGGGCACGTAAAATACTGTAGGCCTTTACAAAAGCTGCATCAACCTCTTCATCAGTACCAACTGCATGTGCAGGGTCTTCCACTCCCCAATGCGTACGAAGCACGGGGCCCAAATATGCAGGGCAAGCTTCACCCGCGGCACTGCCGCACACTGTAATCACAATATCCGGTGTAGCAGGCAAGTCTTCCCAAGACTTACTAAAGTAACCTTCTGTCGATATGCCTTCACGTGCCAACAGGGCAAGCGAGCGTGGATGCACATACCCAGCAGGCTTACTGCCGGCACTCATTGCATGCCAACCGGCTGGCGCAAGGTGATTAAAAGTCGCCTCGCCTAATATCGAGCGGCATGAGTTGCCCGTACATAAAAACAAAACATTCATTTCACAATTCCCAATCTATAAACCCAAATATACGAAATCAGTTAGCCTCATACCAATGACGGCTGCGATTCACAATATGCACCACAGACAGCATGACAGGCACCTCAATCAACACACCTACCACAGTGGCCAGCGCCGCACCTGAATTAAAGCCAAATAATGCAATTGCAGTAGCAACAGCTAACTCAAAAAAGTTAGATGCACCAATCAAGGCGGACGGCCCGGCTACACAATGTGCTACTTTAAATTTCTTATTCAGCCAGTATGCAAACATGGAGTTAAAGTAAACCTGAATAATGATAGGCACCGCCAATAAACCAATCACCAAAGGCTGGTTCAGTATTTGCTGCCCCTGAAAACCAAATAGCAACACCAAGGTAGCAAGCAAGGCACTCAGAGAAACAGGGTGCAGCTGCTTAAGTAACAGCGCCAACGCATTGGGCCCTTTTGCCAATAAATATTGACGCAGCAACTGGCTAATTAAAACCGGCACCAGAATAAACAGAACCACCGATAAGAACAAGGTATCCCATGGGATGCTAATACTAGACAAGCCCAACAACAGCGCAACCAACGGCGCGAATGCGAACAGCATAATCACATCATTAATCGCCACTTGAGATAAAGTAAACTTCGGTTCACCGTCACACAAGTTACTCCATACAAACACCATCGCAGTGCATGGCGCCGCCGCCAGCAGTATCAACCCTGCAATATAACTATCCAACTGCTCGGTAGGCAGGTAGCTGGCAAATAAATGCCGTATAAAAACCCAAGCTAGCAACGCCATTGAAAACGGCTTTACCACCCAGTTAATAAATAACGTGACGCCAATACCCTTGCTATGTTGCAACACATCACGCATCGCGTAAAAATCCACTTTCAGCAACATAGGAATAATCATTAACCAAATCAGGCCGGCAACAACCAAATTTACTTCTGCTATTTTCATATCGCCGATTGCTTGAAATAGCTTTGGACTAAGCTCACCCAGACCGATGCCGACTAGAATGCACGCCAACACCCACCAGGTTAAATTACGCTCAAAACTGCCAATTTTGGGGCTAGTGCTTAAAGCTTTAGATACTTGAGTCATTGTGATTTGCTTTTACGTGAAATAAATTGAACCTGCTGCGTACTAGGTGCACAACAGGCGGAGTCTGACTGACTATGCGCATCATTAAATGTTGGCGCACTATCTAGCGTGTGGTAAGTTTCCCAAGCAATGCCGGATGGATCCTGCACCCAATGCTTATCTGATTTTGCATAACAGCAAGTGGTACCCTCCTGCGTCAACACACTTAACTCAGCTGAATCAAACCTAGCCTTCATTTCAGATAATGCATCTTCGCTATCTACCTGAATACCGACATGATCCAAACCAACTTTTGCACCACGCTGACTAATCGCAAAATTCACCAAGGGGTCATCTACCATCCATTTGGCATAATCAGACTTAACAACCGTTGGCTCCATACCAAACATCGTGTTATAAAAATTGATACTTTTATTAATGTCATCCACCGACACATGTAAATGCATACGTTTCATGATTACAACTCCTTTTCTTCAACACAGCATGCCACGTCAGGGCAAGATGACGCCTGCCCTGCGCAACAATTTTCAGTTAAATATGCCAGCAGGCCATTCATCGCATCATAATTGGCAATGTAATACACATAGCGCCCTTCTTGGCGTGAGCTTAAAAGCCCGGCACGGGTCAGTTCCTTTAAATGAAAAGATAACGTGCTTGCGGGTATTTTTAGCTGCTCACCCACCGCGCCTGCGGGCAACCCGCCGCTCCCGGCCTGAACTAAAAGCCTAAAAATATCCAAGCGCGCCTCTTGCGCAATTGATGCTAACTGAGTGACTGCTAATTTATTATCCATATTTCTATATTTTCATGAATATAGAAATGTTGTCAATTACTTTAAAAATAACACTAATATAAATTCAGGTTAAATCAATAAATCGCAGAGAAAAAACGCACAGGCCACTCACAAATAAATAACGACATATTGACAATGTAGCAATCAATATAATTTTTAGGTAAGATGAACCCGTAATCTGTTAACACATGTATTCAACTACATTGGAAGCCAACGACTTGAAAACTCCTAGCCTCCCGCACAATGAAGTTAACCGACTTGAGTTTCTCAAAAGCCTCAATATCCTCGACTCTTTGCCAGAACAAGGCTTTGACGACCTAACCAGCCTTGCATCAGATATCTGCAAAACACCGATTGCCATCATTACGCTTGTTGATGAAACTCGCCAATGGTTCAAGAGCAAAGTTGGTTTAGCCGCCACAGAAACACCTAGGGATATCTCATTTTGTGGTCACGCTATTCTTGGCGATGACATATTTGAAATCCCCAACGCTTTAGATGATGATAGGTTTAACGACAACCCGCTGGTAACTGGCGACCCCAACATACGTTTTTATGCTGGCATCCCGCTCATTAGCAGTAACAATTACGCACTGGGCACACTCTGCGTGATTGACCGACAGGCTCGTGAGCTATCTGCAGAACAGCGCACTGCACTTAAAAAACTAGCTAACTTAGTAGAAACCTTAATCGACACGCGCATCCAATCCATGAAACTGGAAGAAATGAGCGTAGCGCTATTTGATAAAACAGCATTTCTCAACACGCTGTTATCCAGTGCGGATGCATCTATCATTTCAACCGATCTTAATGGGCTAATTACCAGCTTTAATCGCGGTGCGGAAAACATGCTGGGATATCAAGCAGAAGAGTTGGTAGGCTTAACAACACCTGCCCTATTGCATGATGTGCATGAAATGCGCCAACGTGCTGATGAACTGAGCCAGATTTTAAATAAACCGATAGCAACCAGCTTCTACGTGTTTATATCGCAAGCGCTACAAAGAAAATCAGAAACTCGCGAATGGACGTATATTCGCAAAGACGGCACATCACTACCTGTCAGCTTAACGGTCACGCCTATGTACGACAATATGGGCGCATTATTTGGCTACCTCGGTGTTGCTCATGACATCAGCTTACGTAAGCAGGCAGAACAAGCAACCAGTTACATGGCTGACGTATTGGAGCGCACCGGGGAACTAGCCAAAGTAGGCGGATGGGAGTTGGATATTGCAAGCATGCAAATTAAGCATTGGACCACAGAGGTCTTTCGCATCCATGAGCTAGACCCGCCAACGCTCCCCTCAGTGGAGCAAGCTGTTTCGTTTTACCCGCCTGAATCCAGACGTGTGCTAGAGGCAACCATTAACAATGCCATACAGACAGGGAAGCCGTGGGATATGGAGCTACCGCTCACCACGGCTAAAGGCAACCATATTTGGGTACGCACCCAAGGCTCAGCCGTGATGCACGATGGCAAGGCGGTTAGCCTGATTGGTGCATTTCAGGATATTACCGCGCAAAAAACGGTTGCCAATGCCTTAAAAGCGCGTGAAAAAAGTTTTGATGACATCATTGAGTACGCCCCCATTGGCATGGCTATCGTATCGCTGGAAGGCAGGTTCACCCGGGTCAATCAAGCGCTATGTAATATTGTTGGCTATAACAGCCTAGAGCTGATGCAACGAACCTTCCAGGAAATCACCTTCCCGGATGATTTAGCCGCGGATTTAGAACGTGTGAGCCAGTTAGTTGAAGATAAAATCAACACCTATCAAATAGAGAAGCGTTACATCCATAAAGATAAAAGAATCGTATGGGTCCAGCTCTCGGTGAGTATTTCTAGAGATGAGGACCGCACGCCTAAATACTTGATTGCCCAAATTGAAGACATTACCGAGCGAAAATATCAACACGAAGAAACAGAGCAATTTGCCTACCATGACCCGCTGACCAATTTGCCTAATCGCAGAATGCTATTAAGCAGATTGCATCAATCCTTGATACAAACCGAGCGTTTTGACAGGTCAATGGCATTACTCTTTCTGGATTTAGACCATTTTAAGAATATCAATGACTCATTAGGCCATGACGTAGGTGACCTACTGCTAAAAGAGGTAGCCAACAGACTCCTAAAATGCGTACGCTCTGCCGACACGGTTTCCAGGCAAGGTGGTGATGAGTTTGTGATTATTCTTTCAGAAATCGCGCACACGCAAGATGCAGAACTTGTGGCACAAAAAATCATAGAAAGCTTTAAACAACCGATTCTGGCTAACGAGCATGAAATTATGATGAGCACCAGTATTGGAATTGCAGTTGGCGCCCACGGCAAGCTAATTAAAGCAGATGAGTTAATGAAACACGCAGATAAAGCCATGTATGAGGCTAAAGGTGCAGGTAGAAACAGATATTGTTTTCACTATTAGATTTAGCACCCCTCTACGGCATCGGGCGGCGCTAAAAGCGGTCATTACCCCCTAAACTTTGTTAAGTGGCAAGATAATTATCTAAAGCAAAAAACCGCCCAGTAACAATTGGGCGGCTTTAATGAATGCGTGAATACCGTGCGTAGCATCTTGATGCATACAACGCACAGCAGCTAATAAAGTTAAACTGTGGCACGTAACGTTTTGGCGGCGGCTACCATGTTGGCCAATGCCGGCAGCACTTCTGCCCATTGCCGCGTTTTTAAACCACAATCCGGGTTAACCCATAGGCGTTCAGCAGGCACACGCTCCGCAGCCTTCTTCATTAATTGCACAATATGCTCCTGCGTTGGAATATTAGGCGAATGAATGTCGTACACGCCAGGCCCAATCTCGTTCGGATAGTTAAAGTTATCAAAAGCGTCCAGTAACTCCATGTCAGAACGTGAAGTCTCTATCGTAATCACATCCGCATCCATATCCGCAATTGCCGCGATGATGTCATTGAACTCGGAATAGCACATGTGCGTATGAATCTGTGTTTCATCCTGCACGCCATTGGCAGTAATTCGGAAAGATTCCACCGCCCAATTCAGGTACTCTTTCCACTGTGATTTACGTAGTGGCAAGCCTTCACGCAAAGCCGCTTCATCAATTTGAATCACGTTGATGCCTGCTTTTTCCAAATCTAACACCTCTTCGCGAATCGCTAATGCTAGCTGATAGCAACTTACCGCGCGTGGCTGGTCATCACGGACAAAAGACCAGTTAAGGATAGTCACCGGACCGGTCAACATGCCTTTCATAGGCTTGCTGGTCAATGACTGGGCGTATTTAATCCACGCCACGGTCATGGCTTGCGGGCGGCTAATGTCACCAAACAAAATTGGTGGTTTAACGCATCGTGAACCGTAAGACTGTACCCAGCCAAATTGGCTGAATGCATAGCCATTTAATTGCTCACCAAAATACTCCACCATGTCGTTACGTTCAGCCTCACCGTGCACCAACACATCCAGCCCCAGCGCCTCCTGCTCGCGAACACTACGCTCGATTTCCGCTTTCATCGCTAGCTGATAATCAGCATGATTAAGCTCTTTAGCTTTAAATTGGCTACGTGCCTGGCGGATTTCTGCAGTCTGCGGGAATGAGCCGATAGTCGTGGTTGGGTATTTAGGTAAATTGAGCAACGCAGCCTGTTTAGCGGCACGCTGTGCATACACATTCTGGCGCTGACCAAGTTGCGGCGTTAGCTTACCCAGTGCCTCTCTCACCGCTGGATTATGCACACGTTGTGAATGACGACGCGCTTCAACCGCTACCTGATTAGTTGCCAGCTGCTCCTGCACTGCCTCGCGGCCTTGGTTCAAGGCTACAGATAAAATGTGCAGCTCTTCCAATTTTTGCTTAGCAAACGCCAACCACGATTGTATCTCCCCATCCAGCTTTTGCTCACTGTCCAGATCTACCGGCACGTGTAGCAAAGAACAAGATGGCGCAATCCATAAACGTTCACCCAAACGCTCAGCCAATGGCTCCAACCAATCTAATGTAGCGCTCAGGTCAGTTTTCCAAATATTACGGCCATTAATCACGCCAATCGAAAGCACCTTGTGCGAAGGCAGCATACCAATCAGCGGCAATATTTCGTGACGAGCATTAATGGCATCCACATGCAGGCCAGCAACCGGCAGGTTAGCAGCCAGATATTGGTTATCGGCCAACTGACCAAAATAAGTTGCCACCAGCAATTTGACACGGCTACTCTTCAATTGGTGATATGCCAGGTTAAATGCATGTTGCCAATCAGCATCCAGTTCAGTGACTAAAATAGGCTCATCAATCTGCACCCACTCAACCCCTTGTGTCGCCAAGGTTTCCAGCAGTTCCACGTATACTTGCACCAACTGTGGCAATAAAGCTAAGCGGTCTGAATCATCTTTAGCCTTACCAATAGCAAGATAAGTCACCGGGCCAATAATTACGGGCTTAGCTTTAACATTCTGCGCCTTTGCTTCGGCCAATTGCGCCAGCAGGCGTGCAGCATCCAGCTTGAACGTCGTTGCTACAGTGAACTCAGGCACAATATAGTGATAATTGGTATCAAACCACTTGGTCATCTCACCAGCAGCAACCCCGCCACAGCACTGTGCGTGATCATCATTAGATTGCGCTGAACGGCCACGTGCCACACGGAAGTAATTATCTAACTGCTCACCATGAAAGCAGCTTACCCGCTCAGGTAAATTACCAAGCGTGAAAGACATATCCAATACTTGGTCGTAAAAAGAAAAATCACCTACAGGCGTTAAATCCAACGCTGATTGCAGGCTCCAGTGACGTTGACGCAGCTCTTGACCAAGCACCTTTAATTCGTCACGTGTTGATTGGCCTTTCCAGTAAGACTCCAGCGCAAACTTCAGCTCTCGTTTCGCGCCAATGCGCGGAAAACCCAGATTGTGTGTTGATACCATTTTAATTCCTATCATTTTTAAAGATGCTGAATTCTATAAAGAGCAACCCATGAAGTAAAATGGTAATATTTCAACAATCTATTAATTTTACTCATACATAATGTTAGAACGCATCCATTTAGCCATTATTCGCGAGGTTGATAGACAAGGGTCATTGACTGCGGCAGCCAATACTTTGTACTTAACGCAATCTGCATTAAGCCATTCAATCAAAAAATTAGAGCAGCAGCTCAACACAGATATCTGGTTACGTGAGGGCCGTAGCTTACGCCTGACGCAAGCTGGGCAATATTTGCTGGCCGTGGCTAACCGAGTATTACCGCAATTATCATTAGCTGAAGAACAACTGCGCCAATTCGCGCAAGGTGAACGCGGCACATTACGCATTGGTATGGAGTGCCACCCCTGCTACCAATGGTTACTGAAAGTGGTATCACCCTATTTAACCGCATGGCCAGACGTAGATGTAGACGTTAAACAGAAATTTCAATTTGGTGGTATCGGTGCACTGTTTGGTTATGAAATTGACCTACTGGTCACGCCAGACCCTCTGTATAAACCGGGGCTGCACTTCGAACCGGTGTTTGATTATGAGCAAGTATTGGTCGTTAGCCGCAACCATAGTCTGGCTAAACAAAGCTATGTAGAACCCGAGCAGTTAAGCCATGAAACGCTGATTACCTATCCGGTAGAAATAAACCGATTGGATATTTACAACCAGTTTCTCCAGCCAGCAGGAATCCACCCCAAACGCCACAAAACCATTGAAACAACCGACATCATGTTACAAATGGTAGCCTCTAACCGCGGAGTAGCCGCACTGCCGCGATGGCTTGTAGAAAAGTACGCGCATGAAATAGCCATTGCACCGGTACAACTAGGGCAGCAAGGTATTGCTAAACAAATTTTCCTCGGTGCACGTGAGGCTGATGTGAATATTGATTACTTAAAAGCCTTTTTCCAAACAGCACGCTCTGCGCCTTTTTAAGCAAGAAAATCGCATCGTAGGCGGCTAACTACAAGCCGCCGCGTAGAGCTGGCAGTCGGTGTTAGTTATTAAGCTTTGAAATACATAAAATTTAAATCCATCCATGTAAATTCCACTCATATAGAAGAGCCCTTACAAATCTGTTTGCAATTTATAAAATAAATTAATAGAATCAACTGTGTTCTTCTCTTTGCTGGGAGTGCAAGGCTATCCTGGCTACGAATAAAAATAAAGGAGACCTTGGATGAAGTGTCCGGCGATACTATCTACCGAGTCAGAGAGACTAGCTGCTTTATCGAACCATGGATTGGATGACGAAAGTCTGATCCCAAATTTGGACCCTGTTGTTCATATTGCCGCACGCATGTTTGGCATGCCGGTAGCCGCAGTCAATATGATCGGCAGCGATCATGTGTTCTTTGCAGCACATGTTGGTGCCGGAAAATTTGACATGAGCCGCGATGTTTCCTTCTGCGCTCACGCTATCAATCAATCGGGCGTAATGGTGGTACCAGACGCTACCTTAGATGAACGCTTTCATGACAATCCTTTAGTCACTGGCGAAACAAGCCTTCGCTTCTATGCCGGTGTCCCGCTCCGCTCACCAGAAGGATTAGCGCTAGGCGCTCTTTGCGTTGTAGACAACAAACCACATGCAGACTTCTCTGCAAACGATCAACTAAGATTACAAGAACTTGCCAAAATGGCTTCAGACCGATTGGAGTTACGCCGCATTGAAGTGAGCGCTAGTAAGTCCAGGCCAAATTTTGAAGAGTACGCGGGTAACTCCACCACACCAGTGGTTTGGTTTGACAGCTCGCTGCGCATCACAGCATGGAACAATGCAGCGGCTCAATCCCACGGCTATAGCTTGGAGGAAGGCATAGGCAAACCCATTGAGCAACTGATGCCGGAGCGCTCTCGCCCACTTTTTCAAGAAATTATCAGTAAGGCGATTGCAGCAGAATCCTTAGATGGACTAGTTATCCCATCAGAAATAAACGGCCTGCGTAAAGATGGCACAAAATTCGTCCTAAGTTTCTCTTTATTCAGCTGGAAAGATAGCGGTCATATTCAATTTGAGGCTGTGATTAAAGATATCACCGCACAACGTCTTGAAGAAATTGAACTACGCCAGCAAGCAAATATAGACCCATTAACCGGACTGCAAAATCGCGCCAGTTTTTACCGTAGCGTAGAATCCGCACTGATTACACCCTCCCCGATGACAGTGCTAATGATTGACCTTGACGGCTTTAAGGACGTGAATGACACGCTAGGCGACTCTGTCGGAGACAGCATTATCAAAGAGGTTTCGAGGCGGTTGCTTAAGCTGGTAGATACAGTAGGCATCGCTGCAAGAATAGGCGGCGACGAATTTGCAATCATGTGGCCACATATGGCTAACCCCGACCTTGCCACACAATTGGCAGAAGCCGCCGTAGCCACCATAGCAATCCCCATCAGCGTTGATGGGCAGGAAGTGCGTGTTGCCGCAAGCTGCGGTGTTGCAATTGCACCAGACCAAGCGCAAGAAGCACTAGAATTAGTGAGCAATGCAGACTTAGCCTTATTCAAAGCTAAAAGCATTGGTCGCGGGCAGGTTTTTCTGTTTGTCACTGCATTACGTCTTGAAGCAGTTGTACGCCGCCTTTATGCTTTGGAGTTACACCGCGCTGTCGATGATGGTGAGTTCCTTCTTTTTTATCAGCCGCAGGTCGATTTGATCACAGGCGAAATCACCGGTGCTGAAGCCCTACTTCGCTGGCACCACCCAGAAAGAGGCATATTATCGCCAATTGCTTTCCTCGCTGCATTAGAGCGTGGCACCTTGGCCGCAACTGTTGGAACATGGGTGCTAGATGAAGCCTGCGCACAAGCCGCATATTGGCGCAGAAACGGTGCACCTAACCTACGTATGGGCGTTAACCTTTTCGGGGCTCAATTTCATGTTGGCAATCTGGTGACTGAAGTAATAGATGCGCTGGAACGACATGGCCTGCCACCATCGGCGCTAGAGCTGGAGATTACGGAAAATATTGCGCCGGACAACGATGACGTGGTGCTTAATTGCCTGCATCAGCTGCATGATTATGGGGTTGGTATCGCCTTGGATGATTTTGGCACCGGCTACGCCTCCTTAAGTTTACTCAAAACCTATCCATTAACCCGCATCAAGATCGACCAATCATTTGTGCATGGCATGCTGGAGCACGAACAAGACGCCTCTGTGATACGCGCCACCTTAGACATAGCGCGCAGTTTTAAACTAGAAACTATTGCAGAAGGAATCGAGACCAGAAGCCAACAACTATATTTGCTCGAAAAAGAATGCATGGAAGGACAAGGCTACCTGTTCGGCAAGCCCATCCCCGCAGCGCAATTCTCAGAGCTTATTGGCGCCAATAAGCTTTTAAAAGAAACCGCCTAACATCATCGAGCATCTGCATGCTGATGGACAACAAAGCGGCCAAAAGCTAGTAAAGTCGGAGGTTTAGGCAGGGTGTAAGTGCTGATTAAAACTACTTCAACTAATTTGAGGTGTAAAAACTGTATCGATTTCTACCCGAAGCCTTAGACTCGTACATCGCCGAATCTGCATACTTCATTAGCTCTTTAATGCTAGTTTTTGCATCGCCATCGTACACTGCAATACCAATACTGGTTCCTATAGATAACTCACTACCATTAACCTCAATTGGCTCGCCAAACTTATGGAGAATTTCTTCTGCAAGCATTTTGGCATCATGTGCACTAGCAATTTCCGTAAGTATAATCACAAACTCATCGCCGCCTAGTCGTGCAACGGTATCACTGCTGCGCACACAGGAGAGTAAGCGTGAGGCTGCTTCTTTCAGTATCAAATCGCCAACATCGTGGCCTAATGTGTCATTAATCTGTTTGAAATGATCCAAGTCTAAAAAGAACAAAGCAAACTTGCGCTGATATTGTTCAAACTGAGAAAAAGCCTGATTTAGCTTATCCATCAACATGCGGCGATTAGGCAACTTAGTCAGCGTGTCAAAATATGCATGTTGGTGCACTTCATTGTCACGAATCTTGCGCTCGCTAATATCTTCAATTTGCGCAATAAAATATTGAGGGGTTAAATCTTCGTCTCTAAAAATACTGGCCGAAAGCTGAA
>Ga0208269_100709_pt1 | contig 11675 bp, 7 predicted proteins | sample LakWasMe88_LOW11_2_FD_183912 | JGI IMG/M metagenome (GOLD analysis project Ga0208269, IMG submission 183912) | Freshwater sediment methanotrophic microbial communities from Lake Washington under simulated oxygen tension - Sediment Metagenome... | ecosystem: Environmental > Aquatic > Freshwater >...
GGCTGCCAGATGTTTGCCGAACTGGCCGACATCATCCCGGGCGCCGAAGCCTGGCCGCGCTTCACCACCAACCAGAGCGAGCGCTTCGAGGCCCGCCTGTCCATGGTGGAGGTGCTGGAGTCGCCCAGCCTGTTCCTGCAAGGCATGGCCGGCAGCCGCCTGCCGATCGCCGTGGCGCACGGCGAGGGCTATGCCAACTTCAAGTACCGAGGCAAACCGGCCGAGGCGATCGCGGCCATGCGTTTTGTGGACAATTTTGGTGCGGCCACTGAGGCCTATCCCTTCAACCCCAACGGCAGCCCGGCGGGCCTGACCGCCGTGACCACGGCCGACGGCCGCTTCACGGCCATGATGCCGCACCCCGAGCGCGTGTTCCGCAACGTGCAGATGAGCTGGACTTCGGGCGACAAATCCGAGTTCAGCCCCTGGATGCGCATCTGGCGCAACGCCCGCAAGTGGGTGGGTTGATGCCCATCCGCGGGGCAGTTTGAGCCCCGAGGCCTGCGCCTCAGTGACCAGTCCTGCCAGCCCGGCTGACGCTCCCGTCAGACCGGGCTTTTTCATGGCCCGCGACAAATTTGACCAGCATCAATGGCCTGAAAAACGAAGCGAGACACACTCTCATCCGTTTTGATGTCTTGTATGCAAGGCGTCCGGGCTGGAAATCTGTTCTGGCGGCGCGCCTGATGGGAGTTTGATGATGACTGATACGCACGCCTCGTCGCGTGAGATGGGCCTGGGGACTCGCCTGTCACTGAGCAATTTCCTCTTGGTCCTGGTGGTGCTCGCAGCCCTGATCGGTGCGATCACCTGGTCGACCGCGCGCTCCATTGAGCAGCGTGCCACCCTTGAGGTGCAGGACCGAACCGAATTGCTGACCAAGCTGGTCCGTGCGACGGACGACGATCTTCGTCTTCGCACCACCGAATTGGGCAAGGCCTTCAATGCGCGCCTGGACAAGCGGGTCAGCCTCGGTGGCGAGACTGTCGAGATGGGGGGCAAGCCGGTGCCGGTGCTGAATTGGCAGGGCCGCGCCCTCAACGCCGACACCAGCCTCATTGACGAGTTCTCGCAGCTGACCCGCAGCACGACCACCGTGTTCGTCAAGAGCGGCGATGATTTCGTGCGGATCAGCACCTCGCTCAAGAACGAGCAGGGTCAACGCGCGACCGGCACGCTGCTGGACCGCCAGCACCCGGCCTATCAACTGGGCTTGCAAGGCCAGCCCTATGTGGGCTTGATCGCGTTGTTCGGCCGCCAATACATGACCCGATACGACCCCCTGCACAGCAGCGAGGGCAAGCTGGTCGGGATGACCTTCGTGGCGCAAGACTTCACCGAATACCTCGGCATTCTGAAGAAGACCATCCGTGAACTGAAGATCGGAGATACCGGGTACTTCTATGTGCTCGATGCCCGCACGGGTCCCCCGCAAGGCGATCTGGTGATCCATCCGGCCAAGGAGGGCAAGAACATGCTCGAGGCCAAGGATGCCGATGGGCACCCCTTCGTGCGCGAAATGCTGGAGCGCAAGAACGGGGTGCTGCGTTATCCCTGGATCAATGCCGAACTCGGCGAAACCCGGCCACGTGAGAAGGTGGTGGCCTTCACCTACCTCAAGGAATGGGACTGGGTGGTGGCGGGCGGCACTTACATCGACGAGTTCTCGGCCGAGGTCGTGCACATGCGCAATCTCTATGGCGGCCTGGGCCTGGCCATCGTGCTGCTGATCTCGCTGGCCGGGTGGCTGATGTTCCGCAAACTGGTGGTGCAACCGCTGGCCGAGGTGGGACAAGCGGCCGACCGGATCGCGCACGGCGATCTCACCGTGAAACTGGCGGTTCGCCGGCGTGATGAAGTGGGCCTGCTGCAGGAGGCCATCAATCGCATCGGTGAGGGCCTCACGAGTGTGGTGCGCACCGTGCGAGACAATGCCCAGAGCGTGGCCAGCGCCAGCGCCCAGATCGCCGAAGGCAACCAGGATCTCAATGCCCGGACCGAAAGCCAGGCCAGTTCGCTCGAAGAGACGGCGGCCTCGATGGAGCAACTGGGGTCGACCGTGAGTCAGAACGCCGCCCACGGACGCACGGCCAGCGAGCTTGCGGTCCATGCCAGCCAGGTGGCCAGCCGCGGCGGTGCCGTGGTGGCCGAGGTGGTGCACACCATGCATGGCATCAACGACAGTTCTCGTCGCATCGCTGACATCATCGGCGTGATCGATGGCATTGCCTTCCAGACCAACATCCTGGCGCTGAATGCCGCGGTGGAGGCAGCGCGCGCCGGCGAGCAGGGACGAGGCTTTGCCGTGGTGGCCTCCGAAGTGCGCAGTCTGGCCCAACGCAGTGCCGAAGCCGCCAAGGAGATCAAGACCCTGATCACCGCCAGCGTCGAGCGGGTGGAGCAGGGCAGTGAACAGGTCAATCAGGCCGGCCAGACGATGCAGGAGGTGGTGGAGGCCATCCGCCGGGTCAGTGCCGTGGTTGGCGAAATCAGCACGGCCAGCAGCGAGCAGAGCGCCGGCGTGGCCCAGGTGGGTGAGGCCGTGACCCACATGGACCATGCCACGCAGCAGAATGCGGCCCTGGTGGAAGAGATGGCCGCCGCAGCAGGCAGCCTGCGCACGCAGGCCGAGGATCTGGTGCAGGCCGTGTCGCTGTTCAAGCTGGAAGGGGGGGCTCCTGCGCCGGGCCGCAGCAGGCCCAGAGCGGCAACGTCTGCTCCGGGCGCACCGGCCCCGGGTGATGCGGCTGTGTCGGGCGCGGTCACGCCCCAGCTGACGGGGGAGGGTGATCGGCCTGCCCTGAAGCTGGCCACCCAGGCAGCGCCCCAATCCATGGCGCATGGGTCGAGCCCCTCATCGCGGGTTCGGGCTCAGGGTGGCGCGGCAGCGACCGCCTCTGAACCCGATTGGGAGAGCTTCTGAACCGGTTCTCGCGGGGTGCCAGGATGATCCCGCGTGTCCCGAGGGCTGAAGCTGCCGTTTTCAGCCGGGGGGAAGCTGCTTCATCTCACGCCGCAGGGCCACGGCGTCCAGGTCGGCAATCGAGGCTTCGCCGTGGGCCAGGCGGAACAGGCGCATTGAATGCCCGACCTCGTCGACCTCGATGTGCAAGGCCTTGGCCGCGGCAGCCAGTTGCTCCACCAGGGCGGCGTTCTGCTGGGTGATCGAGTCCATGTCGGCCACGGCCGCATTGATCTGAGAAATACCACCTTGCTGCTCGGCAGCCGAGTGGCTGATGTCGTGCAGCACCATGCTGACCTTGCCCACGGCGGCCAGCGCCTCGTCCATGCGACCCCGGGCATCTTGGGTCTGCTGGCTGCCGCTGTCGATGCGCTCAGAGGATTCAATGATCAACTGGCGGATCTCCTTGGCCGCGCCGGCCGTGCGCTGGGCCAAGGCGCGCACTTCGGACGCCACCACCGCGAAGCCGCGCCCGCTTTCGCCAGCCCTGGCGGCTTCGACGGCAGCGTTCAAGGCCAGGATATTGGTCTGAAAAGCCACCCCTTCGATCAGGTGGATGATTTCGCCGATCTTGTGGGAAGAGTCGGTGATGCCTGTCATGGTCTGGGCCACCGATTGCACGGCCTGGTTGCTGCGCTCGGTGACGTGCGAGGTTTCTGTGGCCAGGTGGGCGCCCTGGGCGGCCGCAGCCGCACTCTGGCTGACCATGCTGTTGATCTCTTCCATGGCGGCGGCCGTCTTCTCGAGGCTGGCCGCCTGGGATTCGGTGCGGGTGGACAGGTCATGGTTGCCCGCGGCCACCTCGCGCACGGCATCGCCCAGGTAATCGACCTGTTGGCGCACATCGCGCACCACGGTGCGCAGGTTGACCGACAACTGGTGCAAGCTTTGTTGCAACTGGCCCAGCACACCCGGGGCACCGGTCTTGATCTCTTCGGAGAGGTCGCCCGAGGCCAGGCGGTTGGCGTCGCTCATGACCTGACGCAGGGGGGCCACACTCCAGGCGTGGGTGAGGTAGCCGGCCGCCAAGGACCCGAGCAGGCCCACCGCCGCGGTGAGGCCAGACGGCGCGCCGAACGCGGCACAAGCCCAGGTGGCACCCGCCACGGCAGCGTAAAGAGCGCTGAGTCGCAGCGGGACGAGCAGGCGAGTGGCCTGCTGCCAACGACCGGCCAGGCCAGTGCGCAGCACGGCCCCCTGATCCAGCACATGGCGCAGATGCCCTTGTCGGGCCTCTTCGCGCAGGGTCGCGTAAAGCGCTTCGGCGGCATCGATTTCTTCACGGCGAGGGGCGGTTCGGACGGAAAGAAAGCCCGTGATGCGTTGGCCATCGCGCATGGGCGTGGCATTGGCCCGCACCCAGTAATGGTCGCCGTTCTTGCGCCGGTTCTTGACCAGCCCGGTCCAGGGCTGGCCTTGCTGCACCGTGGCCCACATGTCGCGGAAAGCCTCGGCGGGCATGTCGGGGTGGCGCACCAGGTTGTGGGCTTGGCCCAGCAACTCCTCTTTGGCGAAGCCGCTCAGCTCGATGAAATCCTGATTGCAATAGGTGATGCGCCCTTTGGTGTCGGTGACCGACACCGGGGTCATGTGGGGCGGGTAGAGGTGCTCGCGCTGTGTGACAGGTTCATTGATTCGCATGAAGGTCTCTAGGGAAGCCACTGGGTCCGCCACAGTGACTGGATTGTTCACAACACCGAGTTGTGCCGGCGCTGCTCCGGCGAGGCTGAAATGTAAACCGCTTGAGCCACGTCGGCTGCGCACACTCCTGCAAAATCAGCATATTCAACAGAAACGGCAGATCATTCTGGCTTGAATATGTCACTTGTGAGGGTGGATAAACCCTGATCGCATGCGATTCATCAGATCAAAACGGCAATCAAGTCGATCAGTCACGAGTGGGTATGTTCAGGCCACGTTGCACAGCTGGTCGAGCCACGAACGCAGCCAGCACGCGTTGAACCTGCACAAAGTCGGCCTGGCCCACCAGGTCGCCCGCCTCGTAGAAACCAAACAGGTTGCGCACCCAGGGCCAGATGGCGATGTCGGCAATGCTGTAGTCGTCGCCCATGATCCAGGCCCGGCCCTGCAGGTGCTGCTCCAACACCGAGAGCAGGCGCCGGGACTCGGCCACGTAGCGGTCGCGCGGGCGCTTGTCCTCGTAGTCCTTGCCGGCGAACTTGTGGAAGAAGCCCAACTGGCCAAACATGGGGCCAATGCCGCCCATCTGAAACATCAGCCACTGCAGGGTCTGGTAGCGACGCGCCGGATCAGCAGGCAACAACTGCCCGGTTTTTTCGGCCAGGTAGACCAGAATGGCGCCCGACTCGAACAAGGCCAGGGGCTGGCCACCCGGGCCATGGGGGTCGAGGATGGCCGGGATCTTGTTGTTCGGGTTGAGCGAAAGGAATTCGGGCGACAGTTGATCCTGGGTTTGAAAGCTCACCAGATGGGGTTCGTAGGGCAGTCCGATCTCCTCCAGCATGATCGACACCTTGACGCCGTTGGGCGTGGGCAGTGAATACAGCTGCAGGCGATCCGGCTGTTGGGCGGGCCATTTGTGGGTGATGGGGAAAGAGGAGAGGGTGGTCATGGGTTTTCCGATGTTGGGCTTCGGTCCCTTTGAGGGGCAGCCGACGGAGGGGTTAAAGGCCTGATTGGACCCACTGCGAGAGAGGCCCGCAAGAGCGGCCGGCGTTGCCACTTTGGATTTCAGGGGTAAGTGAAAGGTGAAAATCCCGCTCGGGGCTGCTGGCCCCGCATTCAAGGATTTCAAGATGGATCTGTCTGCCCTGCAGGCCACGTTGCGTCAGTTTGCCGCCGACCGTGCCTGGCAACCCTTTCACAACCCCAAGAACCTGGCCATGGCCTTGATGGTCGAAGCCGCCGAGCTGACCGAGATCTTTCAGTGGATGACGCCCGATGAAGCCGCGCGCACCCGTGACACACCCACCGTGCAGCAGCACCTGGGCGAAGAGATGGCCGACGTGCTGCTGTACCTGTTGCAACTGGCCGACCACACCGGCATTGACCTGGAGCAGGCCGTGGCCGACAAACTGATCAAGAACGCCCAGAAGCACCCGCCGCTGCCGCCCGCATGAAGCCGGGGCAGGGCGGTGCAGTGCAATGCATCAACGGGGGGTTGGCTTGAGGGCTGGGCTGACATGCCCTCGGGCCACAAAAGGCACCAGGCCCAGCACAAAGCCCAGCACCGACAGGGCGCCCACGTAGTGCGCGGGTGCCAGCACGTCTTTTTGCAACCAGGTGGTGATGATGATCGGCGTCAGCCCGCCAAACACGGCATAGGCCATGTTGTAGGCGAATGACAGGCCGCTGAAACGCACCCGGGGCGGAAACGCACGCACCCCCACGATGGGCACGATGGCGATGATGCCCACAAACAGGCCGGTGATGCCGTAGTGCCACATCAGGGAAGCCGGCGTACCGGGCAGGTCGGTGTAGAACAGGTAGCTGCTGATCAGCAAGCCGGCAAAGCCGACCAGCATCACGGCCCGGGTACCCAGGCGGTCGCTCGCCCAGCCCACCAGAATGCAACCGAGGGTCAGCATCAAGGTGGCCAGGGCGTTGGCCTGCAACGCCAGGGTCACCGGGATGTGGTGAACTTTTTGCAGGTAGGTGGGCGTGAACAGCACCACCACCACGATCGCGGCCGACAGCACCCAGGTCAGCAAGGCCACGATCACGCAGGCCCAGCGGTGCTCGCGCAACACGGTCTTCACGGGCAGTTCATCGGCAATGTGGCGCAGCTGCTCCAGCTCCTTGAAGATCGGGGTTTCCTGCAGAAAGCGCCGCAGGTACACCGACACCATGCCAAAGACGCCCCCAAGGATGAACGGAATGCGCCAGGCAAAGCTCTGCACCTCGGGCGCTTCGTAGTGGCTGTTGATGCCGATGGCCACCAGCGAGCCCAGCAAGATGCCGCCTGTGATGCCCGATGTGAGCGTGCCGATGCCCAGGCCATAGTGGCGCTGGGGCACGTGTTCGGCCACAAACACCCAGGCGCCCGGCATTTCGCCGCCAATGGCCGCCCCCTGCAAGACCCGCATGGCCAGCAGCAACAAAGGCGCCGCCACACCGATCGAGGCATAGGTGGGCAACAGGCCGATCACCAGCGTGGGCAGTGCCATCATGAAGATGCTGAGCGTGAACATGCGTTTGCGACCCAGCTTGTCGCCAAAGTGCGCAATCACGATGCCGCCCACAGGCCGCGCCAGGTAGCCGGCCGCGAAGATGCCGAAGGTCTGCAACTGCCGCAACCAGTCGGGCATGTCGGCCGGGAAAAACAGGCCTCCCAACACGGTGGCAAAAAAGACGTAGATCACAAAGTCATAGAACTCCAGCGTGCCCCCCAGCGCGGACAGCGCAAGGGTCTGGTAGTCATGGCGATTGAGGGGTCGGTGCGGTGCCTGCGGCGCCACACTCTGGGCAGTGGAAGTCATGGAGGGCTCGGATGGGTCGCCTGAGCGGCAACAAGGCATGGTGAAGGCCGCAGGTCGTGTGGCAGAGTCTCAGCTGTTCAGGGGCCTGGGGTGGATGGCCACACGCACGCAGACCACGATGGCGACCTGCGCTTGGAACAGAATGGGCCGCGTTGCACAGCCCAAGCGGTGTATTTTAGGGTTAACCCTAGTTCAGTGGGCGGCTCAGGGCTACAACCGAGCGGCCAGCACGGCAAACAGAGGGCGCTCTGGCATGCTTTGCGGATGGTCTATTGGCGTCTCTTGCGGATTGCGCCGCACCTTGCAAGGGGCCAGGGTTTGGGCGACTGCCTGCTTCACGATGGTAATTGATCACTTTATACAATGTATATTATGTCAAATTATAAAAGCATTCGTGAGCTGATACAGACCGGAGATGCACCTCTCTTCGCGGTGTGTCAGCTCCACGTCGCAGCCTTGGTGCCAAGCGCTCGGCTCATGACGCTGCTTTCGAATCGGAACCGGCGAAACCGACGCCATGCCTTCAGTGCACCGGAATCGGTGGTTGGCGATGGGCAACCAGGGGGCGGCCAGTCATTCCCCTGTTCATTCGCGGTGTGACGCGGGGCACCGGCAACACTGTTGTCGGAGGGGTTCTGGCCTCTTGCTTGATGCCGGAACATGCATTCCTCATCGGGGCATTGGCCACACAGCACCTTCTCGTGACCTCTCCCTCGGTCGGGGTTCTTCGTTGCCATTCGCTGGGTCGAAACCAGATTGGCAACGCGGCACAGCGGATCGGATCGTTCCCGCGAAATGGCACGGACTGCCTGGCCCTGCGAGGCGACACCGCCACCCAATGGGTCTGCGGGTTTGGCGCTGTGCGCATCGAGTGATCGCCTGTTGGCTTCATGGGTCTTTATGCCGTGCCAAGGCTGGGACGCTCAGCCCGCCTGTCCCTGGCGGCTATGTGAGAGCTCTCTGTACTCGCCAGGCTGCATCGGGGCGCATTTCGACCTCGCCCAGCACGATGTGCAGGGCTATTCGAGGCCATTTTGCAGAACTGCCATCCCTCCTACCAATTTCCCGGCCAAACCCCCAAATTACCAACGATAAGTGATGCTTATCGTATTTTATTTAAATATTAATATTAAATAGCATGTTTTATGTTATTTATATAACTCTTATTTCGTGAAGGGCTTTTGATGCAGCCATGGGCTCGAAAACAGCCACTGAGGTGCATGGAGCAAATCCCACTGCGAAAAGGCCCTTACGCGAGCAAATCCGAAGCATTCGAGGTTTTTCACACGGACCGCTGTGAATGTCGTGGTTGTTTTTCAATGGGTCACTTATGATCAATTACCCATTGATACAAACAAAGAGGGAGCCCCATGCCAGTCCGCTTCGCTCCAGCGCATCGGGAGAGCCACCACAAAGTGTGGTGCTGCGAAAGGATGCGCACCCTGTGAGCACGGAGACACTCGCTCACGGCCAGGAGACATCTCACCTGACCCAACAGGAAAAGCACCTCTTGAACGCAGAAGTGCTGACCCTGGTGTATGGGTCAACACGGCGAAGCACTCTGGTGGCCCTGCTGGTGGCATCCACAGTCCTGGCGCTTCAGCATGGAGATGCTGCGCGGATCTCTTGGTGGATCTGGGCAGGCTTGACGACGCTGACTTACGGTGTTCGCGAAATGCTGGCCTGGCAGTTCCGTACCCGCTCTACATCAGACAAACCGACAACGCACTGGTTGGCAGCGTACCGCGTGGCCACCGCGGCTTGCGGCGCAGTGTGGGGGTTGGCTGGATGGCTTTTTTACCCAGACGGCGACACCGTTGGCCAGGCTTTTCTGGTGGTGATTTTGGTCGGGGTGTCCAGTGGCGGCATCATGGCCTACCTGATCGATCCCCCTTGTGGGCGTCTATTCTGCGCAGGCATCTATCTGCTGGCCTTGCCCGGGTTTTTGACCCATGGCAGCTCCTTCTCAGTGTCTCTGGCGCTGATGCTGGCCTTGTTCATGGTCTATATCAGCCTGTCCAGCGCTTCGATGTCCCATCACCTGCGCGAGAACATCGGCCTGCGCATCGTGGCCAATCAGCGCTCACAGGCCGTCCATGAGATGGCCGAGCGCCAAGCACTGCACATCCGTCAAACCCCCATGGGGGTTGTTGAATGCGACATTCACTTCAGAGTGACCGTCTGGAATGCCGCCGCAGAAACCATGTTCGGCTACACCGCCCAGGAGATGCTCGGCCAACCTCTGACCCTTTTGATGCCGCCTTGGGAGCGCGAGCGCGTGGTGCATGTCATGCGTCATCTGTTCGTGGATGGACTGGCCCAGAACAACCAGAGCGAAAACCTGCGCAAGGACGGCCAGATCATCATTTGCGACTGGTTTGCAACGCCGCTGAAAGACATTGACGGGCGAATCATCGCGGCCGCTGCCCTGGTGGTTGACAAGACCGAAGCCCAGAAGAACCTCGAGGCGGTGCACCAGCTGGCCTATTACGACATGCTGACCGGCTTGCCCAACCGCCGCCTGCTGCTAGACCGGATCGAACAAGCCTTCGCATTGAGTGCCCGGCAGAAGGACCACGGGGCCGTGGTGTTTCTCGATCTGGACCGTTTCAAGACCCTCAACGACATGAAGGGCCATTCTGCCGGAGACCTGCTGCTCAAGCAGGTCGGTAGCCGGCTGCGCGACATGATGCGCAGCCATGACACGGTGTCGCGCTTCGGGGGGGATGAGTTTGTGGTGGTGCTGGAGGGCCTGGGGGACAGCCCAGAGGCCGCCGTGATGGGCTGTCGCCAAGTGTCCCAGAAGATCATTGCCGAATTGAACAAGCCTTTTGACATCTCGGGCTTTGAGTACCAGACCTCTCCCAGCCTCGGAATCTGCTTGTTCCATGCCCATGATTTGAGTGTCAACGAAGTTCTGAAACGAGCCGACATGGCCATGTACCAGGCCAAACAGGCCGGCCGCAATACCGTCTGCTTTTATGACCAGACCCTGCAGCCACAGTTGGAGGCGCGAGCCAATCTTGAGGCCGAGCTACGCCACGCCATCGCGCAGTCGGAGCTGGTGGCCTATTACCAATTGCAGGTGGATGGGCGAGCCGAGGTGCTGGGCGCCGAATTGCTGCTGCGGTGGCGACACCCTCGCCGGGGCTGGGTGTCGCCGGCGGACTTCATTCCGATCGCAGAAGAGTCCAATCTGATTTGTGAGATTGGGGAATGGGTTTTATTGACGGCATGCCAACAGTTACGCGCCTGGCAGGCGCACCCCGCAACGCAGGCTCTGCGGCTGTCGATCAATGTCAGTGCACGTCAGGTCGAGAGAAGCGATTTCATCGAGTCTGTGGCGCGCTGCCTCGAGGTCACTGGCTGTTCGCCCGCCTTGCTGCGGCTGGAGTTGACCGAAGGCCTGATGCTGCGCAGAAGCCAGGAGCTGATCGCCAAGCTCCAGACCCTGCACGAGATGGGCCTGTCGCTGTCGATCGACGACTTCGGCACGGGCTACTCGTCCTTATCGATGCTCAAGCACTTTCCACTCAACGAGTTGAAAATCGACCGCAGCTTTGTCTCCGATCTGCCTGGCAACACCGACGACGCCACCCTCATCAAGACCATCATCGCGATGGGGCGCAGCCTGGGTCTGGAAGTGATTGCCGAGGGCGTGGAAACCAGTGCTCAGTTCGAATTTCTGCGCCAATCGGGGTGCATGGCCTACCAGGGCTACCTGTTCGGCCGGCCTGCCCCGATCGAAGATTTCGAGCAGCAGTTGCAAGCCCGTGCCACAGCCTTGCCAGCCTGAGCCCGCTCCGCCCTGCCCCATCTCACCGGCCGAGACTCAAAGATCGAAAACCTGCCCCTGGCTGTTGCGCTTTTGCCGCTTGAATGGCGGCAACCCCGCCAGCAGGCGCTGGCCGAAGCTGGTGCTGATCAGGCGCCGGTCGTAACAATACACATGGGCTTCATCGGTTTCGCTGCGGATGGCCCGCCCCACCCATTGGGCCAGGCGGATGCTCACCGCAGGCACCACCAGCTCCATGAAGGGGTCGCGCCCTTTGGAGCGCAACCACTGGGAGCGTGCCGAGCTCACCGGGTCCGAAGGCGGCGCAAAGGGCAGCTTGCAGATGAACACGCTCTCGCACAGCCGCCCCGGCAGATCCAGCCCTTCACCGAAGGACTGCATGCCGAAAATGATGGAGGCATCGCCGCGCTCCACCTTTTCGCGGTGGCGCTGCAACAGGGTCTGACGCGGCAGGTCG
>Ga0208269_100712_pt1 | contig 11606 bp, 13 predicted proteins | sample LakWasMe88_LOW11_2_FD_183912 | JGI IMG/M metagenome (GOLD analysis project Ga0208269, IMG submission 183912) | Freshwater sediment methanotrophic microbial communities from Lake Washington under simulated oxygen tension - Sediment Metagenome... | ecosystem: Environmental > Aquatic > Freshwater >...
TGTTCGCAGTCGCCAGCCGCCTGGCCATGGCCGCAGCCCATCCGGCGCATACTTTTCTACCCGATGACTACAGCCTGCTGGACGCGGACCAACTGCACTGGCAACACCTGCTCGGCCATCGGCAAATTACCGACAGCTACCTGCTCGGCCTGGCCGTGCGCCACCAATGCCGCTTTGTCAGCTTCGATGCCAAGCTGAACCTGAACGCCGTGCCGGGCGCGCAGCCAGAGCATCTATTGGTCTTGTAACGCGCCGCATGGCACGCGTTTTATGCATACAGTTGTTGACCGAAGCGCATGCGACATCATCAAACCCCGCACCATGAAGAATGCGCACGGCCGCCATCGGGATTTGCTGGCAGAGCCTTGGAAACAAGCCAAAAATTAGCATGTTCCAGCTAAAATATAGCAATGTCCATCGCCTCCGCGCTCTTTTCTGACAGCCAGTCGCGCGTATACGCGTGGCTGTTTGGGCAGCCTGAGCGCACTTACCACTTCAGCGAGCTGCTGCGCCTTACCGGTTTGGGCAGTGCCTCGTTGCAGCGAGAACTGCGCCGCTTGGCTGAAGCGGGACTGGTGCGTTCAGAGCGCGTGGGCAATTTGCGTTGCTATGTGGCCAATGCGCAAAGCCCGGTGTTTGACGAGCTGGTGGCGCTCACCCGCAAGGCACTGGGCACGGTGCCGCTGCTGCGCGCTGCATTGGCGCCATTGCAGCCGCGCTTGCAAGCGGCGTGGGTCTATGGTTCGGTGGCGCGCCAGGCCGATAAGGCTGACAGTGATGTAGACATCATGTTGGTGGGCAATGACCTGCTGCTGAGCGAGGTGCTCGATGTGCTGGTGCCGCTGGAACCGCAGCTGGGCCGGAAAATCAATCCCACTTGCTATACGCCACTTGAGTTTGCACAGCGCCGGGCCGAGCCCGATTCTTTTGTGAACCGGGTGTTGCTGCAGCCCACCCTTGCCCTGATCGGAGATGCCGATGGCGTTGAGCCCGCTGGATAACCTGGTGCGCATTGGCCAGCTCAAGGCCGAGCCACGCAATGTGCACGAGGCAGCGCGCATGCTGGCCATGGCGCGCACGCGTTTGGCCGACGCCCGCCTGAGCAATGTTTCGCTGGAGGGGCGTTTCACCAGTGCCTACAACGCTGCCCATGCGGCCGCCCTGGCCGCCTTGCGCTGGCAGGGCTGCCGCAGTGAAAACCGCTACACGGTCTTTCAGTGCCTTGCCCACACTGTAGGCTGGCCCGCCAATCGTTGGCGAGTGTTGGATGCCGCGCACCAAAAGCGCAACTTGGCAGAGTACGAGGGCTATCTGGATGTGCACGAATCCACCGTGGACGAGCTGTGCGCGGTCGCCGCCCAATTAATTGCCGACGTACAAGCCAAGGTGGACACCCATTGAACCTCTGCCACCAAACGCCGCAATGAAACGCATTCTTGACTTTACAGCTGCCTTGATGGCCCTGCTGCTGCTCTGTCTGCCGCTGGCAGTATTGACCCTGCTGGTGCGCCGCAAGCTAGGCCATCCTGCATTCTTTCGCCAGGTGCGCCCAGGCCTGCACGGCCGGCCGTTCGAGATGGTCAAGTTCCGCAGCATGACGGACGCGCGCGGGCTGGGCGGCGCATTGCTGCCTGATGCCGACCGGCTCACACCCTTTGGCCAGTTTCTGCGTTCCAGCAGCCTGGACGAGTTGCCGGGGCTGTGGAACGTATTCAAAGGCGACATGAGCCTGGTGGGCCCGCGCCCTCTGCTGATGGAATACCTGCCGCTGTATTCGCCCGAGCAGGCGCGCCGCCATGAGGTGCGCCCCGGCATCACCGGCTGGGCGCAGGTCAACGGCCGCAATGCGCTGGGCTGGGACGACAAATTCAAGCTTGACGTCTGGTACGTGGACCACCGCTCGCTGTGGCTCGACATCAAAATTCTGTGGCTCACGGTAAAGAAAGTGCTGGTGCGCGACGGCATCAGCGCGGCGGGCGAGGCGACCATGCCGCGGTTCACGGGGAGCAAGCCATAGGGGTTCCCGCCGCGCCTTGCCTCGCCGGCAACGGGCGACGAAGATGGCAGGTATGGCGGCTCAAAATTTCAAGAAAAATAGGTCTCCAGCGCCTATGCAGTAAGCGCAAGCAGCTATCAATACTGAAGTATTCAGAAAAGAAGGAACCCGCACCATGCAGCAGCAGGACTTGTACGCCGTCTATGGGGTCAGTGGCTATGGCCGTGAAGTGATGCCGCTGGCGCGCCAGCAGCTCGTGCAGGCCGGTGTGCCCGCCAGCCGCCTGGTGTTTGTGGACGATGCGCCGGGGCCAGCCCTGGTCAATGGTCAGCGCCTCATGACCTATGCGCAGTTTTTGAGCGAACCCGCCGCCGCGCGCCATGCCGTGCTGGCCATTGCCAGCAGCACCGTGCGCGAGGCGCTGGCTGAGCGCTGCGCAGTCGATGGCGTGCAGCCCTGGGGCGTGACCGCCGCCAACGTGGTGCAAATGGACGATGTGGAGCTGGGCGTGGGCGCGGTGCTCAGCGCCTTTGTCACGCTGACCAGCAATGTGCGTATTGGGCAGCACTTCCACGCCAATATTTACAGCTATGTCGCGCACGACTGCGTGGTGGGCGATTTCGTCACCTTTGCGCCGCGCGTGCACTGCAATGGCAATGTCGTAATTGAAGACCATGCTTACATTGGTACGGGTGCCATCTTGAAGCAGGGCCAGCCGGGCAAGCCGCTGGTGATTGGCCGGGGCGCCGTGGTGGGCATGGGCGCCGTGGTGACCAAAAGCGTAGCGCCCGGCTCTACGGTGGTGGGCAACCCGGCCCGGCTGATGGAGCGCTAAGCGCGTACCTTGATGGGGTGGGGCTGGCGCGCACTTGCCCCAGCATTGCTTAATTGTTTATACTTGTTTAAACAATCCATGCCATTTTTCGAGGTGCCTTCATGTCCCAAGCGTCCGTACTCACCCTCAAGCACTGGGGCAACAACCTGGGCGTGCGCCTGCCTGCGGCGGTGGCCAAGGCGGCCCACCTGCATGCCGACCAGCGCGTGCGCGTGCTGGTGGAAGAGGGCGGCCGCGTCGTGATCGAGCCGTTGGATGATGCGCCGTTGACACTTGCGCAGCGCCTGGCATTGTTCGATCCGGAGGTACACGGTGGCGAGGCCATGCCTACCCCCTCTGTCGGGGCCGAGGCGTGGTGACGCGGGCCGCCGCCACGCCCGCCGGGCTGCCTTGGGTGCCCGAGCGGCAACAGGTCATCTGGATAGACTGCAATCCCCAGGCAGGGCGAGAAATGCGCGACATCCACCCCTTCCTCGTGCTGTCCCCGCGGCCCTTCAACGATCGCACTTCCTTGGTAGTCGGCCTGCCGATGACCCCCGCTTCCTACAACGCCAGCAATCCTTTCGCGGTGCCGGTGGGTGTTGCCACCGGACGCAAGGCTGGCGCCGCCAGCTATGTGCTGTGCCACCAACCCAAGTCGTTTGACTGGCGCATGCGGGGCGGCAAGCCGCACCCCGGCATGGAGGTGCCGGATGCCGTGTTTGCCCAAGTTTTGCTTGTGCTCAATCAGATCGTGCAACTGGGGTAATTTTTGGTTACAAAACGGCTCCAGCGCTTTAATTATTTGAATCTTATGCTATTGTTTTTGTCGCCTGATGTGCAGACGCCGGCGCAAATTCATCGCTTCCCGTAGCTCGCACAGCGCATTCTCATGCTCAACACCCGGTTCCCCCCTTGGCCCAGCTTCACCACCGAAGAAGCCGACGCCGTGCGCGATGTGCTCCTGTCCAACAAGGTCAATTACTGGACGGGCACCGAGTGCCGCAGTTTTGAGGCGGAATTTTCCGCCTGGGCCGGCGTGCAGCACGCCGTGGCGCTTGCCAATGGCACGCTGGCGCTCGATGTGGCCCTGAAGGCGCTGGGCGTTGGCCCGGGCGATGAGGTGGTGGTCACGCCGCGCACCTTCATGGCCAGCGTGTCGTGCGTGGTCAACGCGGGCGCCACGCCGGTGTTTGCCGATGTGGATGCCGACAGCGGCAACCTGTCGGCGGCCACCATTGCCAAGGTGCTCACGCCGCGTACCAAGGCGGTCATCGTGGTGCACTTGGCCGGCTGGCCTTGCGATATGGACCCGATCATGGCGCTGGCCGCGCAGCATGGCTTGAAGGTGATTGAGGACTGCGCGCAGGCGCATGGCGCGCGCTACAAAGGCCGCAGCGTGGGCAGCATCGGCCACGTGGGCGCCTGGAGCTTTTGCCAGGACAAGATCATGACCACGGCGGGCGAGGGCGGCATGGTCACCACCAACGACGAAGCCCTGTGGCGCGCCATGTGGGCCTACAAGGACCACGGCAAAAGCTACGCAGCGGTGTATGAGCGCGATCACCCGCCGGGTTTCCGCTGGGTGATTGACAGCTTTGGCACCAACTGGCGCATGCTCGAAGTGCAGGCCGCCGTGGGCCGCATTCAGCTGCGCCGCATGGCGCAGTGGACGGCGCAGCGCACGGCGCATGCCGAAGCCATTTGGGCCGCGTGCCGGGGTTTTGCTGCCGTGCGTGTGCCCGACTTCGCTGCTGCAAGCACGGAGGGCAGCGTGCACGCGCACTACAAGTGCTACGTGGTTGTGCAGCCCGAACATCTGGCTCCGGGCTGGAGCCGTGACCGCATTGCCGAGGCCATCAACGCCCAGGGCGTGCCCTGCTACCAGGGCTCGTGCTCCGAGGTGTATCTGGAGAAGGCCTTTGATGGCACGGGCTGGCGCCCGGCAGAGCGCCTGCCCGTGGCGCGTGCGCTGGGCGAGACGAGCCTGATGTTTCTGGTGCACCCCACGCTGACCACAGCGGAAATCGATCGCACCTGCGCGGTGGTTCGCCAGGTGCTGGCCGAAGCCGGGGGCATGGCTGCATGACGCGGGCTTTGCTCATTGCCCGCATTTTTTTTGGCTTGGCGCTGCTCGTTACCCTGGTATGCCTGTTGGCGCCCGCCAGTGCGGTATTGGCCGCCAAGGTGTGGGCGGCTTCGTGGCTGCCCATGGCTGCGGCACTGGACGCTGCGGACGCCACAGAGTGGTCCGACAAGCTGGTGCACGCCAGCCTGTTTGTCGTGCTGGGCTGCCTGGCCGCGCGCAGTTGGCTGCAACCCGGCCAGCGCTGGCGGGTGGTGCTTGCCTTGCTGCTGCTGGGCGGGCTGACGGAGGCGCTGCAGGCCGTCATTCCCGGCCGCAGTGCCTCGCTGGGCGACTGGCTGGCCGATGCGCTGGGGCTCGCACTGGGCTGGATGCTGTGGCAGCCGGCGCCGCCGCCGCGCCACGCCCTGCGGCTGCAGCCATGAAACTCGCTCCCCTGCAGTCCGTCTAGAAGCTTCACCATGCAGAAGAACACGGTATTTCGCTGGTTTTTGGACCTCCCGCGCCCGCTCAAGCGCCTATTGGCCGTGCTGCACGACGCGTTCTTCAGCGGTCTCACCGTATGGTTTGCCGTGTGCCTGCGGCTGGAGCGCTGGGCCGTCTGGAACCCCTCTTACACGCCGGCCGTGGTGGGCGCTGTGGGTTTGGCGTTGCCGCTGTTTGCTTATTTCGGGCTCTATCGGGCGGTGTTTCGCTATGCCGGCTGGCATGCCATGCTCAGCCTGATTCGCGCCATTGCCGTCTACAGCCTGGCGTACATGGTCATTTTTACGATCATTGGCGTGCCCGGCGTGCCGCGCACGGTCGGTATTGTTCAGCCCTTGCTGATGTTTCTGATGGTGGGCATGAGCCGTGTCGGGGTGCGGTTTTTTCTGGGTGACCTGTACCGCCGCATGCTTGGGCAGGGCAGCCTGCCGGGCGTGCTGATCTATGGCGCGGGGTCTGCCGGGCGGCAGTTGGCATCGGCCCTGCGCAATGGCCGCGAGCAGCGTGTGGTGGGCTTTGTGGACGACGACGCGCGCCTGCACGGCCACACGGTGGATGGCCTGCGTGTGTACGGGGCGGACCAGCTTGCCGTGCTCATCACCAAGCAGCACGTGGGCCATGTACTGTTGGCCATGCCCTCGCTGGGCCGCAAGGAGCGCAACGCCATCGTTCAGGGCATGCGCCCGTACCCGGTGCATGTGCGCACGCTGCCGGGGGTGTCCGAGCTGGCTTCGGGCAAGGTCTCGCTCAAGGATGTGCAGGAGCTCGACATTGCCGACATTCTGGGGCGCGAGCCGGTGCTGCCCAATGGCATCTTGCTCAACCGCAATGTGCGCGGCAAGGTGGTGCTGGTGACGGGCGCGGGCGGCTCCATTGGCAGCGAGCTGTGCCGCCAGGTGCTCAAATGCGCGCCGGCCTGCCTGCTGCTGGTCGAGATGAACGAGTTTTCGCTGTACCAGATTCACCGCGAGCTCGAAGACGCGCTGGCCGCAGCCGACGGCATGTCGCCCGAGCTGGTGCCGCTGCTGGGTTCTGCGCAGAACGAAGAGCGCATGGGCGCCATCATGGCCGCCTGGCGCCCACACACCGTGTACCACGCGGCCGCGTACAAGCATGTGCCGCTGGTGGAACACAACCCGGTGGAAGGCCTGCGCAACAACGTGTGGGGCACGCTGGTCTGCGCCCGGGCGGCGGCGCGCCATGGGGTGCAGAGTTTTGTGCTCATCAGCACCGACAAGGCCGTGCGGCCGACGAACATCATGGGGTCCAGCAAACGCATGGCCGAATTGGTGGTGCAGGCCTTTGCTGCAGGGCCCCCGGTGGCCGGGCCGGCGGGCGGGGCGGGAACCTGCTTTTCCATCGTGCGCTTTGGCAATGTGCTGGGCTCGTCGGGCTCGGTGGTGCCGCTGTTTCGCCAGCAGATTGGGCAGGGCGGCCCGGTGACGCTGACGCACGCCGAGGTTACGCGCTACTTCATGACGATTCCGGAAGCGGCCGAGCTGGTGGTGCAGGCCGGGGCCATGGCCGGCGGCGGCGAGGTGTTCGTGCTCGACATGGGCGAATCGGTGCGCATCATTGATTTGGCCTACCGCATGGTCGAGCTCTCAGGCATGCGCGTGCGCGACGCGGCCTGCCCGGACGGCGAAATCGAGATCAAGGTGACCGGCCTGCGCCCCGGAGAAAAGCTGTACGAAGAGCTGCTGATTGGCAACAACCCGCAGCCCACTGCCCACCCGCGCGTGATGAAGGCCAGCGAGGCCTTGCTGCCCTGGCCCGCGCTGGAGGGCGAACTCGCCGCGCTGGACGCCGCCATGACGGCGGGCGACATGGCCACGGTGCGCGGCATGCTCCAGCGTCTTGCAGGCTATGCACCCACAGGCGAGGAAACGGGTTCGCTGGTGGCCGAGCGGATGGCGCGCACCGAGGGGGAAGATTCGTTTTTTGGCCAAAACGACGGCGTGCGAGCCTGAAAAAGAAATGGGGTCAGAGTCCAATTTCTTCAAAAAATCGCAGTCTGACCCCAATTCTTTTTTCTTCGGACTTCCGCAAAATTGTCCCAGCTAGGCATTCCGACGCAGACAGTACAGGCGTACGGCAAGGAGGAACAACGACGCTGGGGCAGTTTTGCGTAAGTCCTGCTTCTTTTATTCCTGCACGCAGTAGAAGCCGCCGTCTTCAAAGGGAAACCCATCGACGCTGAGCGCATCCGGGTGGTAGCCGGTGGGCGCAAAGCGCTTGCCGCTGTGGTTGAGGGTGGCGCAGTAGGCGCGGCCAGTGGCCAGCATGCTGGCCGGCACGGGGCCAAAGGCTTCGGGGTGGTCCCATCGCTTGAGCCCCTGCTCGGTCATGACGAGTTGCGGCGGGTTGGGCGACGGGCTGGCGCCCGGCCCGGCGGCGCAGCCGGGCAGCAGGGCGGCAAGCAGCAGGGTGGTCCAGAGTGCCATCGAAGGGCCGATGGGGCCCAGCGCAGCACGCAGGGCGAAACGCCCTGAAACCTGAGCGCGTCTCATGCCTTGGTGCGCGGCGCATCGAGCGGCCGCAGGTAGACACCCAGCAAAAACGCCGCAGTCAGCGCCAGCGCCGGAATGTGCATGTTGAATTCCACCGTGCTGTGTAGCAGCAGGGCCAGCGCGCCCAGGCCGCAGTAGGCACGCAGCGCCAGTTCGCCCGACAAGCGGCGCTCTGCCCGGTACGCGCGCACCAGCCGCACCAACTGCGCCACCACCAGGGCGGCCACGGCCAGCGCCAGCAGCAGGCCGGGCAGGCCCAGCTCCATCAGCAACTGGGCGTAGTCGTTGTGCGCGTACTCAATGTAAAACAATGAATCGGCTGCCTGAAAACGCGGAAACACCGATTCAAAGGTGCCGGCGCCGCTGCCCCAGGGCCAGAAGGCGCGGGCGCCGTCCAGCGTGGCAGCGGTGAAGTTGTTGCGCGTCTGGGCGTCGAGCTGCACCGTGGCGGTGTCCAGCCGCTGCCCCACGCGTTCGGCGCCCACAGCGGCCAGGGCCAGCAGGGCAAACACGGCGGCGGCCACGGCCAGCAGGGTTTGCTGTTTGCGGCTGAGTTTGCTTTTGAGCTTGACGATCAGCAGCAAGGTGCACGGCAGCAGCACCAATGCGGCGGACAGCAGGGCGCCGCGCGAAAGCGTGGCCAGCGTGATCACCAGCAAGGCAAAGCCAAAAAACAGCCACAGCGCACCCGCACCGCCCAACTGCGTGCCGCGGTGGTGGGCGGCCGCACGCGCAGCCCGCCCGCCCGTGCCTTCGGCCAAGCGATAAAACCACAGCGGCATCAGCATGGCGAGAAAATCGGCCAGGTGGTTGCGGTTGGCAAAGCTGCCGACAAAGCCGGTGGCGCTGTCCGCGCCAAAATACAAGGGCGAACTCGCGCCCATCCAGAACTGCAGCACTGCCAGCAGCATTTCGAAGGCGCCCACCACCAGCAGCACCACCAGGCATTTTTCGACGAGCGAGCGCGGCAAAAACAGCGCCGCCAGCAAGGTGGCAAGCGCAGGAATGCCCGAGAGCAGGGCGGTGAGCGTGGCGTCGGGGTTCAGGCTGAGCGGCAGGTCTTGCGGCGCACTGCCGCCCGCCGCCGCCAGGGCATCAAAATACAGGCCCCGCCCCGCGAGGCTGGCCCAGCTACCGGCAGACAGCGGCACCAGCTGCAAAAAGCCGAGCCACAAGGGGCTGCTGGCAACGAACAGCAGCAGCAGCGCGCTCCACAGCGGCATGACGGCGCGGCGCTTTTCACGCCGTTCTGCGGTATTGCCTGCCGCGCCAAACAGGCGGTCAAAACTGACCGAGCCCAGCAGCACAGCCAGCAGCAAGGCGCTCAGCAGGAGCAAGCCGACCAGCGCGATCTGCCGATTGCCGCCGCGCAAGACCGGCGCCAGCCCCAGCAGCGCGCACGCCAAAAAAAACACCAACCAGTGACTAAGCTGGTTGGTGTTGGAGCGGATGTTGCGAGTGGACGAGGCCAATCAGCTACCGCTGGCTTTTTTGTTGGTTTGGCTGTTGGCTGCGACGAGGCCCAGACCAAATGCACCGAAACCGGCCGCAGCGCCGAAGCCGGCGCCACCCCCCGCGCCCGCGCCGCCTGCGCCACCTTGCTGCTGAGTGCCCGTGCCCAAAGGCGCCTGCGCCAGACGCGTGGTAGCAGCCAGGCTTCGGACGGAAGCAATCGACTGCTCGCACGTCAGTTTCGAATTCACGGTGTAGTGCTGGCTGCCCATCAGCGAGACGATGCAGCCATTGGCCAGAGCGACTGTGGCCATGCCTTTGCTGGAGACCAGCACAGTGCTGCCTTCAGCCAGCGGCATGCCGCTTTTGGCCTGGGCCACAAAGCCCTGACCACCAACGCTGACGTTGCCCACCACGTTGTCCAGCGTGCCGACGCTGGAAGCGGCTTGCGCGCCAAAGGCGCAGCAGGCGAGAACGGCAATAGCGAGTTTTTTCATATCTCTCTCCGGGGTGACGGTTTGGTAAAGGTTATATCACAGACGCAGGATGTGTAGCGAGAGGGTGCAGCGAAAATATTGTGACCAATGGCGTGCAGGCAACAGCCGTTCGCGCCATATGCCGCCTACCGAGCCCGCCGCACCCGCAGCAATTCGTCCAGCACCAGGCAAATGGCGCCCAGGGTGATGGCCGAATCGGCAATGTTGAACGCCGGAAAATGCGAGCCCGCCCAGTGGAAGTCCAAAAAATCCACCACATAGCCGTGCAGCAGCCGGTCCACCACGTTGCCAATGGCGCCGCCCAGGATGCTGGAGAGCGCAAACGCAAACAGCCGCTGGCCCGGGTGGGCGCGCAGCTGCCAGACGATGAACAGCGCCGCGAGCACGCCAAAGCCGGTAAACAACCAGCGCTGCCAGCCGCCGGCCTGCGCCAGAAACGAGAACGCCGCGCCGGTGTTGTGCGCCCGCACGATGCTGAAGAAACCGGTGATGGGCGTGGCGTCGCCCAGCCGGTAGGCGCCGAGGATGAGCGTCTTGGTCAGCTGGTCGATGATGAGAATGAACACCGCCCAGCCGATCCACGGCCAGAAGCTGCCAGCGGCGCGCGGGGCAAAGTTGCTGCGGGCCATCAGGCGTGCACCCGGGTTTCGCCCGCGCCAAAGAGGTTGCTGTTGCAGCGGCCGCACAGCGTGGGATGCTGGGCGTCGTGCCCCACATCGGCGCGGTAATGCCAGCAGCGCTCGCATTTCGGGTCTAAACTGGATTCAGCGCTTATCTGTATTGCGTTTCCAGCTATTAACTCAATAGCAGACGTGATGAAGACGTACTTCAGGTCGTCGCCCAGGCTGGCCAGCAGTGCGTGGTCTTCGGGGGCTACGGTGAGCTGTACCGTGGCCTGCAGCGACGCGCCCACGGTGCCGGCGGCGCGCAGTTGCTCAATCTCCTTGTTCACCAGATCGCGGATGTCGCGAATGCGCGCCCACTTGGCCAGCAGCCCGTCGGCCGGTTCGCCCAGCGCGGTGTACTGCTCCATAAAGATGGAGTCGCTGCTGCCCACGATCTTCCAGGCCTCTTCGGCGGTAAACGAGAGGAACGGCGCCATCCAGCGAAGCATGGCCTGGCTGATCTGGTACAGGGCCGTTTGCGCGCTGCGCCGGGCCAGACTGTGGGGCGCGGTGGTGTAGAGCCGGTCTTTCAGAATGTCGAGGTAAAAGCCCCCCAGGTCTTCCGAGCAGTACAGCTGCAGCTTGGCCACCACGGGGTGAAACTCGTACACCTTGTAGTGGGCCAGGATGTCGGCCTGCAGCTCGGCGGCGCGGGCCAGGGCGTAGCGGTCGATCTCGATCAGTTGATCCAATGGCACCGCATCGGTGGCCGGATTGAAGTCGCTGGTATTGGCCAGCAGAAAGCGCAGTGTGTTCCGGATGCGGCGGTAGGCGTCCACCACGCGGGCGAGGATTTTCTCGTCGCCGGCAATGTCGCCCGAATAGTCGCTCGACGCCACCCACAGGCGGATGATTTCGGCGCCGAGCTTCTTGTTGATGTCCTGCGGGTCGATGCCGTTGCCAAGCGACTTGCTCATCTTGCGGCCCTGGCTGTCCACCGTGAAGCCGTGTGTCAGCAGGCCCCGGTAGGGTGCGCGGCCTTCCAGCGCGCTGGCCAGCAAGAGCGAGCTGTGAAACCAGCCGCGGTGCTGGTCGTGGCCTTCCAGGTACAGGTCGGCCTCGGGGCCGCTGTCGTGGTGGGCGCCGGCGTGCGAGCCGCG
>Ga0208269_100714_pt1 | contig 11587 bp, 10 predicted proteins | sample LakWasMe88_LOW11_2_FD_183912 | JGI IMG/M metagenome (GOLD analysis project Ga0208269, IMG submission 183912) | Freshwater sediment methanotrophic microbial communities from Lake Washington under simulated oxygen tension - Sediment Metagenome... | ecosystem: Environmental > Aquatic > Freshwater >...
GCGGTACGCGAGCGTCTGGAGAAAGTTCTCTCGGCCGCCCGGCGCAGCGCCCATCTGGTACACCAGTTGCTGCAGCTCGCGCGCTCGGAGGCCCACGTGGAGATGCAGCCACTCGACCTCGCCGCGCTGGCCCGCGAGGTGGCCCGCGAGTGTGCAGGCCGCGCGCTTGCACAAGGCACCGATCTGGGCTACGAGGGCGACGAGCAACGCATGGTGCAGGGCCAGCCGCTGCTGCTGCGCGAGGCCCTCAACAACCTGATCGACAACGCACTGCATTACGCAGGCCCTGGCGCCACCGTGACGGTGCGCGTCTCGGCCAACCCCGATGGCTGGGCCGACCTGGTGGTGGAAGACGACGGACCGGGGGTGGCGCAGCAGCACTTCGCCGATCTGTTCTCGCGCTTCTGGCGCGGCTCCGATCAGGCCGGTGGCTGCGGCCTGGGCTTGTCCATCGTCGAGGAAATCGCCTTGCGCCACGGAGGCCGCGCCGTGGCGGAGCCCGTGCGTCCACATGGTTTGCGGGCGGGGCTGAAACTGCCCCTGACCTGAATTGGCAATCGCCCTGCGGGCGCAGCCCTCACGCTGCCTGGATAAGCTTTTCCAGCTTGATGGCATCCACCGCAAAAGCACGAATGCCTTCGGCCAGCTTCTCGGTGGCCATGGCGTCTTCGTTCAGGGCATAGCGAAAGCCCGCCTCGTCGTACTGCACCGCTGCGATCTCCATCTTGCCTGCCGCATCCGCATCCAGCGCGCGTGCGAGAGGCGCCTCGGTCTGCGCGAGCTGGGCCAGCAGATCCGGTGCAATCGTGAGCAGATCGCAGCCCGCCAGCGCAGTGATCTGCCCGACGTTGCGAAAGCTCGCTCCCATGACTTCGGTGGCAATGCCGAAATGCTTGTAGTAGTTGAAGATCTGCCTGACCGACTGCACGCCCGGGTCATTGGCCCCGGCGCGCGCCGCCTCGTCCCACGCAGCGCCGGCGCTTTTCTTGTGCCAGTCGTAAATGCGCCCAACAAACGGGGAGATGAGCTGCACCTTGGCCTGGCCGCAGGCCACGGCCTGGGCCATGGAGAACAGCAGGGTCAGGTTGGTATGGATGCCGCGCGCTTCGAGCTTGCGCGCCGCCTCAATCCCTTCCCAGGTAGCTGCGACTTTGATCAGCACGCGGTCAATGTGCAAGCCCTCGGCCTGGTAGAGCTCAATGATCCGCTCGGCACGCGAGACGGTGGCGCTGGTGTCAAAGCTCAAGCGGGCATCGACCTCGGTGGATACGCGCCCCGGAATGGTGGCCAGAATCTCGCACCCAAAACGCACCAGCAGGCGGTCGATGACCTCGTCCATGGCACGGCCGCGCCAAGCAGCGACGGTGTCTTTCAACAGCGGCGCATATTCGGGTTTTTGCACCGCCTTGAGGATCAGCGAGGGGTTGGTGGTGGCGTCTTGCGGCTGGAACTGGGCCAGTTGCTTGAAGTCGCCGGTATCGGCGACGACGGTGGTGAATTGTTTGAGGGCGTCGAGCTGGTTCATGCGGGATCCTGACAAGCAAAGCGGTGGGAAGTCATCAATGCCAAGTGTATGCGCGGCGTTCAAGGGGTGAAACCCGGTTACATTGCGCCAGCGAGGCCTTGCGCGCCGCCCTTAAAACCCAACACCCACCCATGCTCGACCGTATCACCGCGTCCCTCTCTTCGCTGGCCCCGGCCGAGCAGCGCGTAGGCAAGCTGGTGCTGGCCGATCCACGCGCCTTTGCCCGGCTGCCCGTGCGCGAACTGGCCGCGCGCTCCCAGGTGAGCAAACCCACCGTAGTGCGTTTTTGCCGCAGCATGGGCTACGACGGGCTGGCCGACTTCAAGCTCAAGCTTGCCGGCAGCGTCAGCGAAGGCGTGCCCTTCATCCACCGCAGCGTGGACCTGGACGACAAGACGGGCGACGTGCTGGTCAAGGTGGTGGACAACGCCGTGGCCGCCTTCCTGCAGTACCGCAACGCCGCCAGCACCAGCGCGCTGGACCGGGCCGCTGCGGCACTGGCCGAGACCTGGCGCCAGCGCGGGCGCATCGAGTTTCACGGCGCCGGCAATTCCGGCATCGTTGCACAGGATGCGCAGCACAAGTTCTTCCGCCTGGGCGTGACTTCGCTGGCCACCAGCGACGGGCATATTCAGGTCATGAGCGCGACGCTGCTGGGCAAGGGCGATTGCCTGGTGACCATCTCGAACTCCGGCCGCACGCGCGACCTGATGGACGCGGCCGATATCGCCCGGCGCAATGGCGCCACCACCATTGCCATCACCTCCAGCGGCTCGCCCCTGGCGGGCTCCTGCCAGATCCACCTGGCCGCCGACCACCCCGAGGGCTACGACCGCTACAGCCCCATGGTCTCGCGCCTGCTGCACTTGCTCATCATCGACGTGCTGGCCACCAGCGTGGCGCTGCGCATTGGCAGCTCGCTGCAGCCCGTACTGAAGCAGATGAAGGACAACCTGCGCGCCAAGCGGTATACGTGAAATTTGGAGTTTTTTAGGGCTCTAGCGCACTATCCACGGACGCTATAAGCTATAACAAGCATAGCATTCATACCCGCGATACCCCGCCGTAGTCCAAATGCAAGGCTTCGGATTCCGGCCCCCAAACGCCGAAGAACTATTGCGCCGGGCGCCCGTAGGTGGACGTAAAGCTCGCCTTGGCCAAGGTGTTGGCGTTCACCATGAACCCCGCGAGTGCGGCCGAGGCATCGTCCGGAATATCCAGCCGATCCACGCCCAGGGCATGCACCGTGAAGACGTAGCGGTGCGGCTTGTCGCCGGGCGGCGGGCACAGGCCGCCCCAGGCATAGGCGCCGTAGTCGTTGCGGATCTGCCGCGCGCCTTGCGGCAGGCTCCCGCCGCCCTTGGCGCCCGCATTCGGTGCCAGCGCGGCAGTGTCCGCAGGAAGGTCGATCACGAACCAGTGCCACCAGCCCGATCCGCTGGGCGCATCCGGGTCGTAGACCGTGAGCGCAAAGCTTTTCGTGCCCTCGGGCGCGCCGCTCCAGTGCAGCGCGGGCGATTCGTTGCGGCCCGAACAGCCAAAGCCGTCAAATTCAAAATGCGCGGGAACGCTGCCGCCGGCGGGAATGTCGGGGCTGCTGAGGGTGAAGTGGCTCATGTCTGTCTCCTGTTCAAATCAAAACGGGGATAACGGGTTGTAGCAGACAGGGACGCTCGTGTCGTACGCAGGTCCTCGGTCAAGCTCAAAAATATTGGTCAAAATGGCCTCTAGCGCTTATTGGGCAAGCGTTATAAGCTATTTATTCAGGAGTAAATTCGCACTCCGACACTCTCTCAGATCCGCCCCTCTTCCACGGCATGGCAGGCGATGCGGATGCCGCCCAGGCTCAGTAGCGCCGGCCGCTCGCTGCGGCAGCGATCATTGGCGTGCGGGCAGCGCGGGTTGAAGGCGCAGCCCGGCGGCGGCGCGAGCGGGTTGGGCACTTCGCCCTGCACCGGCGTGCGCGCGCTGCCGGTGTCGTGCATCTTGGGTATCGCGTCGAGCAGCATGCGCGTGTAGGGGTGGCGCGGCGTGGCAAACAGGCTGCGCCTGTCCGCCAGTTCCACCAAACGCCCCAGGTACATCACGCCCACGTCGTCGCTCACATGCCGAACCACGGCCAGGTTGTGGCTGATGAAGAGGTAGGTCAGGCCGCGGCGCTGCTGCAGGTCCTTCATGATGTTGAGCACCTGCGCCTGCACTGACACGTCGAGCGCGGACGTAGGCTCGTCGCAGACCAGAAACTCGGGCTCGGTGGCCAGGGCGCGGGCAATCGACACGCGCTGGCGCTGGCCGCCCGAAAACTGGTGCGGAAACTTGGCCATGTCGAGCGGCGACAGCCCTACGGATTCCAGCAGCGCCCCGACGCGCTCGCGCAGTTCGGTCTTGCCGCTCGCCATGCCGTGCTCGCGCAGCGGTTCGCCGACGATGTCTTCCACCTGCCAGCGCGGGTTGAGGCTGGCGTACGGGTCCTGGAAGATCATCTGGATGCGGCGGCGCAGCGCCTGCGATTGCGCACCCGCAAAGCCGGCGTGCGCGTCCTGCCCATCAAATTGAAAATCCCCGCGCGTCGGGTGGTACAGGCCCACCAGCAGGCGCGCCACAGTGCTTTTGCCGCAGCCCGATTCACCCACAAGCGCCAAGGTCTTGCCGCGCTCAATCTCGAAACTGACGCCATCGACCGCATGCAACAGCGTGCGCGGCCGGCGTTCAAGCACGCGGTTGAGCCAGGGCGCGGAGACGTCAAAGGTCTTGGCCAGGTCGCTGGCCTGCACCAGCGGTGGGGTGGGCAAAGCGCTCACGCGCCCTCCTTGGCATGCAGCCAGCAGGCTGCTTGCGTGGCGCCGGCGGGGAGCAGCTCCGGGCGCTCGCTATGGCAGCGTGCAAAGGCCTGTGGGCAGCGCGGGTGGTAGGCGCAGCCAGGTGGAATGGCGTTCAGACGCGGCATGGCGCCATCGATCTGGTGCAGGCGCTCGCGCTCCTCGCTCATGTCGGGAATGGCCGCCATGAGACCTGCCGTGTAGGGGTGCGCCGGGTGGTTGATGAGCTCGTGCACCGGGCCGATTTCGGCCACACGCCCGGCGTACAGCACCGCCACGCGGTCGCAGGTCTCGGCAATCACGCCCATGTCGTGGGTGATCAGCATGACGGCGGCGCCGCGCGAGGCGCACACGCTCTTGAGCAGTTGGATGATCTGCGCCTGAATCGACACATCGAGCGCCGTGGTGGGTTCGTCAGCGACGATGAGGCGCGGCTCGGCCGCCAGGGCCAGGGCAATCACCACACGCTGGCGCATGCCGCCGGAAAACTGGTGCGGGTAGTGGTCAATGCGCTGCTCCGGCGCCGGAATACCGGTGTCGGCCAGCAGCTCGATGGCACGCTGGCGGGCGGCGGCACGGCTCATGGGCAGGTGCGTCAGAATGGTTTCGGTCAGCTGCCGGCCCACGGTGTAAAGCGGATTGAGCGAGGTGAGCGGATCCTGAAAGATCGCGCCCACATGGCGGCCGCGAACCTGGCGCATCTCTTTGGGGCCCAAATGGTCGATGCGCCGGCCTTCGAGCCAGATCTCGCCCGAGGCAATGCGCCCTGGCGGCTCCAAAAGGCCAATGATGGCAGCGCCGGTCAGCGACTTGCCAGCGCCCGATTCGCCCACCACACCCAGAATTTCTCCTGGCTCGATGGCGAACGATACGCCGTCCAGCGCCCGCAACGTGCCACGCCGGTGCGGGAATTCGACCACCAGGTCTTTGACTTCAAGCAGGGGCACGCGACGAATCCATTGCGTTAAGGAACACCAACCGCACAAGCGACTGGCGCGGCGCAGATCAGCGGCAGCCGCGCAAGGGCCGCCTCGCAGCGCTGGCTGCGTCCCCCCTCCAAGCGATAGCGCAAGAGAGGGGGCTGAGGGGTGCGGCTCCAAGCCTGCCTGCGCAGGCTTGGACATCCCCGAAGGGCTGCCGCCTCTGACGGCTGCACCCAGGAGCGAAGCGACTCAGGGGGGTGTCTCATCTCAACCTCGGATTCAGCGCATCGCGCAGCCAGTCGCCCAGCAGATTCACGGACAGCGCGATGAGCACCAGCATCACGCCGGGAAAGACCGTGATCCACCATTCGCCAGAAAAAATATAGTCGTTGCCTACGCGGATCAGCGTCCCCAGCGAGGGCGAGGTCACGGGCGCACCCACCCCCAGAAACGACAGCGTGGCTTCGGTGATGATGGCGGTGGCGACCTGAATGGTGGCCAGCACCATCACCGGCCCCATTACATTGGGCAGCACATGGCGGCGCATGATGCGCAGGGGCGGCACGCCCGTGACGCGGGCGGCCTGAACGTACTCCTTGCTGCGCTCGACCAGCGTAGAGCCGCGCACCGTGCGCGCGTACTGCACCCAGCCGGTCAGGGAAATCGACAGAATCAGCACGCCGAAGGCCACCGATTCGTGCGCATCGGGAAACAGGGCGCGGCCCACACCGGCGATCAGCAAAGCCACCAGAATGGCGGGGAACGAGAGCATGACGTCACACAACCGCATCAGCACGCCGTCCACCCAACCGCCCAGGTAGCCCGCCACCAGGCCCAGCGCGACACCGACCAGCACCGACAACACCACTGAGGCGAAGCCCACGATCAGCGAAATGCGCGCGCCGTAGATCACGGCGGAGAGAATGTCGCGCCCTTGGTCGTCCGTGCCCAAAAGGTATTTGCGCGAGCCCAGCTCGCTCCACGCGGGCGGCAGGCGCGCATCACCCAGTTCGAGCGTGGCGAGGTTGAACGGATCGTGTGGTGACACCCAACCCGCGAACAAGGCAGCAAACACACAGACCAGCGCAACCAACATCGCCGCCATTGCGACGGGAGAGCCGCGCAGACTGTGAACCAGATCGCTGTCGAACCAGCGACGCAACGCTGCCGTCATGGCCGCGCAGAGCGCCCGGCCAGGACATGCCCCGCGCTGCTTGCGGCCAGCATCACTTTTCGATGCTCATCCATTTGAAGGGCATGTAGTTGTCAGCCAGTTGCACCAGTTTGACCTTCTTGCTCACGCCCCAAGCCAGCGCTTGCTGGTGCAGCGGCAGGTGGCCAATGTCGGCGGAATGCAGCTCGAAGGCTTCCTTGATCATCGCGTTGCGCTTGGTCTTGTCGGTTTCGGCCTGGATTTTCTGCGCCAATTCATCCACCTTGGGATTGCAGTACGCGCCCAGGTTGAACTGGCCCGCACCCTTGTCGTCCACACAAACCATCAAGGCAACGAGTGCGTTGTGGGCATCGTAGGTGGTGGGCGTCCAGCCCAGCATGTAGAAACTGGTGTCCCGGCGCAGCACTTTGGGGAAATAGGTGCCCTTGGTTTCGGCCAGCAGCTTGATCTTGACGTTGATGCGCGCAAGGTTGGCCGCCACCGCCTGGCAAATGCGCCCGTCATTGACGTAGCGGTCGTTCGGGCAATTCATGGCGACTTCAAAGCCGTCGGGATAGCCAGCGTCTGCCATCAGCTTCTTGGCGGCGGCAGGGTCGTAGGGCAAGCGCTTGACGCTGGCGTCAAATCCGTTGATGCCAGGGCCCACCATGAGCGCCGACGGGTTGGAGGCGCCGCGCATCACAGTCTTCTTGATGCCGTCAATATCGATGGCCTGGTAGAAGGCCTGGCGCACGCGCTTGTCCTTGAACGGGTTCTTGCCCTTGACGCTGGAGTACAGCAACTCGTCGCGCTTCTGGTCCATGCCCAGGAAGATGGTGCGCAACTCGGGGCCAGTGACGGCGCGCGTGCCAGGGTTGCTGTTGACCCGCTCAATGTCCTGCACCGGAATCGGCTCCATCACGTCCACTTCTCCCGACAGCAAGGCCGCGACGCGCGTGGAATCGTTGCCGATGGGGGTGAAAATGACCTCGGCGGCGTTGCCTTCAATCTTGCCCCAGTAGGCGCCGTTGCGCACAAACACCGTGCGCACGCCCGGCTGGCGCTCACGCAGGCGGTACGGGCCCGTGCCGTTGGCGCGAAAGGAAGCGGCATTTTCAATGCCCTTGCGGCGATCCACCGGCGTGACCGCCTGGTTGGCCTCACACCACTTCTTGCTCATCATGTAGGAAGTAGTAATCACATCCGGCAAGATCGGCTGGGGCGCAAAGGTCTCGATTTCCACCGTGTGGTCATCGATTTTGCGGACTTCTTTGACGTCGCTGTTCGTGGCTTTCATGTCTGAGCCGTCGCCCTTCATGCGGGCGAAGCTGAACACCACGTCGTCGGCGGTGAATGGCGTGCCGTCGTGGAACTGCACACCCTTGCGCAATTCGAAACGCCAAACGGTGGGTGCCGTCTGCTTCCAGGCCGTGGCCAGGGCCGGTGCCAGGCTCAGATCCTTGTTGCGACCCACCAGCGGCTCGTAGACGTTGCTGGTGGTGCTCAGCTGGAGCGACTCGTTGAGGGAATGCGGGTCCATGGACAGCGCGTCTCCCTGGTTGGCAATGCGGATGGTTTGCGCATGGCCCACCAGCGCGCCTGCCGACAGAGCGGCGAACAAAGCAGTGGCAACCAGTTGTCTCGTATTTTTCATGCAGGTCTCCAGGGGTGAAAGAAAGGCCATTTGCGCGTGCTCCATCAGACCACAGGCAAAGGCATGGCGCGCTCAATGAGGCTGGCGTGCAAGGCCGCGCCCAGTGACAGGATATCGTCGTTGAAGTCGTAGCGGCTGTTGTGCAGTGCCACTCCACTCGCTCCCATGCCCTGGCCAATGCGCAAATAGGCGCCGGGTTTGGTCTGCAGCATGAACGAGAAGTCTTCTGCGCCCATGCTGGGCTCCAGGTCGCGCACCACGTTTTCCGCGCCCAGCAGCGCCACCGCCACGTCGCCGGCAAACTGCGCTTCGGCTTCGGTGTTGATCGTTGCCGGATAAATGCGCTGGTAATCGAGCGCCACCGTCGCTCCAAAGGCCAGGCCCACGGCGCTGCACAGCTCCTGCAGGCGGCGCTCCACCAGCGCCTGGACCGCATGGTCAAAAGTGCGCACGGTGCCTACCAACGTCGCCTCGCCCGGCAGCACGCTGAAGGCCCCCAGATCACCCGCCTGGATCGCGCACAGGCTGACCACCGCGCTGTCGATCGGCCGCACATTGCGCGCGACGATGCTTTGCACCGCTGTGATCAGGTGCGCGGCTACCAGCAGCACATCCACCGTCTGGTAAGGATGCGCGCCATGGCCGCCGCGCCCGGTGATGTGAATGGTGATGCGGTCCGCTGCCGCCATCATCGCGCCGTCGTTCAGCCCCACCGTGCCCGGCTTCATGGCCGGCCAGTTGTGCATGGCGTACACCGACTGCACAGGAAAGCGTTCAAACAGGCCGTCTTCCATCATCACGCGGGCTCCGGCAAAGCCCTCCTCGCCTGGCTGAAAGATCAGCACGGCTGTCCCATCAAAATCGCGTGTCGCGGCCAGGTAGCGAGCCGCCCCCACCAGCATGGCCGTGTGCCCGTCGTGTCCGCAGCCGTGCATCAGGCCCTGTTTGCACGATTTCCATGAAAAGTCGTTGTGCTCGGCCATGGGGAGGGCGTCCATATCGGCGCGCAAGCCGACCATGGCGCCGCTGGCGGTGCTGCGCCCGCGCACTATGGCGACGATGCCAGTGCGGCCAATGCCATCGTGGATCTCGTCCACGCCGCAGACCTTGAGCGCTTCCTTGACGCGTGTGCCGGTATAGACCTCTTCAAAACCCAGCTCGGGATGCGCATGCAGATCGCGGCGCAGCGCGGTCAGCTCGGGGTGAAACTGCGCAATCTGTGCGAAGGCACGGCCGCCGGCCTTGAGACGGTGGGAAGACAACATCAACGCGCTCCCAGACTCCCCACGCGCAGGCGGGGGTCCACAACGAAATACAGCAGATCAACCACCAGATTGATCACCACGAAAATCAGTGAAATCAAACAGAGATAGGCCGCCATTACCGGAATGTCGGCAAACGTGACCGCCTGAATGAACAGCAGGCCCATGCCCGGCCACTGAAACACGGTTTCGGTAATGATCGCAAATGCAATGAGGCCGCCGAGCTGCAAGCCCGTAATGGTCATCACCGGCACCAGGGTGTTCTTGAGCGCATGGCCGAAATGGATGGCGCGGTCTGACAGGCCCCGTGCCCGGGCAAACTTGATGTAGTCGGTGCGCAGCACCTCCAGCATTTCGGCGCGCACCAGCCGCATGATGAGCGTGAGCTGAAAGATCGCCAACGTGATGGCGGGCAACACGACATGGTGCCAGCCGTCCAGCGTCAGCAATCCGCTGCTCCACCAGCCCAGTTGGACCACGTTGCCACGGCCAAAGCTGGGGAACCAGCCCAGCAGCACCGAAAACACCAAAATCAGCAAAATGCCGATCAGAAAGGTGGGCAGCGACACCCCCAGCAGCGACAGTCCCATGAATACCTGACTGAGAAAGCTGCCGCGCCGCAGCGCCGCATAGACGCCCATGGGCACCCCTACCACCAAGGCCAGGACGGCAGCGACCAACGACAGCTCCAAGGTGGCCGGAAAGCGCTCGGCGATCAGCCGTGAGACCTTGGCGCCCTGGCGCAGGCTCAAGCCAAACTCCCCCTGGGCGGCGTGCACCAGAAAATGCCAGAACTGCACAAAAAAAGGCCTGTCCAAGCCGAGTGAGGCGCGCAACTCGCGAATCTGGTCCGGCTTGGCGTCCTGCCCCAGCAGGAACACCACCGGGTCGCCCACGTACTGGAACAGCAAAAAAGAAATGAAGGCCACCGCGACCAGTACGACCACGGCCTGCATCAGACGGCGAAAAATGAAGGCAAGCATTCCCGCGTCAAGCTCCTGCCGCCATGGCGCCGTCTGTCGCACCTCTGCGATGGAGGCCCACTAACCCACAAGGCCCACGGCAAATGATCTGCGTCATGCCGTCAGGATAGCGAGGTTTCCGTGGCTTGCCGTGCTTTGCCTGGGTGGCGTCGGGTCAAAACAACGTAGCAGACATTGGTCGATTCCATCGGCAAGAGCACGCCCATGCTGGGCACACATAAAAAAAGCCGCAAACCCGAAGGTTTGCGGCTTTCATTCTTGCGATGCAAAGCTGGCTCACGCCAGCGCGTCATCAGAAGTTGTGGCGAACGCCCAGGCCAAAGGTGTTCTTGGCGCCGGTCTTGTAGTTGCCGGCATCATCAGCACCATCTTTGTAGTAGGTTGCGTACGTGAAGGTGCGCTTGGACAGAGCGTACTTGGCTTCCAGCAGAACGTCGGTGTTCTTGAAGCCGCTGTTGGTTTGGCGAGCGATGTCCAGCGTCAGAGCCACAGGGCCGACAGGAACCGTGCCACCCAGGGTGAAGCCCTTGGCATTGATTTGCTTGTCGTCCTGGAGCGAGCCGGCCAGCTTGAACATACCGAAGTCATACGAACCACCCAGAGCTACGTTGCTCTTCAGGGTGTTGGTCTTGTTGTACGACAGAGCAGCAGCGATCGGGCCGTTCGCGTAGATCAGGTTCAGGTCGGTCTTGGCATTGCCGCTGTTGTCAGGCTTTGCGGTGTAACCGATGGTGCCGCTGAAACCGCCCATGTTGGGGGTGGTGTACTGGAACACGCTGTTGGTACGTGGGCCTTCACCCGTGAAGCCGAACTGGTTGCCCACTACCGAGTAGTTGGCCGCGCCAGTCAGTTCCCAAGCAGCCACGCCGTAGAAGCTGGGGTTCAGCGTACGGCCCATTTGGAAGCGGCCAAAGCCACCCGACAGAGCCAGCCATGCAGCACGTTGGTAGGTAGCAGCATCGGTAGCGCCGGATTCAGCGTTGATACCTTGTTCGAAGTTGAAGGAAGCCTTCAGGCCACCGCCCAGATCTTCAACGCCGCGCACGCCCAGACGGCTGTTGCCGTTGTTCATCAGGCCGTTGCCGCTCATTTGAGCCGACACGCCGCTGGCCTTAGCCAAAGACAAATCAGCCACGCCGTACATGGTGACCGAAGACTGAGCCATGGCGGCGCCGGAAGCAGCCAGCACGGCCAGGGCAATCAGGGATTTTTTCATTGCGAGTTACTCCAAGGTTAAACATAGGGCGCCGGTACGGGGGGTCTTGGGT
>Ga0208269_100717_pt1 | contig 11539 bp, 8 predicted proteins | sample LakWasMe88_LOW11_2_FD_183912 | JGI IMG/M metagenome (GOLD analysis project Ga0208269, IMG submission 183912) | Freshwater sediment methanotrophic microbial communities from Lake Washington under simulated oxygen tension - Sediment Metagenome... | ecosystem: Environmental > Aquatic > Freshwater >...
GCCGCGAACACCTGCAGTGGACCAAGCCGTTCACGCAGACGCTGGACGAATCCAACGCCCCGTTCTACCAGTGGTATGCAGACGGCGAGCTCAATGCCTCAGCCAACTGCCTGGATCGCCACATGGGCACGGCCGCCGAGAACAAGACAGCCATCATTTTTGAAGCAGATGACGGTTCGATCACACGGGTCAGCTACAAGGAACTGCTCGGCCGCGTCAGCCGCTTTGCCAATGCGCTCAAGGCGCTCGGTGTGGTCAAGGGCGACCGTGTCCTGATCTACATGCCCATGACCGTCGAAGGCGTGGTTGCCATGCAGGCTTGCGCGCGCCTGGGCGCCATTCACAGCGTGGTGTTTGGCGGTTTTTCGGCCAAGGCCGTACACGAGCGCGTCATTGACGTGGGCGCCAGCATCGTCATCACTGCCAATGCCCAGTTGCGCGGCGGCAAGGAGCTTCCGCTCAAATCCATCATCGACGAAGCCCTCTCCATGGGTGGTTGCGAGAAAGTGCGCAATGTGCTGGTGTACGAGCGCACCAAGACCGCCTGCAACATGGTGGCCGGGCGTGACCTGACGTTCAGCCAGGCGATGCAAGGCCAATCGGATCACTGCGAGCCGGTTGCCGTGGGCGCCGAGCATCCGCTGTTCATCCTCTATACCTCGGGCTCCACCGGCAAACCAAAGGGCGTGCAGCACAGCACGGCGGGCTACCTGATGTGGGCCAAGGTGACGATGGATTGGACCTTTGACCTTCAACCCAGCGACGTGTTCTGGTGCACGGCCGACATCGGCTGGATCACTGGTCATACCTACGTCACGTATGGACCTCTGGCGGCAGGTGCCACGCAGATTATTTTTGAAGGCATCCCCACCTACCCGAACGCCGGTCGCTTCTGGCAGATGATCGAGCGCCACAAGTGCACCGTGTTCTACACCGCCCCCACTGCCATCCGCTCGCTCATCAAGGCGGCCGAGGCCGATCCGGCGGTGCACCCAGCGCGTTCGGATCTGTCGAGTCTGCGCATTCTGGGCAGCGTGGGCGAGCCCATCAACCCAGAAGCCTGGATGTGGTATTACAAAAATGTCGGCGGCGAGCGCTGCCCGGTGGTGGACACTTTCTGGCAGACCGAAAACGGCGGTCACGTCATTACCCCGCTGCCCGGCGCCACGCCGCTGGTTCCCGGCAGTTGCACCTTGCCGCTGCCCGGCATCATGGCCGCCATCGTGGACGAAACGGGGAATGACATCCCCAACGGCTCCGGCGGCATGTTGGTCATCAAGCGTCCTTGGCCGAGCATGATCCGCACCATCTGGGGCGACCCGGAGCGTTTCAAGAAGAGCTATTTTCCCGACGAAATGGGCGGCAAGACCTATCTCGCGGGGGATGGAGCCGTGCGCTCGGCCGATCGCGGCTACTTCCGCATCACTGGCCGCATCGACGACGTTCTGAATGTCTCCGGACACCGCATGGGCACGATGGAAATCGAATCTGCTCTGGTCGCCAAGACGGATCTTGTCGCCGAAGCCGCCGTGGTGGGTCGCCCGGACGATCTCACGGGCGAGGCCATCTGCGCCTTTGTCGTCTTGAAGCGCAGCCGTCCCACGGGCGAAGAAGCCAAGCAGATCGCCAAGGAACTGCGCGACTGGGTGGCCAAGGAAATCGGCCCCATCGCCAAGCCCAAGGACATCCGCTTTGGCGACAACCTGCCCAAGACGCGCAGCGGCAAGATCATGCGCCGCCTGTTGCGCTCGATCGCCAAGGGCGAAGCCATCACCCAGGACACGAGCACTTTGGAGAATCCGGCAATCCTGGACCAATTGTCAGAGACCAACTGATCCAGGCCGCGCTGCAGGCGCGGACGCGAAGCGCTTCACCGGATTGGAGCGCCACTTAAGTCGCGCAGCGATCTGATGTGGCAAAAAATCCTCTCGGAGATCCATTGACTGAAACCAATGGATCGAGATGCCCCTGTAAGAAATTCACCCGATCGCGCCCTGCATCGCCTGATGGGTGCGCGAATCGGGTACAACCTCGCAAACACGCAACTCCTGCGTGCGTCTCTCCTGTAGACGACTGCGAGGACCCCATGAATCTTCGATCTCTCTTGCTCACCCTGACGGCGGCGGCAATTGCCGCTATTGCTGTGTTGAACTGGAATACGCTGGCCACGTCCGTACCTGTCTCGTTGGGTGTGGTCACCGTGGATGCGCCTCTGGGCATCGTGATGCTGGCATTGACTGCCTTGCTGGCGGCCTTTGCTCTTGCTTATGTACTGTGGCTCCAAGGTTCGGTCCTGATCGAGACGCGCCGCCACGGCAAAGAGATGCAGGTGCAGCGTGAGCTGGCCGACAAGGCCGAGGCATCGCGCTTCACAGAAATGAAGATCTTTTTGCAAGCCCAGAGCCAGCAAACGCATTCGGCCCTGATGGAGCGCATCGAAACGCTGGAATCGCGTGTGCTGGCACGCGCCAACGAATCGGACAATTCCACGGCAGCCTACTGGGGGCAGCTGGAAAACCAACTCCATATGCCGCGGCGCGTTCTGGAATAGCCAAAGCTTGCGACAATCCAAAAAAATACGGCCGCCCTGCGCAAAACAGGGCGGCCGTACCGCAATCCAAAGCGCCGCGAGGCGCCACGGCTGCTTATTTCAGTGACATCACCCAGGTGGCGAGTTCCTTGGCTTCAGCTGCGCTGACCTGCGTGTTGGCAGGCATGGGCACGGGACCCCAAACGCCCTGGCTGCCCTTCATGATCTTTTCTGCCAGCATGTCCACAGCGTCCTTCTGACCCGCGAACTTCTTGGCCACGTCTTTGTAGGCTGGACCGACGACTTTTTTGTCTACCGAATGGCAAGCCATGCAGTTCTTCGATTTGGCGAGCGCCTCGTTCGCCATTGCCGGGCCGGCAACGGTCAAGGTGAGCGCCAATGCAAGCAGAGTGCGTTTCATCATGTTGGTGTTTCCTTCGTTGGGTTACATTGCTGCAACGTGGATTGTAATGACTCGGTCGCTTTCAATGGGGAATATGATCCGCACTATTGAGGAACATCATGTACACGCTTGGCCTTGGTATCCTTCTTTGCCTCTTGAAATATCTTGAGGTTGGCCCCGTCGCCACATGGTCCTGGTGGTGGGTTCTCTCCCCCTTTGCCATAACGCTTCTGTGGTGGGCTTGGGCTGACAGCACCGGCTACACCAAACGCAAAGCCATGGAAAAGATGGACCAGCGCAAGCAGGACCGCATTGACCGGAACAAGGAAGCCATGGGCATGGGCCCACGCCGCCCGCGCTGACCGGCGGCACGCCTCCAAGTGAAAAGCGCCTGAGAACCCCAGGCGCTTTTTTGTTGCTGGTCTTGCCCAGAAAGACGCTCCGGGCAACGCCGTCCTCAGTAGTTGTCGAGCACAGCGCCCTTGCTGGCGCTGGACGCGTTGAAAGCAAACTTCGCTTGTACGCCGCGGGTGTAGCGTGGGGCCGGGGCTTTCCAGACCGCGCGGCGCTTCGCGATTTCGGCCGCGGCCACATTCAGCTCCAGCACCAGAGTGCGCGCGTCAATGGTGATCGAGTCGCCTTCCTGAACAAACGCGATGGTGCCGCCCGCCGCCGCTTCCGGTGCCACGTGTCCCACCACCATGCCCCAGGTACCGCCCGAGAAGCGCCCGTCGGTGATCAGACCCACGCTCTCGCCCAGGCCCGCGCCAATCAGTGCGCCGGTGGGCGCCAGCATTTCTGGCATGCCCGGCCCGCCCTTGGGGCCGAGGTAGCGCAGCACCATCACGTCGCCCGCGACGATCTTGCCGTCGAGAATCGCCTGCAGGGCCGATTGCTCGTCATCAAACACGCGCGCCGGGCCCGTAATCACCGGATTTTTCAAGCCGGTGATCTTGGCCACCGCGCCTTCGGGGCTCAGGTTGCCCTTGAGGATCGCCAGGTGTCCTTGCGCGTACATGGGCTTGTCGATGGGGCGAATCACGTTCTGGTCGGCGCGCGGCGCGTCGGGCACGTCCTTGAGCACTTCGGCAATCGTCTGGCCGGTAATCGTCAGGCAGTCGCCATGCAGCAGCCCAGCGACTAGCAGCATCTTCATGACCTGAGGAATGCCGCCGGCCTGGTGCAGATCGACCGCCAGGTATTGGCCACTGGGTTTCAGATCGCACAGCACCGGGGTTTTCTGGCGCACGCGTTCGAAATCGTCGATGGTCCATTCCACCTCGGCCGCATGCGCGATGGCAAGAAAGTGCAGCACGGCGTTGGTCGAACCGCCAATCGCCATGATGACGGCCACGGCGTTCTCGATGCTCTTGCGCGTCACGATATCGCGCGGTTTGATGTTCTTCTTGATGGCCTCGATCAGCACGCGGGCCGACTCCTTGGCCGAATTGCGCTTTTCATCGTGCGGGTTGGCCATGGTGGACGAGTAGGGCAGGCTGATGCCGAGGGCTTCAAACGCACTTGACATGGTATTGGCCGTGTACATGCCGCCGCAGGAGCCGGTGCCGGGGATGGCCCGCTTTTCGATCTCATGCAGATCGTGGTCGCTCAGCTTGCCGGCGGCGTTTTCGCCCACGGCCTCGAAGACACTGACGATGTTCAGGTCCTTGCCCTGGTACCGCCCCGGAAGAATGGTGCCGCCGTAGACGTAGATGGCGGGCACATTGGCGCGCAGCATGCCCATCAGGCCGCCGGGCATGTTCTTGTCGCAGCCGCCAATCACCACCACGCCGTCCATCCATTGGCCCTGCACGCAGGTCTCGATGCAGTCGCTGATGACTTCGCGGCTCACCAAGCTGTACTTCATGCCCTCGGTGCCCATCGCCATACCGTCCGAAATGGTGGGTGTGCCAAACACCTGGGCATTGCCGCCCGCTTCCTCGATGCCTTCGATGGCGGCATCTGCCAGCTTCTGCAAGCCCGAATTGCAGGGTGTGATGGTGCTGTGGCCGTTGGCCACGCCGACCATGGGTTTGGAGAAATCGGACTCCTGGTAGCCCATGGCGTAGTACATGGAGCGGTTGGGCGCACGCGATTTGCCTTGCGTGATGTGGGCGCTGCGTTCGTTCACGGGCCGGATGGGGATGACCTTGTTGTCGCTCATGGAGTACCTTTTCATTGGAGAGGGGAGAGCCATGGCGTGGGGTGCCACGCGTTTGCAGTCTGCTGCTGTTCTTGCACCGGGCCTGATATGTCCGGTGGCAGCGCAACGGCTAAAGGATAATTAAACGCGACCTCCCAGTAACCATTCGCCCAACTCAACGATGCCCGCTTACCGTTCCAAGACTTCCACCGCCGGCCGCAACATGGCTGGCGCCCGCGCCCTGTGGCGTGCCACCGGCATGAAAGACGATGATTTTCAGAAACCCATCGTCGCCGTGGTCAACTCCTTCACCCAGTTCGTTCCCGGCCACGTGCACCTGAAAGACCTCGGCCAGTTGGTGGCGCGCGAGATTGAGGCGGCGGGCGGTGTGGCGAAGGAATTCAACACCATTGCCGTGGACGACGGCATCGCCATGGGCCACGACGGCATGCTGTATTCGCTGCCCAGCCGCGACATCATTGCCGACTCGGTCGAGTACATGGTCAACGCCCATTGCGCCGACGCCATGGTGTGCATCTCCAACTGCGACAAGATCACCCCCGGCATGCTGATGGCCGCCATGCGGCTGAACATCCCCGTGGTGTTTGTCTCCGGTGGCCCGATGGAAGCGGGCAAGGTGCAGTCGGCCACGCCCGCGGCCCGTTCGATCACGGTCAGAAAGCTCGACCTGATCGACGCCATGGTGATGGCGGCGGACGACAAGGTGTCCGATGCCGAGGTGGCCGAGGTGGAGCGCTCTGCCTGCCCCACCTGCGGTTCCTGCTCGGGCATGTTCACGGCCAATTCGATGAACTGCCTGACCGAGGCGCTGGGCCTCTCGCTGCCTGGTAACGGTACCTTGGTGGCCACACACGCCGATCGCGAAGCGCTGTTCAAGCGCGCTGGCCGTCTGGTGGTGGAGCTGTGCCAGCGCTACTACCAGCAAGACGACGCCAGCGTGCTGCCGCGCTCCATGGGCTTCAAGGCGTTCGAGAACGCCATGGCGCTGGACATTGCCATGGGCGGCTCGACCAACACCATCCTGCACATCCTGGCCATCGCGCAGGAGGCAGAAATCGAGTTCACCATGGCGGACATCGACCGCCTCTCGCGCACGGTGCCGCAGCTGTGCAAGGTGGCGCCCAATACCGACAAGTACCACGTGGAAGACGTGCACCGCGCGGGTGGCATCATGGCCATCCTCGGTGAACTCGACCGTGCCGGCAAACTGCATACCGACACGCCCACGGTGCACGCAAAGACCATGAAGGATGCGCTGGACGAATGGGACATTGCCCGCCATCCATCGGAGGCTGTCAAGACCTTCTATCTGGCTGGCCCGGGTGGCATTCCCACCCAGGTGGCCTTCAGCCAGAACGCCCGCTGGCCCAGCCTCGACATGGACCGCAAGGACGGCTGCATCCGTGCCTACGACCATGCCTTCTCGCAAGAAGGGGGTCTCGCTGTGCTGACCGGCAACATCGCCCTGAACGGCTGCGTGGTCAAGACGGCCGGCGTGGACGATGCGCTGCTGGTGTTTGAAGGCCCGGCGCACGTGGTTGAGTCGCAGGACGAGGCCGTGGCCAACATTCTGGACGACAAAGTGAAAGCCGGCGACGTGGTCATCGTGCGCTACGAAGGCCCCAAGGGCGGCCCTGGCATGCAAGAGATGCTCTACCCCACAAGCTACATCAAGTCCAAGGGCCTGGGCAAGGCCTGCGCGCTGCTGACCGATGGGCGGTTTTCTGGCGGCACGTCCGGCCTGTCGATCGGCCATGCGTCGCCCGAAGCGGCGGCCGGTGGCGCGATTGGCCTGGTGCGCACGGGCGACCGTATCCGCATCGACATCCCGAACCGCAGCATCAACGTGCTGGTGTCTGACGAGGAGTTGGCCAAGCGCCGAGTCGAGCAAGACGCCAAGGGCTGGAAGCCGGCACAGCCACGCCCGCGCAAGGTCTCAAGTGCGCTCAAGGCCTATGCCAAGCTGGTGATGTCGGCCGACAAGGGTGCAGTGCGCGACGTGTCGCTGCTCGAAGATTGACACTCCATGTGCAATGCTACTAAATATATAGCTGAATACGCTTGCCCAATAAGCGCTAGAGGCTTATTTTGATATTTTTTTCGTGGCGCCATGCCACTTGCCATGCTCATTTATCCACACATTGATCCCGTCGCCTTGCAATTGGGCCCGATCGCCATTCATTGGTACGGCCTGACGTACCTGGCTGCCTTCGGCCTGTTCATGTGGCTGGGCACGCTGCGGCTGCGCCACGAGCCGTTCGCGTCCATGACCGGCCCGCGCGCCTGGACCCGCAAGGACGTGGAGGACATCCTGTTCCTCGGCGTCGTCGGTGTGGTGCTGGGCGGGCGGCTGGGTTACTGCCTGTTCTACAAGCCGGGCTATTACGCCAGCCACCCGCTGGAAATTTTCGCCATCTGGCAGGGCGGCATGAGCTTTCATGGCGGCTTGCTGGGTGTGATCGCCTCGATGGTCTGGTTCGCCCATTCGCGCAAGCGTCCTTGGCTCGAAGTTGCCGACTTTGTCGCGCCCTGCGTGCCTACTGGCTTGGCAGCGGGGCGGATTGGCAACTTCATCAACGGCGAACTCTGGGGGCGCTTTTCCAGCCCCGATCTGCCCTGGGGCATGGTGTTTCCGCAAAGCGGCTCGATGCTGCCGCGCCACCCGTCGCAGATCTACCAGTTTCTGCTCGAAGGCCTGCTGCTGTTCGTGCTGCTGTGGCTGTTTGCGCGGCAGGAGCGGGCACGCGGCCGGGTGGCGGCGGCGTTTCTCATCGGCTATGGCGTGCTGCGTTTCACGGCCGAATATTTCCGCGAGCCCGACGATTACCTGGGCCTGCTGTCGCTGGGCATGAGCATGGGGCAGTGGCTGTGCGTGCCCATGGTGCTGGCGGGCCTCGGACTCTGGTGGTACAGCGGCCAGCAGGGCGCAGCCAGGGCTCAGGCCGGCGGCTCTTCGCGGTAAAGGGCCTCAATCTCTGCGGCGTACTGGCGCTGCACCACGTTGCGGCGGATTTTTTGCGTGGGCGTGAGGCAGCCGTTGTCGATGGAAAAGTCGTCCTGGATGACGCTGAACTTGCGGATGTGGGCCACGCGCGCCTGCCGTGCGTTGACGGCATCCACGCCGCGCTGCAGTTCTGCATGCACCTGGGGGCTGGTGCGCCATTGCTCCAGCGTGCCTGGCAGGTTGTGCTGCTGCGCAAAGCTCTGCAGCACATCGGTTTTCAGGGTCAGCAGCGCGCTCAGGTAGTGACGTGAGTCGCCGACCACCACGGCATGCTCCACCAGGTGCAGGTTCATCAGATCGGCCTCGATGTTGCCCGGCGAGATGTTCTTGCCGCCCGAGGTGATGAGCAGGTCTTTCTTGCGGCCGGTCACGTAGATGAAACCGTCTTCGTCAATGCGGCCCAGGTCGCCGCTGTGCAGCCAGCCGTCCTGCAAGGTCTCGGCCGTGGCTTCGGGGCGGCTGCGGTAGCCCACAAACACATTTGGGCCCTTGACCAGGATTTCGCCGTCCTCGGCAATGCGCACCTGCACGCCGGGCAGGGGCTTGCCTGCAGCCCCGATGCGGATGAAGCCCGGCAGGCTGATGGCGGTGGGGCCGCTGTCCTCCGACTGGCCATAGACCTCACCGATGAGCAGGTCCAGGCTGGTGAAGAACTGCAGGTTTTCCACGGCGATGGGCGCTGCACCCGAGAGCAGGATGCGCGCCTGGTCAAAACCCAGCGCCTTTTGCACCTTGTGATGCACCAGCTTGCCCGCCAGGCGCTTCTGCAGACCGAGCCAGGCGCCGGGCTGCTGGCCTTGGAGGGCCTTGGCATGCCAGTCGCGCCCAGCCCGCAGCGCCCAGCGCGCCAGAATGGCTTTGGTGCCGGTGGCGGCGTTCAGTTTGGTGGCAATGGCCGCCTGCATTTTTTCCCAGACACGGGGCACGCCAAAGAAGATGGTGGGGTGCACTTCCTGCAAATGCTCGCCCAGGCTTTCGAGCGAGCTGGCGAAGTAGAGCTGGTAGCCCGCCAGTACATGGTTGCAGATCGCGCCCATCTGCTCGGCCACGTGGGCCAGTGGCAGGTAGGAAATCAAGCGGTCCTGCGGCGTCACCGCGAACGCGGCCGAGAGCCCGGCCGAGGTCCAGCTCAGGTTGGCGTGGGTCAGTTCCACGGCCTTGGGGTGACCCGTAGTGCCAGAGGTGTAGATCAGCGTGGCAATGCCGCTTTCCTTGATGGCATCCAGGCGCCGCTGCACCTCGGCGTCGTGCTCCATGCTGGCGCCGAGCGCCATGAAGGCCTCCCAATCCATGGGCGGGTTGATGCCATTGGAGGCCTGCGCAGGCGCTTCAGTGCTGGCACGCCGCATCATCACCGTGGCGCGCAGACGGGACAGCGCCTGTGGCTCACATGCCGCTTTTTCCCATTGTTGTGCGTTTTCTACCAGCAGCACCGTGCAGCCGCTGTGTTCGACGATGTAGGCAATTTCGTTGGCTGCGCTGCTCCAGTAGATACCGGCGGCCACGCCGCCCACCATCATGGCGGCGAGATCCATGGTGGTCCATTCAGGCCGGTTGAAGCCCAGGATGCACACGGCATCGCCCGGCTGCACACCAAGCGCCACCAGGGCGCGTGCGGCCTGGCGCACCTGGGCGGCATAGTCGCTCCAATTCGTGGCCTGCCAGCCTGCGGCGTCGCGCACGTAGTAGGCGGGATGCGTGGGCTGGCGTGCAGCGGTGCGCAGAAGGCGCGCAGGCACGCTGGCGAACCGGCTGTCGCTGGCTGCCAGGGGGACGTTTCGGGCGTGGGTGATGGGCATGTGTGGGTCTCCGTGTTCTTGTGGCTATCCGGCACGGCGCTGCCGTGCATGGCCAGGCCCTTCTCATGGAGCCTTGGCCAGGGTCTGCAGCGTCAGGCTTTCAGCCCCAGCATCTGCCGCGCCTCAGCGGGCGATGCGATGCCGCGCCCGGCGTTCTGCGCGCATTGCGCCAGGGCTTCGATGAGCGGGCCGTTGCCGCTGGCACGGCTGCCGCCCGGCAGGTAGAAGGTGTCTTCCAGCCCGGTGCGCAGCATGCCGCCCAGGTCGGCCGTTTTCTGGTGCACAGGCCAGATTTCCTGGCGGCCGATCAGCGTGGCCTGCCAGACTGCACCAGGGGCCATCCACTCGGGCAGCAGTTCGAGCAACCGTGCATCGCAGGGCATGCCTGAGGCCACGCCCATCACCAGGTTGTATTCGGCCCGCCCCATCTCGGGCCCCAGCATGCCGTTTCTGATGTACATGGTGACCGAGCGCACGATGCCCACGTCAAAGCACTCGAACTCGGGGTGCGTGCCGCATTCCTGCATGACGTCAAGGAACTGCTGCACCTTGGCCACCGGGTTGTCGAACACCATGGGCGGCCAGGCCCAGCTGCCGTCTTCCTTGAGCTTGAGGTAGTTCAGGCTGCCGGCGTTGCAGGCAGCGATTTCGGGGCGAACGCGGCGGATGCAGGCGAGCGGGCCACTGATGTCCTTGCCGATGACGCCCGTGGTCAGGTTGATGACGACGCCGGGGCAGGCCTGGCGGATCGCGTCCACCACTTCCTGCGCCACATCCGGGTCCCAACTGGGCATGTGGCCCATGCCTTCTTGCTGAGCGCGGATGTGCACGTGCATGACGGACGCGCCCGCATCAAACGCCTGGCGGGCCTGTGCGGCCATCTGCTCAGGCGTGACAGGTACGGGGTGCTGTTTGGGATTGGTCAGTACGCCGGTGAGGGCGCAGGTGAGGATGGCTTTGTTGTTGTTCATGGCGTGGTCTCTTCGTTCGTGAGTTCAAGTTCTGCCAGCACGCTGCCTGCAGCCACGCTGCCTCGCAGCCCGGTATGCAGCGCGGTGACGGTGCCATCCGCGCGGGCGCTAAGCCACATTTCCATCTTCATGGCTTCGACGCAGACGAGCGGCTGGCCCGCCTTGACCGGGTCGCCCACAGCCACAGAAATGGCGCAGACGGTGCCTGCCACGGGCGAGCGCAATTTGCGCGGGTCGAGGGCCTGCTCGGCCTGCGGGAAGGGCGATTTTTCTGCAAAGACAAACACCGCAGCCCCCAAAGCCAGCGTTACCTGGCCGCCTTGCAGCAAGCACAGGGCCTGCCGCTGGACGCCACTCTGGCGGTAGAGCAGGCGGTGGTCTTCCAAGGCAATGTGCTCAAAGTCGAATGCCTCGCCGCTCGCCAGCTCCACGCTTACCTGCCTGCCGTGGGGGCGGATGCGTACGTTCTGGCTTTCGGTCGTGCCCTGCAGGCTCAGCGTGGTGCTCCAGGCGGCCACGCTGTCCGGGCGGAACGCACCGGAAGTTTGTGCCGCCAGCGCAGCGGCGGCCAAGGCCCAGGTATTGGCATCGGCCAGCGGTGCTTGCAGCAGGGCAACGCCGTCCTGCATCCACTGGTCGATGGTGGCGGTGTGCATGCGCGCTGCACG
>Ga0208269_100719_pt1 | contig 11486 bp, 11 predicted proteins | sample LakWasMe88_LOW11_2_FD_183912 | JGI IMG/M metagenome (GOLD analysis project Ga0208269, IMG submission 183912) | Freshwater sediment methanotrophic microbial communities from Lake Washington under simulated oxygen tension - Sediment Metagenome... | ecosystem: Environmental > Aquatic > Freshwater >...
GTGGGCCCTTAACGCGCGCGGGCCGGACAACATCGTGGCGCACGGCTTGTTTGACGTGAATCGCGAACATGTCGCGTTCTTCAGCTTTCACCAGCTGCCACATCCGCCCCGATCCGAGCAGGCGACGCTGCTCAGGCTCACGGCACCCGCCATGCATGCCGCGCTGCTGCGCTGCATGCGGGCCGAGTCCGCCGAGATCAGCAAGCCGCTGCCGGCTCCGCCAGCCCTGACAACCCGCGAGACCGAGGTGTTGGCCTGGATTTGCCAGGGCAAGACCAACAGCGAGATTGCCTCGATCCTCGATGTCTCGCCGCACACCGTGAAGAATCAGACGCAGGCAATTCTGATCAAGTTGAAGGTCAACACGCGCGCCCAGGCGGCCGCGCAGGCCATGCGTCTGCGGTTGGTTTCCTGAATCTGATTCGGGCCATCGGCGGCGGTCGAGCCGCGCGCTTTGCCGCGCCGTCCATAGGTCAAACGGACTATGGCGGTCCTGCTGTCCGGCACCTAACATCCGCCAGTCGTTGCATTTTGGAACGGCGTCTTCATTCGAGCCATAAAAGCGACGTCAACCATTGTGACTGTGTGGTTGTAGTCTGAAATCATGATTGAATTTCTGCTGCGACTGGCGTCAGTACTCTGCATGGTATTTGGCGGATCAAATCTGCTTGCGCAAATATCTACGGTGCAATTGGTTGAAGACGACAGTATTGGCATGTACTCGCAAGTCAAACTCTCCGCTGGGAGAGAATTCTTTGTTGTTCCGAGAGCAGTCGGTACAAGAAATCAAATTGAGATCTATTCGACAGAGTCAACAAAGCCGTCGTTTCGAGTAGACATGTCATATGCCCCCATATTCATGCTGCAAACACAAACCACCGATCTGGTTGTCGGAGCAGATGCTGGTGGACTTTGGCACGTCGATCGATTGACCGACAACATGACAATTCAACGCGGAGTCCTGCTTGACGATCTATCTGTGGTGCGGAGCACGCTCAAGACTGGAGGTGGCTACGTTTTGGCTGGCAGTAGTCTGAGTGATAAGCCGATGTTGATTCAATTAGATAATAATCTCCATGAGACAAGGCGAGTGATATTAAGTAATCCAAATAGTGAGGAGCTTGATATCTTCTCGACAACAACGAACCGCCTGATTGGTGTGCTCAATCATGTCGATGGCACTTCGTCGCTTGTCTGGTTTGATTTCGATCTCAATATAAAAGAATCTTTGGATATATCTGGTGGTGCGGCGACAGGGCTGCACAGTCGACAAAATATATTTGTGGTTTACACCTCAAAAGATAATGTCATCATAGTTGAATCCTTTGATGAGACTGGAAAATCGAAGTGGCGAAGTGCGGTGTTTGAACGGACTGGAACAAGCACACTGAAGTTCAGGCTCTATCCGACCGGGGCAGGCTATGGGCTGGTCGGAGCCAATCGTTCAGTGCTTGCAGTTGCCGCAATAACCGAAAGCGGCTCGGTCTCCGACATTCTGTTCGATAACTCTTCAGTTTCTCCTCCAATAGGAGATAGCTACTCGGTCATTGTCAATGGAGCGGGTATTCACATGTTCGGTGCTGGGTACAAGAGTGGACCATCTGCATCGACTTCGCCCTACAGATTTCACATGCTTTGCAGGGTGGGTGGTTAGAACTCCTCAGCAAGTCGTTAATGGGTCGAAGAGTTTGGTCAGCTGCATGCTGTCTCCGGTTCACAGTGACCTCAAGAATCTCAAGACACAGGAATTGAGGTGACTCTGCTGGCAACGGAATGCCCGATCCGAATGGAATTTCACGTCACGAGCTGGTGCTGCGCATTGGCGCGACGCTGTCTTGGTCCGGATTGATCGCGCCATCCATAGGTCAAACGAACACCCTGAGAAGGAGCCCCCACCGCGACCAGTGAAGATAGACGGATCAGATTCGGTGATGGGTGGGCACAGCGCCAGCGAATGGCAGCCATCGATGGCATGCGTTATGAAGACACTGTTCCCTTCATCAACTACAGTAGTGCGCCGGCGGGTGGCATCGCCGGAACCGTGGATATGAGGGCCTACTTGAAGTGGCTCGACGATCACGGATACGGGGTCGGCATGACTGTTCATTAAGGGGGGGTACCGCATGATCCCTTGGCGCCTCAGGCGGATTGTGATTTGGCTTGCATTCAGCATCGTCCTGTCGCCTGCCTCGTTGAGTGCGAATGGCATAGACGGCGTGATTTCGACGCCACTGTTTCAAGGGTTGCCAATGAAAGCGGAGTGCAAGCGTGGGCTAGACACGCCATTCACGCCGGCTGAGCCACAGTTGCGCTGCAAGCTGAAGGGTGCTGGGGTTTTTTCGACATACTCCATGGCGGAAGTCAAGAGCATCGTCTACGCCCTGCTAGCGAAGATCCGTGGTGCGGAGCATCTGGAGTCTGAGGGGCAGCGCAATGATCGAAAGAGGCGTCTATTCCTCGAAAGAAGGGTGTTTCTTGCCTCAATCGACCCCGTTGTGGTGGTGCTGGTGCCGCAACAGTTCGACTTGCCTCACAAGAAGAATGGAGTCGGTCGTGAGACTTTTCTCTACAGCGATGTGCAAGACTTCTATCAACGGCGCCTTTGGCGGGATGCGAGACTACAGGGTGTTGAATACAAGGTTACCGACCTAGCCGAGTTGTACGTCAACTGGCTGGAACTCAGTTCGGTGTTCCCTGACGTGGAAGGTATTGAAGTCATCTCAGAGTTGTGGGAAGTACCGGTTCCCTTAAAAGATGCTGAAGCGGATCCTCGCTGGCGATTCAAAGCGGGTCAACGGTCCTCTCGTCCCGGATTTCTTGAGCTGAGCCCAAGCTCGCCGTAGTGGGCTGCGCCAGTGCGCTCCAACCCACGCCACGCATCCGCCGCGATCAACGCAGGAGCTGTCGACCTTTGCCCAGCTTGCCCAGGATGCCACATTGAGCCTGAAGAAACTGTGGCGTAGCGTCAGCAGCGGTGGAGAGGAGCATTGGGCGTGGCTGCACCCCAACCATTTGGGCGCACCGGAGGCGGCGACCAATCCACGGGGACAAGTGCTGTGGCAGGCCAACTACCAGGCCTTCGGCGCGGCGCAGATCACTCCGACTGCCTTTACGCTGAACCTGCGATTGCCCGGCCAGTATGAGGACGCCGAGACTGGTCTGCACTACAACCGCCACCGCTACTACGACCCGAGCCGTGGCGAGTACCTCACGCCCGACCCGCTGGGCACGCCCGACGGTCCCAACCCCTACGCCTACGTTCGTTACAACCCGCTGAAGTACATCGACCCGGAAGGGTTGATACTGTTTGCGTTTGATGGAACGGGGAACGATGAGAGCGATCCGCGTGCCCTGTCGAATGTCGTGAGATTCAGGGACTTGTACAACGATGGTGCGGCTCGTTACATCACTGGCGTCGGCGCTCGACATGTTGACGCGAAGTACGGCGACATCGCGCATTGGGCCGGAAGCATGTTTGACATGGGTGGAAACTACACTGGCCCCGATCGGATTACACGAATGCTGGCCTCTTTTGGGGAAGAGACTGATGCTGTCGATGATTCGCTCGCGATGGACGTTGACATCATTGGTTTCAGTCGAGGGGCCGCTCAAGCACGAGACTTTGCCAATCAATTGATCGCGGCGACTCGGGGCGGCTTCTATGAATACGTCGTCCGAGACAAGGATTTTCGTGAAACCAAGAAGTGCCAAAAAGTGAATTTTCGGTTCATGGGGATATGGGACACGGTACTCAGCACGAATCTGAGCGGGACAGCCTACCACCTGGCTATACCGCCTGACTTCAAGTACGTGGCTCATGCAGTTGCGCTGAATGAGTTCAGGGGATTGACGTTGCGGCGACTGCCGGGTTCAACCGGGGCGTTTCCGCTTGAATCTATTGTTGGGGCCCCCGCCGCCACAGACGGCGGCACTCGAGTGGAGCGCGGATTCTTGGGGTCGCACAGTGATGTTGGTGGCGGGTTTGCGGATGGAGACCTGTCGCTGGTCGCTTTGAGCTGGATGGTTGATCAGGCGACCAAGGCTGGCGTGAGCATGAATGCCGCACCGAGGACCGTCCCAGCGAACCCAGTTCTTCACGACAAGAGCGACAACCAATACTCCACGGACGGACCATCGCCCAGAATCGAGGATCGCACGGTGCGCTTCCAAGATGGACGCACGACCACCGCGATGTCGATGATCGGTGCGGGAATGACCTATGCGGACACGCGGGCTTTCATTAGCTACCTGCCCGCTGAACCTGGCTCCATCAGTCGCACGCCGCGAGGAGATTTTGTGACCGGAACCGTTGATATGAAGGAATACTTGAAATGGCTCAACGACAACGGATATGGTATCGACCTCACCGTACGCTGATGCGACAGACTTGCTGCGCTGCTGCCTCGATCATGTTTGCCGGATGTGCACTCGCCTGGTCTGAGGACAGGACGATTACCAGTGCTCCGTATCTCAAGGCGCAGCCCACTGTGGTGGAGACAAGGAACCAAGCGTTCACCGATGCCGTGTCCCTGCGGCTGAAGCAGCGGTCGGGCGGTGCGTACCTTGAGTGGAGCGAGGTGGCTGCCGTGGCGGGTCGGTTAGTGAATAGAGCGATAACGACGGGGGGCCTTCGACCGCAAAGAACCACGAGTAACGCGTTGAAGCTTGTCGACAGGCGTGTGTTCCTTGTGGCAATTCAGCCGGATATCTTGTTGCTGGTGCCTCATCGATACGAAATGGAAGTCCAAGCCGGCGGTGCGCGTGTCTGGCATGACGGTAGTGTCAACATTCAGTTTCGCGAATTGCTTGCTCGGCAGAAGAAGCAGTTTGGACTCTCGTACGGCAGCGTCGGCCTTCACCATGTCGGACTTGGCAATTATGTTGAGCTCTCCACTGTGTTTCCGGACGAGCATGGTATCGAAGTGGTATCGGACGGCTGGGTCGGTGCAATCCCACTTACGCAGATGGATGCGCGTGCGGACTGGCCGTTCAGGACAGAGTCTGCACAAGGCGTACCAGGCTTTCTACGTTTGGTTCCACGGAATGTCGAACCGTCCCGGCCTCAATGAGCTGACACTGTCAGGTCTTAGTGACGATGGGCGTCACTTTGATCATCGCCGCTCCGGCGGGCGATCAATGAGTTGCAGCAGACTGCATTGCCAAACGGGAGGTTGGCGCAAAGCCACCATCCGCGCGGACTACCGCGACGGAGGCATGTTCGCCATGGCTTTGTCTGATTCACCTTGCCAAACCAAAGAGCGCGACAACAAAGAAGCATGGGCCGGCCGATTCACTACGCGTCGAACCGCCGCTCCGGGCGGCCTGGTTAACATGGAGAAGTACAGCGCTTGGTTGAAGGGGTAAGGATTGAACATCGCCTTCACGACGCCAAGCAGTCCACATCCTTGTTCTTGAATGACATCATGATGCGTCGCTCCTTCATGCTCTCTTCCATCGCCATGTTGACGGGTTGTTTTGCCGGTGGCATTCATGCCGCTGGTGCAGCAGACCCGGATATATCTGTGACTTATACCAGTGTGATCCGGGGGCGATCAATCCACATGAAGAGTGCTAGGCTTCCCGGCGACAAACAGTGGAGTGATGGCCTCTTTGTTTGCGATAACCCAAAGGAGTGGCGTTCGAGCGGCATGAGTCCAGGCGTTTCTAGCGACAGCCAAGGGCTGCCAGAGTGGGTTGATTTCGAGTGGCAGGAATGGCCCCACCCGTATCCGAAGGTACCTAGCAGGATCTTCCGTGCGAAGGAAGATCCTGCGATGGAGCGCGCGTTGCAGCAGTGGCGTGATCAATTCGACAGCGACTCCAAACAGATCCCTATCAAGACCCAACGGGTGCAGGTACGCGGGCGTATCCCGCAGGAAGTGATGGAATCGCAGCGCAGTGCGCAGCGCGGCAAGCTACCTAGCAAGTTGATGGATGTCTACTTCGTGTGGACGGATCACGGTGTCAAACTTTACTGGGAGCTAAGAGATCCTGTATCGTCGCGGCCTCTGAAGTCGGGTGGGGATGACATTGATGCCCTGTAGTCGCACACAGCCAGCGCGCATCCAGCCCAACCCAAACATTTCATCGACTCAAAGGACGAGACCAAGCATTCACCATTGACCGTTCCACGCTGGCCGCTCTAGACATCGGATTGGCACCGCGCGTCGCCCAGAAGAAGCGACAGGAGCGGGATTGCCGCAGAATGATCACATGATCACCTTCTTCAATCCCCACCACGCCCTGCACCAGGGCAAACTGGAAATGTTTCGCGGTCAGTTGGTGCCCTGCTTCGAGGTGCCGGCGCGCGTGGACCATGTGCTGGCGGAATTGCAGCGGCGCAATCTGGGGCCGGTACAAGCGCCACAGGTGTTTGACGACGCGGTGCTGACTACTGTTCACGCGCCGCGCTATCTGGACTTTCTGGCCAACGCCTGGAACGACTGGGTCGCACTGGACCCGGATAACGCCGAGCGCGATGCCCTGCCTTCGGTCTGGCCGATCCGCACCTTTCGCGCCGATGTGGTGCCTGACAATTTTGCGGCGCGCATGGGCCTGTTCTCGTACGACACCGGTACGCCGCTGACGGCGGGAACCTGGAGCGCGGCGCGGTGGGGCGCCTGCTGCGCTTTGAGCGCGGCCCAGACCGTGGCGCAGGGCGCGCGCTGCGCCTTCGCCTTGTCGCGCCCACCCGGGCACCATGCCGGGCGCGACTTCTTTGGCGGCTACTGTTTCCTGAACAATGCCGCTTTGGCAGCCGAGCAACTGCGTAGCGATGGCGCGCATCGCGTGGCCGTGCTGGACATCGACTACCACCATGGCAATGGCACGCAGGCGATCTTTTACGACCGCGCCGATGTGCTGTTTGCCAGCATCCATGGCGACCCGCTGACCGAGTACCCGTTCTTCTTGGGGCACGCGGATGAGCGGGGCGTCGGTGCCGGATTGGGCTTCAACCTGAATCTTCCCTTGCCGCGCGGCACGGCCTTTCTGGCCTGGCGGGCGGCGCTGAGCCAGGCGCTTGCCCGCATCCGCGAGTTCTCCGCGGATGCGCTGGTGGTTTCACTCGGGCTCGACACCTTTGACGGTGATCCGGTGTCGGGCTTCAAACTGCACAGCCCGGACTTCCTGCAGGTGGGTGCCGATCTGGCGCGCGCTGGCCTGCCCACGGTGTTCGTGTTCGAGGGTGGCTATGCCGTGCAGGCGCTGGGCGTCAACGCCGTCAACGTGTTGGAAGGGTTTCTGTCGGTGGCGGCCTGAACAGGCGGCACTCGGCGTCGCCGCATCGACGTTCTGGGGCGGTTCGGGGTGGGTTGGGGGGCGAATTGGCCGAAAGCGGGCCGGTGGCGGCGGGTTTTTCGAAATTTTTTTGAATTTTTTCAAAAATAGCCCTAAATCCCCCCCTAAATCTGCCGTTAAGAACTGTACGTACACGGAGAAAAGCCCCAGACCCAGTCTGTGACCTTTGAACAAAATGCATATACCGGCCGTCGATCGATCAGCAAGTCTGCAGCCCACGGGCGCCGACATTGCCCCGTCGTTGCCGGCGAGCGTTGTGCCTGTGGCGCCAGTCAACCCGGGCATTCCGGTGGCTTCGCCAAGCGTCATCTACAACATCAGCGAGGTCGGTCAGGCGCAGGCAAACAAGGCGGAGGCGGTCTACGCCCCCAAGGTTGACCCGGCGCAGCCGGGTTCGCACGCCGCTGCGGCGGAGCGCGACTGGACCATCCGCAGGCCCGAACCCGAGAAAGTCGAGGACCCCCCGCCAGTGCCGATCTCCAAGCTGATGCTGGAATTCCTGCAGTCGATGTGGCGTGCCAGCGGTACGGTGGTGGAAGCGGCACAGGCGCAAAACCAGGACCAGAATCCGAATCCCAACGCCACGCCGGGCCAGCTCGCCAAGGAAGAGCTGACCTACACCCCCAGCAAGATATCCAAGACCCAGAACCTGTAGTTCCACGCGGGGCCGCTCCCAAGGGGGATGGCAGGCGTGGGGGCCAGGCTGCACCACCGGGCCGCTACCATTGCGGCATGCACCACACCACTGCACTGGTTCTGTTTTCTGGCGGGCAGGACTCCACCACTTGCCTGGCCTACGCGCTACAGCGCTACGAACGGGTCGAAACCATCGCCTTTGACTACCGTCAGCGGCATCACGTCGAGTTGCTGGCGCGCCTTGAGGTGCTGAGCCGGATGCGGCAGGCCTTTCCGCATTGGGCTTCGCGGCTGGGCCAGGACCACTTGCTGGATCTGGCGGTTCTGGGTGATGTCAGTGAAACCTCACTTACGCGCGACACCGCTTTCAAGATGGAACAAAGCGGTTTGCCCAACACCTTTGTACCGGGCCGAAACCTGTTGTTTCTGACGCTCGCGGCCGCCGTGGCCTACCGGCGCGACTTGCAGGTGATCGTCACGGGCGTGTGTGAAACCGACTTCTCCGGCTACCCGGATTGCCGTGACGACACCATGAAGGCCATGCAACTGGCCTTGTCGCTGGGCATGGACAAGCGCTTCCTGATCGAGACGCCGCTGATGTGGATCGACAAGGCAGACACCTGGCGCATGGCGCATGACCTGGGCGGAGCGGCGCTGGTGGAACTGATCGTGGAGCACACGCACACCTGCTACCTGGGCGAGCGCAGCGTTCGGCATGACTGGGGCTACGGCTGCGGGCACTGTCCGGCGTGTGAGCTCAGAGCGCGCGGTTGGGTGCGCTACCAGGGCACGGCGAGCAACTGAGGCCGGCTGATCCGCGGCCAGCCCTCAGTTGCTGATGCCGCTGGCCACGTGGCCGGCCGGTACGTGCTGCGCGGCCGACTCGATGTGGCCGGTCTGGTCGTCGAAGAAGAAATCGGGCTCGAACTCACGCAGGAATTCACCCTTGGCCAGGCCGCCGAGGAACATCGCCTCGTCCACATCGATGTTCCAGTTCATCAGGGTGCGGATGGCGCGTTCATGGGCCGGCGCGCTGCGCGCGGTGACCAGCGCCGTGCGAATGCGCATGTTGGGCGTGCCTTCGTTTTGCAGGCGCTGCAGCGCCGCCAGCAGCGGTTTGAACGGGCCGGCCAACAGCGGTTGGGTGGCCTTGTCCTGCTCGTGCTTCTGGAACGCGTCCAGTCCCTGCGATTGGTAGACGCGTTCCGCCTCGTCACTGAACAGCACGGCGTCGCCGTCGAAAGCGATGCGCACCTCGTTGGGATGGGCGTCGCTGGCGTGCGCGGATTGGGGATAGACCTGCGCCGCCGGCACGCCGGCATCCAGCGCGGCGCGCACATCGCTCAGGTGCGCCGACAGAAACAGGTTGGCGTGCAGCGGCTTGAGGTAGCGCCACGGCGGCTGCCCGCGCGTGAAACTGCCGCGCTGTATCGGCAGGCCATAGTGCTGGGCCGAGCGAAATACGCGCATCCCTGATACCGGATCGTTGCGCGACAGGATCACCACCTCCACCGGTTGCGACAGCGGTGCGATCGCCGCCGGCGCATCGCCAGGCTGTGCGATCCTGCTGGCCGAACTGGTGTTGAAGGCCAGCAGCTTTCTGATCATGGAGAACGCCACGCCGGGCTTGGCCGGCTGCTCCAGGCGCGAGAGCTGCAGGCGCATGTAGGCCCGATCGTCGCCTTGCTCGAACACCTCGTTCTCTTCCTCGAAGTCGAACAGCGCCCGCGAAGAAATCGCGACCACCAGTTTGCCGTCCAGTGTGGCGCTCATGAATGGGCTCCGATGATGCGAAGGCCGCAGCGCCGGGCCGCCCCAAGCAAGGCACGGCCCCCTCGGGGGGCAGCGCAGTACACGCAGTGACAAGCGTGGGGGTGCATCATGACGCAGCGCCGGGCCGCCCCAAGCAAGGCACGGCCCCCCCGGGGGGCAGCGCAGTACACGCAGTGACAAGCGTGGGGGTGCATCATTTGACTAACTGGTTGAGTTGGATGATGGGCAGCAGCACCGCCAGCACGATCAGCATCACCACCAGACCCATGGCCACGATCAGCAGCGGCTCCAGGATGGTCGCCAACTGCAGGGCGCGGCGCTGCACCTCGGTGCTCAGTTGCCGCGCGGCGCGCTGCAGCATCACGGGCAATTGACCGGTCTGCTCGCCCAGCCGCGCGAACATGCTCAGCAAGCCGGGAAAACGCTTCTTCTGTGCCATCGCCGAGGCCAGGGGTGCGCCCTCGCGCACCAGCACCAGCGCGTCGAGCGCATCGGCTCGCATGGCCCGGTTGGACAGTGTGTCGGCCGCCGCCTGCAAGGCCTTCAGGATTGGCACGCCGGCGGCCGCCAGCATCGCCAGGGTGCTGGCGAAGCGCGCGGCGTTGTAGCCGCGCGCAAGCTTGCCCAGTACCGGCAGGCGCAGCCAGAGGGCGTCAAACTTCATGCGAAAACTGGCGCTAGCCCATGCCAGTCGTGCGCCTACAGCTCCCAAAATAGTAGCGGACAGAATCAACCAGACATGGTTGCGCACGGCAGCGCTCAAGCCCAGCATCAGGGTGGTGAGCAGCGGCAGGGCGCGCTTGCTGCCGGCGAACACATTGGCCACCTGGGGCACCACATAGCTCACCAGGAACACCACGATCACGATCGCCACCACCGTGACAATGCCGGGGTACAGCGCGGCGCCGATCAGCTTGGCCTTGAGCGCCTGCTGTTCTTCCAGATCGTCGGCCAGCCGCTCCAGCACCAGCCCGAGGTTACCGCTCTGCTCGCCGGCGCCAATCACGGCGGTGTAGATGGGCGAGAACTCGCGCGGGTGTTGCGCCAGCGCCTTGGCAAAGGGCGTGCCGCCATTTACTTCGGCGCGCAGTGCGGCAACCAGGTTGCGCTGCCGCTCGTCCTCGGCCTCGTCGGTGAGCGAGGTCAAGGCGCGTTCCAGCGGCAGCCCGGACGACACCAGCCCGGCCATCTGGCGCGTCCAGATCGCCAACTCGGTGGCGTTGAAGACGCGACTGGCAAACAGCACAGTGCCCAATCCGGATCCCTGGTTGCTGGCGGCGCCGGCGGAGCCGGAATTGACCGGCTCGACCAGGATGGGCACCAGCGCCTGGTCGCGCAGCAGGCCGCGCGCGGCCTTGGCGGTCTCGGCTTCCATCACCCCTTTGCGGGATTCACCTTGGGAGTCGATGGCTTCAAATGTGTACGCGGGCATGCGTGGATGTTAGCGCGGACCGCCAGCGTCCGACGCCCAACATCCGGCGATCAGTTGAGGACAGAGCTTGCCCCTGCGGGGCTGCGGTCTGTCCCGCAAGGTGGACATCCGACATCCGACGGTCAGTTGAGGACAGAGCTTGCCACTGCGTGGCGGCGGTCTGTCCCGCAAGGTCTCAGGCTTCGGGTTTTCCCGGGCGGGTTTTCCATCGTGACATGGACTTAGGGAAAAACTATGATACAGAAAAGCACGATCGTGCTATTTTGACGGCAACCCCCCTGCCATGACCCATGGCGGTTCAGGGGACGCCGTTGTGCGATGGACGGTACCCGGAAGGTCGCACGTG
>Ga0208269_100726_pt1 | contig 11378 bp, 10 predicted proteins | sample LakWasMe88_LOW11_2_FD_183912 | JGI IMG/M metagenome (GOLD analysis project Ga0208269, IMG submission 183912) | Freshwater sediment methanotrophic microbial communities from Lake Washington under simulated oxygen tension - Sediment Metagenome... | ecosystem: Environmental > Aquatic > Freshwater >...
TTCCATCCGGTCATGCTGTTCGGGATTGTTGATTTCGCGGCGCAAATTGCTGAACGCGATTTGTATGCCGGCCAAGGGATTGCGGATCTCGTGCGCGAGTTCGGCCGCGACTTCACCGACCGCTGCCAGCCGCTCGGCCCGAGCCAGGCTGGCCTGCTGTTCGAGCAAGGCCTGGGTCGCCAGCCTGACTTCGCGCTGCAAGGATTGCGCGTACAGCCGTTTGGCTTCCTCCAGCTCGGCCAGATGGCTGACCATGTCGTTGTAACTGTTGAAGACAGGCAACAGCAAGGGATCGAGATGATCGGTCGTGATCCGGGTAAAATTGCCTTCGGTCAGGCGCTGCAACAGCAGCCTCAGGTCGTGCAACGGGTACAAAATCCGCCGGTAAAAAAAACCAAAGGCGACCACCACGATCGCGGCGAAGGTGATCGTGGCCAGATCGAGCTCGGTCTGCGTATCCGCGCTGATCTCGCCGAGCAATTTCTCGCGCTGCCCAAGCTCATTATCCAGCGTATCGCTGAGCAGGTTCAACGCGCTGATCAAACGCTCCTGTTTTTCACTGCCGCCGGGTTGCGGCCACTCATCTAGTATCGCCTTGACGATGGCCATGTTAGCCGCGGTGTTTTCGGCCAAAAAACCGCTTTCGGCAAACAAGGCGTTCAATTCGGCGACCGTGTTGCTCAACGCCTCGATCGTCGGCAGCAAACTCTCGGGCTCGACGAGCGGGCTGACCTTGATCAAATAATCGATCAGTGCGGTTTGCAGCGCGACCGACGCATGCTGCACGCTGTGCGAGTAATTCACATGCGAAAAAACGGTGTTGAAATGATGCAGATTGCGCCAGATCATGCCGATGAACATCGCCAGCATCAGCGACATCAACAACAAAAAAGCCAGAACGCGGTGTTGGACGGGACTATTCAAGAATTGCATAAAGTTGTATGAACACGACGCGAAGCGCTCGATGCCCAGGCTCTCTGGATTTAGTTAAAAACGACTTCTCGGCCGAAGACCTGCCAGGTTTTAAACCCTGGCAGGTCTGGGGGCACAAAGCCTCCCATCGAATCTAAAGCCGCTCCCCGCCCAGGTTACACTCTTTCCTTCAACGCAGACGGCTTTTCATTTGCGTAAGCCGGCAAACCGTGATGATCGGAACGCCGTCTGCACATATGGTCTCTTTTCATTTTGCGCACCGCCAGCGGGTGCCGCGAGTAAGTATCATGATATTCCATGCCGAAAAACTCGCAGGACCCGCCTGCGGCTTCATAATTGTGCTGGAAATCGTGCAGGAATTCCATCACGGTATGATCGATCATATAGGCATTGCTCAATTGAAAGATCACCTGTTTGCCCTGGTCGACCCCGGCCAGCGCGGTTTTCAGCGCCAGAAAGTTCGAAAAAATCGCCGCACCGACGATTTCGACCAGCAGCGAACCGTCTTCCATCGGCTCCAGCACAAAATGGATCTTGAACAGATTGTTCAATCTGACGCCTCTAAACATATGGATCGCAAATTTGACCGCGATGCCGATCGCCACGCCGATCAGCAAGTCGGTCGCCAGCACGCCGATGATGGTCACCACGAACATGAACAACTGTTCCTTGCCGATCCCCATCACTTTCGCAAATTCCTTCGGCGAGGCGAGGCGAAAACCGGTAAACACCAGCAGCGACGCCAAAGACGCCAACGGAATGCTGTGGATCAGGCGCGGAAACAGCACCACGAACAGCAGTAAAAACACCCCGTGAAAAAAATTGGCCCAGCCGGTTTTCGCGCCGTTATTGCAGTTGGCCGAACTGCGGACGATTTCGGCGATCATCGGCAGGCCGCCCAGCATGCCCACAACCAGGTTGCCGGCGCCGACCGCGGCCAAATCGCGATCCAGATCCGAATGCCGGCGATAAGGATCAAGCTTATCGACGGCGACGGCGCTAAGCAGGCTTTCGAGACTGCCGACCAGGCAAATCGTGACCACCGCTTCCCAAAATTCGGCCGTCGCAATTTTTGCGAAATCCGGAAAATAAAAACTGGACAAAAAATTATCCGAAATCGCGACCAAAAACTTCGGCCCGACCGTGGCTTCATGATGCGGCAGGAAACTCGCATCCGGCAGGAACAAATACATATGTTCATGCTCCAGACCGTAAAAACGCCCCAGGCCGATGCCCGCCAATACCACCAGGATCGGCGCCGGCAGCATTTTCAGCTTCGGCTCCCGGACCACCCGCCAGAAAATCAGAATCGCGATGCTGGTCACGCCGATCATCGCGATTTCGGGGTTCAGATTCATGATACTGTGCGGGATTTGCGCGATCGTCGAAAACAGATCGCCTTTTTCCGGCGTCACGCCGAGCATCACATGGATTTGCTTGGCCATGATGATGATCCCGATCGCGGCCAGCATGCCGTGCACGACCGAGGCCGGAAAAAATGAACTGAGCCGGCCGACCTTGAAAAAGCCCATCGCGATTTGCAGCGCACTGGCGACGACGATCGCGGCCAAGGTATAGCGGTAACCCGCCATCGCATCGCCCTGCCCGAGGTTTTGCACCGCGTCCAGCACGACCACGATCAAACCGGCGGCGGGGCCGTTGACGGTCATGAACGAACCGTTGATCCTTGAAACCAGCATCCCGCCGATGATCGCGGTGATGATGCCGGCCGAAGGCGGAAATCCCGACGCCATCGAAATACCCAAACACAACGGCAGCGCGATCAAAAACACCAAAAAACCCGACAACAAGTCGGCACGCCAATTTTCTTTTAGCCCGGCAATCCCCGTTTTGGGCAGGTCCGGCGATACAGTACTAGACATCAGTGTCTCCATTATTGATTCAGATGCCTAGGACATAGCGAATACCATGCCAGCTCGCTTAACTATTTATCCTATTGTTTTTATTATTATTTTTCCACGCACGCCGGCATTAAAAGCGAAAAAGCGGTGCAAAACCCCCGCTTTAAGGGGGTATAACACCAAGACCTTACTTGACGTATGCGGCTTGGGACACCGCCTGCAAGAAGCGCGCGAATTCCTCCGTCAAAAAAAGCCTCGTGATAAGGCCTTAAAATCATTTAGCATTTGACCCTGGCAGGGTTTCACGATAATATTACCGATTTATGTTAGATCGCCTGCCCCGATATATTGACCCACTGCACCTCGCCGACAAGCGCGGTGAACTTAAAGGGGAGCTTTCGCTAAAAGATTTTGGCCGCCTCGGCAACATGCTGTTCGATACCGATGGCAAAGTCGTCGTCGATCTTTTTTTCAGCCGTGAAGGCAGACAGGCCAAGATCGAAGGGAAGATTGAAACCCATCTGCAACTGATCTGCCAGAATTGCCTAAAAGCCCTTGATTGGCCCGTGCAAGCGGAAGTCCATCTGGGCATCGTCAATTCGCTGGAGCAAATAGACCGTTTGCCTCCAGGCTTCGAGCCTTTGTTCGTGGAAGGAGAAAAAGTTTTTCTTCAGGACATCATCGAAGACGAATTGTTGCTGAATCTTCCCCAATACCCGAAACATCCCGAGCCCTGCGCGGATCAGGATACGGGTAGCCGTACGCCGAGTCAACCCGAGGCGGATCGGCAAAAACGACAAGACAACCCCTTTTCCATTTTAACCAACTTAAAAAATCTGGAGAGCCCTCATGGCAGTACAAAAAAGTAAAGTATCCCGTTCAAGACGCGGCCAACGCCGTTCACACGATGCCTTGACCACCCGCGCGCTGTCGCAAGATCCATTGACCGGTGAAACCCATCTGCGTCATCACGTCACGCCGGATGGCTATTTCAAAGGCCGTCAAATCACAAGCACCAGCGACGAAGAATAAGCCTCGAGCTTTAGTTCGACCCGATACCGAACCCTTGCCGGTTCGGTTTTTTAGTTTTTAATGCGGAGACATCGGTTAAGGTGAGTTTAACAATTTCGATTGATGCGATGGGCGGGGATTATGGCCCGGAAGTAACGATCCCAGCCTCGCTGGAGTGCTTGAAGAGCAACCCGGATTTGAGGCTGATTCTGGTGGGCAATGAAGCCGTCATCAAAGAGAAGTTGGGAGACCGCCTCGAGACTTATCGCGACCGACTGACCGTCCATCACGCCTCCCAATGCGTCGAAATGGACGAACCGCCGTCGAAAGCCTTGAAAAACAAAAAGGACTCATCGATGCGGGTCGCGATCAACCTGGTCCGCGACGGCGAGGCCGATGCCTGCGTCAGCGCCGGCAACACCGGCGCGCTGATGGCGACCGCCCGTTTCGTGCTCAAAATGATACCGGGCATCGATCGCCCCGCGATCATTTCGACACTTCCCTCCATTCACGGCCATACCCACGTGCTCGACCTCGGCGCGAATGTCGATTGCAGCGCGCAGCATCTGTTCGAATTCGCGGTAATGGGCGCCGAACTGGTCAAGGCGGTCGAGAACATCGAATCGCCTCGGGTCGGTTTACTGAACATCGGCGAGGAAGAAATGAAGGGCAACGAGCAGGTCAAGGCCGCCGCGAAACTGCTCGAAGCGTCGTCGTTGAATTACATCGGCTATGTCGAAGGCAATTCCCTGAACGCCGGCGTAATCAAGGTCGACCTGATCGTGACCGACGGCTTCGTCGGCAACGTCGCGCTGAAGTCGATCGAAGGCGCCGCGAAAATGATCGGCACGCTGCTGAAGGAAGCGTTTTCGCTTAACCTGTTGACCAAATTGGCCGGCCTGATCGCTTATCCGGCATTATCCTCATTCAAAAAGCGCATCGACCCGCGCCTTTACAACGGCGCCAGTTTTCTTGGCCTGCGCGGCCTAGTGATCAAGAGCCACGGCGGCGCCGATGCGCTGGCTTTCAAAACCGCGATACAGCTGGCTGAGATTGAAGTCAAAAAGGACGTCATCAAAAAAATCAGTCAGCAGGTCGAACGAAACCTGTCTTTGGAAACGCATTCATGACCCGCTATTCAAGAGTCATCGGAACCGGTGGCTATCTTCCCTCCGAAATTTTAACGAACACGCAAATTTCGGAAACGGTTGACACCTCCGACAGTTGGATCTTCGAACGGACCGGCATCAAAAGCCGCCGTATCGCCGGGGCCGACGAAACCGCGGCCAGCATGGCCGAAACGGCCGCCCGCCAGGCGATCGAGATGGCCGGCATCGATGCCGAGGAAATCGACCTGATCATCGTCGCGACCGGCACGCCCGACCGCGTCTATCCGAGCACCGGCTGTTTGTTGCAGCAACGTCTCGGCATCAAAAACTGCGTGGCTTTCGATGTACAGGCCGCCTGTTCCGGTGCGATCTTCGGCATGAGTATCGCCGACCAATATATCAAGACCGGCGCGGCCGGCAAGGTCCTGGTCGTCGGTTCCGAGCTCTGCTCGCGGATCGTCGACTGGACCGACCGCACCACCTGCGTCCTGTTCGGCGACGGCGCCGGCGCGATCCTCTTGGGCGCTTCCGAGGAAAACGGCATCCTATCCACGCACATCCATTCGGACGGCGAATACGAGGAACTCTTGTATTGCCCGAACCCGCAGGCGGCGCCGAACGGCCATCAACATGAGCCGGGCCATATCAGCATGCGCGGCAATGAAGTCTTCAAGGTCGCGGTCAATACGCTCGGCCGCATCGTCGATGAAACGCTCGAAGCGAATCATCTGGAAAAGGAATCGATCGACTGGCTGGTGCCGCATCAGGCCAATATCCGGATCATCCAGGCCACCGCGAAGAAACTGAAAATGTCGATGGAACAGGTCATCGTCACGCTCGAAAACCAGGGCAACACGTCCTCCGCCTCGGTGCTGCTGGCCTTCAACGAGGCCGTGCGCGACGGACGCATTCAGCGCGGCCAGGTGGTCCTACTGGAAGCGTTTGGCGCCGGCTTTACCTGGGGTTCGGCGTTGTTGAAGTACTAAAAGCAGGCGAAAGTCGCAAGGCTCACCTTGCCGCTTTCGCCTCGAAAAAAAATAACAAAGCCTTTAAAGACACTCGACACATCCATGAGCACACAAACCTACGACTTAGCCTTCGTTTTTCCAGGCCAGGGATCTCAGTCGGTCGGCATGATGGCCGATCTGGCGGACAGTTTCCCCGAAATCAAACACACCTTCGAACGCGCCTCCGACGCCTTGGGCAAGAATTTGTGGGCACTGGTCAGCGAAGGCCCCGAAGCGGACTTGAATCAAACCCAAAACACCCAGCCCGCGATGCTGGCCGCCGGCATTGCGATCTGGGAAGTCTGGAGCAGGCAAAGCCGCGTGCGCCCGGCCTGGACCGCGGGCCATAGCCTCGGCGAGTACAGCGCCCTGGTCGCCGCGAATGCGATCGCCTTCGAAGATGCGATCCGGCTGGTCGCGACCCGCGGCCGCCTGATGCAGGAAGCGGTCCCGCAAGGCATCGGCGCGATGGCGGCCATTTTGGGCCTGGAAGATCATCAGGTCGCGGAAGCCTGCGAAAAAGCCGCGCAGGGCGAAGTCGTCGCGGCGGTCAATTTCAACGCGCCGGGTCAGGTCGTGATTGCGGGCAACGCGAGCGCGGTGCAGCGTGCGATCACCGAAGCGCAGGCGCTCGGCGCCAAGCGCGCGCTGCTGCTGCCGGTCAGCGTGCCGTCGCACTGCGCGCTGATGGCCGGCGCCGCCGAAAAACTCGGCGCTGAGCTGGAGCAAATACCTTTTCACAGCCCCGACATCACGCTGATCCATAATACCGATGTGATGGCGCACAGCGCGCCGGAAGTCATCCGCAACGCCCTGAAAGAACAACTCTACAAACCGGTGCGCTGGGTCGACTCGATCCAATTCATGCACGACCAGGGCGTCACCCGCTTTGTCGAATGCGGCCCCGGCAAGGTGCTGATCGGCCTGAACAAACGCATCGTTAAGGGGGCCGAGCATGTGTCGATCTTCGATAGCAAATCTTTACATACTACTTTGGAGCTGTTAAATGGCTAAACAAGTCGCTTTAGTGACAGGCGCCAGCCGCGGCATCGGCAAGGCGATTGCCGAAAGACTGGCCGCCGACGGTTTTTTTGTGGTCGGCACCGCAACCTCCGAGAGCGGTGCGGAAGCCATCTCGGCTTATCTCGGCGAAAACGGCAAAGGCCTCCGCCTCGACGTCGCGGACGCCGATTCAATTGCCGGGGTGATCAAAACCGTCAATGACGAATTCGGCGCGCCGGCCGTGCTGGTCAACAACGCGGGCATCACCCGCGACAATCTGTTGATGCGGATGAAGGACGAGGAATGGGATGCGATCATCAACACCAACCTCGCCTCGGTTTTCCGGATGAGCAAGGCGGTGCTGCGCGGCATGATGAAGGCCCGCACCGGCCGCATCATCAGCATTTCCTCGGTCGTCGGCTCGACCGGCAACGCCGGCCAGGCCAACTATGCCGCCGCGAAAGCCGGCATCGTCGGTTTCAGCAAATCGCTGGCGAAGGAAGTCGGCTCGCGCAACATCACGGTCAACGTCGTCGCACCCGGCTTCATCGACACCGACATGACCAAGGATTTGGGCGACGACATCAAGACCTCGCTGTTAGCCTCGATTCCATTGGAACGGCTCGGCGCGCCCGAGGAAATCGCGCATGCGGTCTCGTTCCTGGCCTCGCCAGGCGCCGCCTATATCACCGGCGAGACCCTGCATGTGAACGGCGGCATGTATATGCCGTAACTTCCGATCTCATTTCGCCACGGACTGATGGAAAACGGGCGGCCGGCCAGCTTAATATTGTGACTTTGGCTTCAGATTACAGTATAATTTTGGCTACCGTCTGGAATTTCCGTGGACGGGATTTCTAGTAATACCAACAACAATATCATTGTAAATATATGATTTATATCTACTGTATATTTACTTTGCTTGAGGATAATAATTATGAGTAATGTTGAACAACGAGTAAAAAAAATTGTTGCAGAGCAATTGGGCGTTAAAGACGATATCGCCAATGACGCATCTTTCGTAGATGATTTGGGCGCCGACTCTCTTGACACCGTCGAACTCGTTATGGCGCTTGAAGAAGAATTCGAGTGCGAAATCCCAGACGAAGAAGCTGAAAAGATCACCACTGTTCAGCAAGCAATCGACTACGTCGTAAAGAACACCTAAGACTAGCGATTCATTAGTGGATGACATCCTGCGCATCCACTAAGCTTTACCCCCCGATTTTTCTAAAATACAGATTCCACACGGTAACACACATTGAGCACACGTCGAGTCGTAATCACCGGTTTGGGCGCCATTACGCCCTTAGCAAACACGGTGGCAGAAACCTGGGACGGCATCATCAACGGCAAAAGCGGCATCAGCCCTATCGATTCCTTTGATATTTCGCCTTTCGCTACCACCTTTGGCGGTGTGATTCGCAACTTCGATGTCACCCAATACATCCCGGCCAAAGACGCGCAGCGCATGGATGGATTCATTCATTACGGCATGGCGGCCGGCTGTCAGGCGTTCGAGGATTCCGGCATCGAAGTGACCGAAGCCAATGCGGAACGGATCGGCGTGGCGATCGGCGCCGGCATCGGCGGCGTCACCGGCATCGAAGAATGTTATGCGGTGTACGATAAAAGCGGTCCGCGCCGGATTTCGCCGTTTTTCGTGCCCGGCAACATCATCAACATGATTTCCGGCAACCTGTCGATCAAATACGGACTGAAAGGCCCCAATTATGCAATCGTGACCGCCTGCGCGACCGGTACCCACAACATCGGCGATGCGGCACGGATGATCCAACACGGCGATGCGGACGTAATGCTTGCGGGCGGCGCCGAGCGCTGCACCACTTCGCCGACCGCGATGGGCGGCTTCATTTCGGCGAAAGCCTTGTCGCGCCGCAACGACAATCCGACAGCGGCCAGCCGGCCCTGGGATAAAGACCGCGACGGTTTCGTACTCAGCGACGGCGCAGGCGTGGTCGTGCTCGAAGAACTCGAACACGCGAAAGCGCGCGGTGCCAAGATTTACGCGGAAGTGGTCGGCTTCGGCATGAGCGGAGACGCTTACCACATGACCACCCCGTCACCCGGCGGCGAAGGCGCGGCGCGCTGCATACGCAATGCGTTGCGCGATGCCGGCTTGAATGCAGACGCAGTCGATTACATCAATGCGCACGGCACCTCGACGCCGGCCGGCGATGTCGGCGAAACCCAGGCGATGAAGTCGGCACTGGGCGACCACGCCTACAAAGTTGCGGTCAGCTCGACCAAGTCGATGATCGGCCACATGCTGGGTGCTGCCGGCGGTATCGAAGCGGTATTGACCGCGCTCAGTATCAAGCATCAGATCGCGCCGCCGACGATCAATCTGGACAACCCCGATCCCGAATGCGATCTCGATTATGTACCGAATGTCGCGCGCGACATGAAGATCAATGTCGCGATGTCCAATTCATTCGGCTTCGGCGGCACCAACGGCACGTTGATTTTCAAACGCTACGAATAAGCGTCGATCCTGCACAGGGTCGCCCTGTCCGCCAATGCTGCTTGTCAATGGTGACCCCGGAGAGACCCTGCCCGTTGCGGACCGTGGCCTGCAATATGGCGACGGCTTGTTCGAGACGATCGAAATCAACGGCCAAAGGCCGGTTTTTTTCGATCGGCATCTGAAGCGACTCGAAGACGGCTGCCGGCGGCTCTCGATTCCGTGTCCCGCGCCGGACATTCTTACCGAAGAAGCCGGCCTATTGTGCCGGCAAGCCCCGGCCCAGGCCGTACTGAAGATCATCGTGACCTCGGGTTCCGGCGGACGCGGTTACCGGCGGCCGGAGGCGATACAAGCGACCCGGATTCTAAGCCTGCATCCCTACCCCGATTACCCGGACGCCTTTAGCACGGAGGGCATCAATGCCCGCATTTGCCAAACGCGCCTCGGCATCAACCCGGCCTTGGCCGGCATCAAACATTTGAACCGCCTGGAGCAGGTGCTCGCCCGCGCCGAATGGAGCGATCCTGCCGTTCAGGAAGGCATCATGCTGGACAACGCCGGCCTGGTGATCGAAGGCACCATGACCAACCTGTTTTATGTGAAGGATCACGCGGTTTATACCGCAGCGCTTGAACAAAGCGGTATCGCCGGCATCATCCGCGGCCTGATCATGGAGCTTGCCAATCAGCATCAACTTACGGTTAATGAACGGAGTTATTCCCCCGAACACTTATTGTCGGCCGATGAAGTCTTCGTCTGCAACTCGATCATCGGCATCTGGCCGGTCAAACAGGTCGAACAGAACGCTTTCGCTCCGGGACCTGTCACCCGGAAGCTCCAGCAATGGTTAGCCGACTATAAACAAGAGACGCTTCGCCGTGAGCAATAAAATCGTTGGCTTGACCTTATTATTCATCAGTTTCATCGGAGGCTGGGCCTGGATGGACTACCGCCAGGCCCTGCAGGCGCCGGCCGTCAAGGACAATCCGGTCGTGATCGAAATCGTCAAGGGCGATTCGATGGGGCGGATCGCCGAAAAATTGGCCGAACAGCACCTGAGGGTCAGCTCCTTATGGTTTAAGGTGATCACACTGCAAAAACAAGCGGCCGCCAAGCTGAAGACCGGCGAATATGAATTCGCCACCGGCCTGACCTTGCCCGAGATCATCGACCAGATCGCGGAAGGCAAGACCCGCCAGCACAGCATCACATTCCCGGAAGGCTGGAGCCTGGACGACATCCTGGCTGAAATGAACAACAATCCGCATATCGAGCATACGCTGAAGGATGCTTCGCCGGAAACCTTGCGCGCCCAGCTCGGCATCAGCGAAAGCAAAGCCGAAGGCCTGTTTTTCCCGGATACTTATTTCTTCGAGAAAAACATGTCCGATGTCTCTTTGTTGAAAAGGGCCTACGACAAGATGCAGCTGGTATTGCAGGAAGAATGGCCGCAAAGAGCGGCGAATTTGCCGATTAATTCGCCCTACGAGGCGTTGATCCTGGCCTCGATTATCGAAAAAGAGACCGGCGCGGAAGATGAACGCCCCCTTATTGCAGGCGTTATGGTCCGCCGCCTGCAAAGCGGCATGCCGCTGCAGACCGACCCGACCGTGATTTACGGCATGGGCGACAACTATCACGGCAATATCGCCGAGCCGGATCTCAAAGCCCAGACGCCCTACAACACCTACCTGATCAAAGGCCTGCCGCCGACGCCGATTGCGATGCCGGGACGCGAGGCGATACATGCCGCCCTGCACCCCGATGCCGGCAACAGCCTGTATTTTGTCGCGAAGGGCAACGGCACGCATGTGTTTTCATCGACCCTGCAAGACCACAATCATGCGGTCGAGCTGTTTCAGAAACAGAAAAAATGAGCCGTATTATTCGCAAATAAATGGCCAAACCGCTACCGACCGAGTCCGACCATTACGTCAAGTAATGAATAAATTTTGCTCAGTTTTTT
>Ga0208269_100728_pt1 | contig 11359 bp, 10 predicted proteins | sample LakWasMe88_LOW11_2_FD_183912 | JGI IMG/M metagenome (GOLD analysis project Ga0208269, IMG submission 183912) | Freshwater sediment methanotrophic microbial communities from Lake Washington under simulated oxygen tension - Sediment Metagenome... | ecosystem: Environmental > Aquatic > Freshwater >...
GAGGGCCATGGCGTAGTCGTCCAGCTTTTTCTCGGCCACCGGGGTGCCACCCAGCTTCTGGATGGTGGCGGCCAGGGCATCGCGGTGGGCCTTGTGGTGGCTTTGGAACAGCACGGCCACGTCGAGCACGGGCTTTTGCAGCAGACCGCTGCCAGCACCCAGTTGGTAGGCGTTGATGGCTTCGTGCTCCAGGCCCAAGGCCACGTTGAGGATCTGCACGTCCTTGGAGGTGTCGCCCATGGCGCCTTGGGCCAGGGCTTCGCGGCCGCCCAGCATGGCCACGGCCACAGCGGACAAGGTGGCGCCCGTGCCCAGGAATTGACGGCGTGCGGTGGTTTGACGGATGAGGTTCATGGTGGTGTCCTGATGAAGTTGGTTGGTTGAGGCAACAGACATCGTTGGCCTCTGCACCGAGTACGGAGGGGCGAAGCCGAGTGGATGCATGACCTGGGTCCGCGCTCAGGTATTCACTCAGGGATTTACTCAGGCGTTGTCCGACAGATCCAGGCTCGGCGCCAGGCTGGTCACCGCCGCTTGGCCACCACGCTCAGTTGGCGCGACAACAGCAGGGGCTGAGCCCCGAGCACCACAGGCGAAGGCGCGATCTCAGCCACCTCATCGGCCTGCCAGAGCTTCACCACAGCGGGGCCTGCGGGCAGGTCGTCGAGCAGGGCCACGCCGTCGGCCCCGGTCACCGCCACCCAGGGGCTGTCGGCCACCACCACATAGCCCCGCATGGACGAGTGCAGAAAGCAACCCAGCAAGGTCACGCCGGGCTTGTCAAACACCACCTCGCTGCTGGACATGGGCTTGCTGTCCACCCAGCCGGCCAGGCGAAACTGAAAGCCCACCGCGTCCAGCATCTGGGCCAGGCCTCCCAGCGTGCCGCGCACATGGTGGTCCCAGCGGTCCTGGTTGGTGAACACCACCCGGGTGCCGGGCTGGACCACGGTGACACGGGGCACGAATTTCATCTTGCTCTGGTTGATCGTGACCTGGCCCGGCGCGGCGACGCGGGGCACGGCGCCCGACGCGACCTGCACCTCGACCACCGCATCGGGCACGGGCTGGCCATCGCGATCGGTCACCTTGAATTGCAGGGACGTGGCGCAGGCCAAGGCGGGCAGCACGGCCGCCCCCAGGGCGAGCAGAGAAAAGCGGAGAGGTTTCATCGGGCAAGGCTTCAGGTTTGAAAGGCGTTCAATCCAGCTCGGCCGCAGGCCGAGACGGGGCGGGTCAGACGCCTGTACGCAGCCGAATGCAGTTTGGATGCGGTTTGGATGCAACCCGCTGCGAAAAAAACCAAAAAAATGTCAAAGCCCAGCCGACAGCGGCACGATCTCGGCCCCGCCCTGCATCAGCGGCCGCACCAGAATCTGGTACCCATCCGCATCAAAGCCTGCGGCCTGCCGGGTGAAACCCAGCGCCTCGGCCGGTGTGGCGGCGCTGCCCAGGTAGCACCAGTTGTTCACCACATGCACCTGGCTGAAATCGCCCGTGCGCTCGACCAGCCCCACCGCGCCCGGGTAAGGCCAGCAGACCACCTGCACCTGGCGCAGTGCGCCCAGCAGGCGATCGTCATGGGCCTCGGGTGTTTCATCACCCCGGCACACGCCGGCGCACTGCCTGAGCGCAGCCCTGAAGCAGCCCCGGCCTGGCGCCAGCTTCTCCAGCCCCAGACGGGCGTAGCAAAGCCGATGCTCGTCGGCCACCTGGCGCAGGCGCTCGATGGCAGCGTGGCGGCTGGCAAACAAACCGAACAGATCAGGGGCCTGGGCAAAGTCCACGTCTTTTGAATAGACCAGTTGCAGCTGCTCGCCCTGCCTCTGCCAGGCGCACAGCTGCCGGTTGCGCCGCAGCTTCTGGTTGAGCAAGGGGTGCAGGGTCTTGATCATCTGCGCCTCCAGCAACTGGGCCCCGATGTCGCCAGCCGTGCAAATGTGGCTGATGCGCCGGGTCTGGCGCAGCAAGCGGTCTTCGTCGGGGTTGCGCAGGTGCGAGAGCACCCGCTGGCGCAGGTTGACGCTTTTGCCGATGTACAGCGGCATGGCCGGGTCATCGCCATGGAACACATACACCCCGGGTGCTGCAGGCAGGTCACCCAGCGCCGCCTTCAGGTGGGCGGGGTAGACGAAATCGGCCGTGGGGGCAAAGTCGGCTCGGCGGCGGCGGGGGAGTTGCATAGCGCCGTATTTTCCATCGGCCCGTGACTGGCCTCAGGACATAACCAAAGCCGTTTCAAGGCAATTCCCGCGACCAGAAGAATCCCCCCTCACCTATCCCACCATTTGCCCAAGCAACTGCCGAACGCCCGCCTGCACGCTGTCGATCAAAGGCAGGCCACAGCCCGGCTGCAACTGCGCCGCCATGCCGGCCAGGCCCGCACCCCCGATGATCAGCGCGTCGGGTGCCCAGCGTGCCTGGGCCTCTTGGCAGGCCCGGGCCAGCACGCGCAGGGCACCATCCGGGTCGGCGGCCATCTCGGCGCCGCTGGGGGCCACCGTCCACACCCCGGCCAACTGCGGCGCAAAGCCCAGTTGCAGCGCCAGGCGTTGCAGCATGGGGCCCCAGCGCTCGCCCCCTGTGACCACGGCAAAGCGCCCCAGGCGGGCCGCATCGGTGAAGGCGGCCTCGGCCAGGCCGGTGACAGGCACGGGGCTGCACTCCCGGAGGGCCCACAGGCCCGGGTCGCCAAAGCAGCCGATCAGCAGGCCGTCGGGGGGCGCAGCGGCGCGCTCCTGCTCGGCGCCCCAGGCATCCAGCACCGCGTGGCCGGCCACCTGGTAGCTGACCTCGTCGGCGATGTAGGGCGCGCCGAAGCGCGCGGTCACGGTGTGTGCCACGACCGGCGCCGCAAGCTCATTCAGCGCCAGGGCGATGTGTTGCTGCAGCAGCGCGCTGACTGATTCAGAGGTGTTGGGGTTGATGACCAGAAGGCGTTTTGTCGGCATCGCGGGCTTCACCGGCTTGATTGGCCTCACCCGGCGCTGCCCAGCAGGGCCACCAGATCGGGCGCGGCGGCCTCCGCCGGGCCGAAGTGCAGCTGCGTCTCGAGCCGGGCCAGGTGGTCGCGCATGCGGCGGGCCGCCTCGACCGGGTCGCGCAGGCGGATGGCATCGATCAGGGCGCGGTGTTCGCGGCAGCCGCAGGCCGTGGCCTCTTCACGCTCGGCAGCGTGGTGGGCGCTGTAGGTCATGAGGATCAACGAGGTGCGCGACACCAGCTCGCGCAGGATGCGGCCCAGGGTCTGGTGGCCCGAACCTTCGGCAATGCGCAGGTGAAAGTCGCCGGACAGGCGGATGGCGCGGCGCATGTCGCCTTGCGCGCGCGCGGCCTCTTCCTGCTCGATGCTGTCGCGCAGCTGCTGCACCTCACCCACGCTGGCGCGCTGGATGAACAGCTCCACCAGCATGGGCTCGATCAGCCGGCGCGCCCCGAACACCTCGCGGGCCTCCTGCTCGGTGGGCTGGGCGATGGTGGCGCCCCGGTTGGGGGTGAGCGTGACGATCTGCTCATTGGCCAGGCGCACCAGCACCGGCCGGATGCGTGTACGCGACACGCCGAAGGCGGTGGCCAGCTTGTCTTCGACCAGCTTGGTGCCGGGCGGCAGGTGGTGGTCCAGCACCGCCGACACGATGCGGTCGTACATCTCGCTGTCGCTCAAGGCTTGCACAGGGGTTTCGGCAGTCGATGTCATCGAAGCTCCTTGCGGCGGCGCCGCTTCATCCAGGCTGCGGCGGCCACGGCCAGGCCCATCACGGCAAACGACACCACGGTGGTGACAGTGCCCAGGGCATAGATGGCCGGGGTGGTGACGGTGGCGGTCAGGCCCTGCAGCTCCAGCGGCAGGGTGTTCACATCGCCGATGGCCTGCGAGGTGCGGGCGATCTCGTCCCAGCTCAGCGTGAAGCCGAACATGCCCACACCTACCACCGAGGGCCCGATCAGGGGCAGCACCACGTGGCGGAAGGTTTGCCACGGCGTGGCGCCCAGGTCGCGGGCCGCCTCTTCATAGGCTGGGTTGAAGCGGTTGAACACCGCAAACATGATCAGCAGGCCGAAGGGCAGTGTCCAGGTGAGGTGCGCGCCCAGCGCCGAGCTCATCAGGCCCAGCGAGCTGCCGTAGCCCTCGAGCAGCGCGTCGGCACCACACCAGGCGAGCAAGGCCTTGAGGCCGTCGTCCAGCAGGCGAAACTGCAGCCCGATGCCCAGCGACACCACGATGGAGGGCATGATCAGGCTGGCCACGGTGACAAAGAACAGCACCTGACCACCGCGCAGCCGCTTGCGAAAGGCCAGGCCGGCCAGCACCGACAGCAGCACGGTCAGGACCATCACCATGGCCCCCAGCCCGAGCGATCGCATAAATGCGGCGCCGATGTCGACCGTGCCCAGGCCCTGGGCCAGCTGCGCAAACCAGTGCAACGAGACCCCGCGCAGCGGAAAGGTCAGGCCGCCTTCGGGGCCCTGGAAGCTCAACACCACGATGGTCAGCATGGGGCCGTACAGAAAGGCCACGAACAGGGCAAACACCAGCGCCAGCGGCCAGAAGCCGGGGGCATGTCGACGGGTCATGGAACGGGGCATGGAACGGGACATGGGGGACCTCTCACAACTCGCGGCGGATGTCGACCAGGCGCGTGAGGCCCCAGATGATCATCAACACCACCGCCAGCAAAATCACGGCATTGGCCGCCGCCAGGGGAAACTGCAGGTACGAGGTCTGGACCTGGATGATCTTGCCCACCGAGGCGATCTGCTGCCCCCCCATCACGCCGATGGTGACGAAGTCGCCCATGACGATGGTGATCACAAAGATCGAGCCGATCAGCACCCCGGTGCGCGACAGGGGCACGATCACATGCCACAGCGTCTGCCAGGCCGAGGCGCCGGCATCGCTGGCGGCCTCCAGCAGGCTGCGGTCGATGCGCATCATGCTGTTGAAGATGGGCACGATCATGAACAGCGTGTACAGGTGCACAAAGGCCAGCACCACCGAAAAATCAGAATACAGCAGCCAGTCGAGCGGCGCCTGGGTCAGGCCCAGGCCCTGCAGGGTCTGGTTGACCAGGCCGTTGCGGCCCAGCAGCGGCACCCACGAGATCATGCGGATCACGTTCGAGGTCCAGAACGGCACCGTGCACAGCACGAACAGGCCAGTCTGTACGCCCGCCGAAGGCACGTGGAAGGCCAGAAAATACGCCACCGCAAAACCCAGCAGCAAGGTGATGCCCCACACCAGCACGCAGAACTTGAGCGTGGACAGGTAGGTGCTCAGGGTGACGCACAGGTCGCCCTGGTCGGTGCGCTGGCTGCAGCCCTCAAAAATGGCCGCGTAGTTGTGCAGCGTGAAGCCGGGGATCAGCTCGTACTCGTTGAAGTGCCAGAAGCTGACCATCAACACCAGCAACAGCGGCAGCACAAAGAACAGCGCGAACACCGCGCTGAACGGGGCCGCCTGCCACCAGGCAGGCAGCCCGCGCGCCACGGCGCCGGCCGGCGCCTGGGAGGGGGCTACAACCGTGCTCATCGGATCAGGCCGCGACAAACTCGTTCCACTTGCGCACCATGTACTCGTTCTCGTCCATGACCGCGTTCCAGCAGGCGATGCCGCCCATGCGCTGCTCGTAGCTGCCGCCATCGCGCACGCTGCCCGCCTTGGCGATCACCTCGCCATGGGGGTTCTTGATGTCCTGGGCGGCGGCCTTGCCTTCCATCCAGTAGGCCCACTCGTAGGCTTCCATCTTGGCCTTGGCGGTTTCGAGCACCGCGCTGTAGTAGCCCTGGCGGTTCAGGTAGGCACCGGCCCAGCCGTCGAGGAACCAGTTGATGAACTCATAGGCGGCATCGAGCTTGGCGCCCGACAGCGTGGCCGGCAGACCAAAGCCCGAGGCCCAGGCGCGGTAGCCCTCCTTGAGCGGCTGGAACACGCAGTCGATGCCCTTGCCACGCACGGCCGTCACGGCCGGCGACCACATCGACTGGATCACCACCTCGCCCGAGGCCATCAGGTTGACCGACTCGTTGAAATCCTTCCACAAGGCGCGGAACTGCCCGGCCTTCTTGGCCTCGATCAGGGTCTTGATCGTGAGGTCGATCTCGGCCTTGGTCATGTTGCCCTTGTCGGCGTACTTGTGGATGCCCTTGGCCTCGACCACCATGGCCGCGTCCATGATGCCGATGGAGGGGATGTTGAGAATCGCGGCCTTGCCCTTGAACTCGGGATTCAGCAACTCGGCCCACGAGCTGATCGGGCGCTTGATCAGGTCGGGGCGGATGCCCAGCGTGTCGGCGTTGTAGGTGGTGGGGATCAGCGACATCCACTCGGTGGGCGCCTTGGCAAACACCTTGCTCTTTTCGCCCTCCAGAAAGATCACCTTCTTGGGCGCGGTGCCCTGGTCGCCCACCAGCTTGCCGGCCACGGCGCCGGTGGTGAACAGCGAGGTGATCTTGTCGGCGTTCTTCACGCGCTTGGTGCTGATGCCCTTGAGGTTGCCGGTGGGCACGATCTTCTTGAGCGAAAAGTACTCGGTGTCGATCAGATCGAAGCTGTTGGGGGCGGTGACGGCGCGCTTGGTCACGTCATCGGTGGTCACCGCCACGTACTGCAGGGTGATGCCGGTGTCGGCCTTGAACTTCTCGGCAATCGCCTTGTCCTGGTTGACCGCCGTGCCCAGGTAGCGCAACACAGGCTTCTCCTGGGCGTGCACAGCCGGGAACACGCCCGCGGCCAGGATGCCTGCCGTGCCCTTGAGCAGGGATCGGCGTTGCACAGCGGTCTCAGACAGATCGGTCTTGGGCACATCAGCCTTGGGGGAGAACTGGGAATCAGACATGGTCAAAGCTCCAGAAGTTGAGTGGAAACACGTGAAAGAAAGCGGCTTGGCGCGGGGAACGACAGAAATCGGTTGGGCCGGGCTCAGGCCGCCAGGGCATGGGCCTGCTGGGGCTGCCACCACAGGCTCACGGCCTGGCCCAGTTGCACGGGGTGCTCGGCAAAGCGGGCCTCGGGCACCATCACGGTGAGGCCGGTGGCGCCCTGCTGATCGACCGCCTCCACCCCCAGCAGCACATGGGTGCCCTGGTATTCGACGTCGGTCACCCGGCCCCCCAGGCTGGGGCAGGCCTCGGCCGGGGTGCCAAGCTGCAGGTGGTCGTTGCGCACCGCCGTCAGGCCCTGCGGCAGGCGCAGCACGTTGTGCCCGCCCATGAAGCGCGCCACAAACTCATTGACCGGGCGGTTGTAGATCTCATGCGGCGAGCCCACCTGCTCGATCACGCCGTGGTTCATCACCACCATGGTGTCGGCCAGGGCCATGGCTTCTTCCTGCGAGTGGGTGACGTGGATGAACGTCAGGCCCAGCTCCTGCTGCCAGCGACGCAGCTCGGCCCGCATCTGGATGCGCAAAAAGGGGTCCAGCGCCGACAAGGGCTCGTCAAGCAACAAGACCTTGGGGTGGTTCATCAGCGCCCGCGCCAGCGCCACGCGCTGCTGCTGGCCGCCCGACAGCTCGCCCGGCAGCCGCTGCGCCAGGTGGCCCATGGCCACGCGCTCCAGCAGGGCCTGGGCCTGCTGCTGCCGCTCGGCCCGGGCCACGCCTTTCATCTTGAGGCTGAAGGCCACGTTGTCGAGCGCCGTCAGGTGCGGAAACAGCGCAAAGCTCTGGAACATCATGGCCGTGCCCCGCGCCGCCGCCGGCAGATCGGTGATGTTGCGCGAGCCCATCAGGATGTCGCCGCTGCTGACCGACTCGTGGCCCGCCATCATGCGCAAGGTGGTGCTCTTGCCGCAGCCCGAAGGGCCCAGCAGACAGCAGTAACTGCCCTCGGCAATGCGCAGATCGATGGCATTCACCGCCACACTGCCGCCGTCGTAGCGCTTGGTCAGTGCAATCAGTTCGATGCCGGCAGCCTGCGAGGCCACCGGGCCGGAAGAGGTCTTTGATGCGTCCATGCTGCAGATGGAGCACAGTCCGTGCCAGCTTTGTACACAATCTTTTTTGGAGATTGCACACAATTTTCACCAGAAGCGTGCGCAGAGGTCAGCTATGGAAAGTCGCTGCGTCACAAGATGGTGCTTGCAAAGCACCACAAGGAGGCTCCCGCAGGGTGCGGGCCCATCTCCACGAACTTGAGTTGCTCACCCAACCAGGGCAGCCCAGGCGGCGTCTGCGGATCGGTGCAGGGCTTGCCACTCAGCGGGGCGTGCCCGTATTGAATACGCAGCCCGACCTACAGCAGGCCCTGTGGCATCGCACCATGTGTGCAATTGGAACTCCGCCCTGATCCCTATTTAATTTTCATTTTTTCTGTATCAGCCAGCCAACAATTGGTATTTATGCGACCAATCGCAACAAAACCCAGCCGTTGATTTTATCGGTCTCTAAAATCGAATCACACCAGATGACCCTCAACGGACGCCCCCTTAGCAGGTCTGTACATTTTAAAACCCGATGCAAAGTGCATTTAAAAAAAGAAACCCTTCAATTATTGGGAAAGCTGCGTTCTTGGGCCAGATCTCATGACCGCATGGTCTTGTTGGGTCTGTTGAGTTCTATCCCATCATGGCCGCCCATGGCCATGGCGGGCTTGCTTCTAGCGCTTGCAAACTACCGACTCTGGAATAAAACAAACTTCATCCCAACGAAATCGGGACCATTCGGGCAGCGTTGCTTTTATCTATCCTGTATCTCCTGGCTTCCATCTTCATCACGGTCTTCCTCGCGCACGCTCTTCGCAATCTCTTATCTGATGGACGTTCGATCGCATCCGAGATATGGCAGAGTCTAATGAGCATGATTCAGTCTCTTGCTGACGCTTTTACCCCAGAAAATGCAGGCATATTCAGCGTATGACGCCACCAGATCAACCCACCCCTCCTGTCCGCCCACATTCGAAACCTCTGGATCACAAACACTGCTTTTCGTGCGGCCTGCTGATGCACGACTCGGTACTGATGTGCCCTCATTGCAGTGCAGAGCAACCTTTGCTGCCAACAAAACAGGCTATTGGCCCCCTTAATCTACAAAAAAATAACGGTATTGCATCACCACTCAAAAATCAGGTTTATTGCCATGGCTGTGGGCGTCAAATTCATTCACAAGCCTTGAGCTGCCCGCAATGTGGTGCGCCTCAACGGACGGGTTCAGGTGCATTCAACCATAACAACAACCACAAAGACCGTGTCACCGCCGCACTCCTGGCTTTCTTTTTGGGTGCGCTTGGCGGACATAAATTCTATCTAGGAAGCCCTGTCGCCGGAGTTTTCTATGTGCTGTTTTTTTGGACCTTCATCCCATCGATCATCGGATGCATCGAGGCTGTTGTTTACCTGTCCATGTCCAACGAAGAATTTTCGAAGCGATACGATTAATTCACTGAAAGGGAGTCATCATGAGCTTGGTATTTTGCAGAGCCTGCGGCAAAGAAATCCATGAGTCCGCACCAGCTTGCCCCAACTGTGGCGCCCCCAACGCCACCTCTGAAGTCGTTATCCCCGAAGGGGTCAAGGGTTGGTCTTGGGGTGCATTTCTCTGGAATTGGATCTGGGCCATTGGAAACCGGACATGGATCGGCGTTTGGTCTCTTGTGCCATTTTTTGGATTTTTCATGGCCATCGTACTCGGATTCAAAGGGCGAGAATGGGCCTGGAAAAACAAGCACTGGGACAGCCTGGAGCATTTCAACCGAGTTCAACGCAGATGGTCACTCTGGGGAATTATCTTGACCTTGGTTAGCAGCATCATTTTCATTGCGATCATCTTTGCGAGCCCAGACTAAAGTCTGAGTCCTTGGCAACAACATCAGGCGTCATCGCACTGTGGGCCGCCACAGTCGGAGCGCCAGATATTTACTTTGCACGGTCGTCAAGGGCACAAAGCTGTTGGGCTCATAGACAAACAACACCGCCTGGCGGCTGGCACGCTGGCTTTGCACCATCATGTCGCCATCCCACAGGTAGTGGGTGCTGCCAAAGGCGTCGGTCTTGCTGATGCGTCGGCCCAGGGCCGTCGTAGCGGTAATGGGTGATTTGGGTGACGCCGTGGCGTCTGACCTGGGCACGGGCCAGTTGGTGGGAGGCGTCCCAGCTCAGTTGGGTGTCGCTGTGTTGCTGGCGGCTTTGGTTGCCCTGGATGCGGCGCGTCAGGTTTCCATGCGGGTCGTATTCAAAATGCAGTTCTTGGTAAAAGCGCAGTCGGTTATCGGGCACCCACTGGTGGGGGCGGGATGGCGGCTGAGATGTTGTGGTCTCGTCTGGCGCGGTCCTTAGTCACCAGACCTATCGCAAAAATCTTTAGACGCGTTCCTGAGAATAGCTGACAGAGGACTGCAAAACCTCAGCCTCCACAACTGGACTCAGTCTTGAACGTCGTTTATTAATTCAATAAACGCCACCACCTTTAACGGCATTAATTTTCCTAAGTGGCATTTCTGATCAACCACTTGATTTGAACAATGAATGTCTGCATGGCCGGAAGTTCACCATGAAAACCGGGGGAAATTTATCCCTTAGCCGAAACCCGTCCACTGCCCGGCCTCATGGCGAGATTGAGGGCACATGTTTGAGAGGGTTTTCGGCTTAAACTTGCTCTTCGCATGGCATTAAATCAACAACAAACATCCATAGAGAATTTTCCACATCATTATGACAATTCAAGCCCAATGCCTTCACTTCATCCAAGAATTTAACCAAAACCCTCTCCCCTCTTACGTGCCGACTCATTCCACCCTCCCTTTCATTCATTAAAATTATTCCTTTTTTTCCTATTAACTTCCAATAATTATCTGCATCTCCCGTATTCACTGGGGCGGTCGTTAATCCCAAAAATGATTGAACTATTACTTGAGAATTTTTATGCAAATATTTAATCGACTTCTTCACAATGATACTCACTCTTTTACAGGATAGGTTGGAGTATGCGTACCGTCTGGATGCTGTACATCCCAGTGCGGGGCATGTGTTCCGTTATGGTCGGTTGGTTCCCAGACATCACCTTTTTTATCAACATATCCTTTGCATTTACATTTCGAATGATATTTGTAATGCCCACTGCCTTGAGTTGGCTGAAATTTTCCACCGGTACTGGCAGGTGTCGGCCTTCCTGGAAGAGGAGGAGGAAGATACGCCAACCCCATCGGGTCAACAAACTTAACCGGATTAGGCGAGTACTGATAATTATTAATACCACCCTTGAGTCCTATCGGATCTTGAGAAATGAAGCGCCCACCACCGGAATCATAGTAGCGGTGACGGTTGTAATGCAGCCCCGTCTCTTGGTCAAACTGCTGCCCCTGGAACCGAAACGGTTGCTCCAACACTAGCGGGGGCGCGGGCCTCTGGGTTTGCTCCCAGCCAACA
>Ga0208269_100729_pt1 | contig 11354 bp, 1 predicted proteins | sample LakWasMe88_LOW11_2_FD_183912 | JGI IMG/M metagenome (GOLD analysis project Ga0208269, IMG submission 183912) | Freshwater sediment methanotrophic microbial communities from Lake Washington under simulated oxygen tension - Sediment Metagenome... | ecosystem: Environmental > Aquatic > Freshwater >...
GCACCGTGACCCTGCCCATAGGAGGCTTGGATGCCAATCAAAGCACGGCCCTGAGCCTCAGTGTGACCCCCCTGGCCGCCGCCTCAGGGGCGTCCACCACCCACCGGGCTGCAGTGGATCCCTCGGGCAACAACGCGGCGCAAACGCCCAGCACCTGCACGGGCACAGACTCACCCAACGCTGGCTGCGCCGTGGCGTCAGCCATCACCGTGGGCACTGGGGTGTCGCTCCAACTGTCCAAGTCGAATCCTCCGTCGCTCGTCACAGGCACGGCGGCCGGCTATGGCCTGGTGATCAGCAACGTCGGCACCGGCCCCACGGGAACCAGCCTGGTGCTGTACGACCAATTGCCTGCCAATTTTGTCTACACCAGCGTCAGCAACGCCACACCCACGGGCGGCACGGCGTTCAGCGCGTACAGCTGTGCCAACTACTCGGGCAGCCTGGCCGCTGGCTGGCTGGTGCGCTGTACCTTGACCTTGCCCACGGGGGGATTGGCCGCGGGCAGCAGCGCGGGCATCACCTTCAATGCCACGCCCCAGGCAGCCGCCAGTGGCGTCAGTTCGGCCAACCTGGCCTCGATCGATCCGACGGGGGCCAATGCGGTGCAAGCACCGTCGAGCTGCACCGGCAACGGCACGCCCAGCCAGGGTTGCGCCGTGGCGCCGGCCCTGGTGCCCAATGGGGCGGCGGCAGCGCAGTCCCGGGTGACCATCGGGCCCGCAGGGCCCTTGGCGGCTGATGGGGCCGCGGCTTACACGATCACCGCCACGGCCTACAACGGCTCAGGGGCGCTGGTCAGCGCGCAGGCCACCACCTTCAGCTTCAGCGCGCCTGGAGCGGGGGCCGCACTCAGTGCCAGCAGTTGCACCACCGCCACCTCGGGGGGCAGCGCGGGGTCTTGTTCGGTGACGCTCACGGCGACCACGCCGGGCAGCTATTCCGTCACGGCCTCGCTGGGCGGCAGCAATGTGGGTGGGACCAACCCGGTGGTGGGGGCCTTCACGGCGGGCACCGTCACCGCAGGTAGCTCGAAGGTGGTGATCAGCAATGGCCCCAAGCTGGCCAACGGATCGGATGCCTACACGATCACGGTCAGCGCCTACGACGCCAATGGCAACCTGAACACCACTGCCGCCAGCACCTTCAGCTTCAGCGCGCCCGGCACCGGTGCTGCACTGAGCGCCAGCACCTGCACCACGGCCACCACGGGGGGCAGCGCGGGCACCTGCTCGGTGACCTTGACGGCCACCATCGCGGGCAGCTACGCGGTCACGGCCACCTTGGGTGGCACCAACGTGGGCGGCACCAACCCGGTGACGGGCGTGTTTGTGGCCGGTGTGGCCACCGCGGGCAGTTCGACCGTGGCGATCAGCCAAGGGCCCAAAGTGGCCAATGGCAGCGATGCCTACACGATCATGGTCACGGCCAAGGACGCCAATGGCAACCTGAACACCAGCACAGCCACCATCTTCAGCTTCAGTGCGCCCGGTACCGGTGCCGCGCTGAGTGCCAGCACCTGCACGACGGCCACCACGGGAGGTAGCGCGGGCACCTGCACGGTCACTTTGACAGCGACGACGGCGGGAAGCTACTCGGTCACCGCAACCCTTGGCGGTGCCAACGTCGGTGGTACCAACCCCGTGGTGGGCACTTTCACAGCAGGCACTGTCACGGCAGGCGGCTCGCGCGTGGCCATCAGCAGCGGCCCCAAGATCGCCAATGGCGCCGATGCCTATACGATCACCGTGACGGCCAATGATGCCAACGGCAACCTGAACGGCAGTGCTGCCACGATCTTCAACTTCAGCGCGCCGAGCACCGGTGCGGCGCTCAGCGCCACCACCTGCACGACGGCCACCGCAGGTGGTGCGGCAGGTACTTGCTCGGTCACATTGACGGCAACGACTGCAGGCAGCTACTCGGTCACGGCCTCCTTGGGGGGGGGCAACGTGGGCGGGACCAATCCAGTGGTGGGTACCTTCACGGCAGGCCCTGTCACGGCCGGTGGATCGCGCCTCGCGATCAGCAGCGGGCCTAAAACCGCCAATGGCGTAGACGCGTACACCCTGACCGTCAGCGCCCTGGACGCTAACGGCAACCTGAACACGGGCAGCGTCAGCACCTTCAGTTTCAGCGCGCCCGGCGCGGGGGCCAGCCTGAGCGCCAGCACTTGCAGCACCATGGCGGGCGTGTGCTCGGTCACGCTGAGTGCCACAGTGGCGGGCACCTATGCCGTCACCGCCAGCCTGGGCGGCACGGCAGTGGGCGGGACCAACCCGGTGCAGGCCCGCTTTGAGCCCGGTGAACCGGTGGCGAGTGCCTCGCGGGTCAGCATCAGCGCGGGCCCCAAGCTGGCCGATGGCGTCGACAGCTACACGATCACGGCCAGTGCCTACGACCCCCAGGGCAACCTGGGCAACACCACGGCGACCACCTTCAACTTCAGCCCCGCGCCCGCCGGATCCAGCCTGAGTGCCAACAGCTGTGTCAGCGCCGCCAGCGGCCCCACGGCGGGCACCTGCTCGGTCACGCTGACGGCCACGGTGGCGGGCAGCTACGCCATCACGGCCAGCCTGGGCGGCACGGCAGTGGGGAGCACCAACCCGGTCACGGGGGTCTTCACGGCAGGCACTGCCACGGCAGCCAGCTCACGGGTGGTGATCAGTGCCGGGCCCAAAACGGCCAATGGGGTGGACGCCTACACCCTGACCGCCAGTGCGTTGGATGCCAATGGCAACCTCAGCAGCGCAAGCAACACCTTCACCTTCAGTGCCCCGGCTGCCGGGGCCAGCCTGAGCGCCAGCACTTGCAGCACCACGGCGGGCGTGTGCTCGGTCACGCTGAGTGCCACGGTGGCGGGCACGTATGCCATCACGGCCAGCCTGGGCGGCACCGCAGTGGGCGGCACCAACCCGGTCAGCGGGGTGTTTGTGGCGGGGCTGCCCACGGCGGCCAACTCCCGGGTGGTGATCAGTGCCGGGCCCAAGACCGCCAATGGCAGCGACAGCTACACCCTGACCGCCACCGCCCTGGATGCCAATGGCAACCTCAGCAGCACTGGCAGCAGCACCTTCACCTTCAGCAGCCCCGGCACGGGGGCGGCTCTCAGCGCCAGCAGTTGCAGCACCACGGCGGGCACCTGCTCGGTCACGCTGACGGCCACGGTGGCCGGCAGCTATGCCATCACGGCCAGCCTGGGCGGCACCGCAGTGGGCGGCACCAACCCGGTCACGGGCGTGTTTGTGGCCGGCGCGGCCACCGCAACGACCTCGCGCGTCAGCCTCAGCAGCGGGCCTTTGCCGGCCAATGGCAGCACGGCTTACACGCTGAGCGTGACGGCCTATGACGCCCAAGGCAACCTGGCCACGGGCAGCAGCACCTTCACCTTCAGCAGCCCCGGCGCAGGGGCGGCTCTCAGCGCCAGCAGTTGCAGCACCACGGCGGGCACCTGCTCGGTCACCCTGACGGCCACGGTGGCCGGCAGCTACGCCATCACGGCCAGCCTGGGCGGCACGGCCCTGGGCGGCAGCAACCCGGTCAACGCGGTGTTTGTGGCCGGTGTGCCCGTGGCCAGCGCCTCGCTCCTGGCCATTGACCTGGGGCCCAAGACGGCCAATGGCAGTGACAGCTACACCCTCACCATCACGGCCAACGATGCCCAGGGCAACCTGAGTGCCGGTAGCGCCACGACCTTCAGCTTTGACACCCCGCAGCCCGCCTCTGGGGCGCTTTTGAGCGCGGGCACATGCACGACGGCCACCAGCGGCCCTGATGCGGGCCGTTGCAGCCTGAGCTTGAAGGCCACCACGGCCGGCAGTTACAGCGTGCAGGCTCGGCTGGATGGCCGTTTGATCGGGGGCAGCAACCCGGCCACGGCCGTCTTTGTGGCCGGCAGCCCCAGTGCAGCGGCGTCTCGGCTGGACATCAGTGCCGGCCCCCGAGTGGCCAATGGCCTGGACAGCTATACCCTGACCGTCAGTGCGCTGGATGCGAATGGCAACCTCAGCACCGCCGGCACCAGCACCTTCACCTTCAGTGCACCGTCGGCGGGGGCCAGCCTGAGTGCCAGCAGTTGCAGCACCACGGCGGGCACCTGTTCGGTGACCCTGAGCGCCACGGTGGCCGGCAGTTATGCCATCACGGCCAGCCTGGGTGGAACCCCTCTGGGGGGCGGCAACCCGGCGACCGGGGTGTTTGTTGCAGGGACGCCCACGGCCGCCAGCGCACGGGTGGCCCTCAGTGCGGGCCCGAAGCTGGCCGATGGGGTCGATGCCTACACCCTGACCGCCAGTGCTCTGGATGCCAATGGCAACCTCAACGGCGCCAGTGCCATCACGGTGAGTTTCAGTGCCCCAGGGGCCGGGGCGAGTCTGAGTGCAGGCAGTTGCACCACGGCCACCAGTGGCGCTGCAGCCGGCACCTGCACGGTGAGCCTCACCGCCACGACTGCGGGCAGCTACCCCGTCACGGCCAGCCTCGGCGGCACCCCCCTGGGGGGCAGCAACCCGGTCACAGCCGTGTTTGTGCCCGGCCCGGTGTCGGCCGCGGGGTCGCTCCTGAGCATGGACCCGCCCGGGCCCCTGACGGCCGATGGGGTGGCTGTCTACACCCTCACGGTGCGGGCGCAAGATGCCCGGGGCAACCTCAACAGCAGTGCCGCCGTCACTTTCGCATTCAGTGATCCGGGCGCGGGTGCCGTGCTCAGTGCCAGCACTTGCAGCACGGCCACCACGGGCGCCGCGGCAGGGTCGTGCTCGGTGAGCTTGCGCGCCACGCTGGCCGGCGTCTACAGCGTGAGTGCCAGCCTGGGCGGCACCGCGGTGGGCGGTGTCAACCCAGTCAGCGCTCGCTTTATCGCCGGTGAGGCCGTGGCCGCCACGGCCCGAGCCAGCATCGACGCCGGCCCCAAGCTGGCCAACGGCAGCGATGTCTACACCCTCACGGCCAGCGCCACCGATGCCTTTGGCAACCTGGACAGCAGCCAGCCCTATACCTTCAGTTTCAGCCCGCCAGGGGCCGGGGGCGCCCTGAGCGCAGCCACCTGTACCACCGCCACCAGCGGGGCGGCGGCGGGGACCTGCTCGGTCAGTTTGAGTTCGACGGTGGCGGGGGCTCAAAGCATCCGGGTGAGCCTGGGCGGCCAGGCCCTGGGGGGCACCAACCCCTTGGTGGGCACGTTTGTGGCAGGACCTGTGACACCCGCCAGCGCACGCGTCAGCCTGAGCAGCGGCCCGCGCACCGCCAACGGCAGCGACGCTTATACCCTCACGGCCCTGGCGCTGGATGCCAACGGCAACCTCAACACCGGCGCCAGCCTCAGCTTCAGCTTCAGCAACCCGGGCGCGGGCGCCAGCCTGAGTGCCAGCAGCTGCACCACCAGCGCCGGCACTTGTTCGGTCACGCTCACGGCCACGGTGGCTGCCAGCTACAACATCACGGCCAGCCTGGGGGGCACCGCGGTGGGGGGGACCAATCCGCTCACGGCCTTGTTCGTGCCGGGCCCGGTGGCTGCCGCCAGTTCGACCCTGGCCATCGACGCCGGCCCCAAGACGGCCAACGGCAGCGACGCCTACACCCTGACCGTGAGCGCCCGCGATGCCCAGGGCAACCCGGTGAGCACGGGCAGCCAAACCTTCAGTTTCAGCGTGAGCGGCAGTGGGGCCAGCCTGAGCGCCAGCAGTTGCAGCAGCAGTGGCGGCCAGTGCAGTGTCACGCTGCGTGCCACCGTGGCAGGCAGCTACAGCGTCACGGCCAGCCTGGCGGGCACGGCGCTGGGGGTTGGCAACCCGGCACAGGCCGTGTTTGGGGCCGGCCCCGCCACGCCGGGCAGCTCGCGCATCACCATCACCCCCGATGGCCCCAAAGCGGCCAACGGACTCGACTCCTATGGCATCACGGTCAGTGCCCTGGATGCCCAGGGCAACCTGGTGACGGGCACGGCCACGACCTTCACCTTCAGCAACCCAGGCCCGGGTGCCGCGCTCAGTGCCAGCACTTGCACCACCTTGGTGGGGAGCTGCCAGATCCAGATCACGGCCACCGTGGTTGGCTCCTACCTGGTGGGGGCCAGCCTGGGGGGCACGCCGGTCGACAGTGGGCATCAGGTGAGTGCCAGCTTCCAGGCGGGGGCCGTGACGGCAGGGGTTTCCAAGGCCTTGATCAGCGCCGGGCCCAAAATTGCCAATGGGCTGGATGCCTACACCGTGAGCGCCGAAGCCTATGACGCGCTGGGCAACCGGGTCACGCTGAACCCCGTCAGCTTCACCTTTACGTTGGATGGGGCGCCCAATGCCGCCACCCTGGGCGCGGCCAGTTGCGTGACCCCCACCACCGGGCCCGAAGCCGGTCGTTGTGGGGTGAGCCTGGTCGCCACCCGTGCCGATTCGTACCTGGTGCACGTGCGGCTGGACGGCGAAGGCCTGGGCAACCCGGTGGCGCACAGCCCGGTCACGGGGGTGTTTGTGGCCGACAGCCCCAGCGCAGGGGCGTCCCGGGTCAGCATCAGTGCGGGGCCCAAAACCGCCAATGGCAGTGACGCCTACACCATCACCGCCACCGCTTACGACAGCCAGGGCAACCTGAACAGCGCCAGTGCCACCGGTTTCAATTTCAGTGCCCCAGGCGCGGGGGCCAGCCTGAGTGCCAGCAGTTGCAGCACCACGGCGGGCGTGTGCTCGGTCACGCTGACGGCCACGGTGGCGGGCACGTATGCCGTCACGGCCAGCACAGGCGGGGTGCCGGTGGGCGGCAGCAACCCGGTCAGCGGGGTGTTCGTAGCGGGGCTGCCCACGGCCGCCAACTCACGGGTGGCGATCAGCACGGGCCCCAAGCTGGCCAATGGGGTGGACAGCTACACCCTCACGGCCACGGCCTACGATGCCCAGGGCAACCTCAACACGGGCAGCGCCACCGTTTTCAATTTCAGTGCCCCAGGCGCGGGGGCCAGCCTGAGCGCCAGCACTTGCAGCACCACGGCGGGCGTGTGCTCGGTCACGTTGACGGCCACGGTGGCGGGCACGTATGCCATCACGGTCAGCACGGGGGGCACAGCCCTGGGGGGCAGCAACCCGGTCAGCGCGGTGTTTGTGGCGGGCTCACCCACCGCGGCGGGCTCGCGGGTGGCCATCAGCGCGGGCCCCAAGACGGCCAATGGCAGCGATGCCTACACGATCACGGCCAGCGCCTACGATGCCCAGGGCAATCTGAACACGGGCAGCGTCAGCACCTTCAGCTTCAGCGCGCCCGGTGCGGGGGCCAGCCTGAGTGCCAGCAGTTGCAGCACCACGGCGGGCGTGTGCTCGGTCACGCTGACGGCCACGGTGGCGGGCAGCTACGCCATCACGGCCAGCCTGGGTGGCACGGCGGTGGGCGGCAGCAACCCGGTCAGTGGGCTGTTTGTGGCGGGGCTGCCCACGGCGGCCAACTCACGGGTGGCGATCACCGCGGGCCCCAAGCTGGCCAATGGGGTGGACAACTACACCATCACGGCGACCGCCTACGATGCCCAGGGCAACCTGAGCAGCTTCAACGGCACCACCTTCAGCTTCAGCATGCCGGGCACGGGCGCTGCCTTGAGCGCTGCTGATTGTGTGACCGCGCTCACGGGTGCCTCTGCGGGCAGCTGCTCGGTCACCCTGACGGCCACCGTGGCCGGCAGTTATGCCATCAGTGCCAGCCTGGGGGGCACGGCGGTGGGCGGCACCAACCCGGTCACCGGGGTCTTCACGGCGGGCGCTGCCACGGCAGCCAGCTCTCGAGTGGCCATCAGCGCGGGCCCCAAGACGGCCAATGGCAGCGATGCCTACACCCTCACGGCCAGCGCCTACGATGCCCAGGGCAATCTGAACACGGGCAGCGTCAGCACCTTCAGCTTCAGCGCGCCCGCCGCCGGGGCCAGCCTGAGCGCCAGCACTTGCAGCACCACAGCCGGCTCCTGCTCGGTCACGCTGAGTGCCACGGTGGCGGGCACGTATGCCGTCACGGCCAGCACAGGCGGGGTGCCGGTGGGCGGCAGCAACCCGGTCAGCGGGGTGTTTGTGGCGGGGCTGCCAGCAGCGGCCAACTCCAGGGTGGCGATCACCACGGGCCCCAAGCTGGCCAATGGGGTGGACAGCTACACGATCACCGTCACGGCCTACGACGCCCAGGGCAACCTGAGTAGCTTCAACGGCACCACCTTCACATTCAGCGTGCCGGGCACCGGGGCGAGCCTGAGCGCGCCCGATTGCGTGACGGCTCTCACGGGCCCTGCTGCTGGCAGCTGCTCGGTCACGCTGACGGCCACGGTGGCCGGCAGCTATGCGGTGACCGCTGACCTGGCGGGCGAACACCTGGGCGGCACCAACCCGGTCACGGGCGTGTTCGTGGCGGGTGCAGCCTCGGCGGGCAGCTCCCGGGTGGTGATCAGTGCCGGCCCCAAGACGGCCAATGGCACAGATGCCTACACCCTCACGGCCAGCGCCTACGATGCCCAGGGCAATCTGAACACGGGCAGCGTCAGCACCTTCAGCTTCAGCGCGCCCGGTGCGGGGGCCAGCCTGAGCGCCAGCAGTTGCAGCACCACGGCGGGCGTGTGCTCGGTCACGCTGACGGCCACCACAGCCGGCAGCTACAGCGTGACGGCCACGGTGGGGGGCACTTTGGTGGGTGGAACGAATCCGGTCATCGGGGTGTTTGTGGCCGGGGCCGTGGCGGCGGGCTCGGCACGCGTGAGCCTCAACGCCGGGCCCAAGGCCGCCAACGGCGTGGATGCCTACACGCTCACGGCCAGCGCCCTGGACGCCCAGGGCAATCTGAACACCAGCAGCGCGATCAGTTTCAACTTCAGCGACCCCGGTGCAGGGGCGCGTCTGAGTGCGGCCACGTGCACCACCGTGCTCACCGGCGCGGCGGCAGGCACATGTTCGGTCACGCTCACGGCCACGGCTGCCGGCAGCTACAACGTGACAGCGACACTGGACGGTACACCCGTGGGGGGCACCAACCCGGTCACGACGGTGTTCGTGGCTGCGGGCATGGACGCTGGGCAGTCGCGGGTCAGCATCACCCTGACCGGCACGACCAAGATGGCCAACGGTGTGGATTCGTACACCATCACCGCAACGGCCCATGACAGCAATGGCAACCTGAACACTTGGCAACCGCAGACTTTTGCGTTCTCCTGGCGAGAAGGGGGGGTGACCCGTTCGCTGGACACCCGGGCGTTGAAGCAGGCGGTGAGCGCCAGGTCGGCGAACCAATGGACAGCCATGAGTGCTGGCACCTGCACCACCGCCACCAGTGGTGCCCAGGCAGGCAGTTGTTCGGTCACGCTGAGGTCGACCCAGGCGGGTTGGTTCACGGTGCTGAGCCAGGTGGGGGGCGTGCCGGTGGGCAATCCCTCGGGAGGTCAGGTGGCAGCGCAGTTTGTAGCCGGGCCGGCGGTGGCGCCCAACTCGCTGATCACCATCAGCCCGGGCACCCGGCAGGCCGATGGGGTGGACACCCATACCGTGACCATCACGGCGCGAGACGCGTTCGACAACGTGCAGGCCGATGTGCCGACGCTGTTCACGTTCAGCCCGCCGGCGGGTGGGGCCAGCCTGAGCACCACCAGCTGCAGCACGGCCAACACGGGGGCGAATGCGGGCAATTGCTCGGTGACACTGAAGTCTACGCAGCCGGGCACCTACACCGTGGCCGGCAGCCTGGGGGGGCAGTCTGTGGGCAGCGGCCCGGTGCAAGGTCAGTTTGTTGCGCAGGCGGCTGTGGTCACGGCGGTACCCACGCTGAGTGAGTGGGGCTGTGTGGGGCTGGTGCTGAGTCTGGGGCTGCTGGGGGCAGCGTCAAGGGGCCGCCAGCGGCATCGGAAATCTTCGGCAAGTGCGCATCACAAGCTGCGTTGAGCACATCAAACATGCTGTCATGTTATTTCAGCCTTCTTGGCGTTTTGTCATCGCGTCGACGGGCGCCGGCTCAGCCCGGCGCCTTGGCGGTTCGCTGCGTCACCGAGACCTGGATGTTGCAGATGGCCTGGGCCAAGCAGGCTGCATGACCGCAGCCTGGATCGTGTCAGCTCTGCCTCCCCCCGTTTTTTTGTAACCTTGTGCAAGTATAAGAAGGTGCGATCAGGCTGCCGCCTGTGGATTCATGCTGCACTGCGGCGATAATTTCAAGCTGCACTGAAAGGGAAATTCGTGGATATCGTGTTGCTGGCCAAGGCGGCCATCATGGGGGTGGTAGAAGGCTTGACCGAGTTTCTGCCGATCTCGTCAACCGGCCATCTGATCCTGGCCGGAGCCCTGCTGGGCATGGACGACGACAAGGCCAAGGTGTTCGATATCGCGATCCAGACCGGCGCCATCTTCGCGGTGGTGATGGTGTACTGGCAAAAAATCCGTGACACGGTGGCTGCTTTGCCCGTGTCCATGCGGGCCCGCCTGTTTGCCTTCAACGTGCTGGTGGGCTTCTTGCCGGCGGTGGTGCTTGGGCTGCTGTTCGGCAAGTTCATCAAGACCCATCTGTTCACACCCGAGGTGGTGGCCAGCACCTTCATCCTGGGCGGGCTGGTGATTCTGTGGGCCGAGCGGCGTCCGCAAAGCGATGCCCATGTGCAGAACGTCGACAGCATGACGGCCATCGATGCCCTCAAGGTAGGCCTGGTGCAATGCCTGGCCATGGTGCCGGGCACCAGCCGCAGCGGCGCCACCATCATCGGCGGCATGCTGCTGGGCCTGAGCCGCAAGGCCGCCACCGATTTCTCGTTCTTCCTGGCCATCCCGACGCTGATCGGGGCCGGTGTGTACAGCCTCTACAAAGAGCGCGCGCTGCTGTCCATGGCCGACCTGCCCCTGTTCGGCGTGGGTCTGCTGTTCTCGTTTGTGAGTGCCTGGCTGTGCGTGCGCTGGTTGCTGCGCTACATCAGCACCCACAGCTTCGTGGTCTTTGCGTGGTACCGCATCGCCTTCGGCATCGTGGTGCTGGCGACCGCGTGGAGTGGCTTGGTGCACTGGGCCGCATGATCTGTTGGCCCCCACGGTCGTGCACTTCGTGTCACTCCCTGCCCCCCAGGGGGGCCGCAGCCCGCCTTGGGGCGGCCCGGCGGCGGGCTGACTGCTTCGTTTTGGACCTGCTGAAGCGGGGAGGGGGCCCCAGCCTGCCTTCGGACAGCCGGGCGGCGGGCTGACTTCTTCGTTTTACGTCGGCTGAATTCAGAAGGGGGCCTCATGGCTCCCAAATTTCGTGTCACTCCCACGTGCGGCCGCGAGACGCGGACGCTCTTCGCCCTGTCCAGCCCTGCGCAGGCAGGCCTGGAGCCGCAGGGCTCAGCCCCCCGAGGGGGCCGCAGGCCGCCTTGGGGCGGCCCGGCGCCG
>Ga0208269_100732_pt1 | contig 11293 bp, 9 predicted proteins | sample LakWasMe88_LOW11_2_FD_183912 | JGI IMG/M metagenome (GOLD analysis project Ga0208269, IMG submission 183912) | Freshwater sediment methanotrophic microbial communities from Lake Washington under simulated oxygen tension - Sediment Metagenome... | ecosystem: Environmental > Aquatic > Freshwater >...
ATGGCGATTGGTTTGTCGATGACGACCAAGGACACCCAATACACCTGATTAAAGCAGAAGATCGGGGTACTTACATTAAATCTCAACAGCATATCGGATATCAATTTTACCGACCGAACGATTCGCTTGAAGGCGCTTTCGTTCTGACAGACTCGGATGAAAAGCTTTTCCAAAGGACCGGAAACCTGACCGATTTTAAAATTGAACGGTTATTTCCAGTTCGCCATCATGATGGAGCGTTTACCAAAATGGTCGGCAAAGGATTGTTATCGGATGAAGTTTTCGATCGCTGTTATTTCAAAATCGCGACGAATCGATACAGTAAACTTCGGTTAAGACGACAACCTGAATTGGCCGAAAAAGGAAAGCTCCATTACGATCTGGTTCTTTATAAAACGATTACCGATGAAACCTTGGCTATTATTGACAAGACAAGTAAAGCAACTTCAGTAATATCAGAACAGCCATTAAACTTGAAAAAGATCACAACGTACAGAAACACTATTTCTGTACTTATTTCCGCCATAAGCGGCGACTTCCCTGGGGCTAAACACCATCCTTGCTTTTCAAATAAAATTGAATTTATTGATACCATAAAAAAAACTTGTGACTCATTCAATATAGAGATTGAAGAGTATTTTTATGATTTTTCTGTTATAGACGCCCCGTCAGACAATGAAGAGTTAAAAGATACTGATTTTTATGAAGAAAAATATCTTAAACTCATTGGCATTTTATTGAATTACATTTTTGGAAAACTTCAGAATACGTTTAAACATCAAGACTTTAAAAATCAAGGGGCATTACTGGACGCCATTGATAAACGATATAAGGGATATTTTGGACTTTCTAAAAGCACTCTTTCACATTTATTCCCAGAAGCGAAAAGAAGTTTAAAGGAAAGCATCTGAAAATTTCGCAATTGCATCGATTTTTTCGCAATTGCGATGAAGTAAGAAAACAAAACTGACATGATGACTCCGCATTTGAACGGAAAAGCGCGGAGGAGCGCAAACAATGTCAGTAAATACCGCAAAACCACAGCAAAAACCAAGAAACAAAATCACCTATATTCCCGCACCTCTGCCGGCCGAAGGCTTTGTTCGATTGCCCTCGGTTTTGGCTTTGCTGGGCATTTCGAAGACTACTTTTCTTGATGGCGTCAAGTCCGGGAAATACCCGGAAGGCAAGCTGTTGTCGCCCCGGTGCCGTGTCTATCCTGTCTCGGAAATACGCGCCTTGCTGGCTTCATTGGAAGAAGGGGTTTCCGCATGATCCGGTTGACAGCATCCCCCGCCAGCGTTATGCTGTTTCCGCACTCGCAAAAAACGAGTGTCGGGTTTGGTAGCCCGTTCAGTCAAGGCGCAAGAGCTATGCGCCGTAATTCGCATGGCTTTTTTTACGCCCAAAATCCGTCTTCTATGGCGGGTGGCGTGGTGGGGAGTCGCAAGGCTCGCCGGATCCTTGACCCGGTCTACCAACCTGCTACGTCATCCGCCGCCCAGAGTTTGGTAGCTCCGTGCGGTGGCTTAACCACTGTCAAGGAGTCTATCATGACAAATCAAGCCCCAAATGCGCCCAAAATTCAGGGCCAAATCACCTTAAAACCCACCCAGCAACCGGAAGCTGTTAATGACTTCCTGCAACAAATTCGTGATTTAGAGACCGAGCGCCAAGCTGTCACCGAAGCTGGCGTTCCCGCATTAATCCGCCTTGCCAAAATTGCCGACGGCGACACCGGCCAAGCGGCAACCGTGCGCCGTTTCCTGCTCGGGCTGTATAACGGCTACCGGTTCCCTTTCAATCTGATCACACTGCGGGGCTTGGATAAAGCCTTGTTCGATGACTGCATGGCCGTCCTGAAACTGGACGCCCGCGCAACCCGTCAGGAAGTACATCAATACTTCGACAACGGCGGCGAGCTGTTCGAGCGATTCGCCGGCAGGATGGAGGGTTAAGCCATGCAGCAAAAGACCAACCAAACCACCAACGTATTGCGGCCCACCGCCTTCGCCGCCCGCCCCCTGAGCAAACGCCAAACCGCCAGCCGCTTGCCGGTCGCGCTCAAATGCGCGCTGGGCGTGTTCAGCCATGCGTTAATCCAGTTTAATGCCTGCCAGGCCGCTTACGCCCAGGGCAAACTGAAAGCCTCCGCTTACGAGAGGCTGCGCGATTGGATTTACGCCTTGTTCGACGTGCTGGAATCGGCTCTGTGGGAACTGGGCATTAAAACCGGCAACGCCGCCTATCAAACCGATCCCGTTAACCATCCTTTCGAGGCGGTCAGCGCCGCGTTCCTGGCCCTTTCCGAAGCCTTCGACGCGTGCCGGCAGGCCGACAAGACCAGCACGCTGGCCGAGACCGATCTGCGTGCGCTGTTTATGGCCGTCGAACGTGTCCAGGACGTTTTTTACGACTTCGACGACGATGAGACCGACACCCGGCCGGATCTCGGCCACCGTCTCGGGTTGTTTTCGGATCCGCCCGATGCGCTGGGCTTAAGCGATACCGTTAACGTCATGGGCCAGAAAGCCGACGCGGTGCTGACGATGCTGGGCAACGCATTCGCCGAAGCCGACACGCCGCGGCTCAGCGACGACTCGGTGTATTACGCGCTGATGAGCATCAAGCACGAATTAGCCGACATCAACAGCGTGGTCAAGGCGTTTTGCCTGTCCAGCAAAAAAGAACCGCAACAGGCTTAACGCCGGCGATCGCTAACCCGAGACGCGCCGGCATATTACCCTGCCTGGACCGCAAAGGCTCTCACAGCCCGAGCGGCCGGCAGGGCCAGCCCGGCAAGGACGCGAAAAATGACGATTTTCGAAAATGCCGAAATGGCAAATCATGGAGAGACAAGAAGCGTTATGGATGATTCTCAGTCTGCACGATACGAGATGGCCGCCGAACAATCGGCGATAAGCCCTGATAAATCAAAAGGCCAGCATGGAACCGATTTGCTTGCAGCTTGCGGTGCTGCCGGACTGGCGCTGGTAAAAATCCCGACAGTCGACGGCAAACCCACCAAAGCGCCGCGCGCTACGGGCTGGAACAAGCCCAGAACTGCGCAGAATCCGGCCGGCTACTCTACTGACCCGGCTATTCTGAAAAACAGCCAGGGCTGCAATTTCGGGATCTACCACGGGGCCAGCCAAACGCTGGCACTGGATCTCGACAATGTCCAGTTGACCGCCAAAGTCTTCGAGGAGGTCGCGGATATTCGCCTTTCCGAATGGCTAAACGCGCCGGACCGGGCGGAGATTAAAAGCCCGAAGCCCAATCGCGGGAAATTATTGTTCAAGCTGCCAGCGGATGTCGAGTCAGTCGGCCTCAAGCAATTCAAGCAGGGCGGCCAGGTCGTTTTCGAACTGCGCTGCGGAAACTGCCAGGACGTGATCTTCGGCCGGCATCCCGAAGGCGGCGCTTACGAATTCATCGGCGATCCGGCCGCAATCCCGGCAATTCCGGACGTCTTGCTAGATATGCTCACCCATTGGGACGCGTGGCTGCCTTGTTTGGCGTCCGCTTTGGGCGCCGCCGATCGGCCGGCAAACGTTTCACCAAACCCACCGCGGAAAAGTGACGCTTTGGCCGGAACGCGGGACCCGATTCATGAATTCAACCAATCCAGAACCGTGGCATCCGTATTGCGGGACAACGGCTATAAGCCGTCCGGCGGAAAACGCTTCATCCGGCCCGGCAGCGCCTCGAAAGCGCCGGCGGCCGTTTTGTTAAGCGATTTCCCCGACGGGCTGGAGCGGGTCTATTCACACGGCGGCGACGTATTGAACGACGGCTTTGCGCATGATGCTTTCGATTGCTTCCGGCTGCTGGCCTGCGGCGGCGATTGGGCGGCCGCGCTCGCCTGGAGTCCGGACATCACCAAACACAATCAAAAGCTGTTCAAGGAAGAAAAAGCCCGGATCAAAGCGGCTCATCAGGCCGCCGAAAAACCAGCCGAAATCCAAGCAAAACAAGAGGTCAATGAGCTTCCTGACGGAACGACGCTCAGTGATGAAGACCTCAAAGTCATGAAAAAAATAAACGCCTTGCATGCGCATGTTTTTCTGGGCGGCAAGAACCTCATCGCCAGTTACAAATTTTGCCAAGTGCAAGGTGCAACCCTTACCTTCGAGAGCTCGGGTGAATTCGTTAAGCGGTTCTATCACCAACGGCAAATAGGGATCGGCAAGCGCAAAAACGCCGGTAAAGCCTGGCTGGAGTGGCCTGGAAAACGCTATTTCCCGAGCGGGACGGGCTTTTTCCCGGACCCGAACGCTTGCCCGAAAGACGTTTTCAACCTCTTCCAAGGCTGGAAAGTGGAGCCGATCGGAGGAGAGTGCGGACCCTACCTATACCATCTGGAATACATCATTTGCGCTGGCGACAAGGTGGCGTTCAAGTACGTGGTGCAATGGCTGGCGCATTTGTTTCAGCGTCCCCAGCAAAAGCCGAACGTGGCCATCGTCTTGAAATCGGTCGAAGGCACCGGCAAGGGCACGATGGTCGAGCCTGTGCTGGAAATACTCGGCGTCCACGGCAACAAGACCAATGGGGCCTATGCGATTGCCGGCCGCTTCAACGGCTTGGTCGCGGGCCGGTTACTCATTTTTGCCGACGAGGTGGAATTAACCGACAAGCACGTGGCCGACAAGCTGAAAGGCATCATTTCAGAGCCGACCGTGAACTTAGAACGAAAAGGCCTGGAGATCGAGCCCTTGCCGAACTATTGCAGGCTAATCTTCGCCAGCAACCATGCCAAAGTGCTGAATGCCGGCATCCGTGAGCGGCGATATCTGGTGCTGGAGCCCTCGGATGCGCGGGCCCAAGATACCGAGTACTTCTCGACGCTGTGGGCGTGGATCAAAAACGAGGGGGCCGCCAAACTGCTTCATTACCTGCTGCAGGTCGATATCTCCGATTTTAACCCGTACAAATGCCCGCAAACCGAAGCCCTGATCGCGGAGAAAATTGAAAATCTCAGCGGCATCCACCGCTTTTTCTTCACCGAAATTATGCGGCCGGAGCCTTTTGGTGGCAGGGCACGCATAACGGCCACGGAATTGATTGACGAATTCATTGCGTGGAGCGCCGAAGATGGCGAAAAAATCCACAAGGCTGCCGCGAGAAATGTCGTCGGCCGGATGATGGCAAGAATGAATATAGAGGTTAGAGGCAGATCAGACAGAGGCCATGGCAAGTTTTACTATCTACCGGACCGGGCGCAGTTGGTACAGCGGTTCGCCGATTTGCTCGATATTCCAGAAACCCACCTTGCCGAATAAAAAGATTTAACCAGTCTTGGTGGTGTCCCAACTGTACCAGGTGAAAAATCTCATTTAGAAACATTAATTTAAGTGGTACAGCAATATTTTTATTAACTGTACCGAAATATACCAACTAAACCAAATATGAAATTGATACGGGTAAAAAACGCCAGGTCATGGCAATTTTGCTGTACCACTCTGCAAGTCAACTGTACCACCCTCAAAGCCGCGAGTTTACTGAGTTTTGGTACAGTGGGACAGTTGGTACACCCGAAAATGCGTTTTTTACTCCACAATTTTTTCAAAATTTCATCTTTAATAAAATCAGCCATTTACAAAATTGAAAGATTTTTTCGAACGGGTAATTTCGCAGAAATAGAATTTGCTGTACCGCAGGTTATTTATGAGGACCGTGGCGCAGCTTGAAAAGATTTTTTGGGCTTGTAAGGCCCCCCCCAGCGTGGTTAAGAAGGATGTACGGCATGAGTAATAAAAAAGATCAGCTTCTCAAAAATATTACCGATCAGCTCGAGGTGGTTGCAAAGGGAATGCTAACAACAAACACACCTGGCTTTAATTTAAAGACTGAGCGGGAAATTTCGCGCATTTCGAAAGACATCGATGTTTTCGGAAATAAGTTTGGCAAAGAGGACGTGATTTATTTGCATCTGTGTTCGCTTGTTGACGTGCTTTTTGACAAGCTCAAAAACCGCCGGATGGCAAACAAGAAATAAATTTCAACGGAATTATGTATTTATCACTTAATTAAGGAGTTTTATGAGCATCGCACTTAACAATCTAAATTTCATGATCAGCCTGACCGATCGGGTTTCCGGGCCGATGGGCAAGGTGATGAAAGCGGTAGATCAGGCATCAGCAGGTTTTCAAAAAGGCTTTACCCAAATCGGAGTGGGGGCGGCTGGTTTGGTCGGAGCGGCGTATTCCATGGATAAACTGCTCGAACCGACTAAAGATATGCAGCGAGCGCTCGGGGAGGTTAAGAGCCTTGGCGTCGCCGACGCTACGCTGAGTAAGCTGCGCGATACCGCGCTGAAGTTCAGCACCCAATACGGCGAGTCTGCGGCCGATTTCGTGCGATCTTCATACGACATTCAAGGCGCGATTTCATCGCTTACCGGGGATGAACTTTCCGCATTTACCAATGTGTCGGCCTTGCTGGCAAAGGGCACTAAGGCCAACGTGGCAGACATTACCAATTATGTCGGCACCATGTACGGGATTTTTCAAAAAAACGCGGACGCAATGGGCAAGTCGGCATGGATCGAGCAGATGGCTGCGCAATCCGCCATGGCGATCAATATCTTTAAATCGGACGGAAAAAAAATGTCCGATTCCTTTACCACTCTTGGGGCTAGCGCTACGGTGGCCGGTATTGCAATGGCAGAGCAATTTGGTGTTTTGGGCCAATTGCAGGCCTCGATGCCAGGTTCTGACGCTGCGACTAAATATACTGCATTTCTAGCGGGCGTCGGAAAAGCGCAGAAAAAACTTGATTTGAAATTTACCGACTCCAGTGGGCATATGTTACCCATCGTCGATATTTTGGATCGAATTAATCACAAATATAAGGATCTCGGAAAAACCGCTACAACAGATCTTTTATCAAACGCATTTGGCTCTCAGGATGCAACGAAACTGATTACATTGCTTGCACCAAAAGTAAACGAAATCAGGAAAAATATTGATGCCATAGGCAAAGAAAACGGCCTTGAAAATCTAGGAAAAATGGCTGACGCAATGACGGACCCCTGGGCGAAGATGAAGGCCGGCGTCGATGCGATCAGCGTTACCATCGGCACCGAGTTTCTCCCCGTTATCATGCCCGCCATAGAGTCGATCAACAAAGCGTTCACGTCGTCAATTGCCTGGCTGCATGCGAATACAGAGATCGCCAAATATATCGGCATTGCCACGGGAATCATCTTCGGCTCGATCGGTGCTATTGCTCTGTTCGGGATTGCCACAGGATATGCCACCGTGATGACGACGGGGTGGAAAACCGCGACAGATCTTATCTTTAAACCGTTGTGGGATATGGCGAAGGCAGTATGGGGGGCTATTCCTGCCATCTGGTCATTCACGACCGCGCTGCTGGCCAATCCGATCACCTGGTGGGTGCTTGGCATCGCGGCCTTGGTCGCCGGCGTCGTCGCCGCCGTCGTGTATTGGAAGCAATGGACGGCGGTCGTGATCGACTTCGGCGGGCGCTTCCTGGAAATGATCGGCGTCTTCGCGCTGGTCGATAATGCGCTGGTCGCGTGGGAAGGCCTGAAACAATGGTGGGCCGGTTTCAAGGCCTGGCTGTCCGGTCTGAATCCGTTCGACACGATCGTAGCCGGCCTGAACAACGTGATCGGCCTCGCAAACGGGCTGCCCGGTATTAACATCAATCCGATCAGCACCGGTCCAGTCAGCACCGGTCCGCAGGCGTCGCCGCAGGGCGGCGGCATATTAAAGCAGATGTCCAGCGTGATGAATGCGAACAAATCGACCACGGTCGGCAATGTGACCGTGAACAACTTCGGCTCGCCGATGTCGGGCGCGAAGCTGCGCGACGAGCTGATATTTGCAGGAGGATAACCGAACTTAAAAAGAAAATAACACTGGAAAACTCAAGACATTTCAAAAAATACACGCGCCAATATTTTTAGTTTGACAACAAGGAGAAAACCTATGAGCGAAACCGCGAAAAAAGCGTTTTTATCGGAATACGAAAACCGCATGATTGAAGTCGTCAAAAGAATCAACAATTTTGTTAATGATTTGGGGACAGATAATCTTGTCGACATTGGCAACGACTTTAAAACATTGAAGGCGGATTTTCAGGAATTCTCCGCTTACCACGATCAGCAGGATAAGGACCTGCATGCCTTTAGCATGGCTTTGGAAAAGATTGAGCCGCTCTTTACCAAAATCGATCCGTTGCTTTACATCTGATCTAGCCAAGACTGTTGCTGCATGGCGGTCCCATGCAGCCTTTTTATCTATATAAGGAAAACCATTTTATGAACGATTTAAATTTAAAAAAGAGAGACTATTTGGAAGCGAAGGGAAACGCTGAACACTTCAATGAGGTTCTACAGGGAAAACGGTCGGAAATAGCCGAAATGGAAAACGATCTTACCGACGCCAAAAATGTCCTGCAACAACTGCATAGCAGGCTGAATACCGCTCATAGGGATATGGCGACCGGGAGATTATCGACGGATCAATTCATGGAGCTAAAACGCGAGATCAGCGAAAAAGAATACGAGATCAACATCTTTAGCGAGGCGATCGCAGCACAAAAAAGCGCCATTGAGGTTATTACCGACGACTATAAAAGCAATAAGAGAGGTCAAAACGAATATTTAAAAAGTACCGCGACCGACTTAAGCGGACAATTTGCGGATGAAGTGGCCGCCTTGGCGGGCGATCCGATCAAGAACATGATTCATGCTCTGGTCGCATCGAAGGGAAAACAAAGAGCCTTTACCGCACTGGAGCGGCAACGCGATCAAGAGGCCATTTACCTTGCGATCGGGGAAGCGCTTTGCCGGCGGGCTTTCCCAAACGATACCGGCGCCCTTGAGTTTGTCCCGGATCTTTTGCAAGCCAAAAAGCATGTTAACGACTTGATCGAGCAATTACCCAGTAAGACTGGTTAAGCGATCGAAAGCGTTTGATAGAGCCAGTGCGTAAATGTTTCGAGGACGATAATGTCGGTTAAAAAGATAAGAGAAGGTAAATGGTTGGTTCAGGTTGATCGGAAGGGAATTCCGAGAACGCGAAAGACGTTTGATACCAAGGTTGATGCCGAGATATTTGAGCGAGAGTATCTGTCCAAGCATTCCGCGAAGCAGCAAACATCTACCGATCGTCGCACGGTGAAAGAGTTGGCCGAGTTGTGGCGTCGATACCATGGTATCAATCTGTCTGATGGCGAGAGACGGCACGCTAATCTGTTGGATATGGCGTCAGCTCTGGGGAATCCGGTCGCCTGCGAGCTGACGCCGGAGCAGTTTGTTCAATACAGGTTTGAGCGTCTGCAATCAGGAATTTCGCAGAAGACATTGAACAATCATCATGGCTATCTGTCGTCGATGTTCAATAAACTGCGCAAGCTGAAGGTGATCGACTATGAAAACCCGCTAGCTGGGGTTGATTTCATCAAGGTCCAGGAGCGGCAACTATCGTATTTGTCGATTGAGCAGATCCAGCATTTGCTCGAGAAGATAAAGGAAGGGTGCAAGAACCAATCGACCTGGTATGTCGCTCAGTTGTGCCTGCGCACCGGTGCTCGTTGGGGTGAGGCTGAGCAGTTGCGGTACAAGCAGTTGCACAATCAGCTCGTTACCTACGAGTTCACCAAGAGCAAAAAGACTAGAACGATACCGATCGAGGAGCGCTTCTACGGCGAGCTGATGAAATGGGCCGGCCACAAGAACCCGGAAGACCGAGTCTTTACCAATTGCATCGGAGCATTCCGCAGAGCTGTTGATCGTACCGATCTTGATTTGCCACGTGGTCAGATGACCCATATCCTTCGACACTCATTCGCCAGTCATTTCATAATGAATGGCGGCAACATCCTCACGCTGCAAAAAATACTAGGCCACGCCGACATCAAAATGACCATGCGCTATGCCCATTTGGCGCCTGACTATTTGAAGGATGCCATCGCCATGAATCCGCTGGCCAAGGCAGAATTCTGATCAACCCATTGCGCTATGCCAAGCAAATCTTTGATCTTGGCATGGCGCAAGCCCATCTCCTAACTATCAGTTCATAGTCACCCCAAATACACCCAAACAAATTAAAATCCATTATTTATAAAATATGTCAATGTTTATTTTTTACGCACCAATGTGGTGCTCATATAAAAATGATGATAAATTTAAAAGTGATCAGCTATATCTTAGTAATTAAGCGGCGACAAGCCTAAATTCACTCCTCCCCACCCGCGCAATTTTCGCCCAATTTTGGTGCAGAAATTCAACAAAATATCTGTTTTTCTTCGGCAATTGTTGCTTATAGAACTCTATCGATGCTGTCAGAATAAAATTTTGTAACGATTTTCAGCCTGAAAATAATAAGCAAAATGGCGGTTTTTTATAAAAACGATGTTTAGTGGCTAAAATAATTAAGCATAAACTACAACGTTAATTATTGTTTTATAAAGACTTTATAAACATCTGCTGTTTAAATTCGAAATATATTATCTTTTAGTAAACAATGCACAAGTTACTGTTTCTTTTTAAGAAATAATTATGATCTCGATAATTAAGTAGCAAAACTTAGCGGCTTCTGGCTGCGTCACCGTTAGATAAAATATCTTATCTTGTGGCACAGTGGGAACATCGGGAACGTGAATCAGAAGTTTTTTTCCAGGAAAAAAATTGCCCGGCGAACACTGGCGATCGGTATCATTTGTCCAGCGATTGTCACCAAAAATGGAAAGCGCAACGTTGCCGGCGAGTTATCGATCGCCAAAAAGGCGACGGATGGCACATTGGGAACATGTGGAACGTGAATTGAAAGTTTTTCTTCAAGAAAAAAAATTTCCCGCAGATTGGGCCGACTATCTTCTATACGGGCTTTTTCTTTTTTATGGCTTCAAAAAATGTCGTTTCTTTTGCCAAATGTTCCTTGATCTTCTCTGAGTATTGACTTAAAATGGCGCCTCATTTGTTGGGACCGGGGTAACTTTTGGGGTAACTCAACAAATCAAAATATATAAAACATAGAATTTTAAAGCGTTTCAAGGGGTGTTGCGGTAGTGGTCGCAGCCTCCACTCTCGTTGCGGGAATAGCTCAGTGGTAGAGCACAACCTTGCCAAGGTTGGGGTCGCGAGTTCGAATCTCGTTTCCCGCTCCAAACAATACGAAAAGCCGTGAAACTCGCGGATTTTTAGTGCATAGCAAGAGCGTTATGCCGCGATACCGGCTCGGTTCCGGTCGCAACCGCCATCTCTCGTTGCGGGAATAGCTCAGTGGTAGAGCACAACCTTGCCAAGGTTGGGGTC
>Ga0208269_100735_pt1 | contig 11259 bp, 9 predicted proteins | sample LakWasMe88_LOW11_2_FD_183912 | JGI IMG/M metagenome (GOLD analysis project Ga0208269, IMG submission 183912) | Freshwater sediment methanotrophic microbial communities from Lake Washington under simulated oxygen tension - Sediment Metagenome... | ecosystem: Environmental > Aquatic > Freshwater >...
TAAGATGTTGATATATAAGTTATTTAATATAATTTCGGAATGTTGATCAACACAAGTTAATTGTAAAACTTTCGGGCTCATAACCCGAAGGTCGTAGGTTCAAATCCTGCCCCCGCTACCATACATACGAAGGGTTTAGATCGAAAGGTCTAAACCTTTTTTTTGTGCGTGTTACTTTCTAGTAAGCCAATTTTTGGAATAAAAAAATCACCTCGTCGATATTGCCCAACAGAAATCTCTTGATCGATCAGTGCGCCTGAAGGATCGATTCCTGCGTAGCATCAGTCAGGTCGGACGCAAGCGCTTAAGTTCGATCTGAACGATTTTACGGCAGACCTATATTCCTGACTTTATTTGTTACGATGAAATAAAAGTGTTTTCCGCTACGACGGGAGTGCATAAGGCGCGCGAACTGAATTACCCACGCGACGGAATACGCTTGGGTTTGCCGGTCAACTTAGGTCGTTATCCGAAAGCATCGGCTGCACGGATTGTGCGGTGAAATTTTCGTGCCTTTCGTGCTTTTCGTGGACAAATGCGTCACATCAGTTAATAACGCTTCGCTGCCGGCTTTCTACGCTATCCGTTTTCCCTTTTAGCGCAGCGCCTTTTCCCAGCGGCTTACCACGGCCGCCGCGATGCTGTTGCCCAGCACGTTCGTCGCGCTGCGCCCCATGTCCAGAACCTGATCGATGCCGAGCAACAGCAACAGGCCGGCCTCGGGAATGTGGAACATCGACAAGGTCGCGGCGATGATGATCAGCGACGCGCGCGGTACGCCGGCCACGCCTTTGCTGGTGAACAGCAATACCAGCAACATCAGCAGCTGTTCGCCGAGCGGCATGTCGATGCCGTAGGCCTGGGCAATGAACAGCGAGGCAAAGGTCATGTACATCATGCTGCCGTCGAGGTTGAACGAGTAGCCCAAGGGCAACACCAAGCCGCAGACCTTTTCGTCGCAGCCGAAACGTTCGAGTTGCTGCAACAGTTTGGGATAGGCGCTCTCGCTGCTGGCGGTGCCGAAAGCGAGCAGCATCGGTTCGCGGATGTGGCGAAGCAGCGACGGCAAGCGGCGTCCCAAAAACACGAAACCGATACCGGCCAGCAGGCCGCAGAGCAGCAGCAACGCGAAATAAAATTCGCCGATGAATTTGCCGTAAGAGAGCAGCACCGAAATGCCGTTTTGCGCGACCACCGACGCGATCGCCGAGAACACCGCCACCGGCGCGTAGTGCATCACGTAACTGGTGATTTTCAACATGATGTGCGCCAGCGAGTCGAGCAGCAGCACCATCGGATGCGCCAGGTCGCCCAATGCGGCCGAAGCCACGCCGAAGAAGATCGAAAATACGACGATTTGCAAAATTTCATTGGCGGCCATCGCCTCGAAGATGCTTTTCGGAAACACGTGCGCGACGAAATTCTGCAAGGTCGGCTCGACCTCCGGCAGGCCGGTGGCGGCGCCCTCCGGCGGAAACGGGATGTGCAGCGAACTACCGGGCTGAAACAGATTCACCAGCAGCATGCCGAGCAATAGGCTCAGGATAGACGCCGAAAAAAACCACAGCATCGCCTTGAGGCCGATGCGCCCGATCACCTGGATGTCGCCCATTTTTGCCATGCCGACCACCAGGGTCGCGAACACCAGCGGCGCGATGATCATCTTGATCAGGCGCAGAAAAATATCGGTCAGCACGGTCAATACCGTTACGACCTGCTGCAAGGCAGGATTCGGCTGGGGGCCGGCAAAGGCCAGATTCAAAAGCTCGCCGGTCACGATGCCGAGAATTAGAGCGACCGCGACATACAAGGTCTGGCGATTGGGTTTTTGTTCATGGTGATGCGCGTGCGGCGTCATTGGCATGTCCTTAATAGTTAATCTTTGCTTGGGCGGGGCTTTTGCACCGGGATAGTGAGTCGGTTCAAGGTTATCAACAAATTATGTTAAGCCCTAAACCTTTTAGCTGTACCTAAAAAGCATGAATTGAACCTAACCGAGTCGTACAGGGATCAGAATCGCCTGATAGGCATTGACGGGTTACGATTATCTTGATAATTGGGGGCTTTGAGAGGGCTGTAGGGATCAATGACCGGATTTCTTACTCGAAATGCGGGATCTGGATGATGAAAAGTGGATGAGGGCGAACGCAAAGGTAAGGAGGGCATCTCTTACGAACGCCATACCAGGGCTATAGCAAGCCACGCTCTATCTCATGCAGATAGATGAATTCAGGCGCTTTTACTCCAGCCTTTTTTCTGATTTCGACCAGCTCTGGCGACTCGAAGAAGCGCCGGGCATCGTCCAGCGAGGACCACGCGGAGAAGTGGACGATGTTGTTTGCGTCATTGTCGTAGCGCAGCAATTGGTAGCTGATTTCTCCTGCGCGTTTTCTAATGTCTGCGGCTTGGTCAAAAACCGCTTTCCATGCCGTATAAGCCTCGACCTCATGAATGATTAAAACGTGTTGCATGTAAGCTCCGTTGATTCATAGCGTTAACGGTGAAACTCAAGAACAGGCCGAAAGCGCGGCCTTTAGCCTGTCTTTTGGGTAGGCAGTGTTTAATATGGCCGGCCGTCTTTGTGCGTTAATGACCATACGCCATTCGCCAATTGGATGGCTTTCAGGTCGTCGTTGGGGTAATCGACTTCGTCGCCTTCGGTGCGATCCCCGATTTCGATATAAATGGCCGGTTCGCTAGACCGATTCACGAGCTGATGGCCGACTCCCGTGCCTGCCTTGAGTCCCATGCAGTCTCCCGGATTGAGCGGGTATTCCTTTTCATCGAGCAGCAGGGTAGGGGTGCCCTGGAGAATATAGATAAATTCATCCTGCTTTGAATGATGATGCAGGAGTGCAGAGATAGCGCCAGGAGCGAGTTCGGTCAGATTGACGCCAAAATGTGTCAGGCCGAAGTGATCGCCCAGTTTCCTTTTCACGCGCCCTTCCACTAACGCGGCGAAGGGCTGGGGGTAGATTGTCTTCTTCTCCGGTGACGGAATGGATTTAGCGGGTACCGGCGTATGTTGCATTGCTACGATTTCCTTGCAAGTTGACGTTGTATGATGGGCAAAATGTCAGTGCGCATAATGCGCGTAAGCTTTTACGACGTTGCGGTCTGGGCCGAAATGCAGCACCTCGGCAGCCAAGCCTCGCGGACTCCTGTAATAAAGGGTGATGCTGTCAACCCCCGTCAGAATCGCGAGCAATTCAAAGCGAAGATCGGGAATCAGCGCTAGCGCCTTCCTCCAGTACGCGCCGACAGCCTCCTTGCCCTTTAGCGTGCCGGAGGGTTCGCCGGCAATCTGAGCGATGATCGGTGAAGACATCTCGAACCGATCCGAATAATGAGCGAGGATGCGGTCAATGTCGTGACTGTTCCAGGAATCGATCCAGTCGTGCGCGAAGTGTTCTGCGAATTTTTTGTCGATCATCGTGATTTTATCATTGTTCTCATTCAATCCCGGTGGAAGTCCACTTGGCATTGTAGAAAGGCGAGCCGTTGATCCAGCCGTCGGCCTTCATCCAGCGCTTGAGAAATAGGTGTTTCTGCGCTCGCCAACCGCATCATCAACATGCTCGGCGCCAGTTTTGTTGCGGGATTGCAAGAGTATCAGCCACGCTAAGAAAATTTAGTTGAAAAGAGGGGGGCAACGTGAAGGTAAGCTGCGGAGCGCTGTAGGTGGAGTAGTTTAAACCTAAAATTTTTGTCGTGTACAGAGATCCCTTTATTGGCGTCGATAGCAAAGATTTCTAGCGCCTGTTTATGCAGAAACCTGTCGTCATCCTGTCATATTTTTTGGATAGTATTCCGGCAGCTTAGCTTATCAGGCGTTATTGACGTAGCAGACGTTTTTTCATCGATTCGAACACGTAACAAGGAAATTCCATCATGAAATGTTTCAAGAAACTCAGCATAGCGGCCGTGAGTTCGATTTTAACTACCGGTGTCGTGCAGGCAGCAGAACCTACCCCGGAGGATTGGTTCGACGCCGGGCGTCAAACCGTTATCGATGCCGAACATCTCAATCCTAACGAAAGACGGGCGAAAAATGTGATCCTGTTTGTCGGCGACGGCATGGGCGTTTCCACGATCACGGCTTCACGGATTTACGATGGCCAGCAAAAAGGCGGCCACGGCGAAGAAAATTCTTTGAGCTTTGAAAAATTCCCTTATCTGGCTCTGTCCAAGACCTACAGCGTCGACCAGCAAACGCCAGACTCAGCGCCGACGATGACTGCGATGGTGACCGGCGTTAAAACCATCGGCGATTCGATTTCGGTCGATCAAGATGTCGAGCATAGCGAGCCCGATGCCAACAAAATTAATGCGAATGCGCTCAAAACCATTCTGGAAAAGGCCAAGGAGCAGGGGTTATCGGTCGGCGTCGTGTCTACCGCGCGTATTACGCATGCGACGCCCGCCGCGACCTACGCGCACACTTCTAACCGCGACTGGGAAGGCGATTCGGATAAACCGGCCGGCGCGACGGTTCCCGACATTGCATCGCAATTGGTTGATTTTGACATCGACGGCGGTATTAACGTAGCGCTCGGTGGTGGGCGGACGCGTTTTATTCCCAAAACCGCGACCGATCCAGAATACGGCGTTGCCGGCAAGCGTAAGGACGGACGCGACCTGACGGCCGAATGGGTCAGTAAACACCAGAATGCTCAGTATGTCTGGAATAAAGACCAGTTCAATGCGATCGATCCGAAAACCACCGATCACCTGCTGGGGCTTTTCGAGCCTTCCCACGTCCATTATGAAGCCGATCGTGTCGCACACGACAAGGCGGGCGAACCCTCGCTGACGGAAATGACGGTCAAAGCTCTCGATATTCTCAAAAAGAATAAAAAAGGTTACTTCCTGATGGTTGAAGGCGGCCGTATCGATCATGCCCATCATTCCGGCAATGCCTATCGGGCACTGACCGATACCCAACAATTGGCCGCCGCGGTACAGGCTGCGGCAGAGAAAACCAGTGCCAAGGATACGTTGATCATCGTAACCGCCGACCATAGTCATGTCTTCACGATCGGAGGTTACCCGCAACGCGGCAATCCTATCTTGGGCTTGACTCAAGGCGTAGGCTCGGATCTTCCTGACGTTGATTTGCTCGGTTTGCCGTACACCACGTTGAATTATGCCAACGGCACCGGCTATACCGGCAAGTCAGATCTGCAACCGGAAGGCTCAAAATCATTCAACGCGACAGACGGATCATGGTCATCGGGTAGCGAAGGCCACAATCCAAAATCTTTTGAGCCGGCCACCGGACGTCCTACGCTCACCAATGACCTGGTACAAAATTCGAATTATCTGCAGGAAGCGATTATCCCGCTTGCCGCTGAAACGCACGCCGCCGAAGACGTCGCGATTTTTGCCAGAGGCCCCAAGGCGCATTTGTTTCACGGCGTGATGGAGCAAAACGTGATTTATCATGTGATGGCAAGAGCCTTGGGATTTGACAAACATGGCTCGGGAAAGGGCGCCGGAAAATGAGGCAAGCCGATTGATTAAAGTCGTCTTGACGAAAAGACGCTGATGAAGAAAAGGGATACTCGTATCCCTTTTCTTGTTTGAACCAGGTTTAAATGTATTTATGAAAGTATCTGATATTTTAACAAGCGTACTCGGACTCGGTTTTCTCTGCGCTTCTGCATTGGGTTTTGCCGATAGCGCAAACCCTAGCGAACAAGTCGCTTGCCGTTATGAAATGAAAGTGATGTCCCATGCAAATAACAAGGCGCTGACCGATCACCGTGCCTGGTTTTTCTGGCGGCAAGCCAACATGATCCAAACGCAAGATGCCGACGGCGATTACGGAGAAATTTGGGAGAGAACGGATAATGGCACTATTCAATACCGCAAGCTTTATCATACCGATAAAACCGCCGTCGAATACATGCCGGCAGATAGGCCGACCAACCAGATGAATTTCGACTGGTACAAACTCTCCAGTATGCTCAGTCGCGAGGAGCTTGACGCGTTGAAGTTGGTAAAAAAAACCCACGTTTTGGGCCGTAACGCGGAGTTACGCAAAGGGAAAACGGATGATCAGAATATAGAAGTGCTATGGTTGCCGGACGAAAAACTACCGGCCAAGATCATCAGAAAAGACAAAAACGGTAGCATGGAACTGCGGCTAGCGGAAATCTTACCGTTGTCAAAGGCTCCTCGAAAGTCGGTAGATTTGGAAGCCATCGCCAATTACCGGCATATTGATGCAGCCGATTTCGGTGATATGGAAAACGACCCTTTTGTGAAGAAAGTGATGGCGGCAGAAGGACATCGCCATCATTAGCGGTATGAAATGCCAACACATTTCCGGACACAAAGTTAAGCAGATTTGAGCTGCAATTCATAAGATCTTTAAGAGCATCACAAAAGCCCCCTAAGGCTCAGACTCGATAGAGCCGCAATCGAGTCTGAGCCTCTTTGGCTTCCCCGGCTCCAGTATCCGCGACGCGCCCGCTGAAGCCATGCGACTGTCCTTCCTCTATTCCCCTGCTTTTCCTCTGCGGTCCGCGTGATGCCCTGCTTTTTTGCATTTTAGATGCCGTAAGCCGCGCGAAATCTATTCGCTACGAGCAATGCGACAGAGTTTTCACGGTATTAGTCCATGCAATAAACATCATGGGAATGTTATGATAATGGCACTTTTTACACTGCCCTGAGACATATTATGCGAACATTAAGCCTCTTCTGTTTTCTACCGCTTTTGCTCATGGTGATGACAAACGAAGCTGATGCCGCCAAGTCGCTCAAGCCGCAGCGTGTCAAATCATACAAGGCGCTGAAACAAATGTTGTCTCAGCGTCAACCGAAGGCATTCCGCAATATTACATTCGACGTCGGCGGGCCGATTGCTATGCCTGGAGCCAGTGTGAGTTCTGACTTAGGCTCGATGATCGCGCCGGTGTCTCATTCCGAGACCAACGTACAGGTGGCGGGGGTCGATGAGGGCGACATCGTCAAGACCCGCGACGGCTACATTTATCAGATCGCCGAAAATCATGTGCGGTTGGTGAAAGCCTATCCGTCACAGGCGCTGGCGCAAGTGGCGGAGCTGGTTTTCGATGATGATTTTCGCCCCAGCGAGTTGTATGTCGATGGCGATCGTTTGGTGGTATTGGGCAATGCCTGGCAGAGCGGGGATGGGGCACAGGCAGCGGGTCCTGCTAATGGTGTTCCAGCGTCTATGTCGTTGATAGGGTGGCCAGGGGGCGCCAATCAGGCCGCCGCCAAAATTTATGACATCAGCGATAAGGCTAATCCTCGGTTGGAGCGGCAGTTGACGCTGGAAGGCGATCTTTTATCTTCACGTAAAATCGGCGACAGCATTTATTTTATCAGTAAAAACTACCCTCGCTATTACCTCTATTTGCCGATGCCGGAGCTGCGGCAGGAACGGAAAAAAACGTTAAATTCGTTGGACAATCTGATTCCGCATGTTTCGGATACCGCAGTCAATGGCGGCACGGAACAAATGCTGCCGGTTAGCAAGCTGTATTATTTTCCTGGTTTTGTCGACCCCGATTATGTGGTGGTCGCCGGCTTTCGCCTGAGTCAACCGGACAAGCCGGCGGATGTCAAAGGGTATTACGGCAGCGGCGATGTGATTTACGCTTCCCATGACAACCTCTATTTATCGGCGGCGGATTATAAGGCGAAGATAAACAGCAAAGGCCTCGAGGTCAGCAAACCTTTTACCCATATCTACAAGTTTGCCTTGCAGGATGGTGAAACCCGTTTCCTGCGGCAGGGTGAAGTACCGGGCACGGTGTTGAATCAATTTTCGATGGATGAAAGCAACGGCTTTTTCCGCATCGCCACAACCATCAATCGCTGGAGCTGGGATGGCTCGACTGCGCAAGGCTCCAGTTGGAGCAATCTTTATGTGCTCGATAGCGATATGAATCGGGTGGGCGCGGTGGAAAAATTGGCGCCTGGCGAGCGGATTTACGCCGCCCGCTTCATTGGAGAGCGTTGTTATCTGGTCACTTTCAGACAGACGGATCCCTTGTTCGTGATCGACTTGGCGAAGCCGGATGCGCCGACAGTCCTGGGTGAGTTGAAAATCCCCGGATTTAGCACTTATTTGCATCCTTATGACAGCGATCACATCATCGGTTTTGGGCATGAGGCCGACGAAAATACCGGTTTTAGCCAAGGTTTGAAACTGGCTTTGTTCGATGTCAGTGATGTCAACAATCCCCAATTGAAACACAAAGTTATCCTCGGCGGCTTAGGGAGTTATTCACCACTGCTGAACAATCATAAAGCTCTGTGGTTCGACAAAGAGCGGCAATTATTAGGTTTTCCGGTACAGATATCCGAACAGTCTGATACGGCTGAGCCAAACAATTGGTGGTCTATCAAATCAGTCTTTGAGGGCGCTTATGTTTATCAGCTCACGCCGGAAGACGGTTTTGTGCAAAAAGCAGCGATCACGCATCAAAGCAACCCCAGTCAATGGAAGTACCGTAATTACATCGATCGCTTACTGACCATCGACGATCAGTTGTATACCCTTTCCGAGTCCAGAATTCAGAGCCAGGATTTGGTAAATTTCGAGCAAACGGGATTTGTAGAATGGCAAGCGCCGGAGGATGATGTGCCGGTTGAGATCCAACCCGCGATTGTTTCGGAGCCTACGCCGATCGATTAAAGCCAGGGTTTCGGTCAAGATAGAGGTGGCGCCGAAAAATTGAACAGGGCCGTAGGGTGAGCTGACGAAGGAAGCCCATCGTTCGTGATTGATGGCTACGGCCTCGATACATCCTACCGTACTAGATATTTCAACACTCAACATTACTTTGGGTCTCGTTGCGGATGACCTGACGTTCAACCAGGAAGAAAATAGCCATGAATATACTTGAAGCCATCCTTCATCGTATCGAGAAAGACAGAAACACTAGTGGCGCAGGATCTGCTCAGTTAGTTACGCGTTCAGAACGCTTACCTGTTGACCAGAAATTGGAACGGATAGCCACTGAAATTTTACGTATCTATACCAAGTCCACCAGCGGATACGGAATATTCGATACGGATCAGACAGTGTATCGCTTTCCTGTACATCTACTTGGTTACGTCGCCAGTGGTGATGAATTTATCGGCTTTACTCAAGAAGCGACCCGTCTCATTGCTGCAAAGATGGAAAGTGAAGGTTTTTCAACTGGCGGTTATGCGCTTTTCTTGCGCTACGAAAATCAAGAACGCGACTGGCTGCTTGTGGCAATGCTTAAGCTCAAACCAGGTACAGGTGTTAACGAGAATACGATAGAGCTGAGCGATACATTGAGTTTTGACATCGAACATCTCCATGAAGCAGCGAGAATCGATTTGGAAAAGTGGCAGGCTAATGCCCAGCCCTATCTTTCATTTATCAAAAAACGACAAAATGGTCAGGATGTCTCACGTTATTTTCGTGAAGCATTAGGCTGCACGGAGTATACTGACTCAAAACACAATACTGAGAATATGCGTGATGCTTTCGAATCTTATATCGAAAAGCAAAGCTGGACGCCAGAGAGAAAGCGCGATGGACGACGTAAAGTGTACGATTACTGCGAATCTAAGAACAAGGGTGGGGAACCGGTAAACTTGACTGCTTTGTCTGCAATTGTCAATGATCAGGACCCCGAATCCTTTGCTGCTTTTATTCGAGAAGAAGGATTTGAAGTGGGCGAAACCTTTAAACCGCACAGAGCCACTTATAATCGTTTTAAACGGATTCAACGCCAATTTGGCTCGGTTAAAGTGAGTTTTGATGTGCAGGATTTGCTCGATGGCAGGGTCGATTATGATGATTCCAATGAATGCTTAGTCATTACTGGTTTGCCTGCCGAACTAATCGAAGAAATTAAGCAGCACAAAGAAACCCAAAATGAACTCGCTACAGCCTGATCCAATTGATCTTGTGATTCTGCTTTTTAACAATTTGCAGAACAGAAATATCGCTGATGGTCAATTAAGTGGTGTCGTAGAACTTAGCATTGATTTCAATCAAATACAGCATTCCCTTGATCTTGCCAGGTTGCTAATAAATGCCAATCCTAGCAGTCGCCAGATTGAGTGTCATCTACCAAGTGGCTTTTTCGAATCACTGAAAACGCTTCTGGTTGTACCAGCACATCGGATTAAAGCCTTACCCCGTTTTTATCTTGCCAATATTAATTTTTTATATGATGAGCATGCATCCGTTGTCCCCCCGATAATTTCGCAATATAAACAGGCTACTCAATTTTATTCCCTACTTGAGAAGATAGCGGATCATCATGGTGGAGTTGGCGCGGCAAAAACATTGGTGTTTTTGCACAAGAGTAAAATCGAGATAACCTCAAAATACGACGAGGACGACTTGTCAGAACTCGATACTCTCCAGTCTCTTGAAGATAATTTTTTTCTATCGGATACGCATAAAGAACAGAAACAGATCATTATAAAAACTGCACTTCTGGAACTTTTCGCTGGCCGTAGCAAGGTGAGTTTTTCAGAACTGCTAAAAAGATTTTCTGAGTTTGCAGAGAAAGTGCGCGCCGGCTATGAGTTATATGTCGCCGAGTTTTCTTTCCAGAAAGTGAAGGAGGAAGTCGAAAAGGAAAAGCTTGATGCTATGGTCAAGTTGAATAAAGTGTTTTCAGATATTCAAAGCCAGCTGCTATCGGTACCGGCTGCTCTGCTAGTGGTGGAAACACAGATGGAGAATAGCGGCCAAATGTCCTTAAAAAATCTTTTGATCTGGTTCGCCTCTCTGATCTTCACCATTTTGATGGATTTATTGATCCGCAATCAGCGCCATACATTGAAAGCGGTCAAGCAAGAAATTGACCAGCAACGGCAACAGATCGAATACAAATATCAAGCTATAGCTCCACGCTTCGCTTACATTTATAATGAAATAGATGGCAGGCATAAACATCAGCAACGATTAATTTGGACTGTTGAAATCTTAATCGGTCTCTTTTTTGGAATAACCACGTTCGTGCTTTTGTTATACGCAAATGCTTTACCAAGGCTATAGAATAGGCTTCTTATTTCAGCCCATCCTATAATCTTCGATTAAATTCAACTAAAACAATTCCATAGCCAACATCAACGCATCCTCCCTGCCTTCCGCCGCAGGATAATAACCCTTGCGGATGCCGATCTCATTGAAACCGATTTTTTTGTACAGCCCGAGCGCAATGGTATTGCTCGGCCGCACTTCCAGAAAAATCGTCTCGGCCCTGTCTCTGGCCAGTTCGATCAGGA
>Ga0208269_100742_pt1 | contig 11118 bp, 11 predicted proteins | sample LakWasMe88_LOW11_2_FD_183912 | JGI IMG/M metagenome (GOLD analysis project Ga0208269, IMG submission 183912) | Freshwater sediment methanotrophic microbial communities from Lake Washington under simulated oxygen tension - Sediment Metagenome... | ecosystem: Environmental > Aquatic > Freshwater >...
CTACAGCGGCCAGCATTACAGCGGCTGGCAGAGCCAGAGTTCGGGCAATACGGTTCAGGACCATCTTGAAGCGGCATTGGCCCGCTTTTGCGCGGATGGAACCGCCCGCATCTCGACCCTCTGCGCTGGCCGCACGGACGCTGGCGTACATGGCCTGATGCAGGTAGTGCATTTTGATGCCCGGGTGCAGCGTCCGGATTCTGCGTGGGTGCGTGGCACCAATCGTTTTCTGCCGCCCGACATCGCCGTGCAGTGGGCACGCGCCGTACCCGACCGTTTCCACGCCCGCGCCAGTGCCACGGCGCGCCGCTATGCCTATGTACTGCTCCAGTCGCCCGTGCGCCCCAGCGTCGACGCCGGGCGCGTGGGCTGGGTGTTTCGCCCGCTCGACGGCGATGCCATGTCCAAGGCGGCGCGCATGCTGGAAGGCGAGCACGATTTCACCTCCTTTCGCGCTGCGGCGTGCCAGGCGCTCTCGCCCGTCAAGACGCTGCAGCCGATCCGCATCACGCGGCGTGGCGATGCGGCCGCAGATATCTGCTACTGGCACTTCGAATTCGAAGCCAACGCCTTTTTGCACCACATGATCCGCAACATCATGGGCGGCCTGATTGCTGTTGGTCAGGGCAGCCAGCGCCCTGAATGGATGGCTGAGGTACTGCAGGCGCGCTCGCGCAAGGTGGCGGCGCCGACCTTTTCGCCCGACGGGCTGTATTTTCTGGGGCCGGTGTACGCGCAATCGTGGGGCCTGCCCGCACGAACCGCTGCGTATGATTGGCTTCCATGACCGATATTGCCCCCACGCTCCCCGCTGCGCGTGGTTCGCTGCCCCCCGAGGGGGCCCAACCCGCCTTGGGGCGGCCCGGCGGCGGGTTGAGCGCCCCCACGCTCCCCGCTGCGCGTGGTTCGCTGCCCCCCGAGGGGGCCCAACCCGCCTTGGGGCGGCCCGGCGGCGGGTTGAGCGCCCCCGCTCCCGCCCCGGCCCGCACACGCATCAAGATCTGCGGACTGACGCGCGAACAAGACGTGGATGCGGCCGTGGCCGCCGGGGCCGACGCCATCGGTTTTGTGATGTATGCGCCGAGCCCGCGTGCCGTGACCCCAGCGCGTGCGGCTGAACTCGCGGCACGCCTGCCGCCGTTTGTCACACCCGTGCTGTTGTTCGTCAACGAGAGTGCTATCAATGTGATAGCTGCAAGCGCTTATGTGGCAGGCGCTACGCTGCAATTCCATGGCGATGAGACGCCGGAAGACTGCTGGGCCGCCAGCGGCCAGGGCGCCCGGACCTTCCTGCGCGCCGCGCGCATACCCCTGGGCGACGGCAGGGCACGCTTCCCCCTCGTAGAATATGCCCAGCAATTCTCCCGCGCCCAAGCCATCTTGCTCGATGCCCATGTCGAAGCGTATGGCGGTGGCGGCAAGGCATTCAATTGGTCACTTCTTCCTCCAAGCGTAAACGCTCACCTCGTCTTAAGTGGTGGACTCTCGCCTGCAAACGTGGGCGATGGGATCTTGGCGCTCCGGCCGCGTTGCACCACGCTCGCGGTTGACGTCAGCTCCGGCGTCGAATGCGATGCCCCTGGGGGAGGAACCCACAAGGGCATCAAGGACGCCGACAAGATCCAACGTTTCGTCGCCGCCGTGCGTGCGGCCGACGAGCACCTTGCCAGGAACACCCATGTTTGATTACCAGCAGCCCGACGCGTCGGGCCATTTCGGCAGCTACGGCGGCAGCTTCGCCAGCGAGACCCTCACCTTTGCCCTGAAAGAGCTGCGGGAAGCCTATGCGCGCTACCAGCATGACCCGGACTTTTTGGCCGAATTCGCCTACGAGCTGAACCACTTCGTCGGCCGGCCCTCGCCGGTGTACCACGCAGCGCGCACCAGCCAGGAGCTTGGCGGCGCGCAGATCTACCTCAAGCGCGAAGACCTCAACCACACCGGCGCGCACAAGATCAACAACGTCATCGGCCAGGCCATGCTCGCCAAGCGCATGGGCAAGCCGCGCATCATTGCCGAGACCGGCGCCGGCCAGCACGGTGTGGCCACGGCCACCATCTGCGCGCGCTATGGGCTGGAATGCGTGGTGTACATGGGCAGCGAAGACGTCAAGCGCCAAAGCCCGAACGTCTACCGCATGAAGCTGCTGGGCGCTACCGTGGTGCCGGTGGATTCGGGCAGCAAGACGCTGAAAGACGCGCTGAACGAAGCCATGCGCGACTGGGTGGCCAACGTGGACAACACCTTTTACATCATCGGTACGGTGGCTGGCCCGCACCCCTACCCCATGATGGTGCGCGACTTCCAGAGCGTGATCGGCACCGAGTGCCTGACGCAGATGCCGCCGATGCTGGCCGATCAAAAAATAGCCGCCGAGCAGCCCGACGTGGTGGTAGCCTGCGTGGGCGGTGGCAGCAATGCCATGGGCATCTTCTACCCCTACATCCCATTTGAAAAAACACGCCTGATCGGCGTCGAAGCAGCCGGCGAAGGCCTGGACAGCGGCAAGCACTCGGCCAGCCTGCAGCGCGGCTCCAGCGGCGTGCTGCACGGCAACCGCACCTTCATCCTGCAGGACGAAAACGGCCAGATTACCGAGACACACAGCATCAGCGCCGGGCTCGACTACCCCGGCGTCGGCCCCGAACACGCCTGGCTGCAGGAGATCGGCCGGGCCGAATACGTGGGCATCACCGACACCGAGGCGCTTGCCGCCTTCCACCACCTGTGCCGCACGGAGGGCATCATCCCCGCGCTGGAATCGAGCCACGCTTTCGCCTACGCCATGCAGCTGGCCAAAACCATGCGCCCTGACCAATCCATCCTCGTGAACCTTTCGGGCCGGGGCGACAAGGACATCGGCACTGTGGCCGACCTGTCGGGCGAAGACTTCTACGACCGCCCTTCCATGCGCGGATTGAGCGTCAAGGGCGCGGGAGGCAAACCATGAGTCCCGGACGCATTGCCACTACGTTTGAGCAGCTCGCCGCGCGCGGCCGCAAGGCGCTCATTCCCTATGTCACGGCCGGTTTCCCCTTTGCCGACATCACCCCCGCGCTGATGCACGGCATGGTGGGGGCTGGCGCCGACGTGATCGAGCTGGGCGTGCCGTTCTCCGACCCCATGGCCGATGGCCCGGTGATCCAGAAGGCGGGCGAGAAGGCCCTGGCGCTGGGGGTTGGCCTCAAGCAAGTGCTGGGCTACGTGCGCGAGTTCCGCGAAGAGAACCAGACCACGCCGGTGGTGCTGATGGGCTACGCCAACCCGGTGGAGCGCTACGACCAGATCCATGGCGCTGGCGCCTTTGTGCGCGATGCAGCGGCGGCCGGCGTCGATGGCGTGCTCATCGTCGACTACCCGCCCGAGGAATGCGAAGCCTTTGCTGCCGCGCTGCGAGCACAGGGCATGGACCTGATCTTCCTGCTGGCCCCTACCAGCACCGATGAGCGCATGGCCCAGGTGGCGCGTGTGGCCAGCGGCTATGTGTACTACGTGTCGCTCAAGGGCGTCACCGGTTCGGGCACGCTCGACACCGCCGCTGTCGAGGCCATGCTGCCGCGCATCCGCAAGCAGGTCAGCATTCCAGTGGGCGTCGGCTTCGGCATTCGCGATGCGGCCACTGCCCAGGCGATCGGCAAGGTGGCCGATGCCGTGGTGATTGGCAGCCGCATCATCCAATTGCTCGACGGCCAGCCCCACGAAAAGGTGGTGCCCGTGGCGGTCGATTTCCTGCGCGGGATCCGCAAGGCGCTCGACGCATAATTCGGTTCATCCCCCTGAGCGGCTTACGCCGCATCCCCCTTCTCTCGGCTTCGCCGGGAAGGGGGACGCCACCAGCGCGGCGGGGCGGCCCTTGCGCGGTGGCCCTGGCGTAAGGCAGTCCCTCAAATAGGCCGCGGGCGTAACTGCGCAGCGCGGCACTTTTTTACAAAGGCAAACTTATGTCCTGGCTAGAAAAACTCCTCCCCGCCAAGATCCAGCAAACCGACCCCAATGTGCGCCGGCAAATGCCCGAGGGCCTGTGGATCAAGTGCCCGAGCTGCGAAGCCGTGCTCTACAAGGCCGATCTGGAGCAAAACCAGAATGTCTGCCCGCAATGCGGCCACCACCATCGCATTGGCGCGCGCGCCCGGCTCGACGCCTTCCTTGACCCGGAAGGGCGCTACGAGATTGGCCAGGAAGTCATTCCCGTCGATGCGCTCAAGTTCAAGGACAGCCGCAAATACCCCGAGCGACTGAAAGAAGCGCTGGAGAACACCGGCGAGACCGACGCACTCATCGTCATGGGCGGCGCGGTCAAAAGCATCAACGTCGTCGTCGCCTGCTTCGAGTTCGACTTCATGGGCGGCTCCATGGGCAGCGTGGTCGGCGAACGCTTCGTGCGTGGGGTAGAAACCGCCATTGAGCAGAAGGTGCCCTTCATCTGCTTTACTGCCACGGGCGGCGCACGCATGCAGGAGGGCCTGCTCTCGCTCATGCAGATGGCCAAGACCAACGCAGCGCTGACCCGACTTGCGAAGAAAAAGCTGCCCTATATCAGCGTGCTGACCGACCCCACCATGGGCGGCGTGAGCGCAGGCTTTGCCTTTCTGGGCGACATCGTGATCGCCGAGCCCAAGGCGCTGATCGGCTTCGCCGGCCCCCGGGTGATCGAATCCACCGTGCGCGTCACTCTGCCAGAAGGCTTCCAGCGCGCCGAATTCCTGATGCAAAAAGGTGCCGTTGACCTCATCAGCGACCGGCGCGAACTGCGCAACACCATCGCCGAAAGCCTGGCCATTCTGCAGCGCCTACCAGCGGACGCGGTGGCCTGAGGCAGCAATGCCACCCCTAAAAAAGCCGCCCTGCAGGGCGGCTTTTTTACGCTCATTTATTGATAGCTATAAGCGCTTTGCTGGTAAGCGCTGGCGGCATATTTTCTCAAAAACCGTCGCCTGCACCTAGCGCCTCACGGTGTCCGGGCCGCGACCGCATCCGGTTCGCCTCAAACTGCGACACAACCTGTCGCTTGCTGCTCCTACAGTAGCGCCAACACCAATGCCTTTTGGTGGAAATTGCCGAGCTGACATCAAAAACGATCGCCGCTCGCGCTTGTTGCACAGCCCCTGCAGGGACAGGGCCATTACCCAAGAAAGAGGACGCCGTGAGAGGACAAATTCTCGTTTTCAGCGAACAGAAAGAGGCGGGCGCCATTGCGGCGTCCGACGGACAACGCTTTCTCTTTCACATCCGAAACTGGCAAGACATCGTGCCTCCAGAGCGCGGAATGGCAGTCGACTTCACATTGGATGAAGACAACCGTCCACAGAAGATCCAACTGGCCCTGCCCGACCGCGCAGCAATTCCTGCTGCAAAGGCCATGCCGCTGGCGCAGCAACCCAAGCGCAAACCCGTGCTGACGCTGCTGGCCTTGTTCCTAGGCATTTTTGGCGCGCACCGCTTTTACATGGGTGCCTGGGGCTGGGGTTTGGTGCAATCCCTGGGCCTCGTGGTCCTGTCCGCCATTCTGGGCGCACTGGTGCCGTCCTTGGCCGGGCTGCTGTATCTGTCAGCCGTTGTATTCACCTGGGTGGAAGTGGGTCGCTACATCTGGATGAGCGACGCCACCTTTGAAGCCAAGGTCAAGGCCTACCAGGCCGAGCAGCCGGGCCCCTTCGCTTTCTTCTGGTGAAAGGCAAGCATGCAACCCAACCCCTATTCCCTCCCACACTCGGGCCTGGGCATCGCTTCGTTCATCGTCAGCCTCGTTGCGGGCTTTGGCATGCTCGCGATCGTCGGCATTGCAGGGGTGGCTGAAGCCACCCAAGCGGGGGGACTGGATGAAACTTCCCCTGCCGCGGTCGGGCTCGGGCTGCTGTTGCTATTCACCATTCCAGTGCAGCTGGTCGCTTTGGGCCTTGGTATTGCAGGTCTGGTGCAGTCCGGGCGCAGCAGGCTCTTTGGCGTACTGGGCACGGTGTTCGCATCCACGGCCTTGCTCGCCAGCTTGCTGCTGTTGACGGTGAGCGCCGCGCAATAGGCACGAGCAGCCGTATCCGCGATCTATTAAAAGGCCACCCCGCTACGCTCCGTCCAGCGCAACATACAAGCACTTACACTGCGATACAAAAGATTCATTTAGGTCGCCCGCGCCACTTGTCGCGATTCGTTTTCACATTCCATCAAACACCACACACGCTTTCGCCAATGAACGCGCCCACGACCCGCCGAGCCAGTGCCAAAGGTGAAAAGCTGGCCCAGCGCTTGTCTCACATCCTCGCGCTGCTGCATCAGAACGATGCCATCGACAAACACCAGTTGGCGCAGACATTCGGCGTGGATGTACGCACCATCGAACGCGACCTGGGCGAGCGACTGCACGGCATTGCCGAACGCGGCGCGGACGGGGGCTGGCAGCTGATGCACCACGCCCGCAGCACCATTCCGGCCCGCCACCTGCACGACTACGCCCGGCTGGCGGGCACGGAACACCTGTTCCCCGACACCAGCCTGCGCTACCTGCTGACGCAACTGGAAACGCCCCAGGCCCGTCGCGCCACCCAGGTGCAGGCCACCGCCCACGAAGACCTTCGCGCGCAAAACGCCCATTCGCCACAGCTTTTTGCCCTGCTGCAAACCGCCATCGAACAACGGCACACCTGCCGCTTTACCTACAAGACAAAGCCCCGGCACGCCCAGCCCTACCGGCTCATCCACAAGAACGGCGTTTGGTATTTGGCCGCCGTGGAAGGAGACCGGCTCAAGAACTTCAGCGTGGCGCTCATCACCACACTGCAGGTGGACGAAACCAGCCGCTTCACGCTCGACCCGGTGCACCAGGACTACATCAACGCCAAGGACGATGTGTGGTTCACCGAGGGCACCACCGAAGTGCTGCTGCGCGTGGCGCCGGAAGTGGCGCACTACTTCATCCGCCGCGCTCTGCTGCCGCAGCAGCAGCAACACGTCGATGCGGACGGGTCGCTCCTCGTCACCACACACATCAACCACCCCAACCAGTTGTTGCCCGTGGTGCGCTACTGGCTGCCAAATGTGCGCATCGTCAGGCCGGTGGAGTGGCATGAGGCGCTGGTGGACAGTTTGCGACAAGCGCTGGCGCAGTGGGAACACTGACTGCCAATCGCATTTCTCCTCAACCCAACCACCAACTGCGCGCTATGCAACTCATTCTTTTTCTGCTGGGCCTATTCGCGATCGGGTGTCTCCTTTATGGCATTTCGGCGGGCGTACGAATTATTCAGCGCGGGTTTGCCTGGCTTGCCGGAGGCACGGGCAACAACGCAACATCCACGGAGCCATCGCCTGGTTCGCTACACCCTGTCTGCGCGAAAACTGCCGCTGAGCCCGTACCACGACAGCAGGATGAAACGCCATGGAGGAGCGCATCTGGTGCATCGCCCGTTCAACGCAGCATTGATGAACTGCGGGACATCTTCGCGCTGTACCAGCAGGGCGCGCTGACCCAAGAGGAGTTTGAGGGCATGAAGCGCTGCCTGTTGTCCAACATCAAAGCCGATGCGCTGCAGAGCCAATGAGACACTACCAAAAACCAAAAAAAGAGGAAAAAATGACCACGCAAGTTCCTGCAACTGAGACAACACAGACGCTCAAAACCCTGCCCCCCTTGGCCGAGCAGATCGTCGATAAAGCGATTGACAGCATGACACGCAAGCTGGTGGCCGGTTATCGGAACAAGAACAATGCCAAGCCCAACGCAAAAAGCACCGACTATGCTGCGGAAGCCGGGGAAACGTTCAAAGCAGTATCTGCCGATTCCGTGATGCAGGTGGCCAATCGCGGCCAAGCTTGGAAAGAACTGATTCAGAAAAGCCTGAGTGCAGGCATTTCTTCTCTCACCACCATACAGTTCGACGGCGAGTTCAAAATCGCGGGCGGGCAGCGGCCTGAGGGTTTTAACCGTCTCATGCCAGCAACTGCTGGCGTCTACGTCGTTTACGACGATCGGACGGGCAAACCCGTTTATGTGGGGGACAGCGAAAACATGCGCCAGCGCTGGCACGCCGGCCACTTCAACGAATACAAACAAGGGCATAACCTTGATGGCGAGCGCTACAAGTTGGCCAATGAATTCGAGAGTGGCTGCACCGTCAAGTTCATCAAGATGGAGTCCAAAGAATCGGCTGCAGCACTAGAAGCGCACCTCATTCGCGAGAACTTTGAGCAGTATCCGGACATCAAAAAAAATCCCAAAAACCTGGATCCACAGGCGCAGGAACGGAGCCAAGCACTTGACGCGGACAGGCTGAAGAACAAAAAAGAAGAGTTGCTGACCGAGCAAGGCACCCGCAGCAATCAGGAGGCCAAAAAACTCAAGGACTCCTTGGATTCAACCGCATCACTGGTCAAGGGAACTGCTGGTGAAGCGCTCAAGAACGTTGGCTACGATCTGTTCGAGCGCTTGACATCCACCACTATCAAAGCAGTGAAAGACGAACTCGTAGACATAGTCCGTGGCGGCAAGGCCAAGATCGCGACCCGGATTAAACGGTTTCTGACCAAGGTTTTTTCCGTCTTGCAAGGCGTGCTCGACAACCCACTGCAGTTGTTGCGCGGGCTGGTGGAATTCATCGTTAACGCCCTCGCCAAGACCATCGCCCAAATCTACAACCTGGCGCGCAACCTCTTTGACCTCGCGAACGGCGCGTGGAAGCTTTATCGTGGGGCCAGCACCATGTCGCGCGAGGCGTTGGTGCGCAAAATCAGCGAAACCGTCATCATCAGCGGATCGTTGGTGATGTGGGATGCACTCGATCCCGTGATTGAGAGCCATCTGGGCATGCTGGGCCCGTTCGCACCATATGTGTCATGCGCGGTGGTGGCCATAGGCTTCGGCCTGTCCAGCTTTGCGCTGCAGACAATTGTCACCAAAATCATCGATGCGATTGTGGCGTTCAAGCAAGGTTTTCTGGACTCCCTGGAGGCTGCACGCGCGAACTGCGAGCAACTCATTCAAAACGCCGAAAAAGAGCTGGCAATGATGGCCGACCTGCGCGACTACCTGGCGTCCTCGCTGCAGGTCATGGGCCAGATGCACACGCACACAGCTAACTTGGCCCAGCACCAAGCCATTGAGCGCCTAGACATCTGCGCCCTTCTTCCCAAACGCTGACAGACCCTCATGACCAATTTTCTTGACCGAATTACCGATGCTGCAAAACAGCTAGGTAGCTGGACCCCTCTGAAAGCAGAACCATCGACGCCGGCGCCCGCTCTCGTGGTTGGCCCAGTGCTTGCTCCAGCGCATCAACTGGTACTGATGAACTCGGAAAAACAGCAAATTTCGGACTTCAAAGCCGAACTGGCAGCAGCGCTGAGCGACATCAATGAAGCTTGCAAACAAAGCCAGGAGACTAGAAAAAAGATCAGCGAACTGAACAGCGAATTGCAGGATCGTGGCTGGTGGGGAGCCGTCAAGGCCACCCTCGACAGTTCGACGGACAAAGAGCTAAGCACACAGCTGCTGGCGTTGAGCAAGAGCATGTCTCTGACGCAGCAAATTGTGCGCGTCATGCTCAAGGTTCAAACACAAAAAAACCAGCTACTTCACGCCTTCAACGATGCGCTAGTCACCAAGATCGCCGACATCGAGAAAGATACTTGCACCCTGGACAGTAACCAAAGGAATGCGGCTCTGGCATTCCTTGGTGAACTGCAGCAGCAGATTGAAGATCAGCTGCGTCAGATAGAGTTGGTGGAATACCATGAGCAGCGGATTCAGGAACATGCACAAAAGCTGTTTGAGCTGGCCAACAGCCATGCGGAATCTGCCCAACAACTAACCCAGGTGGAAGCGACGCTGCGGCAACACATCGACGAAATCAGTCACTGGCGGCTCGACAAAGACGGCCGTGACACCGTATCAGCCCAGCAACTCGCTCAGCTAGCGATGACTTCCTCCGCGCTGCAGCAGAAAATTGCTGAAATCGGGCAGTGGCAACTCGGCAAGGACAAGTACGAAGCTGCGCTGCGCCAGCAGCTTATCCAATCCGAGTCCAAAGCCCTGACCCTGAAAAAGCAGGTTCTTGAATTGGCAGGCCGGTTGGTTCAGCTTGAAGCATCGCAACTGCGAGCGCAGTCGATGAAAACCATGCTCATCCGACAGATCTTGCCCCTCATCGCTTTGGGACTGGCGGCAGCTGCGCTGTGGAGTCAATTGGCTACGGTTTGAAAGGCGCCACCACTTTCACCCTGCGCACGCACCGCGCCCTGAGCTGGCTACAGCGCCCAGGCGGCGGGTGGCGATGACGACGTGACTTTTTGGCACCTCTAAAAACCCTTGAAGCTCCAAAATTCATCCCTGCAACTCATTGATTTATATGAAGTTGATCTTGCGAGGGCGGGGTCTTTAGAGGTGCCCTTTTGTCTGCCTGTGGATCGCCTTCAATGCGGCCTATGCGCAAGACACGGCTGGCGGCATGGACAACGCATCCGAGCGGCAGATCTTCCGCCATTTCGTCGGGCAGTGTGCCGCCTGGATGCAGACAAGGCCCTGTCCGCGCTGGTGTGGCAGGTGTTCCCTGGCTCCATTCGCGTGTTGCTGGGCAACCAGTATGTGTTTCAGTCTTTCTGGGATGCGCTCAACAACCCGCACGGCGATAGCAGCATTCCGCAGCACTGGCGCGAGGCGTTTGAAGATGCGCGCCAGCGCGTGCACCGGGCACCGCGCACTGGCGCAGCAGGATACGGAGCCGGTGTTGTACGAGGTGTTCGTGCGCCTGTACACGCTGCGCAACCCGTTGATGCACGGCGGCGCCACCTGGAACAGCTCTGTCAACCGGGCGCAGGTGCGCGATGGGCGGGCGCTGCTGGCGCGGGTGCTTCCGGTGATGCTGGGGGTGATGATGGATCACCCGGCGCGCTTTGAAGGCAGGCCGTTCTATCCGGTGGTGGCGGATTGAACGGATCGCCAGAAGCGGGTTTTGTTTTTAACTACCAAACAGGTAGCTACCTGCGCTTACTGGGTATGCGCTGGAGCCAGATTTAACCTGCATTCTGCGCAGTTCACGTACAAGCGACCTGCAACTTGTTCAGGCGTGTGACGTGGGCTGTACGCTGATCTGCAATCCCATCGCCTGCACCACCTTCATGATGGTGTCA
>Ga0208269_100746_pt1 | contig 11089 bp, 10 predicted proteins | sample LakWasMe88_LOW11_2_FD_183912 | JGI IMG/M metagenome (GOLD analysis project Ga0208269, IMG submission 183912) | Freshwater sediment methanotrophic microbial communities from Lake Washington under simulated oxygen tension - Sediment Metagenome... | ecosystem: Environmental > Aquatic > Freshwater >...
TTCATCTCAAAAATCTCTATCTTCTTGCCGAGATACTCCGGCGTGCGGCCGATCATCAACCCGGCCACGAACACCGCCACTATCGCAAACACGATCATCCCGTACAGACCGGAGCCGACGCCGCCGAAAATCACTTCGCCAAGCTGCATCAGCCACATCGGCATCATGCCGCCGAGCGGCGTGAAGGAATCGTGCATCGCATTGACCGAACCGTTCGATGCCGCGGTCGTCGCGACCGCCCAAAGCGCCGAATTGACGATGCCGAAACGGGTTTCCTTGCCTTCCATGTTGCCGCCGGCTTGGGTGTTCGACGGGTTTTGATCCGAGCCGAGAGTTGTCAAGATTGGATTGCCGTGCTGTTCGGCGGTGACGGTCACGAAGACCAGCGTAACAAAAACGATCGTCATCGCCGCTAGAATCGCCCAGCCTTGCCGGACATCGCCGACCATCATGCCGAAGGTGTAGCAGAGCGCGGCCGGAATCAGCAAAATCGCCAGCATTTCGAGAAAATTCGACAACGGCGTCGGATTTTCGAAAGGATGCGCCGAGTTTACGTTGAAAAAGCCGCCTCCGTTGGTGCCAAGCTGTTTGATAGCGACTTGCGAAGCCGCAGGACCCAGCGCCAGGGTTTGTTCATGCACGGCGATTTTTTCAAGCACCGGCTTGCCTTCGGCGTCTTTGAGAGGCTGTCCGTCGTCACCGAGCTTAGACTGCTCGTAGCGGGCCGCCTCGGTCAACGCGACGCTTTGATAGGGCTTGAAGGTCTGTACGACGCCTTGCCCGGCCAAAATCAATGCCAAGAGCAGCGACAGCGGCATCAAGATATAGAGCGTGCCGCGGGTCAGATCGATCCAGAAATTGCCGATCGTCTCCTGATTGCGCCGGATGAAACCGCGAATCAGCGCGACCAACACCGCCATGCCAGTTGCCGCCGAGACGAAGTTTTGCACGGTCAGTCCGAGCATCTGGGTCAGGTAACTCATCGTTGTTTCGCCGCCGTAGCCCTGCCAGTTGGTATTGGTTGCAAAACTGACCGCGGTGTTGAACGCCGAATCCGGGCTGACGGCCGGTAAATGCTGAGGATTGAACGGCAAATAAGCTTGCAGTCTTTGTAAGGCAAACACGGCAAAGAAACCCAATAGATTGAAAACCAGCAGGGCGGCAGCATATTCGGTCCAGCGCATTTCCTGTTTCGGATTGACGCCGCTGAGACGGTAGATCAGTCTTTCAACCGGGATAAGCCAGCGCATTGGCCTGATCGGCTTGTCCAGATAAATGCGGGCCATGTACCAGCCGAGCGGTTTCGCCAATGCCAGCAAAGCGGCGAGATAAACCGCGATTTGTAAAAAAACATTGCTTGTCATCAGAATTTCTCCGGAAAAAACAATGCAAAAGCAAGGTAAATGAAAATCACCAATGCGATGCCCGCGCTCAGGAGATAAAGCCCGCTCATGACGAACTCCTTAATTTTTCGAAGGCGTAGACCAAAGCGCCGGTCAGCAGGAAAAACCCTGCGCAAAGAAAGATAAATGCGATGTCCATACAAGTTCTCTTAAGATTCAGTACGGTTTGCAAAGCTACGGGGCCTCATCGGTGTCCGTAGGTTCCTCTTAACCTCTCAGTGTCGGGATGCAACAGAAAACAGTGATTCCCGGCTCGATCGGTTTGATTGCGGAATAGATTACGCATTCAAAAATAAAAAAGATGTAAAAATTGCTTCTATCTTTAGATGATTATGCTGCGAAAAAGTCATTTTGTTGTCCGCAATTGTGGCCGAACGTAAGACAACTTCCTGAACTCATCGACGCATTTTCGGTAGAATGCGCGCCTTTGTTGTTTGTTTTAACCATTTCACCATCCTGCCGTAGAGGGCAATGAATCCACCATCTCTCCCTATTAGTCCCTATCCCGCCGATTTGTCCCGCCGGGATTTACGGCGCATGATCCGTCTCGTCCGCCTGCTGCACAAATTGAGCGGCAATGCCGCCTACCGGAGCCATCTGGAGAGCCTATTGCCGGTAAGCGCGCGCTTCGATCCCGGTCATCATGCGGTGATGATGGGTTACGATTTTCATTTGGCCGAGGCCGGGCCGAAGCTGATCGAGGTGAACACCAATGCCGGCGGCATCTGGTATGCGAGCCTGTTTGATGATCCGGAAGCGGTCGAATTTCCGGAGCGGCTGGGCTCAAGGCTGCTGAAAACATTCTACGACGACTATGCGCGCTACCGGAATGCTCCCGATTTGCGCCCCCAAACCCTGGTGATTCTGGATGAAAAGCCGGCAGAGCAGCCGCTTTATGCCGAAATGCAGGTTTTTGCGGCGCTGTTCAACAAAGCCGGTATCGAGACGGTGCTCGCAGATCCCTCGGAGATTGCGACGCAAGAGGGCGGGCTTTATCTCAACGGCAAAGCGGTCGAGATGATTTATAACCGGCACTGCGATTTTTATCTGCAAACGCCGGAGATGGAACACATCCGCGCGGCCTACCTGCAAGGGCAGGTGTGCCTGAGCCCGAATCCCCATGCCTACGGCTTGCTGGCCGACAAGCGGCGGATGATGCTGTGGTCGCGGCCTGCCATCATGCAGGGCTTCGGGCTCTCGGACGCGGAAGTCTCGCTGTTGGCGGCGACGGTACCGGAAACCCGGTTGTTGGCCGAACTGACGACCGAGGAAGCCTGGGGCACGCGCAAACAATGGGTGTTCAAGCCCGAGACCGGCTATGCGAGCCGGGGCGTCTATGTCGGCGACAAGCTGACCAAACACAAGCTGGCCGAACTCGTGCATGAAGAGACCTTGATCCAGCGGCGGATTCCGCCTTCACTGACGTTAGGCGCGGACGGTCAATCCTTCAAGACCGATTACCGGCTGTTCGTGTATCGCGACCGGATTCTCGGCGTCGCCGCGCGGATTTATCAGGGGCAGGTGACCAACCTGCGGACCGAAAACGGCGGCTTTGCGAAGGTGCGGCTGATCGCCTGAGCCGCAAAGCGGCCGCATCGCCAGCGTTTTCAGATATTACGATTAATATCCACGAAAGGCAGACTCAAGAAAACCGCAACCCATTTCCCCATCCATTTTTTCGTGCCTTTCGTGTTTTTTGTGGACAATACGTAACATTAAATTCATTAAGCCGGGAATAATTAAACTATGTTATTTAACGCAGTCCAAATAAGTCAAATCACGCATCTCCATGAAAAAATAGGGAACTTGCATGATAGGCGGGAGACCGAGGTGGACGATTGTTCGGGAGGACGTCAACCAAAGTCAGTCCAAAGCCAGTAAAACCGGCCATTTGAGCGGGTGAGGGCAAGCGCCTTCGAAATTTTACGACTCTTTTGAAATTTTGGCATTGAATCTGCTTATTTATTGATAAAGCATTACTCTGTCATGAGGTCATAATAATGAGTCAACAATTAGCACAGTCCAAAGTCACAAAAACTTCCGGCAATAACGGCGCCTTGTTGTTGGGAACCGGTCTCGCGTTGGCGTCGATGATTCTAATTCCTGCCTTGGCAACCCGCATCGGGTTGGGTGCAAGCCTGACCGGCGCGCTCAGAATGGCGGTGATGAAAGCCGGCAATCAAGCGATCAGAAGCTGAGGCTTGCCCCGTTCATAGTTTCCCCTCAGGGTTAGTTCCCATGCTTGGCGCTCTTCGTTATACATCAGTGTCGTCATACTTGCCGGAGTGGCGGATTTGTGTATAACGATGAGCGCTCGGTGCGGGAACTCGCCTAAGGACGCTCCGACTGAGTAAGGCAAATCCCATGCCTACGCAGAACGTATCCTTTGAGCACGAAGGGGAATGATCAAGCCGAATTTCGGGAAGTTAATTTTTACCCTCTCTTCATTGTCATCCTTGCCCGGTTCGTACGCCGCAACGGTCGTGTGGATCGGGTTTTTTTGCTTGCCGCTATTTTTTTTAGAAAGGCATTGCGTCTGGTCGCCGAGTTTAGTAGCATTTTCCTACCACGTAATAAACTGATGTTGATATGAGCGAAATCGATAAGGCGTGTGATCTTTGCGGATTGCCGGTGTTGACCCCAGGTTTCAAGTTGCGCACGAAGGAGGGTGACAAGGATTTTTGTTGCGAGGGTTGCATGGGCATTTATCAGATGCTGCATGAGGATGATGTGCTCACGCTTGCCGATCAAACGGATCAAAACGATTGAGTTGCGTTTTTTCCAGCCCCTTCCTTGTCCCCCCCCTATAAACAGATTTTCAGCAAAGCCGATGTTCACGGCAGCGTCCGTATGCCGTGCGGCAGTTGCCGGTCGGCGAAGGTTTTGGATTCAACTACAAGAGGAGTGTCGTGATGGCGCATGTAATGGCAAAGGCGTGATGAAGGAAATGAGTAAAGTCAAGGATTCCATGGGCAAGGAGATTGTGAAAGGCTCGATGGCTTCCGTTACCGTACATACAGGAGCAAAAATGATGAGTAAATTAACGAAATACCCCGTTCTGGTGTTTGGGGCCGGCGTTGTGGCCGGTATTTATGTCTATAAATACCGCAAGCAAATCATCGCGAGCGCCAACAAGGCAATCGATTCCGGCAAGGACTTTGTGTTGCAGCAAAAAGAAAATCTGGAAGACATCGTCGCGGAGACGCAGGAAGAGAGCTGACAAGCCGCAGGGTATTTCCCTTCCCCTTTTTTGCAGAGACGGGTGATTTCTCTTGATGAGGGAATCACCCGTTTTTGTCTATTCCGAGTGTTTTTTGACTTATGGCTATTCAAAAAGAGTTTGTATTACGCTATCGCGGGTCAGAGCACGTTCGTTTTGAAATACCTTCCGCGTTTTGTGACGAACAGATAGCTGAAGCGTTGACCGGACGGCTGTTGGCTGTGGACGGCGTTTACCGGGTTCATGTGTATCGAAGCCAGAGAAAATTGGCCATCCGTTATCAGGAAACGGTGCACGATTTCACGGGCCTGTGCAAATTGTTGTTCCGGATCGTCAGCGAACTGGAGAAAGAAGCGCTGGCGGAAGCCCGGCCGAAAGCCGTGCAGATCGCCAAGCAGCGCGTCAAGAACCGACTCAAGAATATCAAGGTCTTCCGCTGGTTCGGCAATAAATACGACGATGCGAAGGAAACCTTGCAGGCCGCGAAGATCGTGACCACGGGACTGACCAAACCGGGGAAATTTTTCAAGGACCCGGAAAAGATGGTGATCGATTTTTTGAACGACATGCTGGTGTTGTTCCTGATCCGTCTGCATTGGGACCACATCACCAAGGAATGGATTCCGCGTCCGTTCAGGTACCGCTACGAATGGATGGCGGCGTTTTATATGATTTATCTGTTGATGCGTTCGCGCCGGCCGAAACCTTAAGCGCCAGAAGATTCAGTAATGAGTAAGTAGGAATTATCGATGAACGATCTTGCCGCGACAGGCTACAGACATTTTCAGATACGGCATCAGCTGCAACGGCGGATACGGATCGTGTCGCCGATGTTAAAAAAGGACGACGAGCGTTGTTACATCCTCGAAATCCTGCTCAAAAAACGCGCCGAAATCAAACGGGTGCGTTCGACGCCGGCGCTCGGCACGGTCGTGATCGAATTCGATCCGAACCGTCTGCCGAAGGCGAATCTGCTGGTGATGCTGGATGCGGTGCTCGGCAATCTGGCCAGCAAGCCCAGTTCAAGCGGCCAGCGTAAAAAAGCCGATTTCTCGAACGGTGTGCAGGAAGTCGATCTGGCGATCGAAGGCATGACCTGTGCGTCCTGCGCGCTGCTGCTCGAAATGGTGTTCAATCGCGATGCGAAGGTCAAACAGGCCAGCGTCAATTTCGCGACCGAAACCCTGACCGTGGTCGGGCAATTGAACCGGGACGAGGTGTCGGCGAAGATCGCCAGCCTCGGTTACAAGGCCTATGCGATGGATACCTTGTCGCAGCGCAAGAAGCTGATCGAAAAGGAACAGTTCCGTATCCGCTCGGCCTGGCGGCGCCTTCTATGGTCGGCCGTGCTCAGCACGCCGGTGATCGTGCTCGGCATGAGCATGGCGAAGTCGCGCCCGATGCACTGGCTGCAATTCATGCTCGCAACCCCGGTCGTGTTCGGCTCCGGCAAGCCGTTTTTCGACAAGGCGATCAGGCTGGCCAAGCACAAGGCCGCGAACATGGACACGCTGATCGCGCTCGGCGTCGGCGCCGCTTATGCCTTTAGCCTGTCGTCGTTCCTCCGGCGGCGCGGCCACATGTATTTCGAAGCGGCCGCCGCGATCATCGTGTTCGTGCTGCTCGGCCGTTACCTCGAAGAAAGGGCCAAGGGCAAGGCCGGCGAAGCGATCCGGCAACTGGTCGGCTTGCAGCCGCAGACCGCGACCTTGATCCGGGACGACCGGGAAATCGTCGTCGATGTCGAAAGCGTCGCGGTCGGCGACATCCTGCTAGTGCGGCCGGGCGAGAGGATTCCGACCGACGGCGAGGTCGTGTACGGCATTTCGACCGTCGATGAGTCGATGGTGACCGGCGAAAGCATGCCGGTGGTCAAGGATGTCGGCCATCAGGTGATCGGCGGCTGCGTGAACGGCAACGGCGTGATGAGAATCCGCGCGACCGCGGTCGGCATGGATACGGTGCTGGCCGGCATCGTGCACATGGTCGATCAGGCGCAATCGACCAAACTGCCGATCCAGAAACAGGTCGATCAGATTTCCGCGGTGTTCGTGCCGTCGGTAATGGCGGTGTCCGGGCTGACCTTTGCCGGCTGGATGGCGCTGGGCGCGCCGTTCGGCTTCGCGCTCGGCAATGCGATCACCGTGCTGCTGATCGCCTGCCCCTGCGCGCTGGGACTTGCGACGCCCGCGTCGATCATGGTTGGCACCGGCCAGGCCGCGAAGAAGGGCATTTATATCCGTAACGGCGAGAGCCTCGAAGTCGCGGCGAAGCTGAACGTGATCGTGTTCGACAAAACCGGCACGATCACCGAAGGCAAGCCGAAGGTCAGCGATCTGTTGAAAGTCTCGCGCCTCGGCGAGGAAAAGCTCGTGATGCTGGCCGCCTCGGCCGAGCGCAACTCCGAGCACTTCCTCGGCAAGGCGATCGTCGAGTATGCGCGCGAGCAGGGCATCGAACTCAAGGACTGTGCGCATTTCTACAGCGAACCGGGACGCGGCATCGAAGCCGACGTGGACGGCAAATCCTTGCTGCTCGGCAATCTGGCCTGGATGCGCCAGCGCGACATCGACGTACAGAATCTGGAAGCCGCGGCCGGTCAATTCGCCGAACAGGGCAAGACGCCGGTATACATGGCGGTCAATAACAAGGAAGCGGCGGTGTTCGGCATCGCCGATCAGCCGAGGGCGCATGCGGCCGAGGCGATCGCGCGTCTGCACAGGCTCGGCGTCGAGACCGTGATGGCGACCGGCGATACCGAAAAGACCGCGCAGTTCATCGCGGCGAAGGTCGGTATTTTTGAAATCGTAGCGAATGCGAAGCCGGAAGAAAAACTCGCGATCATTCAACGCCTGCAAGCGGAAGGCAAAGTCGTCGGCATGATCGGCGACGGCATCAATGACGCGCCGGCCTTGGCCGCCGCGAATGTCGGCTTTGCGGTCGGCAGCGGCGCCGACATCGCGATCGAGTCGGCCGATATGACCTTGACTCAGGGCGACATAACCAAAGTCACCGATGCGATCGAGTTGAGCACCGACACGATCCGCATCATCAAGCAGAATCTGTTCTGGGCTTTCGGCTACAACACCATCGCGATTCCGGTCGCCGCGGTCGGCAGGCTGAATCCGATGATCGCCTCGGCCGCGATGGCCTTGAGCTCGCTGTCGGTGATTTTGAATTCGTTGCGCCTCAGCAAGAAATAGGGTTTTAGATGGATCATTCAATGATGGAACACGCCGCCATGAACCACGCGGCGATGGATCACGGTGCGATGCACGGCATGGCCGAGGTCGCCAATGCGGCCGGCGGCTTCGATTACACGCTCGCGTTCATCGCAGGCTTCCTCGGCAGCGGCCATTGCCTCGGCATGTGCGGCGCGCTGGTGTCCGGCTATTTCATGAATTCGGGCAAGCAGCGCTCGTACTGGCCTTATCTGATGTATCAGGTCTCGCGCATCTCGGTCTATACCTTGATCGGCGTCACCGCCGCTCTGCTCGGCGTCGTGCTGGTGTCCGGCGGCCTGTTCGGCAAAATCCAGAGCATTTTGCAGATGATCATCGGCATCGTGGTGATCGGTCTCGCCTTCGGCATTCTGGGCTGGCTGCCCTGGCAAGGCTCGCTGCGCCTGCTGCCATCTCAGTGGCTGCGCAAAGGTTATGCGACCTCCAGGCAACAAGGCCCGATCGGCGGCGCGATGCTGGCGGGCCTGTTGAACGGCATGATGCCGTGCCCGTTGACCTTCGCGATGGCGGTGAAGGCGACCACCGCGACGACCGTGCTCGAAGGCGGTTCTCTGATGCTCGCATTCGGCGCCGGCACCCTGCCGATGATGCTGTTCATCAGCCTCGCCTTCGGCAAGATCAAGGCGAATATCCGCGGTCTGATGTACAAGGCCGCCGCCGCGATCATGGTGTTCATGGGCGTCAACACCTTCTACCGCGGTTTCGGTTTTTACATGGACCAGCATTTCAAGCATCACAATCACTATATGATGATGCAGGAATGGGTGAACGAGATGATCGCTTACCTGAATGAGTTGATCGCTTACTTTGGTGATTTGGTCAACAATATCCAAAATATGTAGATCGCTTGTCCGGCTTCAAGCCGGATTTTGCGCGTAGAACAAGAGAGTAGCCGTTCGAACTGACAAGCGAGTTCGCAGGGCTTCGAATTGTCAGATAACCGATAAAACGGTATAGGATCTATGAAACTCCGAACCCAATCTGGTAGCTTCAAAAACTAGCCACGATTGATTTAAATAATGACGGGCTGAAGTCGACCCGTTGCTGCCAAATAAGATTAATTTAAAAAGACAAGAAATGGCAATGAGCTGTCATTCAAAATGTAGATACTGTTATCCAAGTCAAGCGCTATGAAGCGCCGGATCGAAGGCTTTACCCGATTTCAAGACGCCAAAGGCGACATGAATGAGCTTGCGCATCATCGCGCCGATGATCAGCTTAGGCGGCTTGCCGGCACCGGTCAGGCGGTCCTTAAAGCGCTGGCCCCAGGCGGTCTTATAAAGCGTGACCATCGCCGGCATGTAGAGCGCTTTGCGCAGGAAGGCATGGCCGATCTTAGATAAGCGGGGCTTACCCTTCACGCTACTGCCCGACTCGTGGTGGCGCGGATCAAGCCCGGCAAAAGCCGCCGCTTGTCGGCTATTGGCGAAGCGGTCGGTGTCGGCATAAAACGCCAGGATAATGGCGCTGGTACGTTCGCCGATGCCGGGGATGCTGTCGAGCAATACCCGTTTTTGCTGGAGATCGGGGTGCTGATCGATGTGCTCGTTAATGGTTTTGACGAGCTGTTGCATGGCGTCGTCGAGCCAATCGAGATGCTGCTGAATGTCGCCCTGAACGGCATCACGGGCGACGCCGAGACGGTTGCTTTCCTGGGTGCGCATAGTTTGCAAGGCCTCCAGGCGCAGCACGAGGGCGCGTAAAGTGATTTCCTCCGGACTCGGCGGCTGCCAAGGTTCGGGCTGGCGTTCGGCGCAGAAATCGGCGATCAAGCGGGCATCGACCGCATCGGTTTTACTGCGGCTGAGCCGGGAGGCCGCATAGGCTTTGATTTGTGCCGGATTGACGACACTGACCGTGACCCCTGCCGTGGCCAGGAACTGGGCGAGTGATTCCCAGTAAATGCCAGTGGCTTCCAGGCAGACATGGAGCGGGATAGCTTGGTGTGAAGCCAGCCAGGCGACTAATTGGGTAAATCCGTTGTCGGTATTGGCGATGACTTTGCTACGGAATTTGCCGTTGGGCAAGCGCAAGGCGCAGTCCAATTTGGCTTTGGCAACATCGATACCGAGATGAAAATGCGTCATGAGAACCTCAAAATGATCTACCTTGTGAATGCAGGCTGCCGGCAGGCCGGGCCAAAGATAATGTCCGATCTAGGATCGAGGGGGATAACTGCTGTAATTTCTACGTTGCGAACTTGCTGTTTCAAGGTGCGATACGGCATCCAGTTATCCGAACCTGAGGCGCCCCTCAGGTGTGTTTACACCGTGCTTTATAGCGTAAACTCGGTTAATAAACACGGGATTTATAATACAAGGTGCGATTAGCTTGCGTAATCGCACTTTTCGAAGCCAACATTCCTCCGATTACGCTATCGCTAATCGGAGCTACGCGGGCTTATGTCGAGTTGTGTACATTTTCTCGTTGATATTCTGAACGACACCACAATCAATCTTGCTACAGGAGAATTTCGTGTCAATGTCTAACACTACGTTCGAGGCGATCTGCGCGAAAAGCCGCGCAGGCGCCTCAACTCCACGTTAGGGCCACATATGCAGCTTTACTCGCACATTCTCGATCTTCGAATCTGGCATCCCACACTAGATCCTGATCTTGTCAGCCGTACGCTCGGCCTACAGACCCAGCGGAGCTGGCGCGTGGGCGATGCTCGCAAGACCCCGAAGGGCACGCTACTTGAGGGCGTCCACTCCGAGGGCTATTGGTCTACTAATCCATTTTCGTACGGATGGCGCGAGTCCACCGACGCCCAGATCGAGGATGCTCTTGAAGAGCTAATCACTTTCTTGGAGCCGCATCGAGACTTCCTGCGGGGCATCAGCCAAGGTGGCGCTGTGCGAATTTGGGTGAGTTCCCAAAGCAACCGCAATTTCGCATTCGAGCTTTCGCCAAGCATGCTTGCCCGTCTGGCATCTCTCGGTGCAACGTTCATTCACGATGTGTATCAGGGCCCGTAGCTAGTAGCCCGGATGTAGCGCAGCGGAATCCGGGAGCTACACAGAGGCAATCTATGCTATTCATGTGACTTTGCATCAACGTAATATGACACTCGATTGGAATTAAAAAATTGGGCATCGGCAAAGGCCTATCCCGGATTCCGCTGCGCTGCATCCGGGCTTCTCTAAAGCGGCCCTTGTTGTCAAGTCCCCGTGCCTATATTTTTATCAGTTTTTCGTTCCTCGGAAATTTCGATCAGTTCATGT
>Ga0208269_100749_pt1 | contig 11061 bp, 9 predicted proteins | sample LakWasMe88_LOW11_2_FD_183912 | JGI IMG/M metagenome (GOLD analysis project Ga0208269, IMG submission 183912) | Freshwater sediment methanotrophic microbial communities from Lake Washington under simulated oxygen tension - Sediment Metagenome... | ecosystem: Environmental > Aquatic > Freshwater >...
AAGTCCGACTTGTCCGCGCTCAGACTGCCGCTCAGGTCGGTCTCGAAAAACTTATTCAATCCTGGCACATTGCGAAGTTCCTCTTTGTCCACTCTTTTGAAGCCCATCGTCCATTCGGCATATTCACGTGTATTGATTTTTTTTCTTTCAATGATGCGGAAGTCTTTATGCCGGGGATCCTTCTTGATGTCGGCCACCAAATCGTCGATGACCTTCTCTTCGCCTTCCAGCACCTGGATGAACGCCTCGCCGGTGTACAGCAGCATTCCGGAGACGCCGAGGCAGGCATTATTCAGGCGGGAGGGAGTCAGGATACCCATAAGATCGTCGTTGCTCATGGGCCGGGTCGGAGTGCTGATATAGGTTAGCTGAATCACGATGAATGCCTCTGTCGTTATAATTATGCGAGCGCTATTCGGATACGTGGCAGACACATTGGGATTTCGTTACGACTGCCTTAGAAGCAACAATGTAACATGCGCCTGCTAATAGTCAACAAACCCAAACGGGGAGGCCCCCTCCTTCGTTCAGGTCATCACTATTCGATCAGCATACGCGACAACGGACTGTTGCTTTCAATCACGACTTGCTCTCTCGTTTCCAACGCGGAGCATTGGCCGATCAGATCGGTAATCTGCCGTTGCTGTTCGTCGTGTAAACTTTTCACCTGATCGATCGCGGCCAGGACTTCAGTGTCGATCAGCGCAAACGCCTGCGTCAGGCCTTTTTGCAAGCCGCGCTGCGCGCTCGCTTTCAGCGACGGTTTCAATTTTTTCGCGATGAACCAGGGCGTCAGCCAGCTGATCGCGACCATCAGGCTGCTGTGAATCAGGAAATCGACGCCCAGATAAGCCGAATGGGTTGCGTTGCTGTGCTGGAAACCGGTAAATACCTGAAAGCCGACCCACCCGAGCGCGGCCAAAGGCAGCAGGATTTCGGCACTGCGCGCGATGCTCAACAAGGTGCGCTGGATGGCGTTGCCGGGATTCGCGAGTGCCTGCCTGACCGCCAGTTCGCTCTGGGTTTCGATGATTTTCGCCGCCTTGTCGCGCAGCGGCGCCAGCTGCTGCTTCAGCGGCAGCGCGGGCATGCCCTGCTGCTCGGCCTGCAGCACGAATTCATCGAGCGCATCGTCGAAGCGGGTTTTGGCCCAGGCGTCCCATAAGATCGCATCGGCCTGGGCTGACGGGTATTTGCCGGCCGCAGGATGGGTCAACAGGCCGACCGCGTGTTCCGCATAATAATTGGCCAATTGCTGCACCGGCCAGGCAAAGCCTTCCTGCAACAACGCGGCCGTGTGCTGCCATTGCCTTTGCCACAGCGGTGACGCGTCCTTGAACACCGTCTCCTTGGCCAGGGCCTGCCGGTAATGGCCGAGCGTCTGCCGCAGTTCATAAAGACGCGCCTGTAAACCGCGCTGTTCGAGTTGTTGCACGGTATGGTCGTTCGCCAAGGCGGTCAGCGTCTCGGCCAGCTCGGCGAATTCGTCCGCCAACCGGTCTTCGCCGCAGATCGTTTTGAAGATGATCGGCTCAATGAAACCGGCCTTGCCGAGTTGGCGCTTGAAGTCCTCGAATTGTTCAAACTGGCCTCGATCCCACTGATTCAGCACGAACAGCCAGGCATGGCGCGCGCCTTCGGCGAGCAACAGCCGCCAGGCCTTCTCGTCGCGGTAGCGCTCGGGGCTGACCACATAGATCAGCACATCGATATGCGGCAGCCATTCCAGCACCAGATGGCGATTGTTTTGATCGATGCTGTCGAAATCGGGCATGTCGATCCAGACGATGTGTTTTTTCGCCGCGTCGTCGTGCTGCGCTATCTTGACGCTGGCGACCGGCAGATTTTCGGGCAGGTGCCGAAGCTCGACCGAGCGGTGATGGAACAAGGTCACTTCGCGCGAGGTCGGCCTTTCGATGCCGGTTTTGGCGACCGGCTTGCCGGCCAGCCGATTCAACAGCGAACTTTTGCCGACGCCGGTGCCGCCCATGAAGGCGACCAACAGCGGCCGGCCCTGCCCTTCCGCAAACAGCGCATTCGGGGTGCCGGACGGTAAAGGGGGTTCCTGTTCCAGTATCTCCTGATCTATCCATCCCGCGGCTGCGGCCTGTTGAGCCCAGAGCCGGGTGTTTTCGACCAGATCAGAGTAATCGTAAGCCATGGCGTTTTTCCTTCAGATGGTTTTCCGCTTCCTGTAATTGTTCCGGCGTAATATTGAAATGCGAGAGCCCCGACAATTGTGTCGGCAACAGCAACAATTTGTCGCGCAACGCCTCGATGAACAGCGCCTGTTTGACCTGGCTCAACTGGTTCCTTTTCAGATCGGCCTCGACGCTGTGCAGGTAACTGCCGATCGCGCTCTCGGCCAACAGCGAGGTGACCGTCAACAGCGACGGCGCGATCACCAGATCGTGCACGCCGATGCCGCCGGTATTCAGGGCCAGCGCGATCATCGCCGCATCGGTCGTCACGCGGGTCGCGCGCAGGCTGTTCAATAACAGAGGCTGCTCCTGCAATTTGCGGTACAGCCGGTGCGCGGCGCTTTCGACATCCTGTTGAAAAGTCAGGTGATAATGCCTGACCGCGCCGTCGAAATCAATCAGCAGCTCCTGGCGCCGGCCGCGTAGCAGCGCGCTCATATCCCGCCACCACAGGCGTTGTTGATTCCCCTCGGCTTTGTCGCGCAGTTTATCGGTCATTTGCAGCAAGGCATGTTCGGCGATCTGATTCAGCAGCGCGACTTCATGACTGGTTTCGGTCAACGCGGATTTCTTGCGGCCGAGCTTCATCAACTGCCTGACCGGCCAGGTCAAAGCCCGGCGCGTGCCGGCCATTATCCCGGCCAATCCCGGAATTTCGAGCAGAGTCAACAGCTCGGCCATCGCGACCTGAAAGGTTTCGTAATGATGCGGGTGATTCAAGAAATCGCGCTGGTAATTGTCCAGCGCCTGTTTGATCATGTGCTCGAGCAACTGCTGCCAGTCCTTCAGCGCCTGATGCTCCTGAGCGATCGGCTCCAGCCATTGCGGCCAGTAATATTGCAGCAGTTCCTGCTCGTAACGCGCATGCTTCTTATAGGAGACCTGACCGGCCAGGCGCTGCAGCAAGCCCTGCTGCGCCTGCGGCCACACCGGCAGGCCGGAGGCTTTCTGATAATACAGCGGCACGACCTCCGGAAACGGGTCTTTGCGGGCCAGTTGCCATTTTCCCTGCAGCGAATGCGCGATCAGAGCCTCGGAGCCTTCGCTGAGTTTGTTCAGGCAGATCACGGTCGGCTGGCGCAAGACCTCCAAGGCCGCCATCATCTCCCAGACCGACTGATCGGCGTATTTTTCCTTGCTGACCACCAGCACGACGACGTCGGCCAGCGCGATGGTCCGGATCACGCCTTCGCGATAGGTCGCCGAATCGATCGAATCGAAATCGGGCGTGTCCCACAGCACGCAGTCGGGCAACCAGGAAGACTGCGAATCCGCGTCCGCCAACGAAAAACAATCGTGCCGGTCCTTGCTCAACTGCATCGGCAGCAACTGTTGAAAACGTCCGAAATAGCGTTGCAGGCCGCCGCAATCCTCGCGCCTGACCCGATGGCAAAAACCTTGCGGATGCACCGTATAACCCGCCAGGGGGCTGACGCCGGCCGCGCCGGACTGAAGCAACACATTCACCAGCGTACTCTTGCCGGCCTGCGTCGGGCCTACCACCGCGATCTGCAAGGGCGGCAACGGGGCCGATTCGACCAGCGCACCCTTGCGCAAAAACGCTTCCGCCATCAGCAACTGGTCGATGCGTTGCTGATACACTCCTTTGATCGATTCGAGATGAGCCTGCTGTAAAATCGTCTGATAACGCTGCTTCAGTAATTGGATAAATTCCAGCATAGGACTTTGCTTGGGTTATAATGACCGATTATTTTACCGAGTTTTTCGAAGATCAGGCGTTATATTCACTACAAAAGTAAACAAAAACTACTTAACACCGATCCGTAACACACAGAGGCTGCCTAATGAAAAAAATTTCCGTATTCCTTATTTTTGTGCTGAGTTGTGCCCTTTTATCTGCCTGCGGCAGAAGCGAAAAAGTCAATGGCCACAACATCCGCACCGCCTATAAATCGGTCAAAGTCTTGAAGGAAAGGTTGCCGGCCGAAAAGCGCATCGAATTCGAAGTGTCATTCTGGACCATCCGCGACTCACAAAAGGCCGACGCCGGATTTTTGGAAGCGATTGACGGCAAAACCCCGCTCGAAATCATCGATATGGGCAGAGAAGTCTATCAGCAGCGCAAGAATGCCGGTTTCAAAGGCTATGAGCAATATTCGAGTTGGGAAGATATGATTTCCAAATTCGGCCAGGAAAGATCGCAGCAAGGCGCGGTCAAGAAAGAAGACGCGAAAGATAAGGCGAACGACGTGCTCTATAACTTGCAGCGTTAATCGAAAAATACAAATTTGCCGGGATGGGCTGCCTCGCGCCGGTCCATCCTCAGCCTATCCCCCGCCCCGAACCGAGCCGGGCTAAAAGCAATACCCCTTCGGCACCACCGTCACGCCGCTTTCCGAAACCGTAAAACGCGCCGAATCGACGGTCGGGTTGCCGCCGATTTTCTCGCCTGGCGGCACCCTCACCTCCTTGTCGATGATGCAGCGCTTTAGCACCGCACCGGCGCCGACCTGAACGCCGTCGAACAAAATCGAATCTTCGACCAGCGCATTGTCGTCGACGCGGACTTGCGGAGACAGGATCGAATGCCTGACCGTACCGCCGCAGATCACCGCGCCGCCGGAAATCATCGAGTTATCGAACCGGCCGGCCTGCCCGGAGGCGCCGGGCGTCATCCTGGCCGGCGGATATTGGCCGGGATAGGTCCGGATCGGCCAGTCCGGCTGATACAGATTGATCGGCGGCACCGGCAACAGCAGATCCATGTTCGCCAGGTAATAGGAATCGACCGTGCCGACATCGCGCCAATAACGGTCCGGCGTCACCCGCCCTTGTTCGCCGCCGAAACGGTAGGCGAAAACCCGTTGCTTGTCGATCAGGCGCGGAATGATGTCCTTGCCGAAATCATGGCTCGATTCGGCCAGTGCGTGATCGAATTTGAGTTCCCGGCACAGTAAATCCATATCGAACACATAGATGCCCATCGAAACGAGCGCCTGTTCCGGATTGTCCGGCAACGCCTGGGGATGCTCTGGCTTTTCGTGAAAGCCTGAAACGCGCTGCGTGGAGTCGACCGACATCACGCCAAAACTGCTTGCATCGGCAAGCGGCACCTGCATGCAGGCAATCGTCAGCTCCGCCCTTTGGTCGCGGTGAAAATGCAACAATGCGGCGTAATCCATCCGGTAAATGTGATCGCCGGACAGAATCAGTACATGGGTCGCATTGCTGCGTTCGAGCAGATACAGATTCTGCAGGATCGCATCGGCGGTGCCTGCATACCAGGAAGAACCGGTGCGCATCTGCGGGGGAACCGGGGTAATGTACTCGGAAACTTCCGGATTGAAAATCGACCAACCGTCGCGCAAATGTTTTTGCAGGGAATGCGACTTGTATTGCGTCAGCACCAGAATGCGCCGCAGCCCGGAATGCAGGCAATTGGATAGCGTGAAGTCGATGATCCGGTATTTGCCGCCAAAGGGAACCGCGGGCTTAGCCCTTTCGGCGGTCAAGGGATGCAGCCTGGCGCCGGCGCCGCCGGCGAGTATGATGGACAGGATTTTGTCGAACATGGAGATCCTTACAGCCATACCTGTCCGCCGGAGTCGAACAGTTTGAGGATTAGAAAAGCGAGACTCGCTGTATTGGGCGACAGCGGCGAATGGATGGTTCTTCCCTCCTCCCCAATCTCAACGAAGTTTGGCGAGGAGAGTTGAAATAATGGATCATAAAAACGACACTTTCGATAATGAATATGTCACCGCCGCCGACCGCACTCTTGCTGCGGACGGCAGCGGGCCGCTGACATGCTTTTTTGGCGATTCGCCAGCTCACGCCGATGCACTTCGATCAGCATCAATAACAGACAGGAAAATACAAAAGCAGCCATGTTAGTCTCCTTAAAATACCTTAAAAAGAAAACGCCAAGAAAGTTGACTTGACACCCGTTATCTAGCATTTATCATGCCATTTCTTCATTTGCCGTGCTGATTCACAACAACAAATAGCCAAAACTTCAAATCTAATGATCAGCTGTCGGTCTCCTTAGCACCAAAACAGTGCTTTCTGTGATAAAACTTGAATCATCGTAGTACTCCCTGACAAGTAGAGACTCAAAGCACCCCACCCCAAAATGGCCGGCTCTGAATTTTCTACCTTTTTAGTCATCTACCGCTTTAGAATAGTTCAGTTTTCAAGCTTTATCTTGACAAGTATTTCACATGCTGTTAAGGGAATTTTCACCGGATTTAATTTGCTAACTTGTTCGCAATTTGAATCAAATCCACCGTGCTCAGTCCTATTGCCGTAACGATGAAAAAGGACATGACATGACTCTTAAAACCCTATGCAATCGTGAAGTGTTGGTTGCCGCCAAAGACGACAGCATTCTCGAAGCCGCCAAACTGATGCGCGAATATCACGCAGGCGATGTGATCATCGTGGAAGAACGCAACGGCGTGCGCTACCCGGTCGGCATCGTGACGGACAGGGACATTGTGATCGAATTGATCGCGAAGGAGATTGCGATCGATTCGGTTACGGTGGGCGATCTGATGTGCCGCGGCCTGGTGCTCGCGCGCGAAGACGACAGCCTATTCGACGCGATCAAACTGATGCGTCAAAAAGGCATCCGGAGACTGCCGGTGGTCGATCAAAACGGCGCGCTGGCAGGCATCATCACCGCGGATGATCTGATCGAGTTGACCACCGAACAGTTGCGGGACATTGCCGGATTGATCGGCAGAGAGCAAGCGCTGGAAAAGCAAAACCGTTAACTGTCGCCCGCTAGGGCATCACCTCGATTTTAAAGCCTTCCAGGATGGCCTGGTGGGTAGCTGGCAGGCTTGAAGCCGCATAGAGCGCGTCATGATCGATCACCGGCGCGGACAACGGTCGGCCGGTGCCCTGCATCAACGTCTTGACCAGCAACTTGCCGTCCCTGACGCGAATGCCGTAAATCGTTCCCTGCATGCCGATATCGATGATCCAGACCGCCTCATCGCCGGCCTTGCCGAGCTTCGAAAGCACCGGCAGCGAGGGATGGGAGCGGAAAACCTGTTTCGCTTCCGCGCTTGTAGGATCGGGGAATTGCCAGAAACGCCTGAATTTCGGCGCGCCGTTTTCGAGCGCGATCTTCAACGCGACCAAACCGGCCGGATGGGTGTGGTCCGGCATAAAGGTCGGAATCATCACGACCGGTTCACCCTCCACATAACTCAGCGCCGGCTGCGTCACGATCATGCCCGCCCATGGCATCTTGCAGGGATCCTCCGCCGTGCCGCAGATTTCGGCGATTTGCAGACGGTCAAATTGCGTGCCTAGCTGCTCCGCATCCAGTAAGGATACGGAACCGTCCTTGCCCGCCTGCACCAGCACCGAGCGACCGTCCCGCAAGGTCGCCATGACCGGGGCATTCGCGCCGAGATCATAATCCATCCAGGCCAGGCATTCTGCATAGCTTTTATTGTCGCAATCCCCGTTTGCGGGCTTCAAAGGCGCATTTTGATCCGCCAGACGCGGGATGAACAAATTCTTGCAGGACGCCATGCAGGCCTTGTCCGGATTGACCGGATCGAAAGCCGCACAAAGCTCGGCAGCGCAGCCGGCATCGAATTCGAGTCCGGGTTTCAGCCGCATCAGCGCATTCGCATAATCGCGCCGGGATAAATCCACCTGACCATTGCCGGTCGGCACGAAGATTTGATAACTGTCGCCTACAGGATAGATTTGCGGTCCGGACGGCGTCCAGATGCCGCCGCCGCAGATCATTTCCTGGGTGCCGTACTCCATCGTGACCGGGCATTCGGCTTCCGGCGTCGTCAGCAATGTCGATCTCATCGCCCGTTTTGGGCCGTGTTGCCTCCAGGCGTCCAGGTCGATTTCAAATAGCCAGCCGTGAAAGGGCTGGGTATCGCCGGCATTGCCGAAAGCCGCGTAAACGCTGCCGAGGCCGCCGTCTTTTTTGGCGGCATGTTTCAAAGCCGCGTGCGAATAAGCGGTCGGAGGATTGAATTTGACGAGCGACCGGCCGTCGGCCGCCGGTTTCTCGGCATCGATCTCCAACACCGGAAATGCCGGGTCCAGCTTCTTGTTCGCCATGTCGATCACCGCGAGGCGATGGCTCACGCGCACGCCATGATCGAGGCATTGATAGACGATAATCAGCTTATCGCCGACAAGCACCGGCGTCGATACCAGTTCAACCTGCTGTCCTTCAGGCGCCGGCGCCTCCAACTTCCAGTCCAGCGCGCCGGTTTCAGCATCCAGCATCGCGATGATGCCGTCGGAAGACGGAACGACGATCAACGGCCTACCTTGGGATTGATCGAGTAACGGCGAAGCGATGATAGTCTGCTCGAAAGTGGCCTGCGGGAGACCGGGGGTTGGGAACAATGAGGTCAGGACGACCTGTTCGGGCTCGTGCTCAGTCGCAAATCCCGGTATTTGATAATTCGACAAGAACAGAGCCGCACTGATAACCAGGGCTGTCTGTACATAAACCGGTGCAAATCTCATGAAGGCATTGAGGCAATGATGACAAGTCGCCGTGCTAGTCGGCAACGACGGTTAGGGAATGTTCAAGGATGCTGTGCGAAGCGATGCGAGCTGATGCCAACCGTCGCGATTAGGTAATCCGAGAGTTACCCACTTCGCTCATTTTAAAAAACGAAAATGACAAAATGGCGTCAATCGTTTTACAAAACGATGAAAATACCGGTTTGGATTGAGTTGGCGGAATGACTGTCTCCCTGCCATGGCCTTGTCATCAAAGCGTCACCCGTTTGTCATCGAGCATTAACGCATCTGTCGCGGAAATGACATCTTGCTCCCGTAACTTATCGGCATCTTTTATCACTCAAGAGCAGCCGATGAAAAACCTCAATCCAGAGACCACCCAGCCAGCCGCCAAACGCTTCAGCAGCTTTATCGCTGATTCGGAAGCCATGATCAAAGCCGCGCAAGAACTCCGCTACCGGGTCTTCGCCAGGGAAATGGGCGCCAAACTGAAGTCTGCCTCCGAAGAGCTGGATTATGACGAAATCGATGCGTATTGCGATCATTTGATTGTCTATGACAATCAGAAGCGCAAAATCGCCGGCTATACGCGCCTGTTGAATCATGAACAGGCCAATGTGCTCGGCCGCTTTTATTCCGAGGCGGAATTCGACCTGAGCAAGATCATGGCCCTGCCCGGCCGTTTTCTCGAAATCGGCCGCACCTGCGTCGATCCCGATTACCGCGGCGGCGCGGTATTGACGACCCTGTGGTCGGCGCTCGCGCAATATGCGATCGAAGGCGGTTATCAATATCTGCTCGGCTGCGCCAGCATCACGCCAGGCCCGAGCGGTTATGCACTCGATGCGATCTTTCGCCATATCGATCAGAAAAACCTCGCGCCGACGGCATTGAGAACCACGCCGACCATTCAGGTGCCCGAGCATTTGCGCTGCCAACGCGACGAGTCCGGCATTCCGCCGCTGTTGAAGGCTTATCTGCGTTTCGGCGCGCTGGTGTGCGGCGAACCGTTCTGGGACGAAGACTTCAACTGCATCGACCTCTTGATGCTGATGCCGCTCGAACAATTGGAACAACGTTACAGCAAGCATTACCTGAAAGACAATCAAGTTGCCAATGAAAGCGAAAATTCGGCAGTACTCTAGAGCGTTTCGCCTGGCCCTGTTGTTCTTGGCGGGATTTTTGATTGCCGGGGGACTTTTCCCGGCGATCGGCTTGATGCTGCCGCAGGTCAAGGCCAAACATCTCAGGGACCAAATCAAAATACGCTGGCTGCGCTCTTTTAGCCGCACCCTGAATCTGAAGGTGATCAAGCAAGGCCATGTCGCCCGGCGCCCGGCCTTCATCGTCAGCAACCATATTTCCTGGCTGGACATCATCGTCCTGGGCCAGTTTGCGCCGGGCTGTTTCGCCGCGAAGAGCGACATTGCAAGCTGGCCGCTGATCGGTTATTTGTCAAAACAGGCTGGCACCGTTTTTATCCGCCGGGGCGATAAGAAGCAGATCCTGCAAACCACCGAGTTGATGGCCTGGCAATTGCGCCAGAACGGCAATATCCTGGTGTTTCCGGAAGGAACCACCACTAACGGAAGCGAAGTACTCGATTTTCACGCCTCCCTGTTCCAGCCCGCCCTGTTGACCCAAGCCGTAATTCAACCGGCGGCGATTCGTTATTTGCATGCGGCGAAGGAATCCGCGCCCTTCATCGGCGATGACGAATTTCTCGCGCATTTGTTCAGGATGCTGGCGCTCGAAACGATCGAAGTCAGACTCGACTTTCTGCCGGTGATCGACGGTGAAGGCAAAACCCGCAACGCGGTCAGCGGCGAAGCCAAAAGCCTGATCGAGACCGCCGTCGCATCGACCGAACCCTTGCGGCGACCCTGGCGCGTGCAAATCTTGTGACCGTTTTGCCTTCCCTCAGCCGGAAAACCACCCCCAGCAAAATGACGCCACAGCCTGCTGTCATTGCAAAGCAAGTTTGAGTAAAATCGCTTTGACCGGCGCCGCACTCGCCATCCCAATCAAAGCGGTTGCGCTCAATTCACCACGGGAATAACCCTCATCATGGCAGATATTCACTTACCGGAGCTCGACCAACTCGAGCGCATCATCGAACAATTCGGCAGCCGCGCGCAATGCGAAATCGTCGCGCGCATTCCGTACAAGAAACACCCATTCCCGATTCATTGCATCACGCTCGGATCCAATCAGCCCGATGCGCCGACACTGGCGTTTTTCGGCGGCGTGCACGGGCTCGAAAAAATCGGTTCGGAAGTGATTCTATCGTTGATGCGGACGATCAGCCGTCTACTCGACTGGGATGAAGAATTTGCCGGCCGGCTGCAAAAATCGCGGCTGATCTTCATGCCGTTGGTCAATC
>Ga0208269_100753_pt1 | contig 11027 bp, 10 predicted proteins | sample LakWasMe88_LOW11_2_FD_183912 | JGI IMG/M metagenome (GOLD analysis project Ga0208269, IMG submission 183912) | Freshwater sediment methanotrophic microbial communities from Lake Washington under simulated oxygen tension - Sediment Metagenome... | ecosystem: Environmental > Aquatic > Freshwater >...
TCCCGACCGCGAACCGGACGCAGAGGAACGCGAACGCAAGACCAAACTGATGCAGCGCGTCAACGCCGCCTACGAAAAAAAGAATTTATTGGAACTGCTGGAATTGCAACTCGAAGCCGAGCAGATCGATCAGGAACATCTGAACACGATCGCCGAAGACCGCCTCAAATATTTCATCAAGATACTGAAGGAACAAGCGCGCGAGCTGGAACAGGAAGTGATGGGCTATCAGATGGAATTCAATCAGCGCATGAATCGTCCGCCTCTGGCGCGGCTGAATCCGAAAACGCTAATAATGTCGCTGGAGATGGATATCCGCTCGTTGCGCAGCGACATCGGCAAGCTGAAAGACGAGATCAAGCTGTTCAAGCATCAGCCGTCCCTGAAGGCATTTTTAAAATCCTACAAGATTCAGAGAAGACGGCCGGCGGATGATTTCGATGATTTTATCGGCGGCTTCCTGCATCCGGATAATTTTAGATAAAACTCACTTCATCATTCCCACGCAGAGCGTCACTGCCATTAAGTTAATGGCGGTTATCTCCCTCTCCCTTCGGGAGAGGGTCGGGGTGAGGGAAATAAAATAAGGAAAAATGCATTATTTTGATCCCCTCGGCAATAGCTCCTGCATTGTTCTAACTCCTGCATCCTTGCAGTCGTCATCCTAGCCTTCTCCCGGAGGGAGAAGGAACCGGCCATCCTTAACTTAAGGACAGTGACGCAGAGCATGGGAACCATTCCCTCATTCATCATCACGCTTGATGTCCAGCATCAGCTCGCCGGCCGCATCCTCGGACACGATGAACAGGATCGGCCGGCAACAGACCGAACAATCCTCGTAATAACGCTGCGGACCCGACGAGGTATCGACCAGCACATCGAGCGGCTCGCCGCAATACGGGCAATCGATCACAATCTCGTCAGGTTCCAGCATGTTCACACCTTGAGCAATAATTTGTCGAGCCAGGCATGCGGCAACAGCCGTTTCAGCGTGCCGAACAGATAAGTCGGAAAGGTCACATAATAACGGATTTGCGGCCGTTTCGCTTCGAGCGCATGCACGACTTTTTTCGCGACCGCCTCGGCAGGCAGCGTGAAAGGCACTGCCGCACCTTCCTTTTGCAGACGCGCTTCCATCGCCAGGTATTTGTCTCGATGCGCGCTGTGCTCGACGACGATATTTTTTTGATACAACGCGAATGAATTCTGCCGGAAGTTGCTCAGGATGGGCCCCGGCTCGATTAGCGAAATATGAATGCCGGTGCCGCGCAGTTCCAGACGCAGCGTATCGGCCAGCCCTTCGAGCGCGAATTTGCTCGCATTGTAGGCGCCGCGGTAAGTCAATGCGACCAAACCCAGGACCGAGCTGTTATAGATGATGCGGCCGTGACCTTGTTTACGCATGATAGGAATGACGAGGTTGGTCAGTTCGTGCGTGCCGAACAGGTTGGTTTCAAACTGGAAACGCAGCACCTCGCGGCTCAAATCCTCGACCGCGCCGGGCTGGCCGAACGCGCCGTTGTTGAACAGCGCATCCAGCTTGCCGCCGGTCAGCGTTAGCGTTTGCTCGACCGCCCGATGGATGCTCGTGCTGTCGGCCAGATCGAGCGGCAATGCGGTGAAGCCTTCCGCCTGTAGGCGGGCGACATCGTCGGCCTTGCGCGCAGTCGCGATGACCGTATGGCCGCGCTCTTTCAGCACCTTTGCGGTCGTATAGCCGATGCCGGTCGAACAACCGGTGATCAAAATGGTTTTTGTTGCGTTCATCGGATTATTCGGATTTCAGTTCCTGCTCGGTGAAATAATATTTTTTTGCGCTGCTGCAATCGACCAGGAACACCAGGGCGTCATCCGTGCTCTTGCTGTTCAGTTCGGCCGCTTCGACCCTTCCGCATTGGTTGGTTGCCAGGGCTTTTTCGGCCGCGAGGCGTCTGAAGCGCTCGATGTCCGGCAGCCGCGCCGAGAAATTTTGCACCAGCGCCGGCAATTGCTCCGGATCGTAAGGCGGTATCGCAAACGCCGAGTATTTTAACGGGTTATTCTTGATCAGAAACTGATTTTTTGCGCTTTCGTCTTTTGCGGCCTGTTTCAACTTCGCCAGCTTCTCGGCCAGTTTTTGTTCCTGCTGTTGTTGTTCGGTCAATTTGGCCTGTGCTTCCTGCTCTTTCAGCTCTTGCTGTTTTCTTTCCTGATTCAGATCCTTGGTGACGCCGGTCTTGATATCGACCTGCACATTGCCTTGCCCGCCCAAACAGGCCTGCGCTTTATATACGATTTTGCCGGTTTCGTCGGTGCATTTATAAACCCCCGCCGTCGCCGAGAGCGTCGCGAGCGAACACAGGCCGCCGAATAAAATAATACTGAGTTTCATGGTGATTTTCGCCTATCCGCGAGTGAAATAGACATTGATTATAGGCGAATTCACCGGCATGAAGTATGCGCCGGATCTCTATTTTCCAGCGTTCGCGCGAACAGCATGAACAGCAGCGCGGTAGCCAGCATCAAGCCGGTAAAGAACCAGAAATAAGCGGCGCCGGACAGCTGAGCGCCGGCGTCCAAATGTTGCAGCAGAAAATTGATCGCGCTGGTGAAGAGATTGCCGAGCGACACCGACAAAAAATAAGCCGCCATCACCAGCGATTTGGCCGATTTCGGCGCCTCGGTATAGGAATATTCAAGACAGGTGATCGACACCATCACTTCGGCCGCGGTCATCAACAAATAAGCCGGCAACTGCCAGACGATATGGACTCGCAGGCCCTGATCAAGCTGCATTTGAATGACTGCCGGAATCGCAAACGCCAGCACGGCCAACAGCAGGCCCAGCGCAATCTTGGTCAACGCGGTCAACTTGATGTGGCGGTTCAGGAACGGATAAACGCGATAGGAAAAGCAGGGCGTCAGCAGCATGATCAACAGCGGATTCAAGGCCTGGATCTGCGAAGACAAGAGTTCGGCGTCGCCGATGCGCCTATCCATCTTCTCGGCCTGCAATACCCAGGACGAGCCGATTTGTTCGAACAGCGCCCAAAATACTGCGATCAGCGCATAAATGATCGCCAACTTGCCGAGTGCCGGCCAATTCAAATCCTTGACCAGCTGCTGACCTGCCGGCGGAATTTGCACGAAGCGGCGGCGCCCCGACCAAAACACCCCGGTTGCCAATAACATCAACACACCCGGCGCGGCAAATGCGGCCGACGAGCCGGCATGATCGAGCAGCCAGGGCACGATCAGCATCGCAAGGAATGCGCCGAGATTGATCGCGACATAAAACCAGCCGAAAACCCTGCCAAGCAGATGCGCATTGCCGCTGCCGAATTGATCGCCGACATGGGCGGATACGCAAGGCTTGATGCCGCCCGCGCCGATCGCGATCAAGCCGAGGCCAAGCGCCAGTCCCAAGCGGGTGTCGTCGACGGCCAGGCTCAAATGGCCGAGGCAATAAATGAGCGACAACACGATGATCGTCCGGTATTTGCCCCAAAAAAAGTCGGCTAGCAAGGCACCGAACACCGGCATCAGATAAACGGCCGCAACAAATAAATGGAAATAACCCTGCGCTTCCTGTTCGGTCATCGGGTCGCGCTGTCCCGACGCATTCATCAGATGCTGGGTCATGAAAATGACCAGAATCGCGCGCATGCCGTAGTAGCTGAAGCGTTCGGCCGCTTCGTTACCGATGATGTAGGGAATGCCTTTTGGCAAAACTATTGATGTATCTTGTTGATTTTTATAGGACGCCATGTTTTTCTTCACAATGATGCTGGCGCAGTAATCGTAACAAAATGAAAGATTTAAAATCTATTTATTACTATTAGCCTGAAAAATGGTGTGGATAAGTCAAAATAACACAGACTTATCAACAGGTTGTTTTGCAGGGTAAGCTGTCGTTAAGATGGCGGTCAACGTGTTGATGGGTTGTGGATAAGTGTGTGCATAATTTTGTCCACAGGTCTGTCCACAGCAAATACCGCTTTTTCCCACAGACTTACTCTCTATGATTGCCGACCTGAAACGGGATAGAATATTGAACCATTGCCGAAAAACGCGTTCATACGGCAAAATCTTGCTCAACGTTGTTGTCACCAAGGATTCAACGAGACGGAAAACATGTCGGAAAACCACAAGCAGAACATCGCGCAACTTGCGCTGATCAAACTCAAAAACTACATCAACAGCGAAATCATCGGCCAGGAGGTGCTGGTCGAACGGATGCTGATCGGTTTATTGGCCGACGGCCATATCCTGGTCGAAGGCGCGCCGGGTTTGGCCAAGACGCGTGCGATCAATGTCTTGAGCAAAGGCATTCAAGGCGATTTTCACCGGGTGCAATTCACGCCGGACCTGTTGCCGGCCGATCTGACCGGCACCGAAATCTACCGCCCGCAGCAAGGCACGTTTGAATTCCAGAAAGGGCCGTTGTTTCATAATCTGATTCTGGCCGACGAGATCAACCGCTCGCCGGCCAAGGTGCAGGCGGCATTGCTCGAAGCGATGGCCGAACGGCAGATCACGGTCGGCCAAGCCACCTATCCGTTGCCGGAGCTGTTCATGGTGATGGCGACGCAAAATCCGATCGAACAGGAAGGCACTTATCCCTTGCCCGAAGCGCAGCTCGACCGGTTTTTGCTGCATGTGAGGGTCGATTATCCGAATCCGAAGCATGAAAAAGACATTCTGCATCTGGCCAGAAGGGAGGCGCGTTCGGAAGTGCTGAAAAAAACCGAACGTTTCGAGTCGATCTCGCAGCAAACCCTGTTCACCGCGCGCAACGAAGTGCTCGACGTGTACATGGCCGAGGCGCTGGAAGATTATTTGCTGCAAATCATCCTGGCGACGCGGACCCCCGAGGCCTATGGCCGCGATCTGGCAGCCTGGCTGCAATACGGCGCGAGTCCCAGGGCCAGCATCGCGCTCGACCGTTGCGCCCGCGCCAAGGCCTGGCTTGATCAGCGCGATTTCGTCGGCCCCGAAGACATTCAGGACATCGCCTTCGACGTGCTGCGTCATCGTCTGATTTTGTCCTACGAAGCCGAGGCCGAAGGCATCACCGCCGATCATGTGATCAGGGAATTGATTGCCCGTATTGCCGTTCCGTAAATGCTGTTCACTAAACCTGCAGTCAATCATCACCCGTCCGTGACGCCCGACGAGCTGATCTCGGTCAGCCTGAAAACCTTGATCGACCTGGCCCGGCCCGCGGCGGGACTGACGCATCCGCGTAGCGCTATCCGTTCGATCCAGAGCGGCGGCTACCTGTCCCGCTTCAAGGGACGCGGCATGGAATTCGACGAGACGCGGCTTTATCAACCCGGCGACGATCTGCGCACGATCGACTGGCGCGTGACCGCGCGCACCGGCACGCCGCATACGAAGATTTTTCGCGAGGAGCGCGAGCGGCCGGTGTTCATTTCGGTCGACGACCGCCCGGCGATGCATTTCGCGACCCGCGGCGTATTCAAATCGGTGCTGGCCGCGAAGCTGGCGGCACTGCTGGCCTGGACCGCAGAACATCACGGCGACCGCATCGGCGGCCAGATTTTTTCCGAGCAGGACTGCCGGGAGCTGAAGCCGCAAAACGGCAAACAGGCGGTGCTGCATTTATTGCATGCGTTGATCGACCGCCCCGTTCAGAACCAGCCGGCCGCCTACGCCTTCGAGCAAATCCTGGCCCGGCTGGTCAAGCATGTCCGCCCCGGCAGCCGGGTTTATATCATCAGCGATTTTCGCGGCGTCAACGAAGCGGCCGAGGTCCATCTGTCGCGGCTCTCCGAACATTGCGACGTGGCCTTGCTCTTCGTGTTCGATGCATTGGAACAAAGCCTTCCGGAAAAAGGCCGCTACCGCTTTACCGACGGCGAACGCGATGTGGTGATGGACAGCGCCGATGCGCGCCGGCTGGCCGATTACCGCCAGCGTTTCGCGGAGCGTTTAGAGCGCCTGCAAACGCTCGCCCGCAAGGAAAATCTGCAACTGATCTTGTGCGGCACGTCGGACGATCCGGTGCAGCGCCTGAAGACCCTGTTGCGAGGCCAGTAATGCCGGTCAACCGTTTACCGCTACACGACATCCTTATTCCGGAAGACGCGATCGGCTGGTGGCCGCCGGCGATCGGCTGGTGGGTTCTTGCCATCTTGATCCCGTTGCTGCTGGGGTTTTCAGTCTGGCTGTATAAACGGCTGACCCGGCTTACCGCGGTCAAGACCGCGCGCAAGTTGCTAAAGGCCTTGAGAAACGATACCTCGCTCGACGATCTGGCAAAAATTGCCGAACTGTCCGCACTTTTGCGCCGCGTCGCGATCAGTACCGATAACCGCGCCGAAGTCGCGGGCTTAACCGGCCAAAACTGGCTCAGCTATCTCGATGGCGCGCTTAAGGGCGCGCCGTTCAGCGAAGGCCCCGGCCGCATCTTTCTCGACGCGCATTATCGAAAATCCGCGCCGTCCGAACCGGCGCTGCAGGACGTGTTCCAAGTCTGTGAAGACTGGCTCAAAGCGCAAAGCAAACGTAAAAAATGATTCAACTTATCTGGCCCTGGCTGATTATTCTTTTGCCGCTGCCCTGGCTGATCCGGCGTTTGCTGCCGCCGTTGCTGCCGGCCGAACAGGCGGCGCTGAAAGTGCCCTTCCTGGATGACTTTGCCGCCGGCAAGACCGATGCCGTTTCGCAGCCCCGAAAATGGCCGCTGCGTCTGGCGATGCTGGCGTGGCTGCTTTTAGTGATCGCCGGCATGCGTCCGCAATGGCTCGGCGAGCCGATCGAGCAGGGGATCAGCGGGCGCGACCTGATGCTCGCGATCGACCTGTCCGGCAGCATGGAAGAACAGGATTTTGTAATCAACAAGCAGCAGGTCGATAGGCTGACCGCGGCCAAATGGGTCGCCAGCGATTTCATCGAACGCCGGGCCGGCGACCGGATCGGCCTGATCCTGTTCGGCACCCAGGCTTATCTGCAAACGCCGCTGACCTTCGACCGCAAGACCGTCAATACCCTGCTCGATGAATCGGCGATCGGCCTGGCCGGCGACAACACCGCGATCGGCGATGCGATCGGCCTGGCAGTCAAGCGCTTGAAGAATCAGCCCGCCAACAGCCGGGTCTTGATCCTGATGACCGACGGCGCGAATACCGCCGGCGAGGTGTCGCCGTTGAAAGCGGCGGAACTGGCCGCGAATAATCAGTTGAAAATTTACACGATCGGCATCGGCGCGGACGAAATGGTCGTGCGCAGCCTGTTCGGCGCGCAGAAGGTCAATCCGTCGCGCGACCTCGACGAAAAAACCCTGCTCGACATCGCGCAAAAAACCGGCGGCCGTTATTTCCGCGCCCGCAACACGCGGGAATTGAACAATATCTATATGCTGCTGGACCAATTGGAGCCGGTCAACAAGGACAGCCAATATTTCCGTCCTCGGCAAGAACTGTTTTTCTGGCCTCTGAGCCTGGCGCTCGCCTTGGCGGCCGGGGTCTGTTTGTCACGTTTACGATGGTCATGAGTTTCAGCGAATTTCATTTTATCCGGCCCTACTGGCTGTTGGCATTGATTCCGGCGATCGCGCTTCTGGTCATGCTGCTGCGTCACAAGCTCAGCCGCGGCAACTGGGCTTCGGTTTGCGATCCGGCGCTGCTGCCCTATCTGCTCCAGGAGAAGGCGGTGCATACCAGCCGCAAGTCTCTGCTGCTCGGCGCCGTGATGGCGCTGCTGGCGATCGTCGCGCTGGCCGGCCCGACCTTTCAGCGCCTGCCCTCGCCGGTGTTCAGAAACGATTCGGCCTTGGTGATCGCGCTGGATTTGTCGCGTTCGATGGATGCGGAAGACATCAAGCCGAGCCGCCTGATCCGGGCCCGCTACAAGATCGCCGATCTGTTGCAGCGGCGCAAGGACGGCCAGACCGCGCTGCTGGTGTTTGCGGGCGATGCGTTTACGGTGACCCCTTTGACCGACGATACCGAAACGATCGCGAGCCAACTGGAGGCATTGACGACCGACATCATGCCGACTCAGGGCAGTCAGGCGGAGGCGGCGCTGAATCTGGCCGTCCAATTGCTCCGGCAGGCCGGCCTGCAGAAAGGCGAGATCATCCTGATGACCGATGGCGTCGAATCGGATGCCGCACTTGCGGCCGCGAAAAAGTTGAACGGTTATCACTTGTCGGTGCTCGGCGTCGGCACCGCCGAAGGCGCGCCGATCGCGCTACCGAACGGCGGCTTCTTGAAGGACGAACAGGGCGCGATCGTCATTCCGAAACTGGACCCCAATAAGCTTGCCGAATTGGCCGGCGCGGGCGGCGGCGTCTACCAAAGCATCACGGCGGACGACAGCGACATCGAAAACGTGCTGGCCAACCTCGATACGGCCGTGCCGGAGGCGCAAGGCCATACGGAAAACCCGTTGCTGATCGACCTTTGGGACGATCTCGGCCCCTGGATCGTGCTCGCGGTGCTGCCTTTGGCCGCGCTCTCGTTTCGCCGGGGCTTGTTGTGCATCGCATTTTTGACTTTGCTGCCGCTGCCTGAAAACAGCTATGCGCTGGGCTGGCAGGATTTGTGGCGGACGAAGGATCAGCAGGCCGCGGCGGCTTTTGAGCAAAAGCAGTATGAGCGTGCGGCCGAGTTGTTCGAGAATCCGGACTGGAAGGCGGCCGCGCAATATAAAGCCGATCTGCAAGAAGACGGCAAAATGAAAACGCCGAAGACCGCGACCGGTTTTTATAATCAGGGCAACGTTTTAGCAAATTCGAAGCGACTCGAAGAAGCTATCAAAGCTTATGACAAGGCTTTGGAGATGAAACCTGATTTTGAATACGCTAAAGATAATAAAAAGCTGGTCGAAGAGGCGCTGAAACAGCAAGAACAGCAGCAACAGCAAAATCAGCAACAGAAAGATCAAAAGCAGGACTCGGAAAAGGAGCAACAGAAAAAGCCGCAGGATCAGTCCGCTTCCGAGCAGAAGCCCGAACAGAAAGACGAAAAAGCCGAAGTCAAGAACGGCGATAAGGCGCAGGAAAAACCCGAAACCGGCGCCGAGAAAGCGCCGGAGAAAGCCGAAGAGCCGCCAAAACAGTCCGAAGAGCAACAGGCCAAGGACGGCGCCGCGGCAAAGGAAGACCCCAAGAAACCGGACCCGGCCAAGCAAAATGAAGTGTCTGCGCAACCGATACCGCCGTCCGACGAAACGAAACAGGCCAATGAGCAATGGCTGAACCGGATTCCGGACGATCCGGCCGGTTTGTTGAAACGCAAATTCAAATACCAGTACGGCCAGCGCAAGCAGCGCTCCGGCAACAAGGCGCAAAACTGGTAATCCCGATGACTTTAATCAGATCTATGAGAATGCTGACGATGGTTAACAAGATCAATCGAAGCGGCGCAGTCCTGTGGCTGCTGTTATGTCAGGCGGTGTTGATGCATGCGGCCCTCGCGGCCACTATCCAGGCCACTGTCGATCGCAATCCGGTCAATCTGGACGAATCGTTTCAGATCGTCTTCAGCGCCGACGAAACGCCAGACGACGAGCCTGATTTCAGCCCGCTGGAGGAGGATTTCGATGTGCTTTCGCAAAGCCACAGCAATAATGTATCCCTGATCAACGGCAAGATGAGCCGTAGCGTGCGCTGGACCTTGAATGTGATGGCCAAACATGCGGGCAATCTGGAGGTGCCGGCGATCAGTTTCGGCAAGGACACGAGCGAGCCGGCCGCCTTGCTGGTGAACGAAAAATCCGGCAACGACGATTTGAGCAATCAGGAAGACATCTTCATCGAGGTCGAGGCGGCGCCGGAAAATCCTTATATCCAGTCGCAGATTTTATACACGGTCAGAATCTATAGCCGGGTCGAAATCGCCAGGGCGTCGATCGACGAGCCGGAGCAGGCCGATGCGGTGATCGAGAAGCTCGGCGACGACAAGAATTTCCAGACCCAGGTGAAGGGCGAGAACTATATGGTCACCGAACGCCGCTATGCGATTTTTCCGCAAAAAAGCGGCATGATCACGCTCGCCCCGCTGGTGCTGACCGCGGAAGTGCTCACGAACTCGCGCTCGGGCTTCAACGGCTTTTTCGGTTCGAACGTGACCCGTACCCAGCGTGCTTCCTCGAAGGCGATCAGCCTGACGGTCAAGCCGGCGCCGGCATCGTTTACCGGCAAGCACTGGCTGGCGGCCGAACAACTGGAGCTGAAGGAAGAATGGTCCGGCGATTTGAAGAACATCAAAGCCGGCGAGCCGGTGACCCGCACGCTGACCGTACTGGCCAAGGGCAGCACGGTCGGGCAATTGCCGGAACTGCACAAGGCGGCCTCGGAAGAGTCGGTCAAATTCTATCCGGATCAGCCGGTCCTGCAGGAGCAAAAAAACGTCGACGGCCTGTTGGCGAAGCGCCAGGAAAAAATCGCGTTGATCCCGGCTAAGGCGGGTTCATTCAAACTGCCGGCGATCGAAATTCCGTGGTTCAATACGCGGACTCAGCAAATGGAGATCGCGAAGATTCCCGAAACCACGATTGCCGTGGCGTCTTCAGGTCCTGCACCGGCTACAGAGCTCGCCAAACCTCTGGCGGTGAATCCGGAGGCCAAACTTCAGCCTTTGGTGATCGAGAGCCAGACCAGCGCGAGGCAAAATATCTGGATCTGGGTTTCTGCGGCCCTGGCGGCGGGCTGGCTGGCGACGGGGGTGTTTTTCCTGAGACGGCGGCCCCGGCGCGAAGCGGATAAGAATGAAACGCAAGAGGTTAAGTCCTCGGGCGAATACCGGCAACACCTCAAACAAGCCTGCGCGGACAATGATCCTTTGGCCGCGAAGAACGCCTTGCTGGACTGGGGGCGGGAGCAATTTAACGCGCACAGCCTGGGTGGAATCGCCAAGTGCTGCGATGCAAGGCTTCGGGATGAGATTCTGGCGTTGAACAAGGCGCTGTACTGCAAGGATGCGCAGCCGTGGCAAGGCAAGAAATTGTATCAGGCCTTTACCGAAAACAAGGCGCGGGAACAGTGGACGGCGACCAAGGATGAGGCGCTGGAGCCGTTA
>Ga0208269_100755_pt1 | contig 10980 bp, 11 predicted proteins | sample LakWasMe88_LOW11_2_FD_183912 | JGI IMG/M metagenome (GOLD analysis project Ga0208269, IMG submission 183912) | Freshwater sediment methanotrophic microbial communities from Lake Washington under simulated oxygen tension - Sediment Metagenome... | ecosystem: Environmental > Aquatic > Freshwater >...
TTGACAAGATGGAGGCCCGAGTACAAGCCGATCTCTTCTATATTGAAAACTGGTCTGTTTGGTTGGATTTGAAAATCATAGTTATGACGATTTTCAAAGGCTTCTTCGGATCAAACGCATATTGAAATCTTGATCTTGACGGAGGGAATATGGGCTACTTCATAAATTCAATTAACCCAACAGAGTTAACGTTTGTTGTGGTTGAAAATCGAGTAAATAATGAAATAAAAGTGTGTTTTGAATCGCTCAAAGCACTAAATATTCAGTCATATGTTATTGACGATGTCGAAGAACCGGAGTTGTTTGTTGAGTTCAAGAGTAGGTATATTCATAAATCTACGAACAATCGGCTATTTGAGTTGATTTGCTTTCGGCGTTACTTTTTACTACGTCAGGCATATGAGCGCGGTAGTTTGGTTGGGGATATCGTTCTTGTGGATAGCGATGTTATCGTTAATCCTGGGGTTTTGGAGTTTGTTAAAGAGATCTCATCCAATTATGATTTTATGGGGTCGATCGCAATGGCGGGCAATTTCAATGAGAATCAGATCTCGCCACATTTTAGTTTTTGGCGGAAGGATGCCCTCTTTGATTTCACGGATTTCTTGTTGAGTGCGTATTCTGATCAAGCTATCTTAGATCGGATGACTAAAATTGCAGATCAATTTAGTTCGAGAAAACTGCTTGGTGGTATCTCGGATATGACATTGTTATATCTCTGGGTTGATATCAACAGGGTTCGCCATGGGTTGGTTAACTCCGTACGAAATTCTATGGTGATAGATCATAATATTAGCTTGTCATTTAATGGCGATGGTGTTGTTTTTGATAAGCTTTTTGGTGTGAAATTATTGTGTAAAAAACAGCGAAAGCTTTACTTTCGAAGTAATGGAGAGCTTGTGTATCCTCTTGTTATGCATTTCCAAGGGCGAGCGAAGATTTTAATGAGAGCTGTTTACTCGAAAAATCTTTTTAAATATTTCTCGATGGCTCTCTTCCTATTTTTGGCTAGATGGGCTAGGAATAAATATTTGGCACTTCGCTTGAAATCTTGGTACCAATAAGGTCATGCTGAACATTAAAGATCTTCTGCCGATTTTCAGTCGCGGCGTTGTGTACTTGCTTGGATTTATATCGGTTTTTGTTATATCACATGTTCTTGGGCGTCAAGATTTTGGAGCGTATTCAGTCATTCAATCTTACGCTGAAATGTGTGTGTTGATAATTGGATTTGGTTCTTATCAGGCATTTGCTAGAGTTGTGATTCAGAAGAAAAAGAATGTCACGCTTGGAGATGTTTTTTATTCACTTTTCTTCGGCTCTTTTTTATTTGCAGCATTCTTTTTGGTCCTCTTTTTCCGAAACGACTTATTTGATTCTGTCGAAATAGCTATTCCATTTGTCATGGGGGTTTTTTCTTACTCTTTAATATTGATGATTTTATCAATACAGAGGGGGTATGGGCAGACATGGTTGTTGAATATTGAGTTTGCGATACGTAGTGGTTTAATCTTGCTGTGTATAGCGTTATTTTTTGTCGCTAATATTGAGATTTCGCTAAGAAATATCCTTATTTTTGTGGTGGTTTCATATTTTTTCGTCCTGATATTATCTGTTTGCCAAACCAAAGTAAATTGGATTGACTTTAAATTTAAAACACATATTGATTTTAAAGAGCGAGTGCATCTGCTTTTTAGTTCGGTAATGGGATTTATGACAAAGAAATCTGACCTCATCGTTTTTTCGATGTTTGTCCCTTTGACTCATATTGCCGCCTACAAGATCGCTTTCTTGGTTGCTGAGGCGCCTTCCCAATTTGTGCAGGCATTTTTTGTATCGAAAACAAAAGACATTGCAAAGCGCGGTGGTTACGATAAAAATGGTATTTCAAAATATTTTCAAATACGCGGTATAGCGCTTGGATTGTTCCTGACATCGGCAGTTTCGGTATTTTTATATTTTTCCGCAAATTATTTTTCGTACGTAGATCATGATGTTATATCGATCTATATGGTGATGCTTCCATATTTTATTGTTAGATGCTATACGCTATACCAAGAAATATATTTGATGATCTTGGCTAAATCCGAACACATACGGAACAGAACTTTTATAGAACTGCTAATTAAGGCGGCATTATTTGTGTGTGCTTTTTTGTTTTATCGGGAAGCGCCTGAATTCATATATGTGGTTTTGGTATTTTTGGAGGTCTTGGTGTTTGAGTTCTCAGTGAAATATGAGTTTGGATATTTCCCAATACTTTCCTTGATTCGAGGGAGTGCTCATGTTGGAGAATAAGTCGTCGCGTCGTTTTGATGCTTGGTTAATTATTTCTTTTTTGGTCTTTACTGTTGTCTTAACTGTCGGTGCTTTTGAAGTTGTTTACGGTTATATCTCACTATTTGTCTATTGCATATTTTTGGTCCTAAAAGCAACAAGGCGAGGATTTTATGGGTTAATCACGCACTACTCAGCTATTGGGATATATGCCACTCTTGCAACTGCATTCCAGATATCTGAAGGATTTGAGTTCTGGGGGTTTGGAGCAATTCAGGATAAATACTATTATCTGGCGTTGATATTAGTGTGTTTATATTGTTTCAGCTACGAGTTGGGATACCACCTTAGTGGCGCTGATAAAATGTATTTCGGGCGAGTTAAGATCTTTAGATTAAAGAAAAACGATAATAGGGACATCAAGTTCATCGCAGCCTCTTTAGTTTTTTTCGGTCTTGCATTGCTTCTCATATACACGCGACCGGACTTATCGATTGAGCTTCGTGGATATCAAACAAATGACGAAGGACGGGCAGTGAGCGTCTTCTTCTTTGCATATTTGCCAAAGCTATTTATTTGGGCGTTGTGTGCGATCTCCGGAATCTTGACGCTTGCAACTCGCTCGAAACGGTACGGTGTCCTATTTTTATTCGCTGCTGCGTCTGCATTAATATGGGCTGGCCCCCAAACAACTGCTAGACAGGTAATTTTGGTTGGTGCCCTACCTCTTCTTTACTATGCTGCGACCCTAACATACCCAATTATCCTTCCTATTGTTATCTGGGTCGGTGTTCTTTTTGTCGGGCCGGCGCTGAACTATTTTTCGCGAGACTATTTATATGGGGTTGAAACACGAGGGTTTCCCTTTAGTCCGGATTTTGATGCAATGTATATTGTTTCCGCCTTGATTGAGCGGATTGATTATTTTCCTCTAGGGTTTGGTCGTTACTTATTGTCGGCATTCTCATTTTTTTTACCGCGTGAGTTAAAGCTGTTTATTGACTTTGATCCGCTGAATCGAGAGGGGGGGGCAGTTTTTTCTCAAACTAATGTTTCTACACCTCCTTTTTTCACCGCATTTTTGGATTTTTGGTTTTTGGGGCCCATCATTTTGGGACTGGCTATTGGTGCGGTTATGGGTTGGGCCGAGATTTTTAGGCAGAAAAAATATTCTTCCGGCAATCTTTGGTTTCTCTTGCCATTTGTTAGTTTTTCATCTTACGTGCCTTTTGTTCGCGGGCCAATTCTTGGCTGGGGCCCATATATTCTAGCTGGGTTAATTTCTTATGGCATCTTGATCTGGATATTTTATTTCTTCAGCCAAGATCGAAGGGGGTAGGATGCTTTATATATTTGATTCGCTCGGTTTGAATCGAGATGCTGGTGGAGTTTTGCAATTCACTGCTTCACTGATTTCTGGATTTGATCAGTTAAAGATAGAGAGTCGCAAAAGCCTAAGCTACGCTGTAGGTATGCAAAGATTTGGCCGATTTTTTCATGAGATTGCTGTGGCATCAATGATAAAAGATGTGACTGCTCAATGCATATTCCCAAATTACTTTCTGCCGCCATTGCTTGACAGAAAGATTGCATCTAAATCAATTGTTGTAGTCCACGATTTTCAATACAAATACTTTCCTGATTTCTTTTCTAGGAAAAAGAGAAAGTGGTTAGATTTTGCATTGAAATACACGCATAAAAATGCGGGCGCTGTAGTTTGCATCAGCGAGTCCACTAGGGACGATTATATTAAATTTCTAGGCATGCGAGATAATTTGTTTGTTGTAAATAATCCAATTTCTGTTGATGTCTTTAACGATTTGGATTTGCCACATTTGGATTTTGATAAGTATTTGATAGCTAATTGTCACTTTTACCCTCACAAAAACTTCGAAGGCGTTATTGATCTTTTTATTAAAATGAAAAGAGCTGGATATCAAGGGAGTTTAGTCTTGACGGGGGGCGGTCGCGATAAGTATATTGATTTCATCACTTCAAAAATGCGTGATATTCCCAAAGAAATTGTACATCTTGGATATTTGCCTCAAAGGCAACTTCGTGCGTTGCAAGCGAACGCTGATGCGCTTTTATCTTTATCTCGTTTTGAAGGTTTCAATTTGCCTGCGGCGGAATGTGCTGTTCTAGGGGTGCCACTTGTATTGTCTGAAATCCCCGTGCACAGAGAATTATTTCCTGATTCGATTTTTATTTCTGATTCTTTTCACGATGTCGATGGGCTTATTCGTGAAATTAACTCTTTTCCAATTTCCGTTGGAAGAGCTTCCGCCCTTCGGGAGCGTTGGAGCCCATCCAAAATTGCATTAGCTTATCAAGATATCCTTGAAAAGCTATAAATTTATTGTTGCTTTTTTTCTAAGGGGGAATTATGTCAAATAAAAATGTCTTTGTGGCGGGAGGCTGTCATGTTGGTGGACACCTCGTAGGAATGAGTAATTCCTTTCTGGCTCAATTTCTTAGTCAGAGGACCGACGTGGGGTTCGTCGGATGGTCTCGCCCAATAAGCGTTAAAAGAGCAATAAATTTCTTTCAGGATCGCAATGAATTACTTAATTCAGACACGCTGGTGATCTTGCAATTAGGTAATTTTGAAACTAGTCAAAGTCTCACTCCTAAATTTCTCTCGCGCTTCAGATCGATCTCTCAATCGACAACGTCATCTGGCATTCTAAATTCTCGTCCAAGCGAGAGTGGCGATAAGGTTTATGCAATTCGACCACTTCTTGCATCTTTATTTAAATTCCCACTAGTATTTTTTTATGAGTTGTTCGGATATTCTCCTTTTGACTCCCGTGATTTTGAATCTAGACTAAGGGTGCTCTTCGATTTGTTGAAAAAAGCAAAAATGGAGAAGGTTGTTGTCCTGACAACATTTTTTAGCTTGCATCCTGGATTAAATTTTTATAGACGTAAGGCGAATTTAATAATTAAAAAATTAGGTGCTGAATTTTCTTTTGAGGTATTGGATGCATATTCCGTTACAAAAGATATTGGATATATTGAGTCGGTGTTTTTTGGTAATGCTAACTTCGCAGATTACGAGCACCTAAGTAAAGCGGGGCATTCGAAAGTTGCCAAAGAACTGCACAAAATTCTTGGATGAATAAGGATTCTATGCTTCTGAAGCTTAATTTCATATTGTTTCTGTTTTGCAGAGCTTTTGTTCTCTTCTTTTTGTTTTCCGCAATACACGTAAATGCAACGTGCGTTGACTTTTATAAGTCTGCAGGCAGTTATTTAACATTTAAATCGGCGGGGATTGATCGGGTTGCATATCTACGTTGGCCTAGGAATTTTGACGTTTTCTCAAATAAGAGCGTACCTCTTATTTTAGATATTCATGGCAGTGGTGGTAATGGCCGTCATCAAATGAATATGACTGGTTGGGGCAATGCTGCAGATCGATATGGATTTCTCGTTGTGGCACCTCAAGGATATGTAAAGAGTCTTGATGGCTATGCCTGGGTAACGCCAAGAAACCAAACATCCTCAAACCCTGATAATTCTTTGAAAGCTGATGTTGATGATATCCAGTATTTAAAGGATTTAATTTATTTATTGTCGGCTTCTGGATGTGTGAATAATAATAAGATATATCTTTCTGGTTTCTCTGGCGGCGCTCGATTAGCATCTCAATATGTATGCCAAGCTACAGAGAAGATTGCGGGCCTTATTGCGGTAGCTGGTTTACGAGCCGGAGTACCTATAAAGGTTTCTGAAAGTCTATTTGAACCCGATATTAATGGGTGTCAACCTCGACAATATTTTTCAATATTGGCTTATGCTAATCTTGATGATACTGTGAATCCGTACGCTGGAGGTGGGGCCAGTTATTGGGGTTATGGCACTGAAAAAGCAATATTGCGCTGGTTGCAACTGCTTGGCTGTAATGCTGTTGCTAGTGCTGAACTTATTAGCGCTAAGCAAACGGATAGAACTTTTGGTGGCTGTATTAATGGTGTTCAAATTCGAAGTATTGTTGGCTCTTTTGGGGGGCATGTCTGGCCCGTCATGCTTACTTCAGATGATCCGTCAAAAAATGCATCTTTTACCGACCTCGCCGTTAATTATTTCAATTTGCAGTGACTTGTAATGCCCATGCTGATGTTGAATAAATACTTGTTTTTTTTGGTTTTTTTATTTTGCACTTCTGCAGGTGCAGGTGCAGGTGCAGGTGCGGCCACATCTAAAAATTTCGATAATAATTCTAATTTGGGGCAACTAGGTTTTGTAAATGCCATTGATTTTGGTGCTGACCCTTCGGGCGTTCACGATAGTACGCGTGCGTTGCAAGCAGCCGTTGATTTTGCTGTTAAAAATGGATTTGGTCTTTTCCTTAATGCTGGAAAATATAAGCATTCGACTATTTTGGTGCATGGCAAGATGAGCCTCGTGGGAGCAGGGCGATCACTTGTTCATGATTATTATGCTGACGAAGATGGTTATTCTTGGATTTTTGAATCTAGGGATTCAATTTCTATTCGTGATATGACTTTTCACGGTCGAGGTTCAGGTTCAATTGGTGGTGGGGCTATCCAACTAAATGGTGCGGAGGATGAGGGTGTTAATTACTACTCGTCGATTTCTAATGTGTCTGTTCTGGATGTTTGGAACGGTATACACTCGGTTAGTGCTGCTGGTTTTTTTGTTAGTTCAAGCTATTTCTCTCATTGTCATAATGCATGTCTTCTTGTAGAAAATGTGAAAAATCCTGATAATGGAGATAGTTCCGTTTCTAATAATATATTCTCCAATCCGCCAGGAATCGGGTTTGGTATTCTTCACCTCTCTAGTGGAGGTCTGCGTGTGGTTAGTAATAAATTTTTGGGGTTTGATCGCGCATATTTTTTAAATCCAGCTTCGCATGTTGCCACGAGTGATCTTATTTTATCCTCCAATTCGTTGGAAGGATTTTCTCGAGTAGGGGTATCCATTGCCTCTAATGGTGGTGGTGGATATGGAAATATCGTTATTTCAGGAAATCAGTTCGCTGTTATTGGAAGGTCTGTAGTCGGTATTGATGTTTCTGATCAACAGAATGTTAATGTATCATCAAATGTTTTTCGCATCGGCTCTTTTGATGAGATTGGTGTTCGATTGACAGGGGTAAGTGTGTTTTCTGTTGGACAGAATACCTTCCAGGGCGATAATTCTACGGGTGCCGCTATTTATATCGAGAAAAATAATAGAAATGGAATTTTGTATCCCCAGGTTGTTCAGGGTATTAAATCGCAAATCATCAAATCGAATGTTGCGAAGATATTGGGTGACGGGGAGATAGGATTTGTTATTGTTAAATAATTTTGAAATTTTGAAATTTTGAAATTTTGAAATTTTGAAAGATTAAATATTATATTGGCCTGCATTTCTTTTTGATATATTATGGGATGATTCGGGTGAAATCTTTATCTCTCGCTCTGGATGAATCGGCTCTGCTTTATTCGGCACGTGGCTTGGGTATTTTTTTGGTGGTTTTTGCTCATGTAATACCTGGGCCGCAGAATAGATATATATATCTATTCCATATGCCATTTTTCTTTTTTCTTTCTGGAATGGCGGCCTGCAGATTTTCTTCCTGGGATTTAGAGTCGATTTTTAGGCGGTTGGTTTTTTTGATTTGTCCTGCAGTGTTTGCGATTTTTGTCGTATGTATTCTTACCCGATTAAACCCCGGATGTGTTGATATTGAATTTTTGAAATTATCTGAATGTGCTCGATTATCGTTCGGTGCTGGTGGTTTCTCGGGTGTTTTCTCTGCGTTTTGGTTTATTCCTGCTATTGGTTTGTGTTATGTTCTATTTTTTCTTGCCCGAAAGGTGCCTGCGCCATATTTGCTAATAGCAGTATTGTTTTTTGTTTCGCTAGCTTTTAATTATCTTGTTAGCCTGAAATTTATTCCTACGCTATTGTTGAGTGCAATATATGGATTTCAATTTTTCTTGATTGGATATCTTTTCCCATATCGCTTGATTAATAAATTAGGGTTTTGGTTTTTTCTGATTACGTTTTTGCTTTTTTTGACCACGTTTGTTTTTGATTCCGCTTTGGATTTGGCGGCGAGAAATTATGGTTCTCCCGTTTTCTCCTTGTTAGTATCGATTGTTTTTTCTGTTTTTGTTGTTAAATTAATTTCGTTGCTCACTGCTTTTCCTGGCGTTCTAGGGTTGTTTTCGTATTTAGGGCAGTCTTCATTATTTATTCTCATGTACCATCAGGCGATACATTTGGGGCTTGAATACCTACTGCCTGGGTTGCCGCTAATTATTGTTTTTTTAATTTCTCTGATTTTTCCGGTATTGGTTTATTACCTTCTGGCGGGGCGTTCTGGATATCTTCGTTATCTTGGAATTAAGTGATTTTTTGATCCTGCAGCTTCTTAATCAGGTGTCGTATTAACCTAGCAGGCTGTTGAAGAACTGGCGCGTCGTGCATGGATCAACGAGGTTGAAGGCCAACGACGCACGAGCTTTAAGGATGAAGGATGCGAGTAGCCGACAACTACAATGAGGCCTTGTTCAGCACGGGGAAGCTCGACGAGTTCGTGTCGGAAAACCATCCTCTGCGTCCGATTCGCACATGGATGAACGAGGTGCTGGCCAAGATGGACGCCAGGTTTTCGGCCATGTATGAGTCTTACGTCAAAGGAGGACGGCCGAGCATCGAGCCCGAGAAGCTGACGCGAGCAATGCTCCTACAGGTGTTGTACAGCATTTGCGGCGAACGGCAGATCGTGGAGCAGATCTCTTACAACTTGCTGTTTCGATGGTTCGTAGACTTGGCCATCGAAGACACGGTGTGGAACCACTCCGTTTTCAGTAAGAACTGCGACAGGCTGATCGAGTTCGACGCGGCCACTGAATTCTTCAACGCCACGGTCGAGATGGCGTCCACAAAGGTGCTGCTGTCGGGCGAACACTTCAGCGTTGACGGCGCACTGATCCAGGCCTGGGCCCGTCACAAGAGCGTGCGACGTAAGGACGGCAGCGACGACGGTCGTCCCCCCGAGAATTGGCATGGTGACAAGCGTAGCAACGCCACCCATGCCTCGACGAGTGTCCCCGACAGCAGGCTGTACCTCAAGAACGGCGTGGCCCCGGCGCAACTGAGCTATCTCGGTCACAAGCTCACCGATAACCGAGAGTGTTCAGGTAACCCATCTTCCCAGTTGTCTCTCCATAGAGTATTCATGTCCATGCCAATCAGCGTCGACATGTGTCCACTTTAATTTCCCTCTTGAATTCAGCCCTGGCGTACACCAAGCCACTTGTGGGGCAGTAACTCTGCAATCCGACTGGCCTTTTGCGTGGACAGTCGGATTAACACATCGCGCACGTACTCGTATGGTTCAAGTCTGTTGAGTTTGGCGCTCTGGATCAGGCCTATGATGGCCGCCGCTCTTTGGCCTGACAATTGGCTGCTCGCAAGAAACCAGTTCTTTCGGCCTATTGGCCAGGGTTGGATCTGCTGTTCGTCTGGGTTGTTGTTGCTGGGCAAAGCCAGTACAGCTTTAAATAAGTGAGAAACCAGAGGCAGATAAGAATTTACCTCTGGCTTCAGTTGGGTTGTGTGATCGATTTATTCGTGGTGATCGTACGCCTTGAACCCAGCCATCTTCACCAACGCATCCTTGCGTGCCGAGTCGTAGTCTGAGACTACCATTTCTTTGACCAACTCGGCCAGCGTGATCTTGGGCTTCCAGCCCAGCTTTTCGTGGGCCTTGCTCGGGTCGCCCAGCAGGGTTTCCACTTCGGTGGGGCGGTAGTAGCGTGGGTCTACGCGCACCACCACATCGCCCACCTTGCATTTGGCCTTGTCGCCTGTTACAGCTGCCACCACGCCCACTTCGGCTTCGCCTTCGCCCTCAAAGCGCAGGGTCACACCCAGTTCGGCGGCGGCAAACTCTACAAACTGGCGCACGCTGTATTGCACGCCGGTGGCAATCACAAAGTCTTCGGCTTGGTTTTGTTGCAGCATTAGCCACTGCATTTCTACATAGTCTTTGGCGTGGCCCCAGTCGCGCAGGGCGCTCATGTTGCCCAGGTACAGGCAGTCTTGCAGGCCCAGGGCAATGCGCGCAATGGCGCGGGTGATTTTGCGGGTCACAAAGGTTTCGCCACGTACGGGGCTTTCGTGGTTGAACAAAATGCCATTGCAAGCGTAAATGCCATAGGCCTCGCGGTAGTTCACCGTGATCCAGTAGGCATATAGCTTGGCCACTGCGTAGGGGCTGCGGGGGTAAAACGGGGTGCTTTCCTTTTGCGGAATCTCTTGCACCAGGCCGTACAGCTCGCTGGTGCTGGCCTGGTAAAAGCGGGTTTTCTTCTCCAGCTTCAGGATGCGAATGGCCTCCAGAATGCGCAGGGCGCCAATGCCGTCGGCGTTGGCCGTGTACTCGGGTTCTTCAAAGCTCACGCCCACGTGGCTTTGGGCTGCCAGGTTGTAGATTTCGTCGGGCTGCACCTGCTGGATGATGCGAATCAGGCTGGTCGAATCGGTCAGGTCGCCATGGTGCAAGATGAACTTGCGGTTGCTTTCATGCGGGTCTTGGTACAGGTGGTCAATGCGGTCGGTGTTGAACAGGCTGCTGCGGCGTTTGATGCCGTGCACCTCGTAGCCTTTTTCGAGCAGCAACTCGGCCAGGTAAGAGCCGTCTTGGCCCGTCACGCCGGTGATCAGCGCTACTTT
>Ga0208269_100757_pt1 | contig 10948 bp, 12 predicted proteins | sample LakWasMe88_LOW11_2_FD_183912 | JGI IMG/M metagenome (GOLD analysis project Ga0208269, IMG submission 183912) | Freshwater sediment methanotrophic microbial communities from Lake Washington under simulated oxygen tension - Sediment Metagenome... | ecosystem: Environmental > Aquatic > Freshwater >...
CCGGCTCTGGGTGTGGGCGATCTGGCGCTGCAGATTGGTCAGATCGACCTCGTCATCGTCGATCAGCGTGAGGCGGCCCACCCCGGCGGCGCCCAGGTACAGGGCGGCTGGCGAGCCCAAGCCCCCTGCGCCCACCACCACGGCGTGCGCGGCCAGCAGGCGCTCCTGCCCCTCGATGCCGATCTCGTCGAGCAGGATGTGGCGTGAGTAACGGAGCAGCTGGTCGTCGTTCATGAAAAAAAAGCGCCCCGCAGGGCGCTGGTGATCCCTGTTGTACAGGGCTCAGTTGCTGGTCTTTTCTTCCTTGCGCTCGGTCTGGGTCTTGCTGACCATCACCGGGCGGCCCTTGAGCTGGTTCAGGGCCTGCACCAGCGGGAAGTCCTTGTCGCTGCCCAGCTCGGGCAGCTTGCGGTCGGCCACGGGCTTCTTGGCTTCTTCTTCGAGGCGCTTGCGGGCCTCGTCGCGGGCCTTTTCGCGCTCGGGGTCGGGCTTTTCTTCACCCTGGCCGCTGTTCAGGTGCTTTTCCAGGTCGGCTTCACGCATGCGCAGCGCGGCAAACGGGCTGCCCTCTTCGGTGTCGTCCACCATCACCTCGGGCACGATGCCCTTGGCCTGGATCGAGCGGCCGCTCGGGGTGTAGTAGCGGGCCGTGGTCAGCTTCAGGCCGGTGTCGGGGCCCAGTGGGCGCACGGTCTGGACCGAGCCCTTGCCGAAGGTCTGGCTGCCCATGACGGTGGCGCGTTTGTGGTCTTGCAGGGCGCCAGCCACGATCTCGCTGGCCGAGGCCGAGCCTTCGTTGACCAGCACCACCAGCGGCACGGTCTTGAGGGCGGCAGGCAGCTTCTTGAGCGGATCAGGGCCGCTGCGGCGTTGGTAGAACTCGGGCGAGGCCTTGAAGGTGAACTTGCTCTCGGCCAGTTGGCCGTTGGTGGAGACCACCGTCACGTTCTCGGGCAGGAAGGCGCTGGACACGGCCACGGCGGCATCGAGCAGTCCGCCCGGGTCGTTGCGCAGGTCGAGCACCAGGCCCTTCAGATTCGGCTCTTGCTTGTAGATCTCATCGATCTTCTTCACAAAGTCGTCCACCGTGCGTTCCTGGAACTGGCTCAGGCGGATCCAGGCGTAGCCGGGTTCGACCACCTTGCCGCGCACCGACTGGGTGCGGATCTGCTCGCGCACGATGGTCACGGGGAAGGTGCGGTTCTCGTCCTTGCGGAACACAGTGAGCAGCACCTTGGTGTTGGGCTCGCCGCGCATGCGCTTGACGGCGTCGTTCAGGGCCAGGCCCTTCACGGCGGTGTCGTCGATCTTGGTGATCAGGTCATTGGTCTTGAGGCCCGCGCGGTAGGCCGGGGAGCCCTCAATCGGCGAGACGATCTTGATCAGACCGTCTTCCTGGGTGATTTCGATGCCCACGCCGACAAACTGGCCCGAGGTGCCTTCGCGGAATTCCTTGTAGGACTTCTTGTCGAAGTACTGCGAGTGCGGGTCCAGGCTGGCCACCATGCCCGAGATGGCGTCGGTGATGAGCTTCTTTTCGTCCACCGGTTCGACGTAGTCGGTCTTGACCATGTCGAACACCGCCGCGAGCTGCTGCAGTTCTTCGAGCGGAAGCGGGGAAATGCTGCCCCGTGCCACGGTTTGCAGCGAGACCGTGGTCAGCGCGCCGGCCACCACGCCAATGGAAATCCAGCCTGCGATACGGAGTTTTTCACCCATGAAATCACCTTTTTGCGACGCAATATACACCTAGGATGGGCCGCGTCAGGCCAGGTTCCGCAGTCCCCTTCATTCACCCGGGGAATCTGCGGTGTCGGGGGCAGGCTTTACCCCGGCTTTACCGGGGGCTGGCGCAGGCCCTCAGGCTTTGCCTTGCGAGGCCACGGCCGCCGCGGCCTTGGCGGCGGCTTCGGCGTCGCCCAGGTAGTAGTGGCGGATCGGCTTCAGATCGGCGTCGAGTTCGTACACCAGCGGAATGCCGTTGGGGATGTTCACGCCCACGATGTCGTCATCGCCGATGTTGTCGAGGTACTTGATCAGGGCGCGGATCGAATTGCCATGGGCTGCGATCACCACGCGCTTGCCGGCCTTGATCGCCGGGGCGATGGATTCGTTCCAGAACGGCAGCACGCGGGCCACGGTGTCCTTCAGGCATTCGGTCAGTGGCACGTCTTCGGGCTTGAGGCGGCCGTAGCGGGTGTCGCCACGCTCGCAGCGCGGGTCGGTGGCTTCCAGGGCCGGCGGCGGGGTGTCGTAGCTGCGGCGCCACACCAGCACCTGGGCGTCGCCGTATTGCTTGGCCATATCGGCCTTGTTGAGGCCCTGCAGGGCGCCGTAGTGACGCTCGTTCAGACGCCAGCTGTGCACCACCGGCAGCCAGGTGCGGTCCATCTCGTCCAGGGTGTGCCACAGAGTGCGGGTGGCCCGCTTGAGCACGCTGGTGTAGGCCAGGTCGAAGTCGTAGCCCTCGGCCTTGAGCAGGCGCCCGGCGTTCTTGGCCTGCTCGACCCCGGTCGGGGTCAGGTCCACATCGGTCCAGCCGGTGAAGCGGTTTTCAAGGTTCCAGGTGGATTCACCATGGCGGACGAGAACGAGTTTGTACATGCGAAGCCCTCAATTTTTCCAGTGCGAAACCCAGCATTCTAAAATTGTCGGGTTTGCCAACCCAAGGAACCCCGTGAAATTCATTACCGACAACTGGATGCTGATCGTCATTGCCCTGAGTTCAGGCGTGATGCTGCTGTGGCCCACCCTCAAGGGCGCCTCTGCCGTGGGCCTGTCCACCGCCGATGCCGTGCAGCTCATCAACCGCGAAAAAGCCGTGGTGGTGGATGTCAGCGATGCGGCCGACTATGCCCAGGGCCATGTGAACGGCGCGCGCAGCGTGCCGCTGGACCAACTGGAGGCGCGCCTGCCCGAGGTGGTCAAGAACAAGGCCCTGCCGGTGATCTTCGTGTGCGCCAGCGGCTCGCGCGGCGGCCCTGCCGTCAAGACCGCGCAAAAACTGGGTTACCAACAGGCCCAAGCCCTGAGCGGCGGGCTCAAAGCCTGGAAAGAGGCTAATCTGCCGGTTGAAAAGGCCTGACCCGGGCCCATGTCCTGTATCTACCCAGCAAGGAAATTGTCCCCATGCAGCCCGTGAAGATGTACACCACTGCCGTCTGCCCTTATTGCATCCGCGCCAAGCAGATCCTCAAGGCCAAGGGCGTGACCGAGATCGAAGAGATCCGCATCGATGCCGACCCCGCCCAGCGCGACCACATGATGCAGATCACCGGCCGGCGCACCGTGCCCCAGATCTTCATCGGCGACACCCATGTGGGCGGCTGCGACGATCTGATGGCCCTGGACGGGCGCGGCGGCCTGCTGCCCCTGCTGGGCGCTTGAGCGCCTGAACGCGCTGCCGCCAAAGCGCCTTTTTCTGCTGAGATAATGGCGCTTGAGTGCCCGCTGCGGTAACGCTTCCGCGGCGGGTTTTCTTTTAATGGGCACCGACCCTGGACTGCAGGCGGTGTCTTGTTTTTGTGAACCGAGAAACCTCATGGCCGAGCAACAAGATCCCGTTTTCCAGATCCAGCGCGTTTACCTCAAGGACCTGTCGCTTGAGCAGCCGAATTCCCCCGCCATCCTGCTCGAGCAAGAGCAGCCCAGCGTCGACATCCAGCTCGGCGTGGACGCCACCCCGGTGGCCGACGGCATCGTCGAAGTGACCGTGACCGCCACCGTGCAGACCAAGATCAAGGACCGCACCGTGTTCCTGGTCGAGGCCAAGCAAGCCGGCATCTTCGAGATCCGCAACCTGCCCGAAGACCAGATGGGCGCCATCCTGGGCATCGCCTGCCCGCAGATCGTGTACCCCTACCTGCGCGGCAACGTGGCCGACATCATCCAGCGCGGCGGCTTCCCGCCCGTGCACCTGGCTGAAATCAACTTCCAGGCCATGTACGAACAGCAGCAAGCCCAGGCCGCCGGCCAGGTGGCTCAGTAAACAGCCGCTGCGCCCGGCCTGCCTTGGCAGGGCCGGGTGCCTGTTGCGTCCGATATGAAAATAGTCGTCGCCGGAGCCGGTGCCTGGGGCACGGCCCTGGCCATTGGCGCTTGTGCTGCACCGGCCGCCCACCAGGTCACCCTGTGGGGCCGTGATGCGGCCCAGGTGGCCGCCATGCAGGCCTTGCGCCGCAACCAGCGCTACCTGCCGCAGTCCCCCCTGCCCGAATCCCTCGCCCTGAGCGCCGCGCCGCTGGCCCCTTTGGCGGCCGACAGCGATCTGGTGATCATCGGCACCCCCATGGCCGCCTTGCGCGCCACCCTGGCCGCGCTGGCGGACCTGACGGTGCCCGTGGCCTGGCTGTGCAAGGGGTTTGAACGCGTGGCCGATGCCGATGCCGGCCAGGGCTTGCACGGCTTGCTGGCCCATGAAATCGCTGAGCAGGTGGCCCCGCGGCTGGCGGTGGGCACGCTCAGCGGCCCCAGCTTTGCCCGCGAGGTGGCCGAGGCCAAGCCCACCGCTCTGGTGGCGGCCAGCCAGCAGGCGTCTGTGCGCCAGGCCCTGGTCGAGGCCCTGCACGGCCCCAGCCTGCGCGTGTACGCCAACGACGACCTGGTGGGCGTCGAGGTGGGTGGCGCGGTCAAGAACGTGCTGGCCATTGCCACCGGCCTGTGCGACGGGCTGGACCTGGGCCTGAACGCCCGGGCCGCCCTGATCACCCGCGGCCTGGCCGAGATGACCCGCCTGGGCCTAGCCCTGGGCGCCCGGGCCGACACCTTCATGGGCCTGTCGGGCCTGGGCGATCTGGTGCTCACCGCCACCGGCGACCTGAGCCGCAACCGCCAGGTCGGCCTGCTGCTGGCGGCCGGCCACAGCCTGCAACAGGCGGTCGACTCGCTGGGCCACGTGGCCGAGGGCGTGTACAGCGCCCGCACCGTGGTGCAGCGGGCCCGCCTGCTGGGGGTGGAGATGCCGATCTCCGAGGCCGTGGTGGCCTTGCTCGACGGCCAGTTGCAACCGGCAGAAGCCGTGGCTGCCTTGATGGGGCGCGGCCCCAAAGGCGAGATGGTCTGAACGGGGCCGGCTCAGGCTGGCGCCTCAGACCTTCTCAGACTTCCTCAGATTTCCAGGTTGTCGATCAGGCGCGTGCTGCCCAGGCGCGCCGCGCCCAGCACCACCAGCGGGTCGCCCGCTTGGGGGGGCTGCAGGTCACTGCGGCGGCGCACGGTCAGGTAGTCGGGTGCCCAGCCGCGCGCCTGGAGGGCGGCCAGGGCGGCGGCCTCCAGGGCCTCGCGGTGCTGCGGCAGCGCATGCGCCGCGGCCAGGGCCTCGCGCCCCAGGCCACGCAGGGCCAGCGACAGTTGCAGCGCCTCGGTGCGCTCGGCCTCGCTCAGGTAGCCGTTGCGTGACGACAGGGCCAGGCCGGCCTCGCTGCGCGTGGTCTCGGCCCCCCGCACCGTGATCGGCAGCGCAAACTGCTGCACCATGCGCTGGATCACCATCAGCTGCTGGTAGTCCTTCTTGCCAAACACCGACACCCCTTCGGCATGGCCGGCAAACACCGCCGAGAACAGCTTCATCACCACCGTGCACACGCCGGTGAAGAAACCGGGGCGGAACTCGCCCTCCAGCAAATCGGCCAGCGCCGGGTCGGGCTGCACCTTGAAGGTTTGCGGCTCGGGGTACAGATCGTTCTCGCGCGGGGCAAACAGCACATCGCAGCCCGCAGCCTCCAGCTTGGCGCAGTCGGCCTCCCAGGTGCGGGGGTAGCTGTCGAAGTCTTCGTGCGGCAGAAACTGCAGCCGGTTCACAAAGATGCTGGCCACGCTCACATCGCCCAGGGGGCGGGCCTGCCGGATCAGCGACAGATGCCCCTCGTGCAGATTGCCCATGGTGGGCACAAAAGCCGGGCGCTGGGCGCTGGCAAGGGTCTGGCGAAGCTCCGCCACGCTGCGAACAATCTTCAAGTTCTGTCTCCGACATCGGCTTGGGCCGGGCCCAAAATGGGCGCGAGTGTAATCGCCAGACAAGTATCAAAATGTATCGATGGGGCGCATTGGCGCAAGACAGCGCTGTCCGTTTGTACAAAACATGACAGTTTGCTGAAAGCCCTTGGCGCAGCGGCTATGCTTCGCGCCCATGACGAAATTGCTTGAGTTCTCGCCAGCCGAGCTGGCGGCGCTGGCGCAGTCCGATGTGGCCCGGGCACTGCAAGAGGATGTGGGCCCGGCCGACCTGACCGCTGCTCTGGTGCCCCCGGGGCGCCGCATCACCGCCCGCGTGCTGGTGCGTGAACCCGCCGTGCTGTGCGGCCAGCCCTGGGCCGAGGCCGTGATCCGCCACTGCGATCCCAGCGCCGAGCTGCGCTGGCAAGTGGCCGAAGGCCAGGCCTGCCAGGCCGATCAGGTGGTGCTGGAGGTGCAGGGCGAGGCCCGGGCCCTGCTCACGGCCGAGCGCACCGCCCTCAATTTTCTGCAACTGCTGAGCGCCGTGGCCACCCGCACCGCCCAGCACGTGGCCGCGGTGCAGGGTACCCGGGCCCGCATCGTCGACACCCGCAAGACCCTGCCCGGCCTGCGCCTGGCCCAGAAGTACGCCGTGCGTGTCGGGGGCGGCCTGAACCACCGCATCGGCCTGTACGACGCCGTGCTGATCAAAGAGAACCACATTGCTGCTGCCGGCGGCATCCGCCCCGTGCTGGCCGCGGCCCAGGCGGTGGCGGCGCAGGCCCAGTTCATCGAGATCGAGGTCGAGACCCTGGCCCAGCTGCAAGAGGCGCTCGACGCCGGTGCCCGCATGGTGCTGCTCGACAACATGGACCTGCCCACCCTGCACGAGGCCGTGCGCCTGAACGCCGGCCGCGCTGTGCTCGAGATCTCGGGTGGTGTGACCCTGGAGCGCCTGGCTGAGCTGGCCGCCACCGGGGTCGACCGCATCTCCATCGGGGGCCTGACCAAGGATGTCAAGGCCACCGACTTCTCCATGCGATTCGAGGACTGGGCATGAGCGCCGTGATTGACATCGACTACGAACAGCCGGCCCTGGCCGAAGGCAGCGTGTGCGACACCCGCCGCGCCTGGGCCCGCGTGCCGCCCGAGCCCACGCAGGCCGAGCGGGGCGCGTTGAAAGACCGCATCCGCCGCCTGCTGAAAGAGCGCAACGCGGTCATGGTGTCGCACTTCTATGTGCACCCCGACCTGCAGGACCTGGCCGAGGAAACCGGCGGCCTGGTCAGCGACTCGCTCGAGATGGCCCGCTTCGGCCGCGACCACGCGGCCCAGACCCTGGTGGTGTCGGGCGTGCGCTTCATGGGCGAGACCGCCAAGATCCTGTCGCCGCACAAGCGCATCCTGATGCCCGACCTCGATGCCACCTGCTCGCTCGACCTGGGCTGCCCCACCGATGCCTTTGCCGCCTTCTGCGACGCCCACCCCGACCGCACCGTGGTGGTGTACGCCAACACCAGCGCCGCCGTGAAGGCCCGCGCCGACTGGATGGTCACCTCGGGCTGCGCGCTGGACATCGTGCAGGCCCTGAAAGACCAGGGCCAGAAGATCCTGTGGGCGCCCGACCGCCACCTTGGCCATTACATCCAGCGCGAAACCGGTGCCGACATGCTGTTCTGGAACGGCGCCTGCATCGTGCACGACGAGTTCAAGGCCTTCGAGCTGCAGGCCCTGATGCGCGAGCACCCCCAGGCCCGGGTGCTGGTGCACCCCGAGTCGCCGGCCGATGTGGTGGCCCTGGCCGACGTGGTGGGCTCCACCTCGGTCATCCTCAAGGCCGCGCGCGAGCTGCCGGCCAGCGAGTTCATCGTGGCCACCGACAACGGCATGATGCACAAGCTGCGCACGCAAAACCCCGGTAAGACTTTTTACGAAGCGCCCACCGCCGGCAACAGCGCCACCTGCAAGAGCTGCGCGCACTGCCCCTGGATGGCCATGAACGGCCTGGCCGACGTGGCCCGGGTGCTCGAGACCGGCGCCAACGAAGTGCAGGTGGACCCGGCCCTGATCCCGCGCGCCCGCCAGCCGATCGACCGCATGCTGGCCTACACCGCCGCCCTCAAGAACGGCCAGCCCACCGCCGGCCTGGTACCACATCTGGGAGCCGCATGAGTACCCCGGGTGATGTGCGCGTTCTGCTCGACTTTGCCAACCCCCACGATCCGGCCGGCCCGCGCACGCGCCACGCCTTCAGCCAGCCCCTGCAGGTGCTGCAGGCCCGTGCGCTGAGCGAGGTGGCCCCGCTGCTGCTGGCCGCCGAGGCCGCAGCCCAGGCTGGCCGTTGGGTGGTGGGCTATTTGCGCTACGAGGCCGCGCCGGCCTTTGATGCCGCGCTGCAGGTGCACTCGGCGCCCCCTCCCATGAGCGGCCCGCTGGCCTGGTTTGCCGTGTTCGACCAGCCCCGGCCCTGGCCCGCGCCCGACGAAGGCGAGGCCTTGCCGGCCCGCGTCGATTGGCAGTCGCTGGACCCGGCGGCCGATTTTCAGCGCCCCTTCGAGCAGCTGCAGCAGCAGATTGCCGCGGGCGATTTCTACCAGGTCAACCTCACGGCGCAGCGCCGGGGCCACTTGGTGGACACCGAGCCCGATCTGCGCATCACCGAGGCCGAGGCTGGCCGCGCCCTGTTCGACGCCCTGCAGCGCGCCCAGCCTGGCGGCTATGCGGCGCTGATCCAGACCGGCGAAGAGCAGTGGCTGTCGGTCTCGCCCGAGCTGTTCTTTGACTGGCGCGACGGCCACTTGCTCACCCGCCCCATGAAAGGCACCGCCCCGCGCGGCGCCACCCCGGCCGACGACGCAGCGCAGCGCCAGGCCCTGCTCGACAGCGCCAAGGAGCAGGCCGAAAACGTGATGATCGTCGATCTGCTGCGCAACGACCTGTCGCGCCTGGCCGACCCCTTTGGCGTCAGCGTGCCGCAGCTGTTCCAGGTTCAGGCCTTGCCCTCGGTGTGGCAGATGACCTCCGACGTGCAGGCCCGCACCCGGCCCGGCACCCGGCTGCTGGATGTGTTCAGAGCCCTGTTCCCCTGCGGCTCGGTCACCGGCGCCCCCAAGGTGCAGGCCATGAAAGCCATCCAGGCGCTGGAGGCCGGGCCGCGCGGCGTGTACTGCGGCGCCATCGGCGTGCTGCGCCCCGGCGGGGCCGCCACCTTCAACGTGCCCATCCGCACCGTGGGCCTGCAGGGGCGTGAGGCCCGCTGCGGCGTCGGCAGCGGCATCACCGCGACCGCCCAGGCCGTGGGTGAATGGCGCGAGTGGCAGCACAAGCAAGGCTTTCTGGAGCGCGCCAGCCAGCCCTTCGAGATTCTGGAAACCCTGCGCCTGCAGGACGGCGCCCTGTGCCACGGCCAGCTGCACTTGGCCCGCATGGCCCGCGCCGCCCAGCACTTCAACGTGCCCTGGGACGAAGCCCATGTGCACAAGGTGCTGGCCCAGGTGGTGCGCCGCCACCCTGAGGGCCGCTGGCGCCTGCGCCTGCTGCTCGATGCCCAGGGCCTGGCCCATGCCGAGGCCTTTGCCCTGGACGATTCACCCCCCCAGGTCACCCTGCGCCTGGCCCCCAGCGCCTTCCGCGAGGCCTTCAGCGAATTCACCCGCTACAAGACCACCCGCCGTGCCCACTACGAAGCCATGGCCCCGGCCCAGCCCGGCATCTTCGACACCCTGCTGTGGAACGAACGCGGCGAGATCACCGAATGCACCCGCGGCAACGTGGCCTTGCTGCTCGACGGCCAATGGCTCACCCCGGCCCTGCACTGCGGCCTGCTCGACGGCGTGGGCCGCGAAGCCGCCCTGCAAGAGGGCTGGCTGAGCGAGGGCGTGGTGCGCGTGAGTGACCTGCCCCGGGTGCAGGCGCTGGCCTTTGTGAACAGTTTGCGGGGGGTGATTCCGGCGCGGGTGGCTGTCGCAGGGTGAGGGCGACTTTTCAAACCGGTGGTGTTCGCCACCCGAGGATCGGCGGATTTTATGGCTGAGTTGAGCTCTATATTGAGATACAACTCACTCGGCGTAAAACCAGGCACCAAACCTCTTTCGTCTTTTTGTGTGTCCATTTAGACCACCAGCGCCAAATAGGGGCGACGGTTCGCTGGCGTCTGAATTGCGTCGGATCTTTCAATTGCACATAAGGAGTCACTGTGTCGATTTCTATTTATGATCAATTCAAACAACTGACGCCCGCGGAACAAAAATACATCAAGTCACATCCGCATCATGCTTTTGCAATCAAAAGTTCAAAAGAGATCGCCTTCAATGAGACAAAAAAATACTTTGGATTGAATGGTAGAAATGACAAATCAGATGCCTTTCGCCATTGTTTCTGGTCTGCCTTGCTGGCGCGCGATATCGGCTATTTGGGGGCGCTTCAATTCACCACAGCCCACGAGTCTTCGTCACTCAATCCGAAGGATGAAAAGGAGATGGACCTTCACAACAACGCCGTGGGGCTCTCCATTGGAAGGGCTGGAAGCTCCAATCAGATTTTGAGTCAGCGCTGCATGGCGTCACTGATGACGGGGCAGCTCAAGGTCTTGGACCGATGAGCTGGAAAATGCAAACCAAGACAGGGGTGCTGCTGGCGATGATCAGCCTGTTCGGATGCTCGCCCCCGCCGGTTTCAGAGCAAGCCAGGCGATTGGGAACGCAGATGTTCTCTCAAGAAACCTGGGCCACAGCGAGCCAAGAGAAACGAGGGGAGATGGTGTCTTCGTTCCTTTCTCAACACGATCTCAAATCGCTGACGTCCAGCGATATCAAGACTCTGCTCGGCGTGCCCACGGCTTACTACGACTACGACGAGAATCCTGCCTATTTTGTGGGGCCCAGCACTGTTGAAAGTGAATATGGCAAGGGATACCTGTTGGCGTTTGTTGCAGATAAGGCGTCGGGAAAGATCATTGCGGTGAGGATTATTCCCGAGCCCAGGTCATCCCCATGACGGGTCAAGCGGGCATGGG
>Ga0208269_100760_pt1 | contig 10907 bp, 8 predicted proteins | sample LakWasMe88_LOW11_2_FD_183912 | JGI IMG/M metagenome (GOLD analysis project Ga0208269, IMG submission 183912) | Freshwater sediment methanotrophic microbial communities from Lake Washington under simulated oxygen tension - Sediment Metagenome... | ecosystem: Environmental > Aquatic > Freshwater >...
AAAAAAGTTAATTAGTTTTATAAAATATCGCCAGATAAATTACACTTGAAGTATCAACGTTAAAGGCTAGATCAATGGCAGAAAAAGAATACGATGCAGATTCGGTAAAGGTATTAAGAGGGCTAGAGCCAGTGCGTGCTAGGCCTGGTATGTACACCCGAACTGACTCTCCTACGCATATTGTTCAAGAGGTGATTGATAACGCGGCAGATGAAGCGCTAGGCGGGCATGCTACCAATATTCAAGTCACTGTGTTTAAAGATGGCGCGGTTGAGGTCACGGATAATGGTCGCGGTATTCCTGTTGAGATTCCCAAAGGTGAAACGCAGCCTGCAGTAGAGCTGGTATTTGTACAGCTGCACGCAGGGGGCAAGTTTGATAAAGAGGATGAAAATAGCTCCTATCGATTTTCAGGCGGCTTGCATGGCGTAGGTGTTTCTGTCACCAACGCATTATCCACACGCTTAGAGGTGAAAGTGAAGCGTGGCGGCAAGGTGCACGGTCTGATTTTTGAAAACGGTCATTGCATTGAGCCTTTAACCGAAGTAGGCAAGTGCCTGAAGCGTGAAACTGGTACCACGGTAAAGTGTTGGCCAGACCCTAAATATTTTGATTCGCCTAAGGTGTCGATTCAGCAGTTAGAGCATCTGATTAAATCTAAAGCGGTATTGCTGCGTGGCGTGAGTGTCTCGCTTTCGATAGAAGGTGCAGATGGCTTTGAGGAGCGCTCATGGACTTATGCTGATGGCTTGCCACAATATCTGGATGAGCTCATCGGTGAGCGCGAAATTGCGGATGATGAAGTACCAGTGCCTATCATTGCCGGTGAGTTCTATCATCAGGAAAATACAGACGGCATCTCCAAGGGTGAGGGCGCCATCTGGGCCTTATCTTTTGGCACAGGCGGTGGCCGCGGCGAGTCTTACGTTAACCTTATTCCTACCCTCTCAGGCGGTACGCATGAGGCTGGTATGCGTAATGGGGTGTTTGAGGCGGTAAAATCGTTTATGGAGCATCACAGCATGATGCAACGTGGCGTTAAAGTGTCGTCAGAAGATGTTTGGAATAATGTTTACTATGTGCTGGCGGCAAAGGTATTAGACCCGCAGTTCCAAGGCCAAACCAAAGAGAAGCTGACTAATCGCGATGCGATGAAAATGGTGGCATCGGCGGTGAAGCCGATGATGGAAACCTGGCTCACCCAAAACGTAGACCATGCAAAACGTATCTCGGATTTAGTGAATCGCAGTGCTGCCGCACGTAATAAATCCACGCAAAAAATTGAAAAGCGTAAAACCACCGGCATTAACCTGATGCCAGCCAAGTTAACAGACTGTGAAGCGGCGGGCACCATGGAAGCCGAGCTGTTTTTGGTAGAAGGAGACTCTGCTGGCGGCAGCGCAAAAATGGGGCGTAATAATGAGTTTCAATCTTTATTGCCATTGCGCGGTAAGGTATTAAATACTTGGGAAGTAGACGCTGGGCGCATCTTTGCCAACTCAGAAGTGCATGACATTTTTGTGGCCTTAGGTATCGAGCCGCACACGCTGAAAGACAATCCGGACTTTTCTGGCCTGCGCTACGGTAAATTGTGCATCTTGTCTGATGCGGACGTGGATGGCTCGCATATCCAAGTGTTGCTGCTCACCATGTTGTTAAGACATGCACCTAAGTTAATTGAGCGCGGACATGTGTATATCTCGCAACCGCCGCTGTATCGCATTGATGTGCCGGCACAAGGCAAGAATAAGCCTTTGCGTAAAATTTATGTGTCAGATGATGTTGAAAAAATGTCGATGATAGAAAAGCTAAAGCGCGAAGGCATTGCTGAAGAAAAGCTCAGTATTCAACGCTTTAAAGGGCTGGGGGAAATGAACCCTGAACAGTTGTGGGAAACCACGCTTTGTCCTGACACAAGACGTTTGATACAAGTGCGCTTGCCTGAGGGTGAGGTTAGCGGGGCGCTTAAGATGTTCGATATGCTGATGGCGAAGAATGAATCAGCATCTAGAAAAGAGTGGATGGAACGCCGCGGTAATGATGTGGAGGCTGATGTTTAATGGATACCAGTATGTTAGAAAATAATAACGAAGAAAATGCAGTGCCGATTGGCGAATATGCAGAAGAAGCCTATCTAGCCTATGCTGTATCCGTTGTAAAAGGGCGCGCTTTACCGTCAGTAGAAGATGGCCAAAAACCAGTGCAGCGCCGCATCTTGTATGCAATGAAAGAAATGGGCTTAGTAGCTGGCGTTAAGCCGGTGAAATCAGCGCGTGTGGTGGGCAACGTGTTAGGTATGTACCATCCGCATGGCGATAGCTCGGCTTATGAGGCGGCGGTGCGTTTAGCGCAAGACTTTACGCTGCGTTACCCCTTGATTGATGGGCAGGGCAACTTTGGCTCACGCGATGGTGATGGCGCTGCGGCTATGCGCTACACCGAAATGCGTTTATCGCCGATTGCCGATTTACTATTGTCCGAAATTGACCGCGGCACAGTAGATTTCCAGAGCAACTATGATGGGGCATTTCAAGAGCCAGTGCTGCTGCCGGCTCGTTTGCCGATGATGCTGTTGAACGGTGCATCCGGTATTGCCGTAGGTATGGCGACCGAAATAGTGCCACATAATATGCGCGAGATCGCTAACGCTGTGCTGCATATTATGGATAACCCAAACTGCACCACGGCGGATTTTATGCAGCATGTGCCTGGCCCGGATTTCCCGGGTGGTGGCCAGCTGATTACGCAAACGGCAGATATTCTTTCCACTTACGAAACAGGACGCGGCTCATTAAGGCTACGTGCGCGCTGGGTGGTAGAGCCGATGGCACGCGGTCAATGGCGCATTATCATCAATGAGCTGCCGCATGGGGTGTCTGTAGAAACGATACAGGATGAGATTTTAGCGATATCTAATCCTAAGCCGAAAAAAGACAAAAAGACTATAGATCAAGACCAGTTGCTGATTAAACAGTCTGCCTTGAGCATGATAGATACGGTCAAGAGTGAGGGTAAGAAAGACGTACGCTTGATTATCGAGCCTAAAACCAGCAAGGTTTCCAGTGACGAGTTGATGGCCTTCCTGTTGCTGCATACCAGCATGGAGGTTTCGTGCCCGGTGAATATGGTGATGATAGGCACCGATGGGCGCCCAGCGCAAAAAGGCATGATTGCTATCCTGAAAGAGTGGATTGCATTCAGGCTGAATGTAGTGCGCAGGCGCTGCCAGTTTGATTTGGATAAAATCAATAAGCGCATCCATATTCTGGAAGGCCGCATGATTGCCTTTCTGCATATTGATGAGGTGATTAAGGTTATTCGTAATTCAGATGAGCCGAAAACTGATTTAATCGCGGCTTTTCAGCTAAGTGAGATACAAGCGGAAGATATTCTGGAAATTCGCTTGCGTCAGTTGGCGCGTTTAGAAGGCTTTAAGATTGAGAAAGAGTTGAAAGACCTGCGCGAAGAGGCCGATGGCTTGCAAACTATTTTGGGCAGCGATACCAAGTTACGCAGATTGACCGCAAAAGAAATCAAGCAGGATGCTGAAAAGTATGGTGACGAGCGTCGCACGCTGATTGAGCCGGTAGAACGTGCGCAAGGCGGCCAGAAAGCATTTGTGGTGGATGAGCCGGTAACTATCCTCCTATCTAAAAACGGATGGATTCGTGCAAGGCAAGGGCATGGTGTGGAGCGCGATGCCATCAACTGGAAAGCGGGTGACAGCGAGTTTGCCGTGATTGAAACGCGCACGATACTGCCGATTGTATTGTTAGATAGTAATGGGCGCTGCTATGCGTTTGACGCTTCAACCGTGCCAGGCGGTAAAGGCGATGGTATCCCGCTGAGCTCTATCATTGAGGTGCAGAATGGGGCGAAGTTAGTCCATGCACTTTCAGGTAAGGATGATGACCGCTACCTATTTTCTACCTCAAATAGCTATGGATTCATTGCCCCATTAAAAGGGCTAGTAGCTAGACCTAAAGCTGGTAAAGCTTTTATGAAGCCAGAAGGCAAGGCTACAATTCTGCCACCAGTGGCGCTAGATAATAGAACGCATTTAGTAGTGACTTCATCAGAGAATAAATTGCTAGTGTTCCCTGTGAGCGAGATGAATGAATACCCTAATGGCGGTAAAGGCGTGCGCATCATGGATATCCCAGATAACGCGTCGCTGTCTCGCTTGGAGCTAAGCAATGGGCTGTCTGCCAATATCTTAGTGAAGGGTAAGGCCAAAGTGATTGAAGGCGATGTGTTGGCTAAATTCATACAAAAGCGCGCAAGAAAAGGCTACTCGGTATTAGACACCAAGCCTGTGATTAAAAGGCAGGCAGGCTTGTTTTAAGTTGAGGCTAAATCTGGCGCTGTACAGCTAGGCATTGCGCATAAAGTGCTATGCCTAGCTGAGTATTAAATGATTTGTCGCGCGTAGCTATGCTGTATGGCTGCACCCTTGGTGCAGAGTTACAGCTCATTTCTTATATAGGTACTCATGTGCTGCCATTCCCAGCAGCATGGCGATCACAAAAATAAATGCCTTTTGATAGCCTGCACCTAAGGCAACAATAGCTGGTCCCGGGCAAAACCCTGCTAATGCCCAACCTGCACCAAACAGCATGCTGCCAATCACTAGCTCTTTGCTAATGTGTGTTTTCGCAGGTAAATGAATCGGTTCATCAAACACAGTTAATGCCTTTGCCTCTGCGCGCCTAAACGCGAAGAACGCTACCACGATGGCGCCTAACATCACGAAAGCCAGGCTAGGGTCCCATTTGCCAGCAAGGTCTAAAAAGCCGATCACTTTAGATGGGTTAGTCATGCCGGAAATAATCAGGCCTAATCCAAAAATAAGCCCGGCACCGAATGTAATAATATTTTTCATGATTTAAACCACATGTAACATAAGATAACAAACTACAAAACCTGTGAACATAAAGCACAAGGTGGCAATCAGCGAACGTAACGATAATCGGCTTAGCCCGCACACCCCGTGGCCACTTGTACAGCCTGAACCCATTTGGGTGCCAAAGCCTACTAGCAGGCCAGCGATGATTAGCATGCTGGTAGAAGCCGATATCTCAGAGGCTGGCAATGGCGCAAACATTTCGTATACCTGACTAGAAATAAGTAAGCCTGCAATAAACAGTATCCGCCAGGTTTGATGCCCTTTGGGCGTGTTTTTAAACTGCAGCAAGGATGCAATAATCCCGCTGATGCCCGCAATTCTTCCGATGAAAAGTATCAGTATCGATGCTGATAGGCCTATCAGTAAGCCGCCGATCAACGATGATATAGGGGTGAAATTTTCCATTACTTTATCCTTGTTGTGGTTCTGGCGTGCCGCATCTACGGTTTGCGGGAACAGCGATATCTATCATCTTAGGCTTAGGCAGATTCAGGTTTTCCATGATGTGAATAAACTCATCCCTAGATTTATTGGCTAAGCGCGGGTTAATGAGCTTTTCTTGAGCAATGGAGCTTACCCTCCTGCCGCTGTAGTCATGCCCCGGATAAACTAAAGTTTCATCGGCTAAAGCGAACAGTTTGGTAGTGATACAGTCGTAAAGCTTGCCGGCATCCCCGCTTTGAAAATCTGTTCTGCCGCAACCGTTAATCAATAAACTATCCCCGGTGAAGATTCTATCTTGCCACATAAAGCTCACGCTACCTGCTGTATGGCCGGGCGTAGCAATTACTTTTATTTGCTCGCTGCCAAAAGTAATGAGGTCATTATCTCTTAACTGCATATCAGCTGCACTTGCGTCGCAGCCTATGCTAACGCCTGTTTTGGCAGATGTCATCGATTTAAGTATGCCACCACCTGTAATATGGTCTGCATGTACATGCGTTTCTAATGAGTAGAGTAGCGTTAAATGATGCGCATTAATGACAAGTAGGTAGTCATCAATGTTTTCCGTTACAGGGTCAATTAACACAGCCTGTTTAGCATTCATGTCAGCGATTAGGTAAGTAAGCGTAGAGGAGGCCTCGTCATAAAATTGCTTAAACATGATCGTCCTTTCAGAATGAGTTTTGATATTATAGCTTAACATTATATAATTAAATATAATGTATATTGGTAGAGTTTATTTAAATGCAAATACAAGCAGTTAATTTCGAAAAATTGCGAGCTTCAGCAGAAGTTGCAACGAGCTTATTAAAGGTAATGGCAAACAGTGACCGCTTAATGCTTTTATGTCAGCTATCGCAAGGTGAGAAGTCAGTAGGAGAGCTAGAAGAGGTTCTCGGCATCAAGCAACCAACCTTATCACAGCAATTAACTGTACTCAGAAAATCTGAGCTAGTGAGTACGCGGCGAGAGGGTAAATGCATTTATTACACGATATCGAGCCCATCAGCATTGGCAATTATGAATGTGCTATATCAAGAGATTTGTATGCAATCTGGAGATTAATAGATGACGTTAGTTATACATGTGGAGACCTGCACTAGAAAATCATGACAGACCCTAATTTAATCGCAATATTGTTAGGTATTGTCATTGGCTTCTTGATGGCTATTACAGGTGCAGGCGGCGCTATATTATCGCTACCATTGTTAATGTATTTTTTTAATCTGGAGATTAAAGACGCTGCCCCAATTGCGTTGTTAGCCATTTTTATCGCAGCAGGCTCAGCTACGCTAATAGGCTTAAGGCAAGGTGTAGTCAGGTATAAAGCCGCCACACTTTTAGCCGTGATGGGTATTTTGATGGCCCCGCTAGGTGTATATGTCGCGCATAGCGTAGCAGCACTTTGGTTGCATCTGCTATTCATGCTATTACTTTTTTATGTAGGCGCTCAAGCACTCGTTGCTGCCCAGAGCAATAACCTTATGCAAGACAGTTTGTATCATCACAGAGCAACTCCTTGTGAAATAAATCAGGTAAGCACACAACTGTTCTGGACGGCATCTTGCACGAAGAGGTTGTTATTGACTGGAGCGGCTGCTGGTTTCTTATCTGGCCTGTTAGGGGTGGGTGGAGGCTTTATCGTTATGCCTGTCCTCCAGAGAGTTAGCAATCTTAAGCACCGTATGGTTGTTGCAACTTCGTTAGCGATGACAGCCTTGGTAGCATTAGTCAGTGTTATCTCTTATGCAAGTTATTCGGCTATTCAATGGCATATTGCCATACCGTTTGCACTTGCTACCTTAGCAGGCAGTTTAGTTGGTAAGCTCTTGTCAGCAACTATCTCTATTTCTCAATCCAGGTTTACATTCGGAATAGTCAGCTTATTCATTGCGCTAGCCATGTTGTTAAATATGTTTTTTTGAGTAGTCAGCTTACCTATAAGTTGAGCCGAAGGACCTAATGGGTTTGGGTTATTAAGCATAAGTTACAGTTTGTATACAAGTATGTTGATACGTGAGTTGTGACTCAAATTCAGTACTCCACAAAATCTGTGGATAACTCTGTGATTACTTGTGGCTATTATCCGTAACTTCCCAATCTATAAGGGTTTTTTGGAAAAGGTTAAACTTTACACTTTTTAATTAACTTATATAAATCAATGGGTTGCATTTTTGGTGTTGATTTGTATAGGTTTTTTAGCTGATTGAGGCAGGCATATAATTTAGTGTGTATAAGTCAATCATTATTTTGATGAAAATTAACGATTTTTAACGGTTTTTTTGCTTGCAATTTGTAAATAAATTGTTATGTGTCGCGTGCTTTAGACAAGCCACAGGCTTGGTTCTAGCCGCTTGATTGTAGATAAATAGTTATACAAGTTTAGGTTGCGTGCTATAAAAACATAAAGCCCGACTAATCGGGCTTTATGTTTCAAACTACATGATGATTGGGTTTTACAGAATTATTTATTCTGTGTTTCTACCATCACTAGAGGCTCACTGCTTGCCTCTTCTTTACTATCTTTTTGCCAAGAAGCTGGTTTACGCGGACTACGTTTTTCAACCTCAACTGGAGCTACTGCTGTTGCAGCATCAGCTTTGGTTTCAACTAGTTGTAAGCCTGAGTCAGCTAGGTCGATTTTTTTCGGCTCAGCTTTTGCCTTGCGTGAACGTGCAGGGCGTTTTTTCTCAGCCTTTTCAGCCACCTCTACCGTTGCCTCATCCGCAGCTTGGGTTTCGCTAGGCGCTGATTCTTTGCCACTAGGTGCAGCTTTGTTCGCGGCATTCTTTTGTGGTTTAGATTTTTTAGCTTCTTTCTCTACCGGTGCTGTGCTTGCTTCAATCACTTCTGCTACCGGAGCGGTTGCAGCAGGTTGCGGTGCAGACTCTTGAACTTTAGTTTCTGCGATTTCAACTACTGGTTTGGCTACCGGGGCAGCTTCAGGTTTCGCTGCTACATTGTTGTTTACTTCTGTGTTGGTCGCTACATTTGCAACTTCTACAGTGTTTGCTGCTGTGTTAGCTTCATCGTTCGGCACAAACGCGCGGGTGTTGTCACGCGGAGCGGCGTTTTCATCACGGTCACGACGGTTGCGACGATTATTACGGTTGCGACGGCTGCTACGTTCACTACGTTGTTCTATAGACTCGTTTGCAGAAGCTTCACCGGCGTTTACTTGATTGGCATTGCGTGCAGCATCTTGGTTTCTTTGATCTTGGCGTTGATTATCTTGGCGCTGATTTTCATTGCGTTGATGCTGTGGTTTTTGCTGACGTTGCTCTTGTGGTCTACCTTCAGCTTGACGTGGCTCCTGCGTTTTTTGCTCTGCATTTTTCGGCGCACGTTCTTGGTTTGCGTTTTTATCGCCACGCTCGTTACGGTTGCGCTCGTTACGGTTGCGGTTACGCTCGTTACGGTTGCGGTTGTTGCGTGGGTGGTCACGACGTGCATCGCTAGATTTTTCAGCAGCTTTTTCAGCCTCTGACTTTTCACCTAGACCCAAGAATTTCTTGATTTTAGCGAATAGTGATAGTTTAGGCTCAACCTTCTCTACTGACATTGGTGCCGGTGCAGCTGGTGTGATGCCTTTAACTGCAGCAACAGGTTTTACCGCTTTAGCTTCTTCAGCCGCTTTGCTTACATAAGTTGTCTCTGAAGGCAGCTCTACCATTTGGTAGCTAGCTTTGCTGGTGTCTTCGTTCACATCGTCATGCTTGATGCGAATAATGTTGTAGTTTGGTGTTTCAAGATGGATGTTAGGAATCAACACCACTTCTACACCCATGCGCTCTTCAATCTTATGGATGTCAGCACGTTTCTCATTGAGCAAGAATGTAGCAACTTCCACTGGCAACTGCACTTGAATAATCGCGCTGTTTTCTTTCATCGCATCTTCTTGAGTGATGCGTAAGATATGTAGCGCAGTTGATTCAATACCGCGAATATGACCAGTGCCGTGGCAGCGTGGGCAAGGGATATGGTTAGTTTCACCTAGGCTCGGGCGTAGGCGTTGGCGTGAAAGCTCTAGTAAACCAAAGCGTGAGATCTTGCCAGTTTGTACACGTGCACGGTCTGCATGTAGGGCATCACGTAAAGCATTTTCTACTTCACGTTGATTGCGTTGGCTTTCCATGTCGATAAAGTCAATCACTACCAAGCCGCCCAAGTCACGTAAACGCAATTGGCGCGCAACTTCTTCAGCTGCTTCTAAGTTAGTGTTGAACGCAGTGTTTTCAATATCGCTACCACGTGTTGCACGGCCAGAGTTAACGTCTACAGAAACCAAAGCTTCTGTATGGTCAATCACAATTGCGCCGCCAGATGGCAAACGCACTTCACGTGCAAATGCTGATTCAATTTGGTGCTCGATTTGGAAGCGTGTGAACAGCGGGATTTCATCTTGGTACAACTTAACACGTGCCACATTGCTAGGCATTACGTGGTTCATAAACTGTACAGCTTGTTCATGAATATCAGGAGTGTCGATTAAAATCTCACCAATGTCTGAGCTAAAGTAATCGCGGATTGCGCGAATCACTAAGCTACCTTCTTGGTAGATCAAATAAGCACCAGCCTGCATTGCTGAGGCGCCATCAATAGCAGACCAAAGCTGTGTCAGGTAGTTTAAGTCCCATTGCAACTCTTCTGCATTACGGCCAATACCGGCAGTCCGTGCAATGATGCTCATGCCTTTTGGTACTTCAAGCTGAGCTAATACGTCACGTAGTTCGTCGCGGTCTTCACCTTCAATGCGACGTGATACACCACCTCCGCGTGGATTGTTTGGCATCAATACCAAATAACGACCAGCTAGAGAGATAAATGTAGTTAGTGCAGCGCCTTTGTTGCCGCGCTCATCTTTATCTACTTGAACGATTAATTCTTGGCCTTCTTTTAACGCATCCTGGATGCGTGCGCGGCCATCAGCGCCTTCTTTGTAGTAGCTGCGTGCTACTTCTTTAAATGGTAAGAAACCATGACGGTCTTGACCGTAATCCACAAAAGCGGCTTCTAAAGAAGGCTCGATACGTGTAATCACACCTTTGTAAATATTGCTTTTACGTTGTTCTTTACCTGCGTGTTCAATATCCAAATCGATGAGTTTTTGCCCATCTACAATCGCAACGCGTAACTCTTCAGATTGCGTTGCATTAAATAACATGCGTTTCATTGTTTGCTCCTAAGCGTAGCAAGGCGGGCAGACACAATGCATAAAGTGATGCAATGCTTTGAAAGCTGTATTTAAAGTGAAGTCGCTGAATTAATACCAAAAGAGACACAGTGTGTCAGATGAATTAAGCCTTTGAATCAAGCTCATAGTGTAATGATGAGCTAGTGGCATTAACGATTTGCAATGTAACAATTGTGCAAATTAACGAAGTCTTATTGAAAAGACATGGGTGGATAACCGTGCTTTTAGTGACTATACACACTAGGTATTACGCACACCCTATACATAGAGATTCATCACTTCGGTCAATAGGACTGCGTCAGATTGAATCGTCTAGTTTTATTGTTTAAGCAGATGCAACACGTGCAAAAACATGTTTATTTG